>Ga0210384_10001373_pt1 | contig 33331 bp, 31 predicted proteins | sample IncBWH2MmetaG_FD_160574 | JGI IMG/M metagenome (GOLD analysis project Ga0210384, IMG submission 160574) | Forest soil microbial communities from Barre Woods Harvard Forest LTER site, Petersham, Massachusetts, United States - Inc-BW-H-2-M | ecosystem: Environmental > Terrestrial > Soil >...
ACAGCAAACACGGGTTCGAATCCCGTTGGGGCCACCAAATTAGTTGTTGTTGATGTTTGAGGGCTGCGTGTTTGAACTCGGTCAGCCATCAGGGCCAGGTTGGCGAAGTGCTGCCAGGGCACCCAGGTTTCCGAATCCCCGGTTCCTCGCTTTGCGAGGCCAGCGATCCGCTACACGCGGACCTTCGGCACCTGCGCCAGGACGTTTCGCCCCTCGATGATTTCGTATTCGATCACCAAGGTAGTGTGAGGCAGGCACATCCCGGCCGGGGCGACGAACAATGTGCGGTCAGCCATGAGGAGGGTCTCCTCGTTCGCGAAGAGCACCGCGCCGACCATGAGACGTGCCGGGGCCATGCGCCTGTTATCCGCGCCGGGCCCGACGCTGGAGGATGTCCTCCGGTGTCGCGACCGGCTTGCGTCGGTTTAGCTGGCGCTCACGCTCCTCCCACTGGCGCGCCGCCCGGGCGCGCTCGTCTTTCTTGAGGCGCCGTCCCACCAGACCGACGCTGATGGCGAAGACGAGGATTCCGAGCGCAAGGAGGCCGACATCCATCAGAGCTCTACGAACCGGGCTGAATCGAGACCACATCCATCACGCCGTCCTCGTTCTCGGTGTACACGACTTTCAGCGAAGTGCCCGGCGCATAGTCGCAGGCCATCCCATGGCGTAGAAAGAAGACCCTGTCCGGCGCCACGATGATGAGGTACGGGAAACGCGCCCGGAGGGGCGCGATGGTGACCCCGCTCATCCTCGGGGGATCGGATCCGGTCCCCGCACGCATGCTGCCCTTCCATGGACGGCCCGTCTGCCTCTCCTCAGCGGGCGTGGTGCGGAAGTATAGGCGACCTCGTCGGGGCGGGCAAGTCGGGCAACACATCCCCACGCGGTCCAAGTCAGGATCGCTTTCGGGCGATCGGCGGCGTGCGCTACGCTGACCAGGTGGCACGCATCGTCGTCGTGGACGACCAATCCGAGCGGGCCGAGCTGATCCAAGGCGGTACTTGAGAGGGACCGCCACGCGGTCGAGACAGTACACAGCGGCCAGGCGGCGCTCGAGCAGCTCGCCCAGCATACCGATGATCTCGTCATCTGCGACCTCCAGATGCCCGACGTCGATGGAGCAGCCGTCTAACGCGCTGTCGAGCAACTGGCCCCGCCACGGCCAGTCGCATTGCCGGTCGGTATCGACGCGCTGCGTGCGGCCGTAGCGCAACAGCTTTGAGGGATGACCGCATTCGGACATCGTCAGACGCCCGGGCGACCGAGTCTGTGGGGCAGTGTACCCGTCGCCGCGAGGCGGGTAGGCCGCCGTTCCGCGGCGTGCCGGGCGGAACTTGGAGTACCGCGACGCCGATAGTGGGGAAGCTTGTCCTCAGCGCAAAGGTGTCGCAGCTGCTAAGTGCTCGCCGAATCACAAATGGTCGGTGGCACGATGCCTGCGATCTGCCAGGCCAGCATGCTTTCTCGAAGGACCGGCGGACAAGTGTCGGAGTTACGACGTTATTCGCGCCAGCTCGGTCCGTGGCCTGTCGTGCTCGAAACGCGCGACGGGTGGCAGAGACTTCCTCTGATCGACCTGAATCTAGGCGGGGCCAAAGTACGTCTGACTGAGCCGCTCAAGGAAGGCACCAAAGGGCGCCTGTACTTTCTGCCGCCTCATTCCCATCCCCGAGCAGTCGAGGCGATGGTCTGGCGGATTGACCTAGATGGTGTGGTGCTCCTCTTCACTGGTCCGAGCATCACTCCACCGCCAGCTGCGTGTGAGGTTCGCGCTACGGACGCGTTGGCTCTGGACCTGGGAGGCCTGCGCTTTCTCGCCCTAGTCTGTGAGGCTAGGGGATAGCCGGATCCGCCCCGAACCGGGCCAAGCGAGAGGCTCAGCGCAGGCCCCAGCAGCACGGTCCTCAGGGGTGCCAAGCCTGGACACTCGGGCGGCCGCCATTACTTCCGGTGCTCCCCATGCCCCTCGTGGTCGTCGTGATGCTTGCGCCAACCCTCCCGGTGCTTGTCCCAGTCCTGACCGTACTCGCGCTCCCAACGCGGGGGCTCGTCGTGGCGCCATTGCTTCCAGTGCCCCGGCGGTTCGTGATAGTAGCGCACGGGTACGTGGAGGAGCGGCGTCGGGACGAACGGCGGCGCGACCACGATCCAGGGGCCGTTGTAGCCCGGCCCGACATACCACCCGCCGTTGACAAAGGCGTAGTACTGCTGGTTGTACCGGAAGACGTTGGCGGCGGCGGCCGGCGCGTAGTACACGGGCAGTTGGGGGATCACGGCCCACTGCGGGGGACCGGGCAGATTGATCCCGATGTTCACGTGCACCTGCGCCGGTGCCGGGCTCGCCATCAGAGCGATCAGCACGATGAAGGACGCGAAGACGGCCACTCGCATAGCGTCTCCTCTCAGGATTGGAGCCGATGCCTTCATGTGGACCACGGTAGCACTCCCGAATTTTCGGCTAACCCTGGCCCCTCCGGTAGCGGGGCCGCCCTCGCTGATGGGGGCCTCACGCGCTGGATGGCGGCGACGCGGCGTGGCTCCGAGGGCCGCCGGCGCAAGGACGAATCGCCCGTTTACCGTACAACCGATGGCTGCATTATCCGCATCGCGTAGCCGCCTCTCTGGGGATCAGGGTCGTCAACTCGGCCCGGACGCCTCGTGTCTGCCTGGTGACGGTTCGCGGCAGTCGCCCCAGATTCTGAGGGCGACTCCCAGCGTTCGAACGAACCCCTAAGTTACTGCCGCTACAGAGAAGAGACGGGTCGACGCCCCCTCTGGATTCGCCGCCGAATCCTGGCATATCCCTTGCCAGTTTCAAGTGTCCTGCATGGTAGGGCGTGGCCAACCGCACGAAAAGGAGCAGTGAGTGAGCGCCAGGAAAGGCTGAAGGCTGGGAAGCTGCCGGGCGTTGCCCGGTACGGCGTCTCGGGAGCAGGGCTTTTCGCTAGCCGAGTTGGTCATGTTGATCGCGGTGATCGGCATTCTCTCGGTGATGGCAGTCCCGGCCTTCATCAGCTATTACCAGGCGGCCACCCTGAAGGGGGGGGCGCAGCAGGTCGTGACGCTGATCAACCAAGCCCGGGAGTTGGCCATCAAGCAGAACACCAACGTGTGCGTCACGTTGCCCAGCGCGACCCAGATGAGCTACCTGCTCGCCACGTGTGCGGGCAGCGCGTGGGTGGGCCCCGGCACTGACGCTGCGGGCAACATCAGGCTGCCGGAGCGCATCACGGCGACCGCGACCGCGAATCCGGTTTTCAATTATGTGGGGTCCGCCCTGCCGGCGGCGACCTACACGCTCACGAATGCGCAGACCGGGGCCACGCTGACGGTGTCAGTGGCGGCGACCGGTCGGATCACGATCCCATGACAGGAGCCTCGCCGATGCGACGACGAGTTGGCCCCGAGTGCGGGATGACCTTGGCCGAAGTGCTGGTCGCGGTGGCCATCATTGCGATCGGGCTCTTGGCGCTGCTCTCGACCATCCCGCTCGCCAGCTACGCGACCCAGGAGGGCAGTCAGACCTCGACGGCGACCTTTCTCGCGAACCAGCGCCTCGAGCAGGTCCGGAACGCACAGTGGTCGGCGACGCCGGCGGTCGATAACCTCGGGATCTCCGCCTCGAGCACGGCCGCCCCCCTCAGTGGCGCGACGACGACCTTTGCGGACGAGAGTCCGATGGCCGCGCCGTATGCCGCGTACACCCGCCAGGTGAGGATCACGGACTGCGGGACGGGGGCCGGCTGCACGGGCATCACGAACTCCGGTATGCGCCTCGCCACGGTGACCGTGAGCTATACCCCGTTGAGCGCCACGGGGACCGCGGGGGCCGCCTCGCGATCCGTCGCGGTCAGCATGGTGATTGCTCAGCGATGACGCACCTTCGCGCCCTCCTCCGGGATCAGCGGGGGTTCACCCTGACGGAGCTGCTGGTCGTGGCCACCGTGCTGGGCGTGGTCCTGGCCGGCCTCGCGGTCATCCAGCAGCAGGGGCAGCAGGCGTATCTCTTCGGCTCGCACCGGGTCGAGGTCCAGCAGAACAACCGGGCGGCCCTCGAGCTGATGGTCCGCGAACTCCGGTCGGCCCAGTCGGTGACGGCGATCCCGAGCGCCACGGATCTGACCTTCGTGGATGAGAACGGGACGACGATCGAGTATCAGATCGCGGGCACGACGCTCAATCGGATCACCGGGGGGACCACGACGGGGCTCATCGGGGGCGTGCAGTCCCTCACCCTGAGCTACTACTCGGCCTGGAACGGCGCGACCAATACCGGGACGACCACCGCGGTTCCGGGCAACGTGCGGCTCGTGCGGCTACAGCTCGTGACCGGTACCGAGGATCAGGTGAGCGCCAGTTCGGCGGCGAACCAGCACGCCACCATGGAGTCCCTGGTGCGGCTGCGCAATATCCCGTAGGCACAGGAGAGCATATGCGCCCGCTTCGTCTCATTGTCGCGCGGCTCCACGATCAGCAGGGCATTGCCCTGCCGATGGCGCTGCTGACGCTGCTGATTCTCTCGACCCTGGCGATCGCGTTTGCCGTGCTGGCGACGTCGGAGCCGCTGATCGCCACCAACCAGAAGATGGTGGCGCAGGCGCGGGCCGTCGCGGAGTCCGGCCTGGAGCGCGCGATCTGGGCGCTCAACAACCCGGCGAATGCGAACGGTTTGGCCGCCCCGCTGCCGACGCCGGTGCCCGCCCCCTACGACGGCAGCACCGGGATCCCAATCTCGGTCAACGGGGTGCAAATCGGCGTGGCCTTCGTGACGGTCACGCCGGGGACCAACGCGAACGAGCGGAACGTGGTCGCCGTCGGCTGGGTCCCGACGAACACCGGGACGGCGCCCATGGCGCACCAGAAGCTCCAGGCGACGGTCTCCCAGTTTCTCTTCAAAGGCTCTCCTCCGCCGGCCTCGCTGACGGTGCGGGGCGAGGTCGGCATCAGCGGCAACTCGAACATCGACTCACGCGCGGATACCAGCTGCGGGCCCAAGGACGGCACCTGGAGCGCCGGCGTGACGACGGTCGGGGGCTCGGGAGCCGTCTATGGGGCCGATGGCAACAACACGGCAAACCAGTCGACGTCGGGCACTACGACGGATCTGCGGCAGTACGTGCCGAACGCCTCCTTTAACCAGTTCACCCTCGCGAACGCGGACCTGAACACCCTCAAGGCGATGGCCAAAGCCAACGGGACGTACTATACCGGCGCCACCGTCAGCGGCTTGACCTTCAACTCCGGCAATCAGATCCCCAACGGCATCATCTACGTCGATACCGTCGACGGGCTGAACATCGACGCCGCGGCCCCCACCGGGACCAACTGCCTTCTGGGCGGAACGGGCTGTACCGCGTCGTCGGACTTTGCCAGCGTGGCCATCCACGGCAACGCACCATCTGACCCGAGCGGCATCTTCAGCGGCATGATCATCGTCGCGGGCTCGCTGGCCATCAGCGGCAACTTCCAGATGCACGGTCTGGTCTACGCGATCAACGACTTGACCTATACGGGTACCGGCACGGGCGAGATCGACGGCGCCGTGATTAGTCAGAATATCCGGGACACCTCATCGACGACCATCGATACGAACACCGGCGGCAACGCCAGTATCAACTACAACTGCGCCTATGCGACGAACCCGGGTGGCCAGATGCCCCAGGGCTTCACCGTCGAGCCCGGCACCTACAAGGAAGTCGCCGGCCAATAGGCGCACGAGCGAGCCGTCCGCGCGTCAGGCCGGGGACATCGCTGTGCTGAAGCCGCCTGTGGGCTTCCGAACGACACCGAGGACAACGGGGGGATCACCTGTGGCGTATCGAGGGTCTCTGGCGGCCGTGGCGGGGCTCGGGTTGGCGTTTAGCCTCACAGTAGCCTCAAGCGCGACGGCACAGTCTCTTTCGACGACCCCGGCGGCCCCACCCTCCGACGCGCAGATCCGCTCGGAACTGCGGCGACTGAACACGGTGAGGACTGACTGTCTTACCCAGGCTCAGCAGGCGCTTAGCCTGCAGCGGGCGGCGAGTGCGGGCGGGCGCCTCGCCGAGGCCGACGCGCATGGGCAGGTCCTCAAGGACAAGACGGTGTGCGTGGAGAAAGTCGATCAAGATCTCGCGCGCCTGCAAACCCAAGCCGGACCCGCCAAGGCGGCGCTGTTCACGAGTGAGGATCGGTTCCATCAAGAGTATCGGCAGGGGCTACAGGGGCAGCTTGCAGCCCTGCAGAGGCTCAGCGAGCAATTCGCCGGGCGAGAGACCCTCACGTACGAGCTGTTTGCCCAGCAGATGGACGCGCTCCGGCGGCAGACGGCCACGCTCAAGAATCGGTACATCCGGCTGCTCAATGAAGCTGAGACCCAGGAGCTGAGCAGAGCCGTGTGGCAAGCGAGTGACCTCCTGGTCGCGAGCGCGCAAAGCTGGAAAGATCAGGAGAGGGCCGAGCTCGACATCCGCGAGTTGGCTCCGAAAGGCGCGAGCACGCAGTTGACGCGGGCGGAAGCGGCCCGTGATGCCGCCCGGACGCAACGGACCGTCCAGTGGGAGACGGCGCAGCGACTGATCAGCCAGGCGGCCGCGCTGGCCGTGCCGCGATAGGCTACCCGCTGATCGAGTCCGGCGCCTCTACACGCAGATCGCGAGGTCGTGATATGAATCGCTCGAAGGCATTCGTGCTGGTTGTCCTCATCGCGCTGCTGGCCGCATGCCAGTCTCCACCGCGGCCGGCTTCGTCACAAGGCGCCGAGGACGCCACCACGCGGGCGGCCCGGGCACTCAATGCCGGGCGATACATCGAAGCGATCGAACTATATCGAGAGGCTCTGGCCGAATCCCCGGAGAAAGTAGGGCTCCACTATGGGCTCGGTGTCGCGAGCTCGCACCTCGATCGGCGGGACGATGCGGTCCGGGAGTTCCGCTGGGTGGTCCAGTACGGGCCCCCGAAGGCCTCGGAGGTCGAGGCCGCCCGACAATGGCTGATCCGGGCCGGTGCGCTGCCCCCCGTGCTCGCCACCGCGTCGACCCCAAACCGAGCCGACCGCGAACCGCGGGCCGGGAACGCCAGCGTCGAGGGCCGTGCCGTCTACGCCCAGGCGGGACAGGCGCCGCAGCCGATGCCGCGACTGCAACTCTTCCTGGTAGGCCAGCCTGACAGCCCGACGAAGGAAGAGCGCTACAACCTGCGGACCGACGAGAACGGGAACTTCAAATTTCCGGACGTCGTTCCGGGCGCCTACAAACTCACCAACCGTGTCGCCGGCTCACCAATCTGGCGGCTCCGGGTGGAGCTGAAATCAAGCGAGACGAAGGTTCTGGAGCTCACGCAGAGTAACAGCCTCGCCTCGCAGGATGATTTCCCCGAACCGCAGACCGCCGCCGCCAAGGAATAGCGCTGCCTCGCCAGAGCCTCTGCTAGACTCCCCGCGGTCTTCTTCGCCCGATGTTTAAGTCGCGACAGATCATCTCCCGGTGTCCCGTGGCTGCCCGGTGAGGAGCCGGCGGTCCGGGTTCAGTCTCACCGAGCTCCTCGTGGTGCTCGCGGTCTCCGGGATCCTGATCGGCGTCGGCGTCCCGATCGTCCTCACCTACTACCACAATGCTCAAAATGCGACGGGGGCCCAGCAGGTCCGCACCCTGCTCAATCAAGCCCGCCAAATGGCCATCGATCAGAAGGACTTCGTGTGCGTACAAGTACCCACTCCGACGCAGATGGCCTTCTATGTGAACAATACGTGCACGGGGACCCCCTGGGTGGGGTCCATCACCGATAGTGCCGGCAACATCACGCTCCAGGCCGGCTTTACCGTGAGTGCGTCGGCGAGCCCGGTGTTCGACTACCTTGGGCGTGCGCTTCCCGCCGTAACCTACACCGTCACCAACGGCACGACCGGCGCGATCCTGACCGTCTCGGTCGCGACCTCGGGCCGGATCACGATCCCGTAGCCGTCTCTTCGGCGAACGCTGTTTTCGAACCGCGGAAGCTTCGCACACACCCTGGGAGCGGACGCTCTAGATCTAGGGGTCCGTCGGCCCGTTCCGCACTGCGCCCAACATTCTCAAGGCCGACCGGGTTCAGTCCATTTCTTGCCCCACGTCGTGCAGTTGGCTGCGAACATGGGGAAATCCCTTCCTATCATAGAACCGGCATCGGTCGGCAGAATAGATCGTAACTCGGTGAAAAATTAGCGTTCGATCGATGATGGCCAGGCTGGCAAGCTTCCTGCTGATGACAAGAGCACCATGACTAAATTGGCAGGAAAGGGAACCTGACTGGTGAGCCTAATTCGCACTGTCTTCGTGCTGATCCTAGTGTTGGGCCTCGCTCCGACCGCGCGCGCCAGCAGCATTTCGTATGGCTTCACCGACACACAGCTTGGCGGCACGAGCCAGATCGTCTACACCTTGGGGCTCTCCGGCGCAGGGTGCCCGCCGGACTGCACCGTGACGGCAATAGTCAACGCGTCCGGGACTCCGAATCCCAACACGACACCGGTCTATCTTGGTAGCCTCGTTTTCAAGTTCGGAGGTAGTACTCTGCTGGACCTAGATGCCGTTGGCTCGGAGGCGCTCCCGACCGCGATTCCCGCGGGCTGGGGTGTGGTAAAGGATGCGGACGTCGACAACATCGCCACTTCGAATCTTCACAGCGGCGCGGTTCCGACTGGCGGGTTCAGCGGGTTCTACAATACAAACCTGACGACGAATCTGATTAACCTGTCGGCACCCGGCAGCTTTGCCTTCATGTTCGACGCCCATGGGGTGGACCTGAGCAGCAATCCATCGCTCCACAACGAGTACTACACGCTCGATGGGAGCACGGTCAATTTCGATACCTTCCTGAGCGAGACCGCGGATCCCCTCACGGCTACGCCTGAGCCCTCTTCGATCATTCTGGCGAGCTCTATGCTCGCGGGACTGGCGGGCTCGACGGCATGGAGGAAGCGGCGCCGGCGGTAGGTGCTTCTCGCTTCCCTCCGGTTCTCCGGAGTCTGCCACCCAGAGATCGACGCGATACCTGCCTGGCACCCACACTGCCGAGGGGACCGGTTGGTCGAGGCCGTCCGGTTGGAGTAGTAGTCATCCTCCCACCCAAAGATCCATGTGAAACGTGTCTGGGGCGTCAGCAGACACGGGCGTCTGAAAGAATTCCGCTGTACGACACGCTCGCCCCCGCGTAACGGAATAACAAGAGCGCCTCAATCGGCACCGGTCGCCATCGGCGCGAGGCGGGGTGCGCCAGACTAAGTTCCCAGACCACATTGCGGGTCGCCGCCCGGCACAGCACCCACCGTCGGACATGGACAAGACCGTGCGGCTCAGTACCTCTACCAGCGGGTGGTACGCGAATTCCCGAGTGACCCGGGCGCGAACGCCGCCCTCTACGGCCTCGGCCGCGAGTATCCAGGCAGCCGGTGGACTACCGATGCCCGTACTTGGCAGGCCGCGCTCAGCGATCTACTGGCTGAGAAACCTCCTGGAGGTTCTCCCCGCGAAACTTGGCACCCTCTAACGCCTCCCCGGCAGTCGTCTTGACACCCACCTGCCAATTTTCGGTCGAGGGCTGACAGTTACTGCCCGGTTACGGGAGTCCCCACCCTGCAGGTCTTTGAAGAGGCGGATGTTTTTGTGGTCTCCGGCGTCTCGATGCTGGCGCGACCTTTGCTCTCTTCACGTTCAAATAGGCCTCGAAGTCACGCTGAATCTGCGGCAGCAATTCAGGCCCTAGATGGCAGAAAAGCCTCGGTGGGCAGGGGCGAGCAACCGCAAGCGGGGAGATGGCGGGGATGCCGAAATTGACCGTGGTTCTGGAACGTAAGCCGGTGCGTGTATTCGAGGTGAACTCGTCCGTCATCAACATCGGCCGCGCGGAGGACATGCAGTTGGTGATCGACGACGCCTCCGTCTCTCGCCGCCAAGCCCAGATCCGGTTTGGCGCTCACGGCAGCTGGCAGATCGAGGATCTCGGATCAATCAACGGCACCTTCCTCAATGGCCGGCGCCTGACGTCGGTGCAGCCAGTCAAGCGCGGGGATGAGATCTCGTTCGGCAAATTCTCGTTGTTCTTCGACAGCGCCATTTCCGAGTCGGCGGGCCCGGAGGCGGCCGCGGCGTTCACGTCCGGCGGGGCGCTCACCGAGACGATGTACATGAGCGCCGAGGAGGCGGAGCGTCTGCGTCGGGCCGTCGCTCAGCAACGGCGGGCTCAACTCCAGTGGGAGGCCAAGGGTCAGCGCGGGACGTTCTTTCTGGCCACCGGAGGGGCCCTCGTCGGACGGAGCCCGCTGTGTGATCTTCAAGTGCCCGCGGGTCCGAAGCAACATCTGCTCGTCCTGCGGACGCAGTTCGGCTGCGAGGTGCGAAATCTCTCGTGGTGGCACCACATGAAGGTCAATGGGTGGGCCTTCGAGCAGGCCACGCTCCAAAGCGGAGACGTCATCGAGATCGGTGGCCTACGGGTGACATTCTTGGACGAGCTCGTGCCGCAGACATCACGGTCTGCTCGACAACGTGGGTCGGCGTCGGTGGACGCAACGGCTTCATGAGTTCAACGGTGCCGATCGTTCCAGCGGAGCGAATCGACCGTTACGAGATCCTCGCTGAGCTTGGCCGAGGTGCGGCGGGCGTTGTCTTCAAGGCCCGCGATCCGGAGCTCGATCGAGTCGTCGCCATCAAGACCCTCCGGCCTACTCGCGAGTCAGCGGCTGGGCAGAGCGGGCAGGTCCAGCGGCGCTTCCGAAGCGAGGCCGCCACCGTGGCACGGCTCAATCACCCGAAGATCGTCGCCATCTACGACGTCGTCAACTGGCACGACACGCCATGCATCGTCATGGAGTACGTCGAGGGACGGACGCTCGCTCAGCTCATCGCCGACGGCCCGCTGGTGCCGCCCCAGGCCATTCACATCGTCCTCCAGATGTGTGAGGCGCTGGAATATGCCCACGCCCTGGGCGTGGTCCACCGGGACATCAAACCTGGGAACATCCTGGTGGCCAAGACCGGTGTGGCCAAGCTGGGGGACTTCAGTATTGCGTCGTTGACGGGCTCTGGCGGGGAGGAGACCGGGGCCATGGTGGGGACGCCCGGCTACATCGCACCCGAGCAGGTCACCGGCGGCGTGACGGACGGGCGGAGCGACATCTTTGCCCTCGGGGTTGTGCTCTATGAAGCCGTGTCTGGGGTGCGAGCGTTTCCCGGTACGGATCTCATAGCCGTCCTCCATGACACCGCACACGTCGAGCCGACCTTGCCCCGAGGACACCACCCCGCGGTCACCCCTGCGCTCGCCGCGGTCATCCGGCAGGCCATGAACAAGCGGCCGGACGATCGGTACGAGAGCGCCCGGGCGCTTGCGCGGGCACTTGCTCGCACACGAGACCTCGGGGGCGTGGCAACACGCGCGGGCACCTTTCGGGCCATGCGACGAGCGCTCACCGTCGGATTGGCGGGCCTAGCGATTGCCGGGAGTACGAGCGGCCTGTCCGAGGCCCGGCGGAGCGTGGTGCCGGCCGGGGGGTCGGGCGAGACCAACATGGTGACCGAGGCCTCGGATCGTCTGAGACCGACCGGAGCGAACGAAGTCGACCGAACGGTCGAGTCGCGAGTTGGAGGGCCGAACGCGTCGGCTGCCATCCCGCGTCCGGAGAGGACCGGCCGCCGCACTGTGGTCTCCGGCGCGCTGGACGGCGGCGAGCGGGTGGGGCGCGCAGAGCGCGCGGTCACGCTGGAGCGAGCGACCGAAGGGCTCGGGACCACCAGGCCACCTCAGCGGCACGGCTGCCTCAGCGTGAACGCCGTCCCCTTCGCGACCGTCCTGGTCGATGGCCAACCGCTAGGGGAAACACCCGCGGCCTGTCTGCGCGTGGAGGTTGGTGAGCACCGAGTCCAACTGCAGCAGGCCGGCGATCGGAGTCCCGAGCGCGCGGTCCGCATCGACGAGCAGCACACGGTGGAGCACCCGGTGCGACTGAGCTATGACTTTCGGTCGCGACAATTTGGTGACTGAGGCTGGTGAGAGAGATGGGTAAGGGGATGCGTGGCGGCTGGCATCTTGGGCTGCTCGCGGGTCTGTGCAGCCTCGCGGCTGCGGGCTGCGCCGCGCTGGACCGGACGGCGGAAACCGTCGTGACGCCGATGAAATATGCGTGGGTGGGGGCCGACACCGGGCTCCGCACGAACCTGCAGCGTGGGCTGACTCAGCTGGACGCCGCGGATGTCCAAGGGGCGGTGCGCTCGCTGAACCGCGCCATCTGGGACTTGCAGCGGGTCGAGGATCGTGGCCTGCGCATGGCGGAGCTGGCGCGCGCCCACCGTGCCCTCGGGGATGCCTACTGGAGCCTGCGGAAGCCGGACTGGGCGGAGGACCAGTGGAAGCTATCGGCTGCGTTCGGCGCGCGATCTCGTCAGCCAGCCGGGCCTGGGGGCGGGCCATCGCCGCTCGACCGGGGCAAGGCGGCGTACGTGTCCGCGCAGTTCCCGGAATCAGTGTCTTGGCTCCAGCAGGCATTTCCTGATCTCGAAGAGGCCGAGGAGTTTGGGGTGCGCCTGAAACGCCTGGAGGAGGCGCGCTGTTACCTGGGCTTCTCCTACGTCGCCCTCGGCCAGGAGGAGCGCGCGAAAGAGGAGTTCCAGCGCCTCGTGGCACTGGACGCGGCGGTAACGTTCTGCTCTGATGCGGCGGCGCCAAAGATTCGCCGGCTGATCAGCGAGGTGCAGCGGAGTATGGCGCGGTGAAAATCGAGGTATTTGGGAGAACGGATGTCGGCCGCGCGCGGTCAGGCAACGAAGACTCTTTTCTGGTCGCGGATCTGACTGACCCGTGCGCGCTCCGACAGTCCGTCGTCGTGGAACGGAAGGTGGGGAAATGCGGTTTCCTCCTCGTGGTCGCAGATGGGATGGGCGGGATGGCCGCGGGCGAGGTCGCGAGCGGAATGGCGACGGATGCGATCTACTCACATCTGATGCAGTCGTCGCTCCCGCACTCCACCGATCCCAGCCTGTTCGCGAAGCGGCTGCAGGAGGCGCTCGAGACGGCCAACGGCGACATTCACGATTACGCGTTGGCACACCCCGAGGTCCGTGGGATGGGCACGACGGCGACGGCGATGGGCCTGCTGGGCGACTCCGTGTATGTCGCGCACGTGGGCGATAGCCGGGCATATCTGGTTCGTGATCGACGGATCCGCCAATTGACTCACGATCAATCGCTCGCGCGGCGGCTGGTCGAGACCGGCGAACTGACGGCCGACGAGATGACCCAAAGCGACCAGCGACACGTGATCCTTCAGGCGCTCGGGCCGGCAATGCAGGTGAGCGTTGCCATGACCCGCCAACGCGTTCAGCGGGCGGATATTTTGATGCTCTGCTCCGATGGCTTGTCGAGCGCCGTTTCGAGCAGCGAGATCGCTGACGTGGTGTCCGCCGAAGGCGAGGTGTCTGCGTCGTGCAATCGTCTCGTAAACCTGGCCAATGAACGTGGCGGGCGCGACAACATCACACTCATCCTCGCTCGGGTCACGAGGTAGTGTCTACGCGCGTCGCGCAAGCTTTCGACAGAGTACCGTCGATCGTTCGCCGCTACGCGGTCTCTTGCCTTGCCGTCGCGGTCGCGACCGGGCTCAAGCTGCTGCTCGCATCGGGCCTTGAGCCGGACAACCCGTTCTTGCTTTATTTCGCCGCGGTGGCGGCCAGCGCTCTCTACGGCGGCATCGGCCCCGGCCTACTTGCAGCGGTGATCTCGGCTGGCACGGCCGCCCGCCTTTTCCTCCCACCGTTCCATTCGTTCATTGTCAGCCCCGCGGTGGGGGTTCGTCTCGGCGCGTTTCTGCTGGAGACCATCTTCATCAGCAGTGTGTGCGGGGTCCTTCGATCGGCTAAGCGCCGGCTGGAGGTGACGCGGGCGGGCCTCGAAGCGGAGAGTCGCGAACGACAGCGGTTGCTGAACGATGCCGAAGCCCGCCGGCGTGCCGCCGAGGCGTTGGCTCGCGTCGAGGCCCTCATTGCGCAGTCCCTCGATCCGTTCGCCGTGGAACAGCAGATCGTCGACAGCATGCGCGGCCTCTTCGAGGCCGAGGAAGCCGCGCTCTACCTGGTCGACGCCGACGCTGGTGGTGGTCTCGCGCTGAAAGCTGTCGTCGGAGCCAGGGCCACCGGATTGACTGCCGGCTTGGACAACTCGGCGGTGATGGGTCTCGTAACGCGAGCACTCCAGGAGCGTCGGCCGACGACCACGTCGGATGTCCTCGGGCTCCCGACGGTGCTCGTGCTACCCCTCGCGGCCGGAGCGACGGTCATCGGCGTGCTTACGGTCGGTGATCGGACGGGCCGCGTGTTCACGGACGACGACATGATGCTCGCCCAAACGTTTGCGAGCCAAGCGGCCAATGCGCTCGAGCATGCCCGCCTCTACGAGCGGGCCGCCCAACGGGCCGATAAGCTCACGACCTTGAGCGGGCTCACCAGACTCATGACCTCGGCCGCGGAGCGAGACGAGGTCTTTCAGGCGGTGGCCGAGGCCGCCACGCGGCTGCTCGGGGCCGCGGGCAGCCGGGTCTGGGCGGACGATCAAGTGGCCGGTGTCCTTCGCACGCAGGGGACCTTCGGGATCGACCGCAATCTCGAGGCCCTGCTGAGAGACTTTCCGAGTATCCCGTATGGTCAGGGGCTAGTCGGGCGCATCTTTGTCTCCCAAACCCCAGAGTATCTGGATGACGTCGCCGACGATCCGCGGTGGCTAAATCGCCGCCTCGCGACCGAGGGCGGATTGCATGGGTTCGCAGGGCTGCCCCTGGTGACCGGGGGGCGCGTCGTCGGGGTGCTCGCGATCTTCTTCCGCGGCCGGCGACGATTCACGGCCGAGGAGCGCGCGCTCATCGAGTTGCTGGCCGATGCGGCTGCCATCGCCATCAACACGGCCCGACTCCTTGAGGAGGAGCGCCTCGGGCGGGCCCATCTGGCGGCCGTGCTCGAGATCAATAAGACCATCGGGACCGTTCAGGCTCCGGAGACGCTGCTGAATCTGATTGCGGAGGAAGCCGCCCGCCTCCTCGGGGTCGACAATGCCGGCTTCCGGCTGCTGGAAGGCAACGAACTGGTGCTCGCCGGGCTGGCGGGATCGGCACGGGAGACCATGCTCCGCCCGCGCATTCAGGTCGGGGAGAGCCTGAGCGGGAAGGTCATCGCCCAACGGCGCACCCTCATCCTCGACATTGCGCAGGTTTCCGACGTCGTCCCCGAGCACTGGGCCGCGGACCAGCGGCTAGGATACTCCGCGTACCTCGGGGTGCCGGTCCAGCTCGGCTCGCAACTGCTGGGCGTACTTAGCTTCCGGGCACGCCGTCCCTTCACCGCGCGCGATCAGGCCTTGGCCGAGGCTTTTGCCGGCCAGGCGGCGATCGCAATTGAGCACGCGGGCCTCAATCGAGCCTCGCGCCAACAGGCCGAGCGAATGAAGGCCCTGGCGGATCTAGGACGGGCGCTCTCGGAAACGCTAGCGGTGGAGACCGTGGCGCAGCGCGTGGGGCAGAGCATCCGCGCCCTCCTCGGGGCGCACTCATCGGCGCTCTACCGCCTCGAGCCGGAGACGGGAGATCTCGTGGCCTTCGGCGTCGCCGAGGACGTGGCGGCGGTCCTCGGGGCGACGATCGTATTCCCGCGGGGAACCGGGGTGGCGGGAGTCGCGGTCGAGCGGCGCCAACCGATCGCGACCCCGAACCTGTTGATCGACCCGCGCGTTACGCTCCCGACCGAGCTCCGAACTCGGATTACCCAGGGTCCCTATCGGTCCGTCCTGGCCGTGCCGCTCCGGGTTCAGGACCGTGTGATCGGAGTCCTCGCCGTCGGGGATCGTGAGGGTCGCATCTTCACCGATGACGAGATTGCCCTCGCTCAGGCCTTCGCCGATCATGCGGCGCTCGTCCTCGAGAATGCCCGCCTCTACCAGGACGTACAGCTGGCCTACGAAGACCTTTCCCGTACCCAGGCCCAACTGGTCCGTGCCGGGACCCTTCAAGCCACCGGGGAACTTGCCGCCGGGGCTGCGCATCACTTGAACAACCTTCTCCAGGTGGCGCTCACCCGCATCCAGCTCTTCCGGCAGGCCAGCCAAGAGCACGAGGTGCGCCGTCAGTTGGAACCCGCTGAGCAAGCTCTTTGGGACAGTGCGGAGGTTGTCCGACGCCTGTCCGCCTTCAGCCGAGCCCATCCTGTGCACCAGCCGGTCTCCGTCGATTTGAATCGGGTCGCCGCGGATGTTATCGAACTCACCCGAGCCCGCTGGCAGGACGAGGCGCAGCTCCGAGGAGTGCGAATCGATGTCCGCCTCGAGGCCGCGAGGATCCCGAGCGTCTCGGGCGACCCTTCATCGTTGCGGGAAGTGCTGGTCAACCTCATCCTCAATGCGGTCGACGCCATGCCCGGTGGCGGCCAGATCGTGATAAAGACCTGGGCCGACGCGACGGGCGTCGCTTGTGCCGTGTCCGACACGGGTGTGGGGATGCCCCTTGAAACTCAGCGGCGAGCCCTGGAACCGTTCTTCACAACCAAGGGCGTCAGGAATACCGGGCTCGGGCTCAGTGTGAACTACGGCATCATCCAACGGCACGGCGGCGAGCTGACGATCGACAGCTGCGAGGGGCGTGGCACTACGATCACATTTCGGCTTCAGCCAGAGGCCACGCCTGGCGACCGGCGCTCATCGGTCGAGCCGCAAGGGGTCACACCCAGACGCATTCTTCTCGTCGACGATGATCTGGCGGTGCGGGAGTCGATGGCGGAGGCGCTCGCCGACGACGGGCACGCCGTGACACGGGCCGAGTCTGGCAAGGACGCCCTTGCACACTTGGCGTCTGGACAGCCCGTCGACCTCGTCCTCACCGACCTCGGGATGCCTGGCATGACGGGCTGGGAGGTGGCGCGGGCCGTCAAGGCGTCCTACCCTACCGTGTCCGTCGGTCTTGTTACCGGATGGGGTGCCAATCCCAAGGGGGCACCAGACGATCGTGCGGCCGTCGACTTTGTCCTGGCCAAGCCGGTGACACGGGAAACCATCCGCTCCTGTCTCGCCCAGCTTCTCCTGGCTCAGGGATCCGACCCGAAGGGCACGCCGTAAGGGCCGCAGCCGCCTACAAAGTGGTCGTCTTCTCCCACGGTGGACTCGCGGGCTCGACGGCGTGGAGGAAATGCCGCCGGCGGTCGAGCCCCGCTCGGCGCTCGGGATGCGGAGCCGGCCGACTACCGGGCGGCAGCGACTCTAAGCCCTCCCGGTGAGCAGAACTTTGGGGAGCACTCCACTTGGCCAGGAGGCCGACCATGCGGCCCTGTAGGGTTCGCTCAACCTCGACGTGGTCCGGGATGTCCCGATGCCACGTCGAGGCTGTTCGACACTAGACCCTAAGGTCTATTCTCTGAGATCACGTCAGGTCGTAGCGATCGAGGTTCATCACCTTGGTCCACGCCGCGACGAAGTCCTGGACGAACTTCGCCTGCGCATCCGAGCTTCCGTAGACCTCCGCCAGGGCCCGGAGCTGGGAGTTCGAACCGAAGACGAGATCGACACGCGTGCCGGTCCACTTGACTTGGCCCGTCTTGCGATCGCGCCCTTCGAACACGTCCTTGGCGTCCGATGCCGCCTTCCACTCAGTGCCCATGTCGAGCAGGTTCACGAAGAAGTCGTTGGTCAGCGTCCCCGGCCGTTTGGTGAAAACGCCGTGTTTCGTCCCTCCGAAGTTGGTGTTCAGGACGCGCATGCCGCCGACGAGCACCGTCAGCTCGGGCGCGGTCAGCGTCAGCAATTGTGCCCGATCGATTAGCAACTCCTCGCCCGACACGGGGTACTTGCCGCCGAGGTAGTTTCGGAAACCGTCCGCGACCGGCTCGAGAACGGCGAAGGAGTCCACGTCGGTCTGCTCCTGCGAGGCATCCATGCGTCCCGGCGCGAAGGGCACCGTCACGGCGTGACCGGCATTCTTCGCCGCCTGCTCGACGCCTGCGCAACCGGCCAGCACGATCAAGTCGGCGAGCGAGACCTTCTTGCCGCCAGACTGCCCTTTGTTGAACTCGCTCTGGATGCCCTCGAGCGTCTTGAGGACCTTCGCCTGCTGGGCAGGCTGGTTGGCTTCCCAGTCCTTCTGCGGCGCGAGGCGAATGCGCGCGCCGTTCGCACCGCCGCGCTTGTCCGAGCCACGGAAGGTGGACGCCGACGCCCAGGCCGTCGAAACCAGCTCCGAGACGGACAGCCCAGACGCGAGGATCTTGCCCTTGAGGGAGGCGATGTCCTGCTGATCGATCAGCTTGTGATTGACCGCGGGGATGGGATCCTGCCAGATGAGCTCTTCGGCAGGAACCTCCGGGCCAAGGTAACGTGGGCGTGGGCCCATATCGCGGTGCGTCAGCTTGAACCACGCCCGCGCGAATGCGTCGGCGAACTGATCCGGATTCTGGTAGAAGCGCCTCGAAATCTTCTCGTACGCCGGGTCGAGCCGCATGGAGAGGTCCGTGGTCAGCATGGCCGGCGCGTGACGCTTGGATTTGTCGTGGGCATCCGGAATGGTGCCGGCGCCGGCGCCACCCTTCGGCTTCCACTGATGCGCGCCGGCCGGGCTCTTCGTCAGCTCCCACTCGTAGCTGAACAGGTTCTTGAAGTAGTCGTTGCTCCACTTCGTGGGCGTGGTAGTCCACGTGACCTCCAGGCCGCTGGTGATCGTGTCACCGCCCTTGCCCGTGCCGAACGTGCTCCGCCAGCCGAAGCCCTGCTCCTCGATGCCGGCCGCCTCGGGGTCAGGCCCCACATGGGACTCCGGACCGGCACCGTGGGTCTTGCCGAACGTGTGACCACCCGCGATGAGCGCCACCGTCTCTTCGTCGTTCATCGCCATGCGCTTGAACGTCTCGCGAATATCCGTGGCCGCCGCAATCGGATCCGGATTGCCGTTCGGGCCTTGCGGGTTGACGTAGATCAGCCCCATCTGAACGGCGCCGAGCGGATTCTCGAGATCCCGGACGCCGGAGTACCGCTTGTCCCCCAGCCACTTGTCCTCCGGGCCCCAGTAGACCTCATCCGGCTCCCAGACGTCCGGACGCCCGCCGGCGAACCCGAAGGTCTTGAACCCCATCGACTCCAGCGCCACGTTGCCCGCCAGGATCAAGAGGTCGGCCCACGAAATCTTCCGACCGTACTTCTGCTTGATCGGCCACAGGAGCCGGCGCGCCTTGTCGAGGCTCACGTTATCGGGCCAGCTGTTCAGCGGCGCGAATCGCTGCTGGCCGGCCCCGGCGCCGCCGCGGCCGTCGCGGATGCGGTAGGTGCCGGCGGCGTGCCACGCCATGCGAATGAACAACGGTCCGTAGTGGCCGAAGTCCGCCGGCCACCAGTCCTGCGAATCGGTCATCAGCGCCACGAGATCCTTCTTCACCGCCGCCAAGTCCAGGCTCTTGAACTCCTTGGCGTAGTTGAAGTCCTTCCCCATGGGATCCGCCGGCTGCAGCATCTTGAGGTTCAGCTGATTGGGCCACCAGTCGTGGTTCGACCTGACGCCGCTAGCCGTGTGCGTGAACGGGCACTTTGCTTCGGTTGACATCTTCTTTCTCCTTTGGTCTGTGGGTCGCTGGTCATCACCTACGTCTCCAACACTCGGACCAAGGCCGCCAGTACACCGCAGTCGCGTTCGGCAAGCGGTATCGGCTTCCTTCAGATTGTCGTGGTTCTTCGATCCCTTCAGGCTCTTTCCATCTTCCTCCTTGCGACGTTTGGGGCATGAGCGACGCAGTGCTGCGGGGACGCGGCGCTACGGCGGCGGACGGCGCGCGGCCCGCCCGCGGCCCTTCCTGCGGCAGGCGGCGCAGCGCCCGTAGAACTCGATTCGGTGATGCGTCACGCTGAATCCGCCCGACGACGCGACCCGGCTCACCAGGGCGCGCGAATGCGGCTCGGTGAGCGGCCCGGCCACGTCGGCGATGCGCCCGCAGGCCAGACAGGTGAAGTGGTGGTGCTCGCTCAGGTTGCAGTCGAAGCGCGTGTGAGGTCCGGGCAGCTCTTTGACCAGTCCCTGGGCGACGAGGAGCCGCAGGTTCCGATACACGGTGCCGAGGCTCACCCGCGGCAGCCGGGACCGCACCATCTGGTGCACGGCCTCGGCGGTGGGATGAGCGTCGCTCCCGCGGACCACCTCCAGCACCAGCCGACGCGGACCGGTCAGCCGGAGGCCGACGCCGCGCAAGGCCGCCGACGCCCCGTCCCGCCGCCGGGCGACCGGGTTCTTATCAGGAATAGTTGTCATAACTGAACGAAGCCTAATTCTCCGACCGGCAGGTGTCAAGTCGTCGATTCGTCCGAGTGAACCCGCACCGTTTGGCTGCCGGTGGGTGCCGAGGCTAGGCGACATAGAGCCGCGGGCACTTCTCCTTACGCTGCCGGCGCCTTGACCGGCGCCGGCCCGGTGAGCGCGGCGTCGATCTCCTCGAAGGAGCGCCCCTTGGTCTCGAAGCCGATGAACCAATAGGCGATGATCCCGAGCACGTACCAGGAGGCGAAGTACACGAATGCCAGGCCCAGCGAGTCGAGGTTGGCCGCCGGCTTGATCAGGTCGTTCGCGCCGAGGATCAAGGCCAGCCCGAGCGGTCCGACGATCTTGCCGGAATTGCCGACGCCGTAGGCGAGCCCCATGCCGCTGGCGCGCAGCCGGGTCGGCCAGATCTCGGTCATGTACGGGCCGGCCACCGAGTAGGCGGCGCTGCCGAAGAAGTTTTGCACCATGACCAGCACAAAGAACAGCGACACGCTGCCGAGGACGACATCGTGCAGATAGCCGGCGAGCACCATCAGCACCGCGGCCGCGGCGCAGTAGAGGGTTCCCGTCCCACGGCGCCCCCACGGCTCGATCAGCGCGGTGACGCTGAAGCGTCCGGCGATCGCCGCCAGGTTGACGAAGATCATCAGGAAGGCGGCATCGGCCGGCGAGATCTTGAGCACCAGCACGAATAGGGTCGCGCCCCATAGCCCGAGCCCGACGCCGCCGGTCTGGGTCAGCCCGACCAGGCAGCCGGCGATGACGCTGCGAGGATACTTGAACAATTCCCACCACGACCCTTTCTCGACCTCGGGCCCGGTCGTCGGTAGGTCGATCTCCTTCGGATCGACCATCAGCGCCCAGGCGAGAGATTGGCGCGCTTCCTCGTACCGTCCCTTCTGCATCAGCCAGCGCGGCGATTCCGGCACCCAGTAGCGCACCATCAGCACCAGCACGATCGGCACCAGGCCTACGAGGAACAGGCCGCGCCAGCCGATGACCGGGGCTAGGAGCCATCCGGCGACGCCGCCGAGCATGCTGCCCGCCGGCAGCAAGGTGGTGATCAGCGCACCGACCCAGCCGCGCTTCTTGGTCGGCATGAATTCCTGCACCAACGGCATGTCGACCGCGTAGAGCCCGGCATTGCCGACGCCGACCAAGAGGCGGAACAGCGCCAGGAACAGCCAGCCGCTGATCCAGCCATTCGGGCCGGGGGTGAGCGCCATGATGGCGGTGGCCAGCGCCACGTTGAGCGCGGTCAGGATGAAGACCTTGCGGCGGCCGATCTTGTCGGCCACCCAGCCCCAGAAGAACGCGCCGGGCACCGCGCCGATGCCGGACGACAGCAGGATCACTGCGCCCTGCCAATAGGTCAGCTGCCATTCCTTGGTGATGAAGGCCAGCACGTAGCCGATCAGGAAGAAATCGAAGAAATCCAGCAGGTCAGCCAGATTGCCGGTGATGATCAGCTTCCACTGATTCGACGTCAGCCGCCGCTGCTGCTCCAGACGCTCCAACATGACGTTCGCCCCTCCCGCGGCGAGCGTCATCGCCCGCCTCGCCCGAGGGTTCTCTCTCGGGACCTGCATTGTCACAGGGCGGATACACTGTCTCGCGCCGATCCTGCCAGAGCGGGTCGCGAACGTCAAACCGCACTCTCGGCAAAGAAGATGGACCCGCGAGGGGGCCGCTCATGTGCTCTGTGGCATGGGCTCCTGGGGGCAGCCGGTGACGGAGAATGGCCGATTATGTCGCGGTGACCGGGCCCAGGGGGCGGGGTGACCGCCGTCGGAGGGGGCCTAGTGTTGCCGACGCGCTCGACTCTGGGCAAAGTGTACGGTGCGAGGTGCCGTGGGGCTTGACGGATTAGCCCTCAGCGGACCTACAATCGTCTTGATTCCCTACGCGGTAATCGCCTGCACGGAGGTAGGCACTTGCCCCACGAGTTTGACGTCGTGTGTCTCGGGGGTGGCGTCGCCGGAGAAGCGATCGCGGCCGGCCTTCGGGACAGCGGGCTGACGCTAGCGGTTGTCGAGCGAGAGCTCGTCGGGGGCGAGTGCCCGTACTGGGGCTGCATACCTTCCAAAACCTTGCTTCGCTCGTGCGAAACCTTGAGCGAGGCCGAGCGCGCTCGCGTCCTGGCCGCCTCACGCGTGGAATGGACCGTCGACTTTCCCAAGGTCTCCAAACGCGTGCTGTGGATGGCACGCAACCTCGATGACAGCCGGCCTGCCGCCGCGATGGAGGCGACCGGAGCCAGGCTCTTTCGAGGCGAAGGGAAACTGACGGACCTGCGCACGGTCGCCGTTGGAAGCGAGCAGGTCATCGCGCGCCGCGCCGTCGTGATCGCCAACGGCAGCACCGCGGCGATCCCGCCCATCCCTGGCCTGAACACCGTCGAGTTCTGGACCAACCGCCAGGCCGCGATTCCGAGGGAGCTGCCCGCGTCGCTTGCGATCCTCGGCGGGGGCGCCATTGGCGTCGAGCTCGGGCAGGCCTTCGCACGCCTCGGCTCCAAGGTGACCGTCATCGAAGCCGGGCCGACATTCCTTCACCTCGAGGAGCCGGTGGCCGGAGCCGCGCTCCGGCCACACCTGGAGGCGGATGGCATCACGCTGATGATCGGAGATCCGTGTGTCGCCGTCGAAAGCCAACGCTCGGCCGTCGTCGTCCATCTGACGTCCGGAGCTGCAGTCTCCGCCGACCGGTTGCTGGTTGCCACGGGCCGCCGCCCCAACCTGGACGCATGGTGCGCAGCCGGGCTCGCACAGACGGAGCGGGGCTGGCTGAAGGTGGACCCGGCAACGCTCGAAGAGCGGCCCGGCGTGTTCGGAGCGGGGGACGTCACGGGACTCGGTGGGTTCACCCACCTCGCCTACTACCACGGCCAGGTGGTCGCGCGGCGATTGCGGGGCATGGACGCGAGGGCCGATCACACCGCGGTCCCTCGCGTGACATTCACCGATCCGGAAGTCGCTTCGGTCGGGCTGTCGGAAGCTGCCGCGCGCGCGCGAGGCATCGACGTCGTCGTCGCCGGCGCCGATCCGGCCGAGACCGCGCGAGGCTACATCCACGACTTCCACGGGGGCGCGCTCAAGCTGGTCGGCGACCGCCAGCGCGGGGTGCTGATCGGCGCGACCCTGGTCACTCCGCGTGCGGGCGAAATAGTGGGCGAGCTCGTGCTGGCGATCAAGCTGGGCACTCCGCTGAACGAGCTCGCCGACGTCATCCACCCTTTCCCAGCCTTCAATCGCGTGCTCGGTGAGAGCCTTGACCAGCTCGCCGCGAAGGCACGGAGGTCACCATGAGCGGCACACCGGTCGATCTGAAGCTCGAGGTCGTCGTCCTTCCGGTGTCTGACGTCGATCGCTCGAAACGCTTCTACGAGGGCCTGGGGTGGAGGGTGGACGCCGATTTCCCCGGCGCCGATGGCTTCCGCGTTGTTCAGATGACGCCTCCCGGCTCGCCGTGCTCCATCCACTTCGGCAAGAAGGTCACGACGGCAGCACCGGGCTCGATCAAAAATCTCTATCTCGTGGTGTCCGACATCGAGGCGGCACGCCGGGATCTCGCCGGCCGCGGCGCGGACGTGAGCGAAGCGTTCCATTTCGCGGGCTTCGGGGGACCACCCGTGCCGGGCCCCGAGCCCAGCGGTCGCTCCTACGGAACGTATGCGTCGTTCAGCGATCCCGACGGCAACACTTGGCTCCTCCAGGAGATCAAAACGCGTCTTCCCGGACGAGGGCTCAGCAACCTCGACGTCCCGACCCTAACGGACCTGCTGCAAGACGCGGAGAACGGCCACGGCAAGTACGAGCCGACCGCTCCGAAGCACCACTGGTCGGCGTGGTACGCCGCCTACATCATCGCGCGCCAGCAGGGAAAGACTCCCGAGGAGGCGGCCCAGGAAGGGGCCCTCAACGTTCAACGCACCCTGCGATGAACCGGGCCGCTGTCGAGCTGGAAGAGATACTGGCCCCCTGATGCCGATCCCGGTTCTGATCGACTGCGACCCCGGCTACGACGACGTGATCGCGATCATGCTCGCGCTGGCGAGCCCCGAGGTGGAGGTGCTCGGGATCACGACCGTCGAGGGGAACCAGCCTGTGGCCGAGACGACGGAGAACGCGCTCCGGATCGTGGAGTTCTTGGCCCGCAAGATTCCCGTCGCTGCGGGCGCCAACCGGCCGCTCGTGCGTGAGCTCCCATTCCGGCGGACGCCGAGCACGGACAGCGCCGACGTGCGGCGCGACATCCCCGGGTTGCCGCCGGCGACGGGTCGAGCGGTGAGCGAGCACGCGGTCGACCTCCTGGCGCGGGTCTTGCTCGCCGCGGACGGGCCGGTGACGCTCGTTCCGCTCGGGCCACTCACGAACGTGGCGCTGCTCCTGGCGCGATATCCCGACGCGGCCGAGCGCATCGGACGGATGGTCCTGATGGGCGGCGCGATCGGCGAGGGAAACGCCACCACGGCCGCCGAGTTCAACATCTACGTCGATCCCGAGTCCGCGCAGCGCGTCTTCTCGAGCGGGATCGACCTCACCATGGTCGGCCTCGACGTGACGTACCGGGCGATCGTCAGCCCCGCGGAGCTGGAGGAGCTACGCGGCCTCGGCCGCGCCGGCGGCGTCGTCGCCGCGCTCCTCGACGCGTTTCCGCCCTACCGCCCCTACTCGTGGTATCCGGAGGGGTACCCGGTGCACGACGCGCTCGCGGTGGGCGAGCTGGTGCGCCCGGGGCTCCTGACAACGGAGTACCTGAACGTCGTGGTGGACTGCTCGTCGGAGCTTTCGCGCGGGCGCACGGTCGTCGACCGGCACGGCCGCAGCGGCCGCGCGCCCAACGCTCGTGTCGCCGTCGACGTCGACACGGCCGCCTTCGTGCGCCTCCTGATTGAGCGCCTACGCACGCTTGGGTGAAGGAGCGGGGCGGCCGGGGGCGCGACCATGTGGTGATGACCGGGACTTCTGTCGCATGCTTGCTGAAAATAAGGGAGCGGGCCGCCCGGAATCTATCGCCGGCGTCGTATGCGTACGTCGTGCATCCTCTTCAGGCCGCGGGCTTCGGCCTCGTCATGGCGAAGATTTCGCTCATGGACCACATCGACGAGGTGGTCGCGACGATCGCGAGGAACGTGCGAAACATCTGAGAACCGAGACCAGAAACCGAGGAGGGTACGCCATGGTGCACGCTTTCAAGCTCTATACCGGGCCGGACGGAGGGTCACACGTCGTCGAGGGCACGCTCGATGAACACGCCCGCACCGACGTCGTCGCCATCCATTTCAAGGAAACGCCGGCGCACTCGTCGCTCGACTGGCACGACGCGCCCGAGGCCCAGTACGTGATCACGCTGGCGGGAACCCTCGAGTTCACGACCCGCGACGGCGAGACGTTCGTCGTGCGGCCCGGCGACGTACTGGTCGCGACCGACGATACCGGCAGCGGCCACGAGTGGCGGCTGATCGACGATCAGCCGTGGCGGCGTGCCTACGTCGTCAAGAAGCCCGGCGCCCGTGACGGCTTCGTCGCGAAGGCCCCTTGACCCGTGAAGGGATACATGTTGATCGCTCGCCCCCGCGGGCCTAGACGTTGCCTTTGGATCCGGGGGAATCACTCTTGCGTTCGGGCCAGAGGGTAATGACCGCCAGGCCGACGGCGATTCCGATCGAGACCTCGAAGAACCTGTGGACGGCTATGACCCATTGGCTGTTCGGGCGGGGAACGAGCAACACGATCGCCAACGTGGCAGCGGCGTACCGATATGCGCTGCGCTCGATGCGGAGCGCGGCGCACACCAGTCCAATCACGAATACGGCCAGGCCGAAGAAGAGGACATTCCCCGGAAAATAGGCGCCGACCAACGCTCCGGCCGCCGCGCCCAGCGCTGTTCCGGCGAGCTGCTGCGCCGACGTGGGCAGGGATGCTCCCAGGGTCGATTGCATGACGGCGAGGGCCGTGATCGCGGCCCAGTAGGCCTCCTGGAGATGGAACAGGTAGGCGACCAGCAATGAAGCGACCGCGACGACTGCAGTCCGGGCGGAATGCGTGACGGATGCCGGGTTCTCCTTCGGGACGATCAGCGTTCGGAATCGGTCGATCGCCGAGTGATCCATCGGCTAGGAACGCCCACGGCGTCGGCGGACGCCGGGACCTGCGCGCTCAGACATTCTGCAGCTGCAGCACCGCTGCGGTCTCGGCGCGGACCCGGTTGCACAGCAGGGGGTCGTCGATCAGAGACTCCCCGTACGACGGGATCATGTCCTTGAGCTTGGCCTTCCAGCCGGCCGCGTTCAGCTTGGTGTCAAAGCAGCGCTCGATGACGCGGAGCATGATCCACACCGCCGTCGATGCGCCGGGCGAGGCTCCGAGCAGCGCGACCAGGGACTTGTCCGCCGCCCCGACCAACTCCGTTCCGAATTCCAGGATCCCACCGTGACGAGCGTCCCTCTTGATGACCTGCACTCTTTGCCCCGCCACTTGCAGCCGCCAGTCCTCCGGGCGGGCGAGCGGAAAGAACTCCTGCAACGTGGCGAACCGGTGCGCCTGGGACTGGAGCACCTGACCGATCAGATATTTGGTCAGATCGAAGTTGTCGCGGGCCACCGCCAGCAAGGGCGCGATATTGTTCCACTTGACGGAGCGGAACAGGTCGAGCAGCGAGCCGTGCTTGAGGAACTTCGTGGAGAACCCGGCATAGGGTCCGAACAGGATCGAGTGCCGTCCATCGATGACCCGCGTGTCGAGGTGGGGGACCGACATCGGCGGCGAGCCGACCGACGCCTTGCCGTAGACCTTGGCGTGATGCCGCTTGCTTATCTGCGCGTCGTCGCAGCGCAGCCAGATACCGCTGACGGGAAAGCCGCCGTAGCCGCGTCCTTCCGGGATGCCGGATTTCTGCAGCAGGGGCAGGGCCCCGCCGCCGGCTCCGAGGAACACGAACTTGGCCGTCGTCGATCGGCGCCCGCCGCCGTCGCCGACCTTCGCCTCCACGCGCCAGCGCCCGCCCGGCTCACGGCGGATGTCACGCACGCGATGAGAGTAGTGGACCGCCACGCCCCCGAGCGTTTGCAGATAGCCCAGTAGGTTGCGGGTGAGTGCGCCGTAGTCCACATCCGCCCCCGTCACCATGCGGGTCGCGGCGACCGGCTCGCTCGCCGCGCGACCCTCCATCACGAGGGGGACCCACTCGCCCAGCTCCTGCCTGTCCTCGGTATATTCCATCCCCCGATAGCAGTGATGCGCGGTGAGCGCCGCGTGACGCTTCTTGAGAAACGCCACGTTGTCGGCGCCGCGGACAAAGCTCATGTGCGGAACCGGATGGATGAACGACTGCGGCGCCAGGACTCCTTTCTTGACCAGGTGAGACCACAGCTGCCGCGACAGGTCGAATTCCACGTTGACGTCGAGCGCCTTGGAGATGTCGATGCCCCCGTCCGCGCGCTCCGGCGTGTAGTTCAGCTCGCACAGTGCGGCATGGCCGGTTCCGGCATTGTTCCAGGCATCTGAGCTCTCCTGGGCTGGGTCGGGGAGGCCCTCGAAGACCTCGAGGTTGAGAGCAGGGTCGAGCTCTTTTAGAAGCACCGCGAGGGTGGCGCTCATGATGCCGGCCCCGACGAGGACGACGTCCGGATCCGTGGCGGCGCGCGGCGGCCGCGTCTCCCGCGGCTTGTCGCCCGGGGCGGAGACGGGAGCGAGGCCGGCGATTTCGACTCGTGTATTGGTCATGAGTGCGCCCCCTCGATTCCTTTCGTAGTGCAGCCGTGCCGCGCCCGTGATCGAGCTAGGCGCCCTCATGTGCCGGGTGCCGCGGCACGCCGACCACGACCAGTGGCTCCCGGTGGCGATGGAATGCCGCCCGGATCACGTCGCGGTTGAGCCCGGCGATGAACTCCAGCGGGATCCCCTTGGGGCAGACCGCCTCGCATTCCCCATGGTTGGTGCAACTGCCGAAGGCCTCGCGGGCCATCGCCGCGACCATGTCCAGGCTTCGCTCATCGCGCTCGGGCTGGCCCTGCGGGAGCGCATTCAGGTGCGTGACCTTTGCCGCGGTGAACAGCATGGCCGCCGCATTGGGGCAGGCCGCCACGCAGGCGCCGCAGCCGATGCACGCGGCGGCGTCGAACGCCTTGTCCGCCTCCTCCTTCGGCACCAGGATGCCGTCGGCCTCGGGCGCGCTGCCCGTGGGGGCGGTGATGTAGCCGCCCGCCTGGATGATGCGATCGAACGCCGACCGATCGACCACCAGGTCCTTGACGACCGGAAAGGCCCGGGCACGCCACGGCTCCAGGGTCAAGGCATCGCCGTCCTTGAAGAACCGCATGTGGAGCTGGCACACCGTGGTGTGCCGACGCGGCCCGTGGGGCACGCCGTTGATCAGGAAGCCGCACGACCCGCAGATGCCCTCACGGCAGTCGTGCTCGAAGGCCACCGGGGCCTGGCCGCGCTCGGTAAGACTCTCGTTCAGGACGTCCAGCATCTCGAGAAACGACATTTCGGGCGTCACCTTGTCGACTTCGTAGATGACGAACCGTCCCGTCGTCTTCGCATCTTGCTGCCGCCAGATTCGCAGTGTGAGCTTCATGGCTACTTGTAACTCCGTTGCGCGAGGTGAATGTGCTCGAAGGTCAGCGGCTCCCTGTGCAGCGTGGGGGCCTTGCCCGCGCCGTTCCACTCCCACGCAGCGACGTAGGCAAAGTTCGTGTCGTCGCGTTTGGCCTCGCCCTCGGCGGTCTGGCTTTCCACGCGGAAGTGGCCGCCGCAGGACTCCGTCCGATCCAGCGCGTCGGTGCACATCAAGTCGGCCAGCTCCAGGAAGTCGGCGACGCGGCCGGCCTTCTCGAGCGACTGGTTCAGCTCCTCCTCGGTGCCCAGCACGCGGACGTTGTCGTGAAACTCCTGGCGTAGCTCGGGAATCCTGGCGAGCGCCTTCCGCAGGCCGGCATCCGCGCGCGCCATCCCGCAGTTGTCCCACATGAGCCCACCCAGCTCTCGGTGGAAGGAATCGACCGTCCGCCGACCGTTGACCTCGAGGAGGGCTTGTGTGCGCCGCCGGACCTCCTCCTCCGCCTCCCGGAACGCCCGGTGCGAGGTATCGACGTGCTCCGGCTTCGCGGTGGCCAGATAGTTCGGCACCGTGGCGGGCAGGATGAAGTATCCGTCCGAGAGCCCTTGCATGAGGGCGCTGGCCCCGAGGCGGTTGGCGCCCTGATCGGAGAAGTTGGCCTCGCCCCCGACGAAGAGTCCGGGGATCGTGGACATCAGGTGGTAGTCGACCCAGAGCCCGCCCATCGTGTAGTGCGGGGCCGGATAGATGCGCATCGGGACGTCATAGGCATTGTCGCCAGTGATCCGCTCGTAGATCTCGAACAGGTTACCGTACTTGTCCTTCACGTCGTCGAGCCCCAACCGGGTAATAGCTTCGCGGAAGTCGAGATAGACGCCGTGCCCACCCGGCCCGACGCCCCTTCCCTCGTCGCAGGCCTCCTTGGCGGCGCGCGAGGCGACGTCGCGGGGCACGAGGTTGCCGAAGCTCGGGTACCGGCGCTCCAGGTAGTAGTCGCGCTCGCTCTCCGGGATGTCGTTCGGCTGCCGGGTCTCCCCTTGCTTCTTCGGCACCCAGATCCGCCCGTCGTTGCGGAGGGACTCCGACATGAGCGTCAGCTTCGACTGGTACTCGCCCGACTGCGGGATACACGTCGGATGGATCTGCGTGAAACAGGGATTGCCGAACAGCGCGCCGCGGCGATGTGCGCGCCAGATGGCGGTGCAGTTGGAAGCCTTCGCGTTCGTCGAGAGATAGAAGACGTTGCTGTAGCCGCCTGTCGCGAGCACCACCACGTCACCCGCGTGCGACTCGATCGCGCCGGTCTGTAGATTTCGCGTGACGATGCCGCGCGCGGTTCCGTCGATGACGACCAGGTCGAGCATCTCCGTCCGCGGATGCATGGTCACGGTGCCGGCGCCGATCTGCTGCTCCAGCGCCTGGTAGGCCCCGAGCAAGAGCTGCTGGCCCGTCTGGCCGCGCGCGTAGAACGTCCGCTGGACCTGCACGCCGCCGAACGAGCGCGTCTCGAGCAGGCCGCCGTAGTCGCGGGCGAATGGCACCCCCTGGGCGACGCACTGGTCGATGATGTTGACGCTGACCTGGGCCAGCCGGTAGGAGTTGGCCTCGCGGGCGCGGAAGTCGCCGCCCTTCACCGTGTCCTGGAAGAGGCGAAAAACGCTGTCGCCGTCGTTGCGGTAGTTCTTGGCGGCGTTGATGCCGCCCTGGGCGGCGATGGAGTGCGCGCGGCGCGGGGTGTCGTGAAAAGAGAAGCAGTGGACGTGGTAGCCCTGCTGGCCGAGCGTGGCGGCCGCGGCGGCCCCGGCGAGGCCCGAGCCGACGATCAGGATGGTGTGCTTTCGCCGATTGGCAGGGTTCACCAGCTTCATCTCGAAGCGGCAGAGATCCCACTTCTGCTCGATCGGTCCCGACGGGACCTTGGCGTCGAGCACGATCTGCTCTAACCGCGGGCCGTCCTGATCCCCTGATCGACCGGTCGGTGTTTCGACGTTTGCGCTAGCCATCGCACCCTCCTCAGCGCACCCAGCCAGCCAGCACGGCAGCGGGCACGGAGATGAACCCCGCGAACACTACCAGAGCCACCCCGCGCGCCAGCGCCCGCAGCGCCGGTGTGGCCTTCGCGTCGCTCCATCCGACCGTCTGGAGCATGCTCCAGATCCCGTGGTCCAGGTGCAGGCACAGGCACGCCATCGCCACGACGTAGAAGAGCGATACGTACCAGACCGAGAAGCCGGCCACGACGTTGTGGTAGACCGACAGGGGCACGTACGTCCCGGGCTGAAAGCCCACCGTCCCCGCCGTCAGATGGAGCAGGTGGTAGACGACGAACAGCGCAAGGATCACGCCGCTCCAGCGCATGGTCCTGGCCGCATAGGTCGTCGCGATCGAGTGCTTGGTGTCGTAGCCGTGCGGACGCGCAGCCTCGCTCATCCAGGTGAGCTGGACGGCGGCCGTGACGTGGAGCGTGACGCTGACCAGGAGGACGATCCGGACGACCCACAGCAGCAGGCCGTAGGGGAACAGGGGCTCGCCCATCGTGCGCAGAAACAGCGCGTAGCTGTCGATGGCCGCCGGGCCGAGAAAGATCTTGAGGTTACCGGCCATGTGGGCGATGACGAAGCCGACGAACACGAAGCCGGTGACCGCCATCACTACCTTCTTGCCGACCATCGTGCCCCAGAGCACCACGGCCGGATTGCTCGACCACACGCGCCGAGCCTCCCTGAAAGGCGCCGGCCTCGGCCGCCCTTCGACTTTCCCGTCGAGTGCCTGCGTGCTCGTGCTCATTCGATCCTCCGCTTCTGGAATCGCGTTCCCCGGGTCATCGCCGCTGTTGGCTTACCGTCTTTCGCTCTGGCGTTAGGAGAATGGGCCGCCGCAGCCGGGTAGCGATCTCGAATGATTTGAGCAAGGAAACGCCAAATACGCTGGTCGCCCCGAGAGCGTGGTTCGCAGAGCCACGGAAGAGTGGTGCCGCCGGCAGCCCCCATCCCCATGCCGCCCGGCCGCCGCCCGGTAGCGACCTCGAACATTTGAGCAAGAAACGACAAGTCCATGGGTCGCCTTTGAGCGTGACTCGCGGAGCCGACGAAGAGGGATGCTGCCGGCCAGGCGATACGTGCCCGCTGTACCTGGTGTCGAGGCGAGCGCCTCCAGCGACGTGAAGACACGCTCAGCGCATTGCCGGATGGCTGGTGCGGGAGGGCGCCGACTGCGGCGGCGTCTCCGACCCGCGGCGGCATCTCTGCTAGCAGTGCTCCTCCGGGAACCTGGGCGAGTATCGCCTCTCACGCCGCGGCAAGATCTTCACCTTCGCGCAGGACCATCTGGTGCCCACCCGGGCCCGCCCACCGTGATGGCATCGGCGGACCTGGAGGGCGGCAGCCGCCTCTACGGCCAGCTCGCCGACAGCGACCCGGGGATGAGGAAGAGTGCTAGAAGTAGCGCGGCGATCCGTTTCGTGCCACCCGATGACGAGCGCAATGCCGGCGACAAGCTGCGGCGCGCGCCCGGCCATGATGAGCGTCGGAACGAGCGCTGCGGGAGCGCCGTGGGCCGCAAGCTCGTGGGCGGCCGACCGACCCAATTGTCCGTACTGCACGTCACGATCTCCTCAATGTGCGGCAATTAGATGAGTGACGACGGGTGGCGCGCCGCCGACGTGAAACTGTCGAATGCGATCCTGGACGGCGCGATCACTCACGCTGATGCGCTCATGCTGCCGCAGATGCTCCACCCAGGACTCCACGACGAAACTTTCGACGTAACGCCCCTTTTCCCCTGGATCTTGATAGACGGCCCAGTTGACCGCGCCATCGCGGCGGCGAATCGGCTCGAGGTCGCGGATGGCTTGCGCAAATGCGTCGGACTGCGAGGGATCGATTCGGTATTCGACGTCGACACGGACAGGGCCTTCGTCAGACGCGGGCATGACATCGAGATGAGGCTCGGGCCAGTGCGCCGACGGCGTGAGATCTGCCGTGGTCACAGCCCGTAACGGCCATCGCCGCATGGCGACAAGCCCCAGGAGCGCGCCTCCGGCAGACGACGCGAGCGCAGTGGACGAGCCTACGTGCTCGGCGACGAAGCCCCACAATGCGCTGCCGAGGCCAAGGCCACCCTGGAACACCAGGAGATAGATGCCGAGCGCGCGGGCCCGGACCCAAGGGGGCACGGCGGTCTGAGCGGATCCATTGAGACCGGCCATCATGGCGATCCACGCGACGCCGCCGAGGATCATCGCGATGCCGAGTCCCGGAATGAACCGCCAGAAAGCCGTCAGCACGCTCACGACCGCGAACGCGACGGTCGCGAGGCCGGTGACCGCGTCGAGCGGCAGCCGGCGCTTCACGCTCGGTAAGAGTGCGGCGCCGGCGATGGCGCCGACACCGATGCAACCCAGCAGAAGACCGTAGCCGAACGCACCGAGGCCCAGGTCTCGGCGGGCGATGACGGGCAACAAAGCCCAGAACGCGCTAGCACAGACGA
>Ga0210384_10001374_pt1 | contig 33324 bp, 30 predicted proteins | sample IncBWH2MmetaG_FD_160574 | JGI IMG/M metagenome (GOLD analysis project Ga0210384, IMG submission 160574) | Forest soil microbial communities from Barre Woods Harvard Forest LTER site, Petersham, Massachusetts, United States - Inc-BW-H-2-M | ecosystem: Environmental > Terrestrial > Soil >...
GCCGACCCTGATGAAGATGTTGCCGGCGTCGCGCCAATGAACGAGATGTTCGCCTTCGCTGGCGCCGAGCACATATCCCTGTGACGCCGCAGTCTGAGCCTGGGTCATGCTGATCCTCCAATCCGATGGACTTGGATGGTATCATTCAGCACCTCATGCATCCACGGCCTCCAATGTCGGGCACATCGCGTCACTTCGCAGCGATGCGGAATTTGGTCGCTATCGGGGCATAGGGGACATCGGTCAACCTGCGCCAATTAAGCTGGGCTCCGCGCGATGCGGGGTCAGCACAAAACAAGACTGATTTGCCCGACGAGCAGTTTTGCAAAGTTTGTGTCCAGCCCTCCCGCAAAAAATATTTCGCTTGTCCCGTCGGGCAAATCACCTCCACTAGTTTCAGCCATTCCGTCCCGAGAGAGGGGCGTTGGCCATCGTCACGAACGTTGGGGCGGGATGCGATGGACGCGGCAGCGTCAAGCGCGCGATTGTAGTCGCAGGGCGAGATGAACCTCGTGAGCGATGGCAGCGCGCGAGACGAACGGCGCATCTGCGTACCGCAAAGCCGTGTGGTCCTGGCACCCGTTGCTGGTGTCAAGTCGGCGGAGGTTTTGGCAAGCCCGACCGGGCGCGCCGAGACCGTCAATTCGCCAACGACGGTGACAAGACGAATTCGTCGCCGGGAGAGCACGGAATAAGCCGTTAAAACCATTGCGCAGGGAATGCCGGGTGTTCCGGGGTACCTGTGGTGACTAACTCGTGTGCTTCCTACCCTTTGCGCACGAGGCTGCGGGTGCTGAAGGCACCCGGCGTTCCCTGCGCCCTCCATTGGGCGAACCGGTTCGTGCACAACTCGGGCGCTCTCCGCGCCGCGGGATCATGGAGCGTTGCCCGTCACTTTGGCTGGCTTCCAAAGAGGGGGTCTCTCACGTGACAAATCGATCAAAATTGCCGCTGGCGCCGATGGTTAATCGCGTCTTAACCTCGCCGTATCTATGGTGGTTTGATCCGCATCCACCCGATCCCAAGGGGCGATCGGCGGCTTTCGAACGTGCTGGCGTTTTGAACCAATGGCCATGACCGCTTCATCCCGCGCGCCTGAGAGTGCCGGACATCAGGAAAGCGAACGGTCGCCATTTGCGCGGACGACCGAGCTGCTGGCGCCCTACAAGCCATCTAAACCACTGATAACGCTGTCATTGGGCGAGCCACAGCATCCGGTGCCCGGCTTTGTCGGACCGGTGCTGGCGAACTATATCGCCGATTTCGGCCGCTACCCGATGGCGAGGGGGATCGAGCCGTTCCGGCGCGCGGCGGCGGGCTGGCTTTCCAGCCGATTCGACCTGCCCCGCGCGATCGATCCCGAGAGCGAAATCCTGGTCTTGAACGGCAGCCGCGAGGGCCTGTTTTTCGCTAGCCTGACCGCCGCGCGCTATGTCGGCGAGCGGCGCGGCAGACCAGCGATCCTGATGCCCAATCCGTTCTATCCGGCCTATGGCGCCGGCGCCCGCGCCGCCGGCTGCGAGCAGATTTATTTGCCGACGACGCTCGCCAACGGATTCCTGCCCGATCTCGATGCGCTCGATGACGCGACGCTGGCGCGAACGGTCGCGATCTACATCGCTTCGCCCGCGAACCCGCAAGGCTCCGTCGCCGGCCGCGAATATTTCAGCCGCCTGAAGGAGCTCGCCGACCGCTTCGGTTTCATGATCCTGAGCGACGAGTGCTACTCGGAAATCTACACCAGAGAAGCGCCGGGCAGCGCGCTCGAATGCGCCGGATCCGATTTCACCAATGTGGTCGCGTTTCAGTCGCTTTCAAAACGCTCGAACCTGCCCGGCATGCGCGTCGGCTTCGCGGCGGGCGACAGGAAATTTCTCGCGATGTTTCACGAGCTGCGCAATGTCGCCGCGCCCCAGGTGCCGGTGCCGCTACAGCAAGTCGCGGTGGCGGCCTATGGCGATGAAGCCCATGTCGAGGAAAACCGCAGGCTTTACCGGATCAAGTTCGATCTCGCCGACCAGATCCTCGGCAACCGCTACGGCTATATTAGGCCCGCCGGCGGCTTCTGCGTCTGGCTCGATGTGTCCTCGCGCGGCGGCGATGAGCTAGCTGCCGTGAAGCTCTATCGCGACGCCGGCGTGCGCGTGATCCCAGGCAGCTATCTGGCGCGACAGCAGCCCGACGGCTTCAATCCGGGCGCGGGTTACATCCGTCTCGCGCTGGTCTCCGACAGTGAATCAACGGCCGAGGCGTTGCACCGGCTGGTCGAAATTCTGGATTGAGATTTATGGCTTTTGAACCGGAGCGCGCTCTTGCCTTCACCTCTCCCGTTGGGAGAGGTCGGATCGCGCTTGCAATCCGGGTGAGGGGTAATGCCCTCTCGATAGACCGTAACCCCTCACCCCAACCCTCTCCCATCGAAGTCGGATCTATCCGACTTCGACAATTCAAGATGTCCAACTCGGGTAAACCCGAATTGGATGGGAGAGGGGGCGCACCTTCGGTGCTGCGAGCATATCGATCCACTACTCAAGACTCCAATCGCGAGCGCCCATGAGCATGCCAGCGATCGAACGTGTCATTCCCCTGGTCGCGCAATTGCCGGCCTCGATGCGCGAGGCGCTGGTGCGGCGCCTGCGCGAGCTATGGGGGCTCGGCTTGATCGCGCTGTCCGGCGTGGCGGCGGCGGCGCTGATGACCTGGTCGGTTCAGGATCCGAGCCTCAGCCACGCGACGTCGCGCGCGATCCGCAACGTGGTCGGCTATCCCGGCGCGATCGGCGCCGATCTCTTGATGCAGATTCTGGGCTTGGGCGCCATCATGCTGATCCTGCCGATCGCGGTGTGGGGCTGGCGCATGCTGACCCACCGCGGCTTCGACCGCGAAGCGTTGCGGTTTGGATGCTGGATCCTCTGCACCGTGATTGCGGCCGGCTTTGCAAGCTGCTGGCCGCATGGCGGCGCCTGGCCGCTGCCGACCGGCCTCGGCGGCGTTGTCGGCGATGCGCTGGTGCGGGCGCCGGCGGTCGCGTTCGGGCCGCCCGGTTTCGTCTATCGCCTGGTGTTCGGAATTATTCTATTCGCCGCCTTGATCGCGACATTCCTGATCGCGAGCGGCATGGGCTCGCGCGACAGAGACGACGAGGAATTGACGCCGATCGAGGATGACGACACGCCGTGCGGCGAACAAGAGGACGACGAGCGCGGTTCGATTTCGCTCGGTTGGGCGTTTCATGCCGTCATGAGCGCAAAGGCCCGGCTCGCCTGGCTGCTGTCGACGGCCTATCGATCGCTGGTTTCGAGCGGACCGCAACCTCGCACCCTTTCGTTCGAACGCCAGGAGCCGAGCCTTGACTCGAGACTTGCCGGCCGCGCCGGACCGTCGCTGGCGTCGTCCGAGGAAGAGGATCTCGAGGACGAGGAGGATGACGAGGACGCCCCGGCCCGCGCGCCGCGCAAAAAGGCCGCGCCCCGCGCCGCATCGCGCAAATCGTCCGACAAATTCGAACTGCCCGCGGTCTCGATGTTGGCGGCCCCGAAAGCCACCGACCGGCAGCCGCTCAACAAGAGCGAGCTGGAATCGAATTCGCGGGCACTGGAAGGCGTGTTGGGTGATTTCGGTGTCCGCGGCGAAATCGTCAAGGCCCATCCGGGGCCTGTGGTGACGCTGTACGAGCTCGAACCCGCGCCCGGCATCAAATCGTCGCGCGTGATCGGTCTCGCCGACGACATTGCGCGTTCGATGAGCGCGCTGTCGGCGCGCGTGGCGGTGGTCCCCGGCCGCAACGCGATCGGCATCGAACTGCCGAACGCCCATCGCGAGAAGGTCTATCTGCGCGAGATCCTGACCGCGAGGGAGAGCAACGAATCGGTCGCCAAGCTTCCGCTCTGCCTCGGCAAGAATATCGGCGGTGAATCCATCATCGTCGATCTGGCGCGGATGCCGCATCTTTTGATCGCCGGCACCACCGGCTCCGGCAAATCGGTCGCCATCAACACCATGATCCTGAGCCTGGTTTACCGGCTGCGCCCCGATCAGTGCCGCCTGATCATGGTCGATCCCAAGATGCTCGAGCTCTCGGTGTACGACGGCATTCCGCATCTGTTGACGCCGGTCGTGACCGATCCGAAGAAGGCCGTGGTCGCGCTGAAATGGGCGGTGCGCGAGATGGAAGAGCGCTACAAGCGCATGTCCAAGCTCGGCGTGCGCAACATCGACGGCTACAATGCGCGGCTGTTGGAAGCAAAATCCAAAGGCGAGGAGCTGGCGCGCACGGTGCATACCGGTTTCGATAAGGAGACCGGCAAGGCGATCTATGAGAACGAGAAGCTCGATCTCGAGCCGCTGCCCTATATCGTCATCATCGTCGACGAGATGGCCGACCTGATGATGGTGGCCGGCAAGGACATCGAAGGCGCGGTGCAGCGGTTGGCGCAGATGGCGCGCGCCGCAGGCCTGCATGTGATACTGGCGACCCAACGGCCGTCGGTCGACGTCATCACCGGTACCATCAAGGCGAATTTCCCGACCCGCATCTCGTTCCAGGTCACCTCGAAGATCGACAGCCGCACGATTTTGGGCGAGATGGGCGCCGAGCAACTGCTCGGCCAGGGCGACATGCTTTATATGGCAGGGGGCGGACGCATCAGCCGTGTGCACGGACCTTTCGTCTCCGACGAAGAAGTCGAGAAGGTGGTGCGCCATCTGAAGACGCAAGGCCAGCCGGAATATCTCGAAGCCGTTACCGCGGAAGAGCCGACCGACGAAGACGGCGCGGTATTCGACCAGACCGGCATGGGCAGCGATGGCGGCGGCGATCTGTTCTCGCAGGCAGTTGCGATCGTCAAGCGCGACCGCAAGGCTTCCACCAGCTACATCCAGCGGCGTCTGCAAATCGGCTATAACCGCGCCGCTTCGCTGATGGAGCGCATGGAACTTGAAGGTATTGTCGGACAGGCCAATCACGCCGGCAAACGCGAGATTCTGGTCGAGGAGGAGGAGGGCGGTTTCTGAAAGAAAGGCCTTATTTTTTCACGGAAAAACGATATCTCCTTTGGCCTAAACCAAGATAAAATGGCCGCGAACTAAACAGGACGGGACGCGTTGAAATTAAATCCAAAATTGCGAATCAGCAGGCCGTCCGCGAGCTGCGGCACGCGCGTTGCGGCGCTACTGGTCACCGCCTCCCTGATGGCCGGCGCCGCCGCTCAGACCAGCGCGCAGACCGTTCCGGTGCCAAAACCGGCGCCAAAGGCCCGCGATGGCGTCCAAATGAGTGCGTCGGACGGGCAAAAGGGCCCGGCGACGACGGGGGCAACGGCCGCGGCGCCGCCCAATCCGGTGATTCCCGACCCGCACCGCAACCTGCCGGCCAATATTTTCGCGACCTTCGATGCCAACCAGAAGGCGCAGGCCGCCAAAGTGAGCTCTTATCTGTCGTCGCTACAGACGTTGGTCGGAAATTTCGTCCAGGTGGGGCCCGACGGCAGCAAGACCAAGGGCGATTTCTACATCCAGAAGCCGGGCAAGGTTCGCTTCGAATATGAAGCGCCGAGCCCGATCGACATCATCGCCGACGGATCTTCGCTCGCGGTGCGCGACCGCAAGCTCGCGACCCAGGACATCTATCCGCTGTCGCAGACGCCGCTGCGCTTCCTGCTCTCGGACCGCATCGATCTTCTCAAGGACACCAATGTGGTCAACGTGACCGCGGATGATGTTTTCATCAGCGTCACTATCGAGGAGAAGCAGGCGCTGATCGGCACCAGCCGGCTGATGCTGATGATCGGCGCCAAGGACGGCCAGCTCAAGCAGTGGACCGTGACCGATCCGCAAGGCTATGACACCACGGTTGCGGTTTATAATCTGGATTCGTCGAAGAAGGTCGATCCGAGTCTGTTCAAGATCGACTTCACCAACTACGCGACCCCGCCGGGCTGAATAGCACCTACAAGTGGACGGATTGCGTCGTCGCTTGTGCTCGTCAGAATGACGGTCATAGATGCTTCGATGCGTCTTTCCGTGACAACCTGGAACATCAATTCGGTGCGGCTGCGCATCAACCTCATCGCCAAATTCATCAAGGCGGCGAGGCCGGACGTGCTTTGCCTGCAAGAGACCAAATGCATCGACGACGCGTTTCCATTGAAGCGCTTCAAGCGCCTCGGTTACGAGCACATCGCGCTGAACGGGCAAAAGGGCTATCACGGCGTCGCCGTGATCTCGAGACTGCCGTTCGAGAGCAAGGATATCCGCACCTTCTGCGACAAGATCGATTCGCGCCACATCTCGGTCGCGTTCGGCGAGAAGGCGCTGCTGGCAAAGCCGCTGGTGGTGCATAATTTCTACGTTCCCGCCGGCGGCGACATTCCCGATCCCGCGCTCAACGAAAAATTCGAGCACAAGCTGCAATTCCTCGACGAGATGAAAGCCTGCGAGCCGTTGCATCCGCGCGGCGACGACCGCCACATCCTGGTCGGCGATCTCAATGTCGCGCCGTATGAGAACGACGTGTGGTCGCACAAGCAATTATTGAAGGTGGTCTCCCATACCCCGATCGAATGCGAAAAGCTTCTCGCCGCGCAAACCCATGGCGAGTGGTTCGACGTCGCCCGGGAACGGATTCCGCTTTCGGAGAAGGTCTACACCTGGTGGAGCTATCGCGCCGCCGACTGGACCGTCGGCGATCGCGGCCGCCGGCTCGACCACATCTGGGTGTCGCGCGCGCTGAAAGACGCCGTCAGCGATTTCAGGATCCTGCGCGACGCGCGCGGCTGGGAACGGCCGTCCGACCACGTCCCGGTGACCGTGACGCTCGAGGTGTGAGCGCGCTCACGTGCTGAGCTTGGCCCCCGCTATTAAAATGTCGCTGGCGAGCTGGCTGGAGCGGCTGGCGAAGGCGTCGCGCAGTCTTCGCGCGGCGGCGGGATCGCTTTCCAGCACGCGCTGGAACAGGCTGCGCGAGACCCGGATCACCGCGGATTGTTCCAGCGCGATCGCGCTCGACGGCCGCTGCATCGCCACGATCAGCGCGAGTTCGCCGATCAGCGCGCCCGGACCCGCGGTGGTCTCGGCGCCGGCGCCATCCTCGATCCGGAATGCGCCGCGCTGGACGACAAATCCCGCATCCGCTTCATCGCCGGCGCTGAACAGGGTAGCGCCGCGCATTACGACGCGTTGCTCTGAGCCGATCGCCAGCATGCGTAGCGCTTCCATTCCCAACAGTCGCAGTGTCGGGACGCGCTCCAACAGGGCCACATCATCTTCAATCGACATTCAGAACCAATGATCGGGAAAAGCAAATACTCGAATCGCTATTCCCGAATCGTATCACGGCACCAGCTTGTAGCCACCGGCTTCCGTCACCAGGATCTCGGGATTGGCGGCATCTTTCTCGATCTTCTGGCGCAACCGGTAGATATGGGTTTCCAGGGTGTGGGTAGTGACGCCCGAATTATAGCCCCATACTTCCTGCAGCAGCGTCTCCCGCGACACCGGCATCTGGCCCGCCCGGTAGAGGAAACGCAGGATCGCGGTTTCCTTCTCGGTCAGCCGCACCTTCCGCGCATTGGCGCCGGTCAACATCTTGGAGCCGGGGCGGAAACTATAGGGTCCGACCGAGAACACCGCGTCTTCGCTGGCCTCGTGCTGACGAAGCTGGGCGCGGATGCGCGCCAGCAGCACCGCAAACCGGAACGGCTTTGCCACGTAATCATTGGCGCCGGATTCCAGCCCCAAAATGGTGTCCGAATCAGTGTCGTGCCCGGTCAGCATGATGATCGGCGCCTTGAAGCCGCCCTTGCGCAAGGACCGCACGACTTCGCGGCCGTCGGTATCCGGCAATCCGACATCCATCAGTACCAAATCGGGCGAGTTGGCCTTGGCCGCACTGGCGCCTTTGGCACCGGTATCGACGGCGGAGGCTTCGAACTCGTCGTGCAGCGACAATTGCTCCACCAACGTATCGCGCAGATCAGTATCGTCATCCACGATCAGGATCTTGCGGGCATTGGCCATGGGTACAATCCTCTTGGAGACGACGGATGCCTGCGGGAGTGCGGCGAGAGCCGCTCTGCAACGTCGGGGGCGTCTGATGTAGATTCTTCTTGAAGTAGTGGGCGGTTACCGATTCTCAAGCTGCGGCGCACTCTACCCCAGAATTTCCAGCTGTTGAGATGAATGTCCTGTAATGAAGACAGCCAGCCGGTCAGGCCGTTGGCAAACCCTGGAACTCATGAAAAGACGCTTTATTTCAATCGCTTATGATAGGACTTTGCGCGATCGGCCGCTTTCCTCGGTGATGATTCGCGCGGTCGCCGGCAACCCCCGCCGCGGCTGGCTGACCGCGGGTGGGCGAACCATCCCGGTGGCCCTGGGACGGGGCGGCATCCGGGCCAATAAGCGCGAGGGCGACGGCGGGACGCCGAAAGGTACATTCCACCCGCGCAAATTATGGTGGCGCGCCGACCGCCATCCGCAACCGCGCACGTTTCTGCCGGTCCGCGCCATCGCACCTGAGGATGCCTGGTGCGAGGATCCGAACGACCGGCACTACAACAAGCCGGTGCGGCTAAAACGCGATCGCGGCGGCGACCGCTTGCGGCGCGAGGATCATCTCTACGATTTCATCGTCGAGATCGATCACAACACGAGCCCGCGCATCGCGGGCCGCGGCAGCGCGGTGTTCCTGCATCTGGCGCGCGACAATTTCGCACCCACCGCCGGCTGCGTCTCGATGACGAAATCGGCGATGCTGCATCTGTTGCAACGGCTGGGGCCGGGCACCAGGATTGAGATCGGATAAAGAGTTGCGAGGCGCCTGAAATGCTCGACAGACATCAGATCGCGGCCGCGTCAAAGACCCTGAACGTTCATTGGCGCGCCGGCACCAAGCTCGGCAATCTCGACACATCGTATCGTCCAAGTGACCGCGCCGAGGGCTATGCGATCCAGGCCGGGATCGAGCGCTGTTCGGACGGGAAATTATTCGGCTGGAAGATCGCGGCCACTAGCGTTGCCGGCCAGAAGCACATCAACGTCGACGGTCCGATGGCCGGACGCATCCTGGTGGAGACGCTGATCCCCGATGGCGGCACGGCCTCGATGGCGGGGAACGAGATGCGCGTCGCCGAGCCGGAATTTGCGTTCCGCATGAAAGCGGATTTGCCGCCGCGTGTCTCGGCCTACAGCGTGCAGGAGGTTCTCGAGGCCGTCGGCACGCTGCATCCGGCGATCGAAATTCCGGATTCAAGATTTGCGGATTTTGTCCGCGCCGGCGCCGCCCAGATCATCGCCGACAATGCCTGCGCGCATCTGTTTGTGCTCGGTGCGCCCACGACGTCGAACTGGCGCGCGCTCGACCTCGCCGAAGAAAAACCCGTGATCACGATGCGCGGCAAGCAATTCGTCGGTCACGGCAAGAACGTGCTCGGCGATCCACGCGTGGCACTGGCCTGGTGCGCCAACGAATTGCGTCAGCTAGGCCTGACGCTGAGGGCAGGCGAGGTGGTCACGACTGGAACCTGTCATCCGCCGCTGCCGATACAATCGGGCGATCTGGTCGCGGCCGATTTCGGTCTGCTCGGAAAGGTCTCGGTCAAGTTCGAGTAGGCGTTGCCGAGCGATGCCCGAAAATCGCAGACCCAACGCGGATGTGGGTGGCGCCGAGCTGGATTGCGATCGCGAAGTCCGCGCTCATGCCCATCGACAGATTGTTCAATCCGTTGCGCGCGGCGATTTTTGCGGTGAGCGCGAAATGCGGCGCCGGCGCCTCGTCGACCGGCGGAATGCACATCAGGCCGGAAATCGTCAGGCCGTAGGTTTCGCGGCAGTTCCTGATGAAGTCGTCGGCCTCGCCGGGTGCGACGCCCGCCTTCTGCGGTTCCTCGCCGGTATTGATCTGCACGAACAATTGGGGCCGCTTTTTCTGGGATTCGATTTCCTTGGCTAACGCATTGCAAATGCTGACCCGATCGACCGAGTGGATGGCGTCGAACAGCGCGACGGCCTCCTTGGCCTTGTTGGATTGCAGTGGCCCGATCAGATGCAGCGCAATTCCAGGGTAAGCCGATATTAACCCTGGCCACTTGGCCTTGGCCTCCTGCACGCGATTTTCGCCGAAAACGCGCTGTCCGGCACTGATAATCGGCACGATGGCATCAGCGCTAAAGGTCTTCGACACGGCAATCAACTCGACCGACGCGCGTTCGCGCCGCGCCTCCTTGCAGGCGCGCGCAATCTCCTGCTCCACCGCGGCGAGCGCGCTTGGTGAATCCGGGGTTACCTGTGCGGGATTTTCGCTCGTCATGTCACCTGATGATCGTCAATTGGCGGGAGTAGGTCCAATTTTACCGGGTTCAGGAAAGGCTTTTTGAACCCTTCCCGCTACCTTGCGCTGGGTGGGGAATAGGGATGTCCAGCGTCAGTTTCAACCGCAAGAAAGCCAAACTCAAGCAGCTTCTCGGAATCCGCGCGCGGCTTGCGCTGCTGGCGCTGATTCTGGTGACGCCCTTGATGCTCGAACGCGCCCGTTCGCTGGAAGACACCCGTTCCAGGCAGCTCGCGCTGGCATCCGCTGAATTCTCCAATCTTGCAAAACACACCGCCGATGCGCAGCGGCAGGTCATCTCGTCGGTCGAGGCGGTATCGAAATCGGCCGCCTATATCCGCGCGTCGACCGGCGGCGTCGGTCGCAGTTGCGATATCATGCGTGCGAGCCTGCCCGTCAATCTGCCGTGGATTCGCAGCCTTTCCGTTGTCGGCAAGGAAGGACGGGTTCAATGCTCGACGAACAACGCAATCGTCGGTCTCGACCTCAGCGACCGGGCCTATCTCCTGAAAGCCAGGGAGACTCGCGACATCGTTTTCAGCGACTTTTTGTTGGCCCGATTCAACAACAAGCCGATCGTGGTGGCGGCCTATCCGGTTTCCGCGATCAACGGCAATGAAGATGCCGTGATTATCGCGACGGTCAACCTCGATTGGATGTCGAAGTTGATGAGCAATCTCGGCGGTCGGCCCGGTATTTCGGCTGCGCTGGTCGATAGCACGGGCGTCGTGCTCGCAGCCCCGGCGGATCAGGCAAGCATGATCGGCCATCCGATCGACAATTTGCCGCTGCTCTCCGCCGTCGTCGAAAAGGCGATAAGTTCGGACGAGGCGGAAGGATCGCTGTCGTTCACCGCGGCCGACGGCTCGAAACGCGCAATCAATTTTGCGCGCGTTCCCGGCACGCAATCGCGCCTCATCGTCAGCATCGACGAAACCAAGATGACCGCGGCGATGGATCGCGACATTCGCACCGCCTATCTGCAACTCGGGTTCGTCAGCCTGTTCGTGTTGCTCGGCGCGCTGATCGCCGCGGAGAAGCTTATCATCCACCCGGTCGACATGATGGCCGCGACAGCGAAACGCTTCGGCCAGGGCGACTGGTCGGCGCGCATATCGCGCGCCTCGCTTCCGGCTGAATTCGTGCCGCTGGCTCGCGCCCTCAACGCCATGGCGGCGCAGCTCGGCCAACGCGAGCGCGAGCTGGTTGCCAGCAATGATCGCCTCACCGTGATCGCGTCGATCGACATGCTCTCCGGGCTCGCCAACCGCCGCGGCTTCCAGAGCCGGCTCGATTTCGAGTGGGTGAAGGCCCAGCAATATGACAGCGAGCTGTCGCTGTTGATGATCGACGTCGACCACTTCAAACTCTACAACGACACTTATGGTCATCCCGAAGGCGACGCCTGCCTCACGAGACTAGGCGAAGCGTTGTCCGGAATTGCCGCCGAGACCATGGGCTTTGCCGGCCGCTATGGCGGCGAGGAATTCTGCCTGCTGCTGCCGAACACCGACCCGCAACGCGCGATCGAGATCGGCGAAATGGTCCGCGCGGCGGTTCAGGAACTGGCGATGCCCCACAGCACCTCCAGCCATCGACAGGTCACCGTCAGTGTCGGCGTGGCCGCGACCCGCCCGAACGCCGGTTTGCGGTCGGGCGATCTGATCGAAGCGGCGGATGCGGCGCTCTACGCCGCCAAGCATCGCGGCCGTAACACCGTGGTCGAGCATGGGTTCGTACGGGGTACCGACGGCGGCGGCATCGCGATCGCGAGCTAGCCCGCCATCTCCTGATTGAGCTCTTTCTCACTCACGACCCGGTTGCGCCCCTTCTTCTTGGCAAGATAAAGCGCGCGGTCGCAGCGATCGATCAAATCGGCCATCGCCTCGCCGAACTGAAACTGTCCGACCCCGATCGAAACCGTAACGCCCGGAAGAATTTCGCCGGTCGAGCGGCGGGTGATCTGACGTTCCGAGATCGAGCGTCGAATGCGCTCGGCGACCGCCTTGCAGGCGGCAAGATCGGCGCCCGGGAGGACGGCGATCAGCTCTTCGCCGCCATATCGCGCCGGAAGATCGATTTCCCTGACGCGCTCGCGCAGGGCGTTTGCCACCAGCCGGAGCACCTGATCTCCGATCGCGTGGCCGAAATTGTCGTTGAAGCGCTTGAAGTGATCGATGTCGATCAGGAGAATGCTCAGCGTCTCTCCCGTTTCCATCGCTGCCATCTGGGCCTTGCGAAGGAACTCATCGAGCGCGCGGCGGTTCGGCAGACCCGTGAGGGTGTCGGTCTTGGCGCGTTCCTCCGATTTGTTCAGGGAGTCGCGGATCGCATCGAGCTCTCGGGTCTTCTCGTCAAAACTTGCTTCCAGCGTGACCGCGCGCGACGTCGCCTTCGAAAGCTCGCTCATCAAACTCTCGACCAGCGATCTCGGATCGACGCCGGCCTCGCTCTGGTCGGCGACATCGCTGATGGCCTGCATGTGCGTGCGATTGTCGGCAATCGCCGTGGTCAGGAACCGCTTGGCCGACGCCATCACCGAATGGAGCTGCTGCGAAGCATTGTTGAGGGCGGCGTCGTCGGGAACGATATGCGATCCGGCATAGGTCACGAACAGATCGTGATTGGTGGCGGCGTCAAACTTTCGCCTGTTGCCGATCAGGACATCGATTGTGCGCTTGAGTTCGGGAGACGAGCCGAGGGAATACTTGAACCAGACATGAAAATTGTTCGGCGTCGCCGGCACGCGCTGTTCGGCCATCAACCGCATGGCGGTTTCCGCGACGGAGGTCGCGTACTCGAAATCAAGCGCGTCGAAAGCGGCGACCGTCACGGCTTGAGATGGCTTTCTGTCGGGTGTTGGATGCTCGTTTGGAAGGCAAATGTCTCACGGAAGTGTTAATCCGGCCTCAACCCGACACCCCCGGAGAGTCACGGGGATGGTGACGAATGGCGGGCTCGCCGCCCCTCCAACCCGTTGACCCCGCAGCCGCTTTTGTGGCCTAGTCCGCCGTCTTTTAGACGGCCCGCGAATCCACGAAAAGCCAAGCGATTCCATGACCTCCGAACGCTACAACGCCCGCGAATCCGAGCCGCGCTGGCAACGCCAGTGGGACGAAAAGGCGATCTTCGCCTCCAAAAACGACGACCGGCGGCCGAAATATTATGTGCTCGAGATGTTCCCCTACCCGTCCGGGCGCATCCATATCGGACATGTCCGAAACTACACGCTCGGCGACGTGCTGGCGCGCTACATGCGCGCCAAGGGGTTTAACGTGCTGCACCCGATGGGCTGGGACGCGTTCGGGCTGCCGGCGGAGAACGCCGCGATCGAGCGCAGGGTCGCGCCGAAGGCCTGGACCTACGACAACATCGCGGCGATGAAGAAGCAGCTGCGGTCGATCGGGCTCTCGCTCGACTGGTCACGCGAATTCGCGACCTGCGATCCGTCTTATTACAAGCATCAGCAGAAGATGTTTTTGGATTTTCTGCGGGCGGGCCTTGCCGAGCGTGAGAACCGCAAGCTGAATTGGGACCCGGTCGACATGACCGTGCTCGCCAACGAGCAGGTGATCGACGGCCGAGGCTGGCGCTCCGGCGCCATCGTCGAGCTGCGCGAGATGAACCAGTGGGTCTTCAAGATCACAAAATATTCGCAGGAGCTTCTGGACGCGCTCGATACGCTCGACCGCTGGCCCGACAAGGTGCGGCTGATGCAGCGCAACTGGATCGGGCGCTCGGAAGGTCTGCTGGTTCGCTTCGCGCTGGATCCTGCCACCACGCCCGCCGGCGAAACCGAACTGAGGATCTTCACCACGCGTCACGATACGCTGTTTGGCGCAAAATTCATGGCGATCGCGGCCGACCACCCGCTGGCGCAGGCGGCTGCGGCAAAAAACCCGAAACTTGCGACGTTCATTGCCGAGGCGAAGCGTCACGGCACCGCTCAAGAGATCATCGACACCGCGGAGAAACTCGGTTTCGACACCGGCATCAAGGCGATCCATCCGTTCGATCCGAACTGGAAGCTGCCGGTCTATGTCGCAAACTTCGTGCTGATGGAATATGGCACCGGCGCGATCTTCGGCTGCCCCGCACACGACCAGCGCGACCTCGATTTCGTCAACAAATACGGGCTCGGCAATACGCCGGTGGTGTGCCCGCCGGACGTCGACCCAAAAACCTTCGTCATCACCGACACCGCCTATGACGGCGATGGCCGCATGATCAATTCGCGCTTCCTCGACGGCATGACCATCGAACAGGCCAAGGAGGAAGTGGCCAAGCGCCTGGAGAGCGAGCTTCGAGGCAACATGCCGGTCGCCGAGCGTCAGGTGAACTTCCGGCTGCGCGACTGGGGCATCTCTCGGCAACGCTATTGGGGCTGCCCGATCCCGGTGATCCACTGTCCGAAGTGCGATGTCGTGCCGGTGCCCGATAAGGATCTTCCGGTAACGCTGCCGGAAGACGCTACCTTTGATAGGCCGGGCAACGCGCTCGACCATCATCCGACCTGGAAACACGTCGTTTGCCCGAAATGCGGCGGCAAGGCCCAGCGCGAAACCGACACCATGGACACCTTTGTGGATTCGTCCTGGTATTTCGCGCGTTTTACCGATCCGTGGAACGAAAAGGCGCCGACCACGCCCGAGGTCGTCAACCGGATGATGCCGGTCGACCAGTATATCGGCGGCGTCGAGCACGCGATCCTGCATCTGCTCTATAGCCGCTTCTTCGTCCGCGCGATGAAGAAGACCGGCCATATCGCCATGGACGAGCCGTTCGCCGGCATGTTCACGCAAGGCATGGTGGTGCACGAGACCTATCAGAAGGCCGACGGCAGCTATGTCACGCCGGCCGAGGTGAAGATCGAGACCGGCGCCAACGGCAAGCGCGCGATGCTGGTTACGACCGGCGAGGACATCACGATCGGTGCGATCGAGAAGATGTCGAAGTCGAAGCGCAACACGGTCGACCCCGACGACATCATCGCGACCTACGGCGCCGACGTCGCACGCTGGTTCATGCTGTCGGACTCGCCGCCCGACCGCGACGTGATCTGGAGCGACGAGCGGGTGCAGGGCGCCTCGCGGTTCGTGCAGCGACTGTGGCGGCTGATCAACGAAGCCGCCGACATTGCCAGCACTTCACCGGCGGCACGGCCGGCATCCTTCGGTTCCGACGCGCTGGCGCTCCGCAAGGCGGCTCACGGCGCGCTGGACAAGGTCTCCACCGGCATCGAGCGGCTGCATTTCAATGTCTGCCTCGCCTATATCCGGGAATTCGCCAACGCGCTGGCCGAGGTGCTCGCCCGCGAGGGAACCCCCGCGCCGGACTTATCCTGGGCCGTCCGCGAGGCCGGGATCATCCTTGTTCAACTTTTCGCGCCGATGATGCCGCATCTGGCCGAAGAATGCTGGCAGGTGCTCGGCCAGCCCGGTCTGATTTCGGAAGCGAGTTGGCCCCAAATCGAACGCGATTTGCTGGTTGAAGACACCGTGACGCTGGTGGTTCAGGTCAACGGCAAGAAACGCGGTGAGGTTACCGTGGCCAGGGATGCCCAAAATCCGGAAATTGAGGCTGCCGTTTTGGCCCTCGATGCGGTAAAATTGGGCTTAGGTGGCAAGGCTGTGCGCAAGGTGATCGTTGTTCCCATGAGGATCGTGAATGTCGTCGGCTAACGCCCGTATCGCCGCGCGTCTCGTTGCTGCGGCCGCCTTGGCGGCGCTGACGGCCGGCTGCTTCCAGCCCATGTATGCCGAGCATGCCGACGGGACACCCGGCCTTCGCGACAAGCTGTTGACGGTGGATCTGCCGCCGGTCGACAAGCCCAACGCCTCACATGATGCCCGGATCGGGGTGGAAATCCGCAACGCGCTGGCGTTCAAGCTCTACGGCAACGCCACCGGCGCGCCACCGCTCTACAAGCTGATACTGCGCTTCAACACCACCCGTTCGTCGCTGATGGTCAGCCAGGCCACGGGACTACCGACCAGCGAGACCTACGGCATCGACGCGCAATATAACCTGGTCGAGATCGCGACCGACAAATCGGTGATGACCGGAACCACGTTCTCGCGGGTGTCGTACGACATGCCTGGTTCCTACCAGCGCTTCGCCCGCTCCCGCGCGATGCGCGACGCCGAGGATCGCGCGTCCCAGGATATCGCGGAAAAGATCCAGACCAGGCTGGCGTCGTTCTTCGTCGCCGGCACCTGATCTTGGTCGCGCTGCGCGGAAAAGAGATCGACGCCTTTCTCGCCCGGCCCGATCCTGGCCGTCCCATCATCCTGCTCTATGGCCCCGACGCCGGTCTGGTGCGCGAGCGCGCTGATGCGTTGTTGGCGTCCGCGGTCGATGATCCCAACGATCCGTTCTCGCTGGTGAAGCTCGACGGGGACGAATTGTCCGCCGAGCCGTCGCGGCTGGTCGATGAGGCGATGACGGTGCCGCTGTTCGGCGGCCGTCGCGCGATCCGGGTACGTTCGGGTTCGCGCAGCTTTGCCAGCGGCGTCGATACGCTGGCCGATACGCCGCTGAAGGATTGCCGTATCGTGATCGAGGCCGGCGAGCTCAGGCCCGAATCGCCGCTGCGCAAGGCGTGCGAGCGTGCCAAGACCGCGGTCGCGATCGGTTGCTATCCCGACGGCGAACGGGAACTTTCGAAATTGATCGACGATGAGCTGCGGATCGCAGATTTGCGCATTGCGCAGGATGCGCGCGCCACATTGATGGCGCTGCTCGGCGGTGACCGCCAGGCCTCGCGCAACGAGCTTCGCAAGCTTACCCTTTACGCCCACGGCAGAGGCGAAGTGACACTCGACGACGTGATGGCCGTGGTCGCGGACGCCTCCGAGCTGAAGCTCGATCCGATCGTGGATGGCGCCTTTGCCGGAAGGGCGGACCTGGTCGAAAGCGAATTCGCCAAGGCCATGGTAGCCGGCACTTACCCCGGCGTTATCATTTCGGCCGCACAGCGTCAGGCGGCCTGGCTGCATAAATCGGCACTGGCCGTCGCCGAGGGAACGCCGCTGTCGACTATCCTCGACGGCGGGTTCCCGCGGCTGCATTTCTCGCGAAAGGGCGCGGTCGAAGCCGCGTTGCGTCATTTCAACGCCGCGCGGCTTGCCGCGGTCATCGATCAGCTCGGTACCGCCGCGCTCGACATGCGCAAACAGCCGGCGATCGCCGCTGCCATCGCGCAGCGTGCGCTGCTCTCGATCGCGGCGAATGCGAAACGGCGGGGGTAGTTTGCGGCAGCCCTATCTGCTCCCTCGCCCCGCTCTTGCGGGGAGAGGGTTGGGGTGGGAGGCTCTATCCGCGAACTGAACTCGTGGAGAGTCCCCCTCACCCGCCCGACGTCGCTGCGCTTCGCCGGGCGACCTCTCCCCGCAAGCGGGGCGAGGTAAAGTTTAGGTTCCCCGTGCCAACCTGCGCATGACTTCGTCGAGCTGTTCGAGGTTGCGGTAGCTGATCTGCACGGTGCCGCCGGGGTCGCGATGATTGACGGCAACCTTGAGCCCCAGCGCGTCGCTGACCCGCTTCTCCAGCGCTACGGTGTCGGTATCCTTGGTCTTGCCGCCGCGCGCCTTCTGCGGCTTGCGCTCCGGCACCCCCTCGACATGCGCCAGCGCCTCGGCCTGGCGGACATTGAGGCCTTCCTCGACGATGCGCTTGGCGGCGGCCAGCGGATCGGGCACGCCGATCAGCGCGCGGGCATGACCTGCGGACAACTGGCCTGCCGCGATATAGGCCTGCACCTCGGCCGGCAGCTTGGTCAGCCGCATCATGTTGGCGACGTGGCTGCGGCTCTTGCCGACGATCTTCGCAATATCTTCCTGGCTGCGTTTGAACTCGTCGGCGAGCGCGTGATAGCCCTGCGCCTCTTCCATCGCATTGAGGTCTTCACGCTGCACGTTCTCGATGATCGCGAACTCGAGCGCGTCAGCATCGCTGGCGTCGACCGGAACAATCGGCACCTCGTGCAGACCCGCGGCCTGCGAGGCGCGCCAGCGCCGCTCGCCGGCGATGATCTCGTAGCGGTCCTGTGCGCCCTTCACAGGCCGCACCACGATCGGCTGAATCACGCCGTGCTGCCTGATCGAATCGGTGAGCTCGCCAAGTTCGGTATCAGGAAAGGCGCGGCGCGGATTGCGCGGATTGGGCCTTAGGAACTCGATCGGCACCTTGCGCTGCGTGCGCGGCCGGTCGAGATGCGCGGCCTCGCCGCCGATATCCCCGATCAGACTTGCAAGACCCCGGCCCAGTCGCGAACGCGCTTCTTCGGCCATCGCCAGCTCCCTTGGATTCACTTAGGCACCACTCCGGATTGGATATTGTTGTTGCTCGTTCAAAGCCTGGGGGCGGCGCCGTGGATCAATGCGTCCGCAGCTCGCGCTCGCGCTGGATCACCTCCGTCGCGAGTTTCAGATAGGCTTCGCTGCCGACGCATTTCAGATCGTAGACCAACACCGGCTTGCCGTAGGACGGCGCCTCGGAGATCCGCACGTTGCGCGGGATCATGGTCTTGTAGACCTTGGCGCCCATGAACTGCCGGACATCGGCGACGACCTGGTTCGACAGATTGTTGCGCGAGTCGAACATGGTCAGCACGATACCGTGGATCGACAGGTTGGGATTGAGCGTGCTGCGCACCTGCTCGACCGTCTGCAAGAGTTGCGACAGACCCTCGAGCGCGAAGAACTCGCATTGCAGCGGAACCAGGATCGCGTCTGACGCCGCCATCGCATTGACGGTGAGCAGGTTGAGCGACGGCGGACAATCGATCAGCACATAGGAGTAATCGGAGTCCGGGGAGACGTTGTTGTTCAACGCTGCGATCGCGTCGCGCAGCCGGAACGCCCGGCCGGGCGTCGTTCCAAGTTCGAGCTCAAGACCGGAGAGGTCCATGGTCGAGGTCGCAATGTGCAGCCGGGGCACCGCCGTGGGCACGATCGATTCGCGCAGCGGCGCCTCGCCGATCAGGACGTCATAGGTCGAGCAGCTGCGGCTGCGTCGATCGATGCCGAGGCCGGTCGAGGCATTGCCCTGCGGATCGAGATCGACGATCAGCACGCGTTCGCCGATCGCGGCCAGCGCCGTTCCCAAATTGATGGCGGTGGTGGTCTTGCCGACGCCACCCTTCTGATTGGCGAGCGCCAGGATGCGTGGATGACCGGCCGGCGCTGCGGTGCTATCTCCTTGATAAACCTGATCAATTACGGTCATGGACGAATACCATTGGCTACCGCGGACGGATTGTGCCGCTCGATTTGGTCGAGCTCGACGATCCAGCCCCCTCCGCCGGTCCGGCTGGAATGCAAGTGAGGCTTGATATTCCAGTATTTAGTGGCTTCGGTCAATTCAGCCTCTACATCTTGACCCTTCAAAAAAAGCGCTTTCGCGCCCTTTCTCACCAATGGCTCCGCAAAGCCGATCAGCTGATGTAGCGGAGCCAACGCCCGGGCGGTCACGCAATCGACCGGACCGGTGATTCTATCCACAGTATCTCCGATTTCGGCGAGATGCACAGTCCCGGGTGAGGCCGTGACGCGAAGCGCTTCGCGCAGGAACGCGGCCTTCTTACTGTTGCGTTCGACTAGATGGACCATCGCTCCCGGCGTCTCGGCTAATGCGCACGCCAGCACCAGGCCGGGAAAGCCGCCGCCGCTGCCGAGGTCCGCCCAGACTTTTGCGTTCGGGGCGAGGGCCAACAGCTGGAGCGAATCGGAGACATGCCGCGTCCAAAGATTCGGAAGCGTGGAGGGCGCGACGAGATTCGTCTTCGCCTGCCACTCCAGCAGCAGCCCGATATAGCGGTCTAGCCGCTCTTCTGTTTCACGTGAAACGGAGGTGAGTGCGAGCGCTGCCCGTTTGTCGGAAGCGGAAACGGCGGACGCGCTCTGTTTCGGTTGGTTGGTCATGTGATCCGAAGGTGTCGTCTATTGTTCGTCATTGCGAGGACCAAAACGACGAAGCAATCCAGAGCCATCGTTCCGATCCATGGATTGCTTCGCTGCGCTCGCAATGACGATGGGATTCGAACTTGGCTTGTTTCACGTGAAACAGGTCTACACGGACGCCGCCGTTTTCCGTCGTGCCTCGCGGCGGAGATAGGCCGCCAAAATTCCAAGCGCCGCCGGCGTCATGCCGTCGATCCGCCCCGCCTGCCCTACCGTGCGCGGCCGTGCGGCCTTGAGCTTTGAACGCGCCTCGTTGGAAAGCCCGGGCACATCGGCATAGTCGACATCGGAGAGCACCAGTCCCTCGTCCCGCCGGAAGGCATCGACGTCGGCGGTCTGGCGCTTCAGATAGACATCGTATTTGGCGTCGATCTCAAGATGCGTCGCGATCGCTGGTTCAATGACCGACAGCTCCGGCCATATGCCAATCACCTCGGTCCAGCCGACCTCCGGATAGGCCAACAGCTCAAACGCCGAGCGGCGCTGGCCGTCCCGGTTGAGCGAGAGCCCGTATCTTGCGGCTTCGTTCGGCGTGATCGTGAGCGACTTCGAAAGCGACCTCGCCGCGTTGAGCGCCGCCATCTTGGCGCCGTGGCGAAGCGAACGCACGCTCCCCACGCAGCCCAGCGCGATAGCTTTGTCGGTCAGGCGCTGGTCGGCGTTGTCGGCCCGAAGGGTCAGCCGATACTCGGCGCGCGAGGTGAACATCCGGTACGGCTCGGTGATACCGCGGGTGACGAGATCGTCGATCATCACGCCGAGATAGCCGTCGGCGCGATCGAACACGATTGGCGCCGCGCCACTCGCGGCCAATGCGGCATTGAGGCCTGCGACGAGCCCCTGCGCCGCGGCCTCTTCATAACCGGTGGTGCCGTTGATCTGCCCGGCCAGGAAAAGTCCGGCCAGCCGCTTGGTCTCAAGCGTCGGATCGAGTTCGCGCGGATCGACGTGATCGTATTCGATGGCATAGCCGGGCCGAACCATCTTGACCTGCTCCAGGCCCGGAATGGTCGGAAGCAGCGCGAGCTGCACCTCTTCCGGCAGCGAGGTCGAGATGCCGTTCGGATAGACCGTGCTGTCATCGAGCCCTTCCGGCTCGAGAAAGATCTGGTGCCCGTTGCGATCGCCGAACCGGACGATCTTGTCTTCGACCGAGGGGCAGTAGCGCGGCCCCGTGCTCTTGATCTGCCCTGAATACATCGGCGAGCGATGCACATTGGCCCGGATCACCTCATGGGTCGCGGCCGTGGTGCGGGTGATCCCGCACTGGATCTGCGGCGTCGTGATATGGTCGGTCAGCACCGAAAACGGCTCCGGCGGATCGTCGCCGGGCTGCATCTCGACCGCCGCCCAGTCGATCGTGGTGCCGTCGAGCCGCGGTGGCGTCCCGGTCTTTAGCCGTCCGAGCGTGAAGCCCGCGCGTTCGAAGGATTTTGAAAGACCCATCGCCGGGGCCTCTCCGACTCGGCCAGCGGGCCAGTTCTTCTCGCCGAGATGAATCAGTCCGCGCAGGAATGTGCCGGTGGTGATGACGACCGCCCCTGCCCTCATGTTGCGGCCATCACCCAGGCGAATCCCGACGACGCGGCCATCCGAGACGATCAGTTCATCGGCCTCGCCTTCGATGATGCTCAGGTTGGCCGTCTCGCGGATAGCGGTCTGCATCGCCGCGGCATAGAGCTTCCGGTCCGCCTGGGCCCGAGGGCCGCGCACGGCCGGCCCCTTGCGGCGATTGAGCATGCGGAATTGGATGCCGGCGGCATCCGTGACCCGGCCCATCAAGCCGTCCAGCGCATCGACCTCGCGGACCAGATGACCCTTGCCGAGACCTCCGATGGCGGGGTTGCAGGACATTGCGCCGACGGTCGCAAACCGATGGGTGATCAGCGCTGTCCCGGCGCCCAACCGCGCCGCCGCGCCCGCGGCTTCACAGCCGGCGTGGCCGCCGCCGATGACGATGACGTCAAATGATTCTCGTGACTCTTGGCGCGCGATCATGGCGGCGATTTCTATCGCGGGATGGCAAAAGCCGGAAGGCGTTTCACGTGAAACATCGGGATTTTCGATGGATCCGCCCGGACCTGTTTCACGTGAAACAGATGCGTTAACCATAAAAATTAACCACCGGGTAATCGGTTGAACGAAGCGCTAGCGCTACGTCGGCCCTACTTTCCGATACAGAACTCCCGGAAGATGACGTCCAGAACATCCTCGACATCGACCCGGCCCAGCAGCCGTCCAAGCGAATAGGCGGCGGCGCGCAGATCTTCCGCGGCGAGCTCCTCGCCCTCACCGATGACGGCCACACTGCGTTCCAACGATGCCGCCGTCTGCTGTAGCAACTCACGCTGCCGGATTCGGCTGATCATCGCGCTTTCGGTCGCGCCGAAAAATTCCTGGGCAAACCCGACCAGCGCCGAGATCAGTTCCGCGATCCCATCGCCCCGGCTCGCCGAAATCGCGAACATCGGCTCGGGCTTCTCTTGCTGCATACCCTGCCCGCTCGCGCCGCGCGACGGCGTCGTTGCGCTTGAGCCGATCACGTCGAGATCGATCTTGTTGCGCACCGGCCAGATTGGCGCCGTGCCCTCACGCGGCAGATTCGTGTCGTGCTCGGCATCGCTCAGCCACAACACCAGATCGGCTTCCGCCGCGCGCGCCCTCGCCCGCCGCACACCCTCCTGCTCCACGGGATCGTCGGTGTCGCGAACACCAGCGGTGTCGATCACCGTCACCGGATAGCCGTCGAGATCGAGCTGCATCTCGATGATGTCGCGCGTGGTGCCGGCATGCGGCGAGACGATCGCGACCTCGCGTCGCGCCAGCTGATTCATCAGCGTCGACTTGCCGACATTCGGCGGGCCCGCAATCGCGATCACCATCCCATCGCGCAGCCGCTCGCTGCGTCCCTGCCCTGCCAGGACCTGCCGGATTTCGCCGAGCAGCGTTTTGATCTTGAAGAGCGCCGGTGCGATCAGCTCGCCCGGCACATCGCCCTCGTCGGCGAAGTCGATGCCGGCTTCGATCAACGCGGAGGCTTCGATGATCTGGGCGCGCCAATTGCGCGCGCGATCCCCCAGCAGACCTTTCAATTGACGCAGCGCCTGGCGGCGCTGCCGATCGGTGTCGGCACGAATCAGATCGTCCAGACCTTCAGCCTCGGTGAGATCGAGTTTTCCGTTCTCGAAGGCGCGGCGCGTGAATTCGCCTGGCTCCGCCGCGCGCACATTCTCGATCGTCGATAGCGACGCGAACAGCGATACGAGCACCGCGCGCCCGCCGTGAACATGAAACTCGGCGACGTCTTCCCCGGTGGCGCTCGACGGTCGGGGAAACCACAGCACGATCGCATCGTCGATCGGCTGTCGATTCGTGTCGCGCAACAGCGCCCGCGTCGCGATCCGCGGAGCGGGAATTTTTCCGGCGAGCAGAGTCAGCGCCGCGCCGGCCTGGGGTCCCGAGACCCGCACAACGGCAATCGCGCTCGGCGGCCGGCCCGACGACAGCGCGAAGATGGTCTGGTCCTGCCGATGCATCGTCTATTTGTGCTTGAGCCTTTGCAATGGCAACGCAATTCCGGACGGCTCAAATTCTCCGAATGGGCCGGCTAACCAACCTCGGCGCGACGTAGCAAAGGTGCATCATTTTTGCTGCAAAATACGCCTCGTTGACGCCGAACGACCCGGCTATCCCATAAATTCTTTATATATTTCAATGCCTTGAGAAAGACACGGACACCCGCCGCCATTCTCGCCATGTTGCAGCCACACTGCAACATGAATCGCACCACGATTCGACCACGAAAAAGGGCGCCCGCTTGCGAGGGCGCCCTCTTCCCAAACCGTCGAGGCGGCTCAGGTGTTCATCGACTCGAAGAATTCCGAGTTGTTCTTGGTGTTGCGCAGCTTGTCGAGCAGGAAGTCGATCGCGTCCATGGTGCCCATCGGATTGAGGATCCGGCGCAGCACGTACATTTTCTTCAAGACTTGCGGATCGGTGATCAGCTCTTCCTTGCGCGTACCCGAACGCGAAATGTCGATCGCCGGGAAGGTGCGCTTGTCGGAGACCTTGCGGTCAAGAATCAGTTCCGAGTTACCGGTGCCCTTGAATTCTTCGAAGATCACTTCGTCCATGCGGCTGCCGGTATCGACCAGGGCGGTCGCGATGATGGTGAGTGAACCGCCCTCCTCGATGTTGCGCGCGGCGCCGAAGAATCGCTTTGGCCGTTGCAACGCGTTGGCGTCGACACCGCCGGTCAAAACCTTGCCGGATGACGGCACCACGGTGTTGTAGGCGCGGCCAAGCCGCGTGATCGAGTCGAGCAGGATCACGACGTCGCGGCCGTGCTCGACCAGACGCTTGGCCTTTTCGATCACCATCTCGGCGACCTGGACGTGACGCACCGCGGGCTCGTCGAAGGTCGAGGACACTACCTCGCCCTTGACCGAGCGCTGCATGTCCGTGACTTCCTCGGGGCGTTCGTCGATCAAAAGCACGATCAGGTAGCATTCCGGATGATTGGCGGTGATCGAATGCGCGATGTTTTGCATCAGCACCGTCTTGCCGGTGCGGGGCGGCGCCACGATCAGGGCGCGCTGGCCTTTGCCGATCGGAGCGACGATGTCGATAACCCTTGCAGAAAGGTCCTTTCTGGTGGGGTCGTCGATCTCGAGCCGGAACCGCTGATCCGGAAACAGCGGCGTCAAATTGTCGAAATTGACCTTGTGTTTTGATTTCTCGGGGTCTTCGAAATTCAGTGTGTTGACCTTGAGGAGGGCAAAATAGCGTTCGCCCTCTTTCGGACTGCGGATGTGGCCTTCGATGGTATCGCCGGTGCGAAGCCCGAAGCGGCGGATCTGCGAGGGCGAGACGTAGATATCGTCCGGTCCGGGCAGATAGTTTGCGTCCGGCGAGCGCAGAAAGCCAAAACCGTCGGAAAGAACTTCGACGACGCCCTCGCCGATAATGTCGATTTCCTGGATCGCAAGTTGTTTGAGAATGGCGAACATCAGCTCCTGCTTGCGCATGGTGCTGGCATTTTCGACCCCTTTCTCTTCGGCGAACGCAACGAGCTCGGCCGGCGTTTGAGATTTGAGGTCTTGGAGTTTCATTTCCCGCATTGGGGTGGTCCTGTAGTGTACTTTAGGGAAGGGGTGCGAGGTGGCGTTAGGAAAGTGCGGACGTGCAAAAAGGAAAAAGTCCGCAGGTCTAAGCAAGGAAAGCGCCGGTGAGGCTTCAAACCTGATACGGCGGCCGGTTTATTTGGAAACCGGAACGCAACCGCATCCGCCTGCGTGGGGTGGGATTTGGGTAATATAGAAAATCACTCGGTGATCCGCAAGCAGGCCCGACGTCCGAGTTTTAGGCGTCGGTGGTGATTAGAACGGCTTCACCACTACCAGGATGACGATGAGGATCATCAAGACCGTCGGCACCTCATTGATAACACGATAGAATTTCTGGCTTCGGGTATTCCGGTCACTGGCGAAATCCTTTACCCAACGGGAAAAAAAGCCGTGGACACCAGACAAACCGATCACAAGCGCAAGCTTTGCCTGCAACCAGCTGGATGAAAACCAATGGCCGCTCCACGCGAGGTAAAGTCCGGCGAGCCAGGTGACGATCATCGCTGGATTGATGATCGCCTTGAGCAACCGCCGTTCCATCACCTTGAACGTCTCCGATTGCTTCGATCCGACCTCCGCTTCGCAATGATAGACGAACAGCCGCGGCAGATAGAGCATGCCGGCCATCCACGAGATCACCGCAATGACGTGCAGCGCCTTGATCCATTCGTACATGCGTCTGATCTCACCGGCGCTGCGCGCTTGCATCCACGCTGTCAACGTCTTGCTATCGGTTTGAACCGAGACCTGTCCGCAAGCAAGCCTTCCTTAAAACTAATTTAGGAATCTTAAGGTTTGAGTCTGAGTAGCGGTGAATTGGACTCACGCAACACCGTCCTGGCGATGCCGACGGCTTGTTCACATCCTTCAACAGTTCCTCGGTGATCCCGGGCTGGATCGATAACGCGACTTCAATCAGGTGCTTGCACCTTTTCGTGCGCAGGTTATGGAGAGACAAGTCCACATAACCCCACTATCATTGCCTCACGCGATCAGACTTTTCCTTTTGTGGGGGGTGTGAAGAAAAGGCCGGGTTATCCCTGACCCACCGGACGGCCTTTGAATTTCATCACCGAGCTCCACAAGGATTCACAGGACATACAGGCTTCACGTGCCCACCTCAGGCAATTATTTTCACCTTCATCTGGTTTCCGATTCGACCGGTGAAACCCTGATCACTGTCGCGCGCGCGGTCGCTGCGCAATATGCCAATGTGACGCCGGTGGAGCATGTCTATCCACTGGTGCGCAGCCAGAAGCAGCTCGATCGCGTGCTGGATGAAATCGAGGAGGCGCCGGGCATCGTGCTGTTCACTCTGCTCGAGAAGGATCTCGTCGTCCGGCTCGAGGCCAAGTGCAGGGAGATCAACATCCCGAGCCTGTCGATCATCGGCCCGGTGATGCAATTGTTCGAGGCTTATCTGGGCGCTGCGACCACCGGCCGGGTCGGCGCGCAGCACGTCTTGAACGCGGAATATTTCAAGCGCATCGACGCGCTGAACTTTACGATGATGCATGATGACGGCCAGCATGTCGAAGGGCTGGAGGACGCGGACGTGGTGCTGGTCGGGGTTTCCCGTACCTCGAAGACGCCGACCTCGATCTACCTCGCCAATCGCGGCATCCGCACCGCCAATGTGCCGCTGGTGCCGGGCATTCCGCTTCCGCGTCAGCTCGAAAGTCTGACAAAGCCGCTGGTGGTCAGCCTGCACGCGACACCGGAGCGGCTGATCCAGGTGCGGCAGAACCGGCTGCTCAGCATGGGCGCAGAGTCCGGCAATGATATATATATCGACAAGCAGGCGGTCGCCGATGAGGTTGCATTTGCGCGGCGGTTGAGCGCCAAGTTCAATTGGGCGCAGCTTGACGTAACCCGGCGCTCGATCGAGGAGACCGCCGCCGCGGTGCTCAAGCTCTACACCGACCGGCAGCGGCACCGGCTTGCGGAATGATCCGCCGATGACGGTCTGGCTTGGAAAACAACCCTTGATCCTGGCGTCGCAAAGCCGCGCGCGGCAAATGCTGCTGCAAAATGCCGGCATCGCGTTCGAAGTCAAACCCGCCGCGATCGACGAACGTGCGCTCCAGCAATCCTCAGGTCTTTCGGCGCCAGCCGACATCGCCGCGCTTCTGGCGCGCGAGAAGGCCGTTGCGGTCTCGACCCACGCGCCTGATCGATACGTCGTCGGTGCCGATCAGACGCTGGCGCTCGACAATCGCCTTTTCAACAAGCCTTCCGGCCACGGCCAGGCCGCGGAGCAATTGCGCGCGCTTGCCGGCCGCACCCACGAACTGAACTCGGCAATTGCGGTGACGCGCGGCGGCAAGATAATGTTCGCGCATGTCGCGGTCGCCCGGATGAGCATGCGATCGGTGACCGACGCTGAAATCGAGGCCTATCTGAATCGGGCAGGAGAGGCGGTTACCTCTAGCGTCGGCGCCTACCAGTTGGAAGAATTGGGCGTGCATCTGTTCGAGCGGATCGAAGGCGACCACTTCACCATCCTCGGCCTGCCGCTGTTGCCGCTATTAGCCTTTTTGCGCAGCGAAAAACTCTTGGCCGTATGAACCATTCCAAACGGGCGATCGTAAAATGCTGATCCTGGGTTTGACCGGCTCGATCGGGATGGGGAAATCCACCACCGCAAAGCTGTTCGCCGAAGCCGGCGTCCCGGTTTACGACGCGGATGCCGCCGTTCACAAAATATATGAGGACGAAGCAGCACCCGCGATCGAAGCCGCGTTTCCCGGCACCACCGTCGACGGCAGGGTCGATCGCAACAAGCTCTCGGCGCGCGTGGTGCACGATCCCGCGGCGATGAAGCAACTCGAGCAGATCGTGCATCCGATGCTGGGCGCCTCCCGCCAGAAATTCCTTGACGATGCCGAGCGCACCGGCGCTCCGGTCGCGGTGGTCGATGTGCCCCTGCTGTTTGAAACCGGCGGCGAGAAGCGGGTCGATGCGGTGGTGGTGGTGACGACCTCGCCCGAAGTCCAGCGCGAACGCATTCTCACGCGTGACAATATGACCGGCGAAAAGCTCGATGCCATCCTGGCGCGGCAGCTGCCCGATGCCGAAAAGCGCAAACGCGCGGATTTCGTGGTGGATACGTCGCACGGCCTGGAACCGGTGCGGGCCCAGATCCGGGACATTCTGCGCGAGGTTGTTAAGATGCCGCGGCGGCGGACCTGATTCGCCTTACTCTGCGGTCTCAATCTGATGCGCGAAATCGTTCTCGATACCGAAACAACCGGCCTTGATCCCCTGCGCGGCGACCGGCTGGTCGAGATCGGCTGCGTCGAGATTTTCAACCGCATGCCGACCGGCCAGACCTTTCACCGGCATATCAATCCCGAGCGCGACATGCCAGCCGAGGCCTTCGCGGTGCATGGTCTTTCCACCGAGTTCCTGGCGAGCAAGCCGCTGTTTGCCGAGGTGGTCGTAGAATTTCTCGAATTCATCGCCGACGCGCCGCTCGTCATCCACAACGCCTCATTCGACATCAGCTTCATCAATGCCGAACTCGACCGCATCAAGCGGCCACAGATCCCCCGCGAACGGCTGGTCGATACGCTCTTGTTAGCGAGGCGCAAGCATCCGGGCGTATCGAACAGGCTCGATGACCTCTGCTCGCGCTATGCGATCGACAATTCCCGCCGTACCAAGCACGGCGCGTTGCTCGATGCCGAACTTTTGGCCGAAGTCTATATCGACCTGATCGGGGCGCGGCAGTCGCAACTTGTTCTCGCCGCCGAAACCGGCGAGATCCGCATCGGCGTATCAGGAGAAATGCCGCGGCGGCAACGTGAGGTTCCGCTGGCGCCTCGGATCACGGACGCGGATCGCGAGGCCCATCGGGCCTTTATCGTCACACTCGGCGACAAGCCGATCTGGAACGAGTTTTTGCCGGCGTGATCTCGCGCCCGAACAGCTAGAGCGGGATGACTTATCTTCGAATCGTCATCCCGCTCTATCTTTTTGTTTGAGCATGATCTTTTTCGGAAAACCGCTGCACACTTTTCCGGATCATGCTCTAGCTTGGCTTCGCGCCGGAGGCCTGCCGTTCCATGTTCTGGCGATACAGTCCGACGAAATCGACCGGATCCAGCATCAGTGGCGGGAAACCGCCGTCGCGCACCGAGGTGGCGATGATCTCGCGCGCGAACGGGAACAACAGTCGCGGACACTCGATCATGATCAGCGGGTGCAGGTTTTCCTTCGGCACGTTCACGATCCGGAACACGCCGGCATAGGCGAGATCGAATGAGAACATCAGTTTGCCGGCATTTTCGGCCTTGCCTTCGACCGAAAGCGTCACTTCGAATTCATTCTCGGCGATATTGTTGGCGCCGACATTGATCTGGATGTTGATCTGGGGCGGCTGCGGTTGCGGTGCCAGCGAGGAGGGCGCATTCGGATTTTCGAACGACAGATCCTTGGTGTACTGCGCCAGCACGTTCAACTGGGGAGGAGGGGCTGCTTCGGGAGGAGCGCCGTTGCCGTTGGTCATGAAATTTCTCCTGCAGCGAGGCGTAGGCCGGTTTTGTGTCCAAATTCGCGGCAAAGGCGAAAATGGCGTCGTCCGGGCGAGTGGCTATCATAGGCCCGCCTCGTTCCACAAGGACGACCGTGGCTTTGAGGGCAGCCCAAATCTGGCACGGGTTACCGGGCCGCACCGAAGAAGACCAGCGGCAGCGGACTGTTCATCTTAAATGATTGAATATGCGCGATTTCCAGGCAGGAACGGGTTTCCCCTCGGACCTAAAACGCGCTACAATTCACCTGCGCTCAAACGCGCCATTGGCCGGGCAAGATTTCGTGCCTACATCAAGCGGACCTAAATCGATGATGTAATCTCTGCCGTCCCTTGGGACGCGGGAACGCTGTTCCGCCGGGGCCGTTGCCGGCAGAGACCAGAAAGCGAAAAACGACGTGGACATTTATACCATCATCTTCCTGGCGCTGGCGGTCTTCATCTTCCTGCGTCTGCGCAGCGTTCTCGGACAGCGCACCGGCAACGAACGGCCGCCATTCGACCGCACCGCGCGCAATGCGATTCAGGGTGCACAGGACAACAACGTCGTTCCGATGCCTGGAAAGGTGATCGACCAGGCGCCGCTGGCGCCGACCGCGGACGTGGCGCCGCCCACCGACCGCTGGAAGGGTCTGGCCGAGCCGGGCACGCCGCTGGCGCAGGGGCTTGATGCGATCGCGGCGCAGGATTCCTCGTTCGATCCGCGCCACTTCCTGTCGGGCGCGCGCGGTGCCTATGAGATGATCGTGCTGGCTTTCGCCAATGGCGATCGCCGCGCCTTGCGCGACCTGTTGTCCTCGGAGGTCTATGAAAGTTTCGAGGCCGTGATCAAGGATCGCGAGAAGCACGATCAGAAGACCGAAACGCGCTTCGTTTCGATCGACAAGGCCGAGCTGGTGGGCGCGGAGACGCGCGATCGCTCCGCACAGCTTACCGTTCGTTTTGTGTCGCAGATGATCTCGGTCACCCGCGACAAGGCCGGCACCATTGTCGACGGTAATCCGGACAAGGTCGCCGATATCACCGATGTCTGGACATTTGCCCGCGACACGACTTCGCGCGATCCAAATTGGAAGCTGGTTGGCACGGGAAGCGCCCACTAGCCGAGGTCGTCTCATAGGATATGCCGCGGCGTTTGGTGTGATCGCCGTTGGTCTGTCGTTTGCTGCGCTCGATGCGTATGGGGCGCGCTCCGCCCGCCGTCACACGACCGAACCCCGCCCCATTCCCTATCCCCGTCTCGCCCTTCCGCTTGAGATTGCCGGTAGCCAATATATCCCGATGGCCTGGACCGACATCCCCGGCTGGAGCAACGACGATCATCTCGCGGCCTACCGGGCGTTTCGCGCGAGCTGCCAGCCGATCGCAGCCCAACACGCGCTACCCGCAGCGCCAAAGGCTTTAGGGATTTCGCTGCGCGAGCCCTGCCGCGCGGCGAGGGCAACAGATATCTCCGATGGCGCCATGGCGCGCGCCTTCTTCGAAGAACATTTCATTCCGCTGCAAATTTCGCGGCTCGGCGAAGATGCAGGCTTCGTCACCGGCTATTACGAGCCCATCCTCGAGGGATCGCGCACGCAAACCGAAATCTACAATGTGCCGGTCTATCGCCGTCCCTCCAACCTGTTCGTCCGCGGCTTCAATCAAAGCTCACCGGACTTGCCCAACAAGGGGCAGGTGTTCCGCAAGATCGGCCGCCGCAAGCTCGTGCCCTACTATGATCGCGGCGAGATCGAGGACGGCGCGATCGCCGGTCGCGGGCTTGAGATATGCTGGCTCAAGGACCAGACCGATTTGCTGTTCGCGCAAATCCAGGGTTCGGCGCGGATCCGCCTCCAGGATGGCCCCACGCTGCGCATCAATTACGACGCGCATAATGGTTATCCCTATACAGCGGTCGGCCGTGTCCTGATCGACCGCGGCATCATCCCGAAAGAGGAGATGTCGATGCAGAAGATCAGGGAGTGGATGGATCAAAATCCTGACGGCGCCAAGGAATTGCGCCGGCAGAACCGCGCCTATGTTTTCTTTCGCGAGGTGCAGCTGTCCGACAAGGATGAGGCGGTGGGCGCACAGGGCGTGCCGCTAACGCCGGGCCGGTCGATCGCGGTCGACAAGGCGCTGCACGTCTATGGCACACCGTTTTTCATCGCCGGCGAACTGCCGATCGAATCGGAGAGATCGAAGACGCCGTTCCAGCGTCTGATGATCGCGCAGGACACTGGCTCGGCGATCACGGGGCCTGCGCGCGCCGACCTCTATTTCGGCGCGGGTCCGGATGCCGGCAGGGTGTCGGGTAGGCTCCGGCACAATATGCGCTTTGTCATGCTGGTGCCGAAGAGCCTCGATCCGATAGCGCGGGCCCGCAAGATGCCAGTACCGGACGCACGACCGTCGGAACAGATCGCAAAACTGTTTCCGCAAACCGATCCGCTGAAGGATCAGCCCAAGGATCAGTTGAAGGATCAGAACAACGCCGCTCCGACGGTGCAGGCTTCCAAGGATGCGCCTAAGGGTACGGAAGCGGCCAGGCCTGCAACGCCGGTTGCCCAGACGTCGACGGCCCAGGCACACGTCGCACAGCCGGTCCCGCTGCCCGAAGCGCGGCCCAACATCCAGCCTAGCCGTGACGAACCCCGCCGTCGCCACTATCGCCGCCGCGGCCAATGAGACGTCCGCCTTCCGATCCGATCGCCGATCCGTTGTCTCAGCCGCGGCGCAAGCGCGGCTTGAGCGAGGAAGAGCGCGCGCTGTGGGAAAGCGTCGCCAAACAGGTCAAGCCACTGCGGAAAAGGCTTCGCTCGGCAAAACCGCACGCCGCCGAGCCACAAACCGAAGCGTCGACGGCGGGCAAGCCCGCGGCAGCGCCGAAGCCTCATGTGCCGGTTCACACGGCAACCCTGAAAGAGCCGGCCGCGCCGCCGCTGGCGCCGCTCGGACGCCGCGAGCGCTCAAAACTTTCCCGCGGCCGTATGGAAATCGACGACAGGCTCGATCTGCACGGCATGACGCAAGTGCGCGCACATCGCGCGCTGTTCGGATTCCTGCAGCGCGCCCGCCACCAAGGCCTGACCTTCGTGCTCGTCATCACCGGCAAGGGCAAGGTGGGCGTTGCGGAGGCCGAACGCGGCGTGCTGCGCCGTCAGGTGCCGCAATGGCTCGCTCTCCCTGAATTTCGCTCGCTGGTGGTCGGCTTTGAGGAGGCGCATATCGGCCACGGCGGGGAGGGCGCGCTGTATGTGAGGATCAGGCGGTCGAAAATCTAGAACGGACGGACGATGCCGACGCGTGGGATCAGTGTCACGATCCAGCCGAGGAAGGTGGTCTTGCGGTCATCAGCGGATGGAAGCGGCACGTCGCGCGCGGCGGGCAACG
>Ga0210384_10001375_pt1 | contig 33318 bp, 26 predicted proteins | sample IncBWH2MmetaG_FD_160574 | JGI IMG/M metagenome (GOLD analysis project Ga0210384, IMG submission 160574) | Forest soil microbial communities from Barre Woods Harvard Forest LTER site, Petersham, Massachusetts, United States - Inc-BW-H-2-M | ecosystem: Environmental > Terrestrial > Soil >...
CTTCAATCAAACCGATCACCTGTACCGCGGTCATCGCGGGATAGTGGCGGCCGATGATCTCGCGATAGACTTTTCCAAGCTCCTTGTAGGCGCCGATGTATTCCTTTTTGTCGATCACGTACCAATTCATGCGCACAATGTGTCCCGGGCTTGCGTGCGCTTCAGCCAGGACGTGGACGATATTTTTCAAGGTTTGGCGGACCTGCTCGACGAAATCTTTCGAGACGAGTTTTCCCTGGGCATCCCAGCCGATCATACCGCTCAGGAATATGGTGCGGCCCCTCGCGGCGACGCCGTTGGCGTAGCCGTTGGGGCGCTTCCAATTCGCGGGCTGCAGGAATTCCATGAGTTTTCATTACCTCGAAATTCTTATTTGGCGCACGAGATTAATCACCGGCGCGGAATGTGAGCATTCGCGCGCGCAAATCATCCGGGATTGGAATCGCCTTGTGCGGGCCCCGGTCAATCAAGACAAGGACGACAGTGCCGCGGACGCGCAGTCCGCCATCGGGTCCGCTGAGAGTGATTTCGAGATTCACAGAACTGTTGCCGACGCTGTGAACCGTGAGCGCTGCGGAAAGCAATTCGCCAAAACGGCTGGGCGCGGTGAAATCAACTTCCAAGTGCACAGTCGGCAGGCCCCAACCGCGCTGGGCAATGAGGTCTGGGAAGGAGAATTGCAGCCCTTCGCGGCACCAGTCTTCCACGATGTTGTTGAATATTTCCAGATAGCGCGGGTAGAAAACGATTCCTGCGGGATCGCAGTCGCCGAAACGCACGAGGACTTCGGCGCGAAAGGGGCGGGGGGGCGCGGATTGCGGCTGCGATTCGGAAATAATGGTCTTAGTCATGCGGCCCGTCGCTTTCCTGGAATGCGCTGATAATTCCGCGCGCGATAATCAATTGCTGCACTTCGGTGGCGCCTTCGTAAATGCGCAGGGGGCGTATTTCGCGGTACAGGCGCTCTACTGTTTCCTCGCTCTTGACCCCCAAGGCCCCGAAAATCTGCACGGCTGAGTCAATCACCTGCTGCGCAGTTTCGGTGGCGGTCATCTTGGCCATGGCGGCTTCGACGGTGACGCGGCGGCCCTGGTCGCGGAGCCAGGCGGCGCGGTAGGTGAGCAGAGCGGCGGCATCGATTCCAGTGGCCATCGCGGCCAGCTTGGCTTGCGTCAACTGGAAGTCGGCAAGAGTTTGACCAAACATTTTGCGGGATGTGGCGTGGCGGAGCGCTTCCTGCAAAGCACGGCGAGCGAAGCCAAGAGCGGCGGCGGCGACGGAGGTGCGGAAGACGTCGAGTGTGGCCATGGCGACCTTGAAGCCTTGCGCCGGTTGGCCGAGAAGTTGAGAGGAAGGGATGCGGCAGCCAGAGAATTTTAAATGGGCGAGCGGGTGGGGGGCGATCACATCAATGCGTTCGGCGATTTCAAATCCGCGCGCACCCTGGTCAACGATGAATGCGGTGATTCCGCGGGCTCCCGGCTCTTCACCAGTGCGCGCGAAGACCACGTAGAAATCGGCGATGCCTCCGTTGGAGATCCAGGTTTTTTCGCCGTTTAAAATATAGCTGTCACTATCGCGACGCGCTTCGCATTGCAGTGCGGCAACGTCGGAGCCAGCATCAGGCTCGGATAGAGCGAACGCCGCTATGAACGAGCCATCACGGACACCCGTAAGATATTTATTTTTCTGCGCGGGAGTGCCGAATAAAGTGATGGCTCCGGAGCCGAGGCCCTGAAGGGCGAAGGCGAAATCGGCAAGCCCCGAATGATGCGCCAGGGTTTCACGAATCAGGCAGATAGCGCGCGTATCGATTGCGTCGCTGAAAGCTCCATACGCTGTGCCACCGATGGCGTACCGCAGCCAACCTGCTGAGCCGAGTTGGCGCACAAGATTGCGGCACGCTGCGTCCACATCTTTGTCGTGTGCAGCGCGAAGATTCTTGGAAGCCCAGGCGTGCAGATCTTTCGCCAGCACGCGGTGGTGCTGGTCAAAGAAGGGCCAGTCCAAGTGGCTCTGCTGGGGCAAATTCAATCTCCTTTAAATACCGGCTTCTGCTTGGTGACGAATGCTTCGTAGGCGCGATGAAAATCCTTGGTGGTCATACAAATTGCCTGCGCCGCGGCTTCGGCATCAATGGCTTCGTCCACGCCCATGTTCCATTCCTGGTGCAGCATCTTTTTGGTCATGGCGTGGGCAAACGTGGGACCAGCGGCCAACTCCGCTGCGAACTTTTGCGCTTCCGATAAAATTGCTTCCGGCGCGCAGACGCGGTTGAGAAATCCCCAGCGCTCGGCTTCTTCGCCGCCAAAGTTCCGTCCGGTGTAGAGCAACTCGGCGGCGCGGCCCTGGCCGATAACGCGCGGGAGCAACGCGCAGGCGCCCATGTCGCAGCCTGCGAGGCCCACACGCGTGAATAGGAACGCAATTTTGCAGCGGGGAGTTCCCAGACGGATGTCGGAGGCCAGCGCGAGTAGAGCGCCCGCACCCGCGCATATGCCGTCAATGGCTGCAACAATCGGCTGGGGGCATGCACGCATGGCTTTCACCAGATCGCCGGTCATGCGCGTGAAATTGAGTAGACCTTTCTTATCAAGTTTGGTGAGCGGGCCGATGATTTCGTGGACGTCGCCGCCAGAGCAAAAATTCTCTCCCGCACCGGCGAGGACGATTGCCTTGATATCGTCGGCACCCACCATGGCTCGAAACAGGTCGCGCAATTCAGCGTAGGAATCGAAAGTGAGCGGATTCTTACGCTCGGGACGATTTAACGTGATGGTGGCGACGCGATCGGCGACCTGATATAGGAAGTGCCGGGATCGATAGCCGGCGAGTTCCTGGCGATTGGTGAGCGATCGTTGCGCGCGGGCCGGCGAACGCCCCATCACTTTCTCCTGCGCAAGGAAGCCACCTTCGACGGCGTGGGACATCCTCCGCCGAGGCAGCTCAAATGCGCTTTGAGCTTATGCAATAAATCGAACATCACTTGCTTTTCTTCCGCGCTGAGACCCCGAAAGAGTTCGACGATCCACTGCTCATGCTGGGCGGCCATTTCGCGGAAACGTTTCAGTCCATTGTCGGTGAGTTTCACGGTGAGCGCGCGGCGATCGCTGCGATCGAGCGTTCGGATCACCAGTCCCTCCCGTTCGAGCTGATCCGTTATGCCGGTGACGTTGCCACAGGAAACCATCAGACGTTTGGAGACCTCGGACATTCGCAAACCATTGGGATGCCGCTCGAGCTGAGCCATCAAATCGAAGCGGGGCAGGGTAGTTTCGAAATCCTGGCGCAGTCCGCCGCGAACGTGATTCTCGATACGCACGGTGCACGACAGGAGGCGGAGCCAGAGCCGCAGCGCCTGATGATCGCCTCTGGTGGCGCGCGTTTCCAGATCAACTAAAGTTCCGTTCAGGCCGTTTGCTTCGAGGCTTCTCGCGCGCATTGCTAGTGAGCTCGCCATTTTTCCCTCACATCACTTCGCCGCCAGCCACGGCTATTGTTTGCCCCGTGACGGCTTCGCTGCCGGGGAGGCAAAGCCAGGCGACTGCGTTGGCCACCTCTTCGGGCTGGACCAATCTTTTTTGCGGATTTCGCGCGGCCAATTCGGCGCGGGCTTCTTCAGGCGTGCGACCGGTTTTCGCGACAATATTCGCGATGGACTCTTTGAGGAGGTCCGTGTCGGTGAAACCCGGACACACCGCGTTGACGGTAACGCTCTTCGTGGCAACTTCGAGCGCGAGGGCGCGCGTGAGGCCAATGACCGCGTGCTTCGAGGCGCAATACGCAGTGACATATGCGTATCCGGTCAAACCCGCGGTGCTGGCCAGATTGATGATTCTTCCCCAACCGGCTGCGAGCATCGCGGGCAAAGCGGCTTGAATGCAGTGGAAGGTGCCGTCGAGATTTACCGTCATCATCCTGCGCCACAGAGTCGCATCGGTCTTCAGGAAAGGCGCGGAGGCAGCTTGGCCTGCGTTGTTGACAAGGATATCGATGGGGCCGGAGCGTGCACGCGCGCTTTCAAAGGCATGCGCGACCACCGCGGGGTCGCCGACGTCAGCCTTCGCATATGTCAGCTCGGCGGATTGTTTGAAATTGAGCGCACCTCCTGGCTGCGGCTCGGCACTGCGACCCAAGACAGTGACGCGTGCGCCGTGATCCAGTAGCGCCCGCGTGACGGCGGCGCCGATGCCGCGCGCACCGCCCGTGACGACGGCATGCTTGCCAGTCAAGAGCTCCGACTTCTTGCCCGAAGCGGCGGCCGGTGTCATACCTGCAACCTCAAGAGCGCGGCGCGTGCGAGATTTCGTTCGAGCTGCTCTTTGCCGTTCAAGTAAGGGCTGGGCCACCAGACATCCGTGTAACCTTGCTTCGCCGCTTCGTGCAGGGTCCAAGATGGATCGGCCAGATGAGGACGCGCAATCGCGCACAGATCCGCGCGACCAGCGGCAATGATGGTGTTCACATGATCGCCTTCGAAAATATTGCCGACGGCAATGGTCGGGATGCCTACTTCATTGCGAATGCGATCAGAAAAGGGCACCTGGTACATGCGCCCGTAGACGGGGCGTTCGGCTTTACTCACCTGGCCGGAGGAGCAGTCGATCATATCCGCGCCGGCACATTTGAACATGCGAGCGACCTCTGCCGCGTCTTCTGGAGTGATGCCACCGGGCACCCAATCATGCGCGGAGATACGCACGCTCATGGGCTTGTCCTGCGGCCAAACGGAACGCATGGCCTTGAAGACTTCGAGCGGGTAGCGGCAGCGATTCTCGAGCGAGCCACCATACTCGTCCGTGCGGTGATTTGTGAGCGGCGAAATAAAACTCGAAGGCAGATAGCCGTGGGCAGTGTGGAATTCCAGCCAGTCGAATCCAGCGGCTTCGCCGCGAAGTGTCGCTGAGACGAAGTCGGCTTTGATGCGATCCATATCCGCGCGCGTCATTTCGCGCGGCGTTTGCGAAACGCCTTCGATGTAGGGCAGAGCCGACGCAGATACGAGCGGCCAATTGCCTGATTCCAACGGCTGGTCAATTCCTTCCCAGCCGCGGCGAGTGGATCCCTTGCGTCCCGAATGGCCGAGCTGCAAAGCGATCTTCGCGTCGGTGTGCGTATGCACGTAATCCACCACGCGTTTCCAGGCCCTCATCTGATCGTCATTCCACATTCCCAGGCAAGCGGGCGTGATGCGCGCGTCGGGAGAGACGCAAGTCATTTCCGTGAAAACCATCGCGGCGCCGCCCATGGCGCGCGCGCCGAAATGGACGAGATGGAAATCGTTGGGCAGGCCGTCATCGGCCATGTAGGTGGCCATGGGCGAGACGATCACACGGTTTTTGAGCGTCAGGCCACGCGCAGTAAATGGAGTGAACATCGGCGGAATGCCGCGGCCCACGCCGCTGCGCGCAGCGAACCAACGTTCGACATTTTCGACGTAGCGGGCATCGCGCAATTTCAGATTCTCGTGTCCGATACGCTGGCTGCCTGTGAGCAGGCTGTAAGTAAATTGCTCAGGGTCAAGATGCACGTAACGCTCCACCTGCTCGAACCATTCCATGCGATTGCGGGCAGCGCTCTGCAGCTTGAGCGCTTCGATTTCGCGCTCTTCCTGATAGCGCTGGAGAGCTTCATTGACGTCTCCTGTGTGGCCGGAAAGCACGCGGGTGAGCGCCATGGCGTCTTCCATGGCCAACTTGGTGCCGGAACCGATGCTGAAGTGCGCGGTATGCGCGGCATCGCCGATGAGGACGATATTCTTGTGAAACCATTTCTCGCAGAGGATGCGGTTGAATTTCAACCAAGCCGCCGAGCCCCTCAAATGCGCGGCGTTAGAAATCAGGGCGTTGCCCTGAAGCCGCTCGGCAAACATTTTTTCGCAAAGCGCGATGGATTCGGGCTGGTCCATTTTGTCGATGCCGGCCTTCAACCAGTTTTTCTCGGGTGTCTCGATGATGAATGTGGACCAGTCGCTATCGAAGCGATAGGCATGCAGATTGAACCAGCCCCAATCGGTCTGCTTGAAATCGAAGGTGAAGGCATCGAGCTTCATTTTGCAGCCGAGCCAGATGAAGCGATTGAGACGCGGCTGGATATTTGGCTTGAACACCTCTTCATATTTGCGGCGCGTGATTGAGGAAGCGCCGTCGGAAGCAATGACGAGGTCGTGTGTGGCGGCATAGCTGTCGGGGTCGGTCACTTCGGTTTGGAACACGAGCCGCACACCAAGCCCGGCGGCACGATGCTGAAGTATCTGCAGGAGTTTTATGCGCGCGATGCCGCAAAAGCCGTGGCCGCCTGAGGTAACTTTGCGTCCTTTGAAGAAGACATCGATATCGTCCCAGTGGCGGAATGCCTGGGTGATGCCGGCGTGAGTTTCCTGGTCGGCGTCCTTGAAGCCGTCCATGGTCTTGTCGGAAAAAACGACGCCCCAGCCGAATGTGTCGTCTGGACGGTTGCGTTCGATGACGGTGATGTCCCAGGAAGGGTTCGCCTTTTTCGCGAGGATGGCGAAATAAAGACCCGCTGGTCCGCCGCCAAGGCACACAATCTTCATTTTTCGGCTCCGCCAGGGAAATAGATGGCTGCGGTCATGCGGAAACCTCTTGCAGCGTCTCGGCTAATTTCTGGCCGGTATCGTCCGCCAGCGCCGCTTCGCGCAATTTCTTAAGCCAGCCTGCCGCATCGTCCATGCACCGCAATTTCGGAAGGACGCGCATGACGGCATCGAAACTTTGTTTGCCGCGAAGGTGCGTATCGCCATAACCCTTCAGCATTCGCGGGCATTCGGCAAATTCCAGCGCCAGCGCGTAATTTTCCCGCGCGAGTGTCGGGATGTGCGCCAGCCAGTCGTTGATTTGCTGGCGCTCTCTCTGGTAACGGAGGGATTTTCGCCGGCGACGGCGCAAACCTGCGATGAAATAGAGCTGCAGGTAGCCGCTCAACGAAGTGGTCTGCACGATCTTCCCTTTTTTCGTGAACCGTTCAATCAACCCCCTGGCCCATCCGCTGTTCAGCAGCCATTGACCGAGGCCGGCGGGAAGCATGTCCGCAATTTCCTGCACGCGCGGGTGCAGGAATTCGTTGATCTGCAGGAGTTGCGCGCTCTCCACTCGAGTGTCTTTATGAACGCGCTCGAAACGCGCGCGGCGAATTTTCAGATCGGCAACGCGTGCGGCGTCCTCGTACGACATCCACAGCGCGAGGTAGCGTGCTGCTTCGTTGAGCAGCGCGAAAGTGCCAAGGCCGTACTGCGCGTCAACGTCCCGGATGGGTTCAAGCCAGTCCAAATATTCGGCGGCGTATGCTTCGTCCTGATAATCCGTGAGGCGCTCGATGCCCGCAAACAGGATTGCGTGGCTGGAGGGGGGGAATTTATTTTCAATGCGCGTAGCAAGAGGCAGCAGACGGGGGCCGATTTTGAGTCTCGCGGTTTGCCTCTTCCTGATTTCGGCAGTAGCAGGCTGCGTGGCGGCTTTGAATCCGGCGCCAAACGCGGCGAGGCTGGCTTCCACGCCAACGCCGCCTCTTCCAATTGCCTCTTCGAAGTGAGCGCGGCTGAATGGCAACGCGCCGGTTCCCGCCAGGGCACCGAAGAGCGAAGCGCTGATCACGCTGCGGGACTCCTCCGCCATGCGCGCAAAATCATTTTGCACAAGCACTTTTGCGGCCGCGGCGCTGGCCTCGATTATCTTGGCGTCATCAACACGCCCGTCACCGATGGCGGTCTTTTCCGTCATGGAGTACACGCGATTCGTCGAAGCAATCAGCGTAGTGCGGTCGGGCGTCACCAGGCCGCGCTGAATTGCGCGTCCCGCTTCCATCAATTCGGAGGCCAGTACGATGTCGAGTTCTCCAGGCACTGGCATCATCGCGAGCACCGGTGCTTTTCCTGCTGCACGCACTGCCGCTTCGGGGAAAATCTCGATGTAATAAATTGTGGAACCGGTGCGCTGGGCCACACCTGGCACCGACGTGGTCTGAGCGTAGTAGCCGGAATGTTCTGCAAGGTCCACGATCCAATCTGCCAGAACGCCGCCTCCCTCTCCTCCCATTGCGAGTATGGCAATCGTGATTGCCCGCGGCGCCTGAGCGCTCAACGAAACGGGCTGTGAGGTCGAGCTTCTGTCCATTCAATATCTCGGCGCGGCCTCAGGCAGTGATGCCTGCAAGGCGGCGGTCGATGCGCCGCTGCAGGAAACCGATCACGGCGTGGCGCACGCGCGCCTTCAGTCCGTCCCAGGCATTCGGATTCGAAATTACTTCGGCGCGGAAAAATGAGGGGCAGAGCACGGCGGCGTGCGAAATCTCGCCGCAGAGACCGCAACCCGAGCAACTGTCTAGAACAGTGGCGACGGGGTCTTTGCGCAGAGGATCAGGATTTTCCGCGACGGTGAGCGAGGGGCAGCCGGAGAGGCGAATGCAGGAATGGTCGCCGGTGCAGGTGTCGGCGTCAACGCCGAAGCGCTCGCGCACTACACGCTTGCCTTCCTTCGTGAGTTTCGACATCAGCGGCTTCACGCGGCGCTGCTTGTTTAATTCGCACTCGCTCTGCGCCACGATCACTTTGGGACCTTTTTCTTTGGTGGTGAGCGCTTCGCGCAAAGTGTCGCGCATGGCGGCGACGTCGTAGGTGCGCGTGATGGTGCGGACCCATTTCACGCCGACACCCCGGGCGGCATCGGCGATGGACATTTTCGTCGCACGAATGGGATTTGAGGCCTGGGAGGAAAGAATGTCCTGGCCACCTGTTGCGGCGGTGTAACTATTGTCCACAACAATGAGGACGCTATCGGTGCGGTTGAAGACGGCGTTGCCGACGCCGCTGGTGAGGCCGTTGTGCCAGAATCCGCCGTCGCCCATGATGCTAATGGTGCGCTTCTCGGTCTTGTCAGTGTTGAAGGCTGCCGCGCCAGCCCAACCGAGGCCGTAGCCCATGGTGGTGGCGCCGATGTTGAATGGCGGCAGGATGGAAAACAAGTGGCAGCCGATGTCGGCGCTCACATGATGAGGACCGAGTTCGCGCTCGACTAATTTCATGGCGCTGAAGATGGGACGCTCTGGACACCCGGTACAGAATGAGGGCGGGCGCGGGTGGATTTCATGATCGAGCGCTTGAACTGCAATTGGCCTGAGCGCCGGCGGACGAACCATGGTTGGCAGACGATTTTGATCGATGAGGTGGGGCGCGCAGAGCTCGACGAATTTCAGGATGCCTTTCATGAGAGCGGCTGCGGTGTACTCGCCGGCCATGGGCAGCACGTCTTTGCCGTGCACTTTCGTTTGAATGTCGGCGCGGCGGAGGATGGCGTGCAAGTTTTGCTCGATGAAATCAGGCTGGCCTTCTTCGATTACCAAAACCGCTCGCTTGCCTGCACAGAATTTCTTAATTTCGGTGTCCACCAGTGGATAGGTAACGTTCAAAACGTAAAGCGGGACTCTGGTATTGCCGAATGGGTCAGAGAGACCGAGAAGCTCGAGGCAGCGGATTGTAGTGTTGTACATTCCGCCCTGCAGGATGATGCCGAAATTCTGTGTGCCTTCGGCGAAAAATTCATTGAATGCGTGTTCCTGAATGAATTTCTGAGCAGCGGGCCAGCGCGAGTGAATTTTTTCTTGCTCGTGGACGAAACTGGCGGGCGGGAGGACGATGCGGCTTACATCGCGCACCGGATTTTCCATCGCGTCCTTGAGCATGAATTTCGGGCGCACGTTATTCTTAGCGATGAACCGGCCATGGACGTGGCAGGCTCTAATGCGCAATTCCAGCATCACTGGCGTGCGGCTTGCTTCGGACAGTGCAAACCCCTGTTCGACGGCGTGGACGATGGAAGGAAGATTCGGGCGCGGGTCGAGCAGCCACATCTGCGACTTCATGGCGAAGGCGTGGGAGCGCTCCTGCATGATGCTCGATCCTTCGCCATAATCTTCGCCGACGATAATCAGCGCGCCGCCGGTGACGCCGCCGGAAGCAAGATTGGCGAGCGCATCGGATGCCACATTGGTGCCGACGGTGGATTTGAAAGTCACTGCTCCGCGGAGCGGATAATTGACGGAAGCGGCGAGCGTGGCGGCAGCGGTCGCTTCGGATGCGCTGTGCTCGAAGTGGACACCAAGCTCTTCCAGGATGTCGTTTGCATCGTTGAGGACATCCATCAGGTGCGAGATCGGCGCGCCCTGATAACCGGCGACGTAGGAGACTCCGGATTGCAGAAGTGCTTTTGTGACGGCGAGAATTCCCTCGCCGTGGAACACATCCCCTTCGCCCAGATAAAGTTTTTGGACTTCTTTCTTGAAGGTGCGTTCCGCCATGGCCCCCTCATTGTTCCGATCGCCCCGACGCAGGGACGGGCGGAGTGATGCTCACCGCGAGTGAAGCATTGGGCGGAGGAACTTTATACCTGAATAATTTAGGTGTCAACATTACGGTCAGCTCGGCGATGAACCGGTCTTCGGCAGCCGGAGTGATGTTAGTGTATGGCGGCTCTGGTAATTTTCGATAGCTGGACCAAGGACTAAATTTGATCCGATGGTCGAATCCTTTTCAGTGCCTCTTGGCTGCCGTGGGAGGATTTTGCATTTCCCGATTTAGTCGCTATTCGTCCTCGAGTCGCTCGTGAACATACTTGACCTGATTGTCGGCAGGCCGATTAAGACCAGTGACGAGCGCGCTGAGCAGGTCGGTCCTGCACAGGGGATTCCAATATTTGGCCTCGACGCGCTCAGCTCCGCGGCTTACGGCCCGGAAGCGGCCCTGAGTCTGCTGATTCCACTTGGACTGTTCGGGGTCCAGTACATTGTTCCAGTTAGCGCCGCGATCATCACGCTGCTGGTGATTGTGTACTTTTCCTATCGCCAGACCATCGCGGCCTATCCGTCCGGCGGCGGTTCCTACACCGTAGCGCGATTCAATATTGGAGCGCCTGCAGGTCTGCTGGCTGCGGCCGCGCTGCTAACCGACTATATTCTGACGGCGGCCGTGGGAATTTCCGCGGGAGTTGGCGCGCTGGTGTCGGCCGTTCCGTCGTTGCTACCGCATGCGGTTTCTCTCTGTGTGGGCATTCTGATTGTGATCACTATTCTCAATCTTCGCGGGGTGCGCGATACCGGCATTGCTTTTGCAATTCCCACTTTTCTATTTGTCGGCACATTGCTCATTACCATCGGCGCGGGTGTTCTGCGAGTTGTCCTCAGCGGAGGACACCCAACACCCGCAGCGCCACTTCCTCCTCCGCCGCCCGTGACCGCAGCTGTTAGCTATTGGCTGCTGCTGAAAGTATTCGCCAGTGGTTGCACGGCCTTGACCGGCGTCGAAGCAGTGAGCAACGGCGTAAAAGCCTTCCGCGAGCCGGCTGTGAAAAACGCGCAGCGCACTCTGACGGTGATCATTGTTGTGCTGGCAGTGCTGCTGGCGGGAATTTCGTATCTGGTGAAGATTTACGGCATCGCTGCGACTGATCCGGGCCAGCCAGGCTACCAGAGCCTTCTTTCGATGCTGATTGCCGCCGTATTCGGCAAAGGATTTTTCTATTACCTGACCGTCGGATCGATTCTTCTTGTGCTTTCACTCTCCGCCAACACGGCATTTGCTGATTTTCCAAGACTCTGCCGAGCCATCGCGCAAAACAACTACCTCCCGCACGTATTCGGGTACCGCGGACGACGGCTGGTGTACACGTACGGCATCGTGGTTCTGTCGCTGTTGTGCGGCGGCCTTCTGATTCTTTTCGGCGGTGTGACCGACCGGCTCATTCCACTCTTTGCCGTGGGTGCTTTCCTGGCTTTTACGCTTTCGCAAGCCGGAATGGTGATGCACTGGCGCAAAAATCGCGGCCCACATTGGTTGAAAAGCGCGTTCGTGAATGGGCTTGGTGCGTTCGTCACGGGCGTCACGGTGATCGTAGTGCTGGTTGCGAAATTCACTCAGGGGGCATGGATTACGCTGCTTTTCATTCCGTTGACGATTTTTTTCTTCGTCACTGTCCGCCGCCACTACCATTTCGTAAGGATGCACACCAACTGCAAGGATCCCGTGGATGCCACAGATCCTGGTCAGCCCCCTATAGCTGTTGTTCCGATCGACCGCTGGAGCATCATCACGCGACAGGGAATTGAATTTGCGGCCCGCCTTTCGCCCGAAGTAATCGCACTGCACGTCGAGCCAACCGAGCATTCGGAATTGCTTCAGGAAGACTGGGAGCGCTACGTTGACCAGCCGTTTCGCGCGGCGGGCAAGGAGCCGCCCAGGCTCCATTTCTTGCCTTCACCGTACCGATTCGTTGTCATTCCCGTGGTTCAGTTCGTTCTGGACCTCTCGAGAAAGCATCCGGATCGAAGGATTATAGTGGTCCTCCCCGAACTGGTGGAAGACAGGTGGTACGAATACTTCCTGCACAACCAACGCGGCAGGCTTCTGGAATGGGCGTTGCTCGCACGCGGGAATGAACGCATCTTTACAGTTAGTGCGCCCTGGTACGTCGGGGAGAGAACCTGAGTGGTGGGAGGCGGGCTCACGATGCACTCATTGCGGGTGGATGATTCCGTCCATCGCCCGAATGGCTGGCCGGGCGTAGAATCTCTCCAGTTTTAAAGGTTAGAGAGGAATTCCGGATGAAATATCTACCAGGCACTTTGCTGTTGCTTCTTCTCGCGTCCGCCCCAAATGCCTTGGGCCAATCCAAAGCAGATGAAGACGCAGTGCGCAAATTGCCACAAGATTTTTGTGACGCATGGGCCAAACACGACGGCCACGCACTGGCCCAAATCATGGCGGAGGACGTCGATTTTGTGACTGTTGCCACAGTTTACCTTCACACTAGGGCGGATTTCGAGAAATTTCACGTGCGCTTGCTCAGTGGCCGCTTCAAAGACTCCACACTCACACGGATTGAAACCACGAGTCGTTTTCTACGTCCGGATATGGCCGTTGTCCATTGGAGCTGGAAAATTGAGGGTGACAGGAACTTCGACGGTACCGGCCGTCCCCCACGGTATGGGATGATGACCTTAGTTGCGGAAAAGCAGAATGGGAATTGGCTAGTCGTTGTGGGCCAAAATACGAACGCCATGCTGGGCACACCGCCTGAGCTTCAGGACATCAAGACCCCCATCTCTATCCCCGGAACCGTTCCGGGACCTTAGCGATCGTCTGCCAGCTATCTTTCGATCGCAGTTCTCGCAAGGTCGCGGACTACGCAGAGACTAGAGCAAGGACGCGGCAGGGACTGCCCGAGCCGTTGACGATTTTCAGTGGTGGCGTAATCAGGATCGCGCCTTTGGGTGGAAGCTTGTCGAGATTTATCAAGCTTGCGAGGCCGAATTTGTTGCTGCCGTGCATGATGGTGTGGCAGGGAAACGGCGGATCGAAACGGAAGGCCTGACCGGCGTCGGTGCCCACTCCTTCAGAGCCCCAGCCGATAACATTTCGTTCCTTAGTGAGGAATGGAACCAGCTCCGGATGCGGTCCCGGCACGTGCGAGCCATCTTCCTTGATATTTAGGAAAGCCGCGGGATCTTTGCGTTTGGACCAATCGGTACGCATCAGCACCCAGGAGCCGGGTTCGACGCGGCCATGTTTTTTCTCCCAGGCTTCGATGTGTTTTACAGTGAGCAAAAAATCGGGATTGTCAGCGACGTCGCGAGACGCATCTACCACGCAAGCAGGCGCGAAGAATTTTTCGACCGGGATCGAGTTCGTCGCGTTGTTCGGATAATCTTTTCCGGTGACCCAGTGGATGGGCGCGTCAAAGTGAGTCCCAGTATGTTCGCCGCAGGAGAAATTATTCCAGTACCAGGCAGGGCCGCGGTTGTCGTATTTTGAAATTTCTTCCAGGCGGAAGGGCCACGTTTTCCCGAACTCGGGCGGCAGTTGAATTGTGGCTGTGCTGGCGTCGAGCGACTGGCTCAGATCAACCACACGGATGGTGCCGGATGCGAGCGCTTGAGCAAAACTGGCAAGAATGTTTTCCTCCATCACCTTTCCTCCAATCTCAACGACACTTCCTCAGGGTCATGAGACGAATTCTGGATCAATCGGGCAAGTCTGGATGACGCGTGGTGACATGATAGCGGCCTGCATGAAACACCAGCGGCTCGCCTGCGTTCCAGTGATACTTCTCGACCTCGCCAACAATGATGACATGATCGCCGCTGTCGAATCTTTGGGCCACGCGGCAAATGAAATGCGCCGTAGCTCCTTTCACTACGGGATTGCCGTTGGGGGCGTCCTCGTAATCGACACCCATAAACTTATCTGCAAGTGTGGTGGCAAAATGCCGGGAAAGATGATGCTGCCTGGCCGACAGCACGCTAACCGCGAAATCGCTGGCGGCATTGAGGGCCGCAAAATCCGTGGCCTGCCGTGAGAGGCACCAGAGTACCAACGGCGGATCGAGTGAAACGGAAGTGAACGAATTCACCGTGAGGCCGATGCGGCGGCCGTTCTTTGCGCGCGTCGTGATGACGGTCACGCCGGTGGCAAACTGGCCGAGCGCATTGCGATAATCCCGCCGATCGAACCGTTTTGTTGCTGCTCGGGTGGCGTGCTTTGGACGCGCTCTGGACTTTTTGGGCTTCATAAATCGAACGCAACGTTACCACGGGGAGCATGGGCGGCAAATACGGAAGCGGCTGTTCCTACTGTGGACGCTGAAGCGCGCGGGAGAAAAATGCTGGACTAGCGGAATCGCAGCGAACAAAATGAGTCGCTCAATTTGAATTGCATCACGAGAAACACCGCAATCGCGGATAAAGAGTCTCAAATGGCAAACGTCAATCATCAATTCCGGCTGGCCGCACGTCCGGTGGGCATGCCTAAGCGCAGCGATTGGACTTATGCTGAGGAACATATTCGCGAGCCTGGCGAGGGCGAATTCCTGGTGAAAATACTTTACATCTCTCTCGACCCTGCGATGCGCGGGTGGATGAACGAGAGCCGGTCGTACATCCCGCCCGTGGGAATCGGTGAAGTGATGCGCGCCGGAGCCGTGGGCCGCGTGATGGCATCGAAGAATCCGGCGTTCGCGCCTGGTGATTACGTGTACGGGGGATTCGGCGTCCAGGAATACGCTATTTCGAACGGCAAGGGCATCACGAAAGTAGACTCGCGCGTGGCTCCGCTTCCGGTTTTCCTGGGGACGCTTGGAATGCCCGGGATGACCGCTTACTTCGGGCTGCTCGATACTGGCCAGCCTAAGTCGGGCGAAACGGTCGTCGTATCGGGGGCAGCGGGCGCAGTCGGCATGGTGGTGGGACAAATCGCCAAGATCAAGGGCTGCCGTGTTGTGGGCATAGCGGGCGGTCCTGAGAAATGCAATTACATCAAGAAAGAGTTGAACTTTGACGCAGCGATTGATTACAAGTCGGAAGACTTGAAGAAGGCTCTACAGAATAATTGTCCGAAAGGCGTGGACGTCTATTTCGACAATGTCGGGGGCGAGATTCTGGACGCGGTGCTGACACAACTGGCGCGCGGCGCGCGCATCGTGATCTGCGGGGCAATCTCTCAGTACAACAACACGACGCCGGTCAAAGGGCCATCGAATTATCTTTCGCTGCTGGTGAACCGCGCCACCATGAAGGGCATGCTGGTGCTTGACTATGCCGAGCGCTACGGTGAAGCGGCGCGTGAGATGGCCGGCTGGATGAAAGCGGGCCAGTTGAAATCGCGTGAAGATATTGTCGAGGGCTTCGAAACATTCCCCGAAACGCTGCTGAAACTTTTTAAAGGTGAAAACACCGGCAAGCTGGTGTTGAATGTGGCCGAAGCGTAGCCACTGGAATGCCCGCGCCGCTGGCTTGACGTTAGTCTCTATTATGTTACAGTCCCTCTCACTTTTGAGGGTGTGCGCCATCGGGGGCGCCCGCCAGAAATCAATCGCGGGAGAAAATCCAAATGTCCACCGCCAAGTCCGCGCGCGCCATCGTCCACGTTGAAGAGTCTGCGAGCAGGCGAGCGCCGGGACTCCGCGAACGCAAGAAAGCGCGACTGCGCCAGCAGATCATCGAAACGGCGGTGCGCCTCTTCCGCAAACGCGGTTATGAGCATACCCGCGTCGAGGACATCGTGCAGATTCTCGAGATCAGCCAGCCCACATTTTTCCGCTATTTCCCGAGCAAGGACGCAGTGCTGCGCGAGGTTGGGCGGCGGGGGTTTGCCTGCCAGACCGAGAAGCTCGAATCCGAAATTGCGAGCAAGGCGACAACGGGCGACCGCCTTCGCCGGTTCTATGAGGACTTGGCCCACCTTGCGGAAGCAGACCGTCCGCTGTGGAGAGCGGTGGTTCTTTCAGGCGCGATGGATCCCGTGCGTTCACCCGATATGCGCAAACCGGAAGAGAACACCGTCGGATTGCTGCGCCAGATTCTGCTTCAGGGCCAGAAGCGTGGAGAAATCACGCGCAGCTTTCCGGTGGTGCATCTTGCAGAATTTATGGAAGGACTTTTCACCACGGTGGTGCGCCATTGGGCCGTTGACCTGACTGGTCCGCACAAGCTCAGCGAGCGGGTGCGAAGCGCGGTCGAGTTTTTCCTGCGCGGCGCGCAAGCTTGAGCGCTTGCATTCAGATTTCTTCCTTCCATCCCTGACCCTTTTCGAGGCGAAACAAATGAAGGCTGCCGTACTGCGCGAATTCAAGAAGCCTCTCCTTTTGGAAGAGATCGAGAAACCGACTCCGGGGCCCGAAGAAGTCCTGATCGAGGTTGAGGCCTGCGGCGTGTGCCATTCGGATTTGCACGTGGCCGATGGCGACTGGGCGCAATTCGCTTCCATTGTGAAGAAGCCTCTGGTCCTGGGGCACGAAATTGCCGGTCGAGTGATCGAAAAAGGGCCGCAAGTTCGCGAGTGGCAGATCGGAGATCGGGTCGGCGTTCCCTGGATTCATTGGACTTGCGGCGCGTGCGAGTTCTGCCTGGGCGGCAATGAGAATCTTTGTGCGCGGCAGAAAATCACCGGCGTCACCGTCGACGGCGGCTATGCAGAATTTTTGAAGGCACCGGCAAGACACGCGGTGAAGATTCCAGACAGACTCACTTCGATGGAAGCGGCGCCGCTTTTTTGCGCGGGGGTAACCGTGTATCGCGCCCTCAAGCGCGCAAACATTGTCCGGGGACAAACGCTCGCGGTGATAGGCATCGGCGGCCTGGGACATCTTGCCGTGCAAGTCGGCCGTGGACTGGACGCGGAAGTGACGGCCATCGACATTTCGGAAGAGAAGTTGGCGCTGGCCAAAACTCTGGGAGCTGCTACCACTCTGAATGCCGCCGCGGCCGACATCGGCAAACAATTGCGCAACATCGGCGGCTTTCATGCGGTGCTGGTAACTTCGGCTGCAAAAGCAGCCTATGAATTGGCGTTCAATTCCTTGCGGCCGGCCGGGATACTTCTCGTCGTGGGCCTGCCGGCGGAAAATATCTGCTTCCCGCCGATCATGATGGCCGCGCGGGAGGCGCGTATTCAAGCTACGGCCGTGGGGACACGCCAGGATTTGAAGGAAGTATTGGCGATGGCGGCGGCCGGGAAAATTCGCTGCCAAGTTTCAACTCATGGTCTCGCCGATGCCAACGCGGTGTTGAATCAACTTCGGCGCGGCGAGATTTCCGGCCGCGCGATTCTTCTTTGCGGGTGAATTTTCCTGCCTCGGAATGCTGGGAATGCCTGCCATTTGAATTTTCCGAACCGTCCTGCGCAGAATTTTCAGCGAATGATCCCAACCCCACCCGGACGAAACATTGGCTCTTCGAAGGCAAAGCTTTCGTCTTGACGTTAGTCTCTCTTATGTGATACGAGCTATCACAATTTCTTATGGATGGAGTCGGGGGCGGCTTCAGAACATTTTGGACGGGATAAATGCTCAAGATTGCGGGAGCGCGAAGTGTCCCTGAGTTGATCCGAAATCATTGGCTGGAACCTGGTTCAGGCTACGTTCTTTGCAGGGGATGGACGGCCAAATCAGCGCGCTTGTTCGGGGGAAAGATAGTGACCAGGCAATCGCCATCCGCGGGATCCATGTCTATTTTTACGCCGGTCCTAAAAATCCAGGAGGAGAAACAATGAAGGCAATCAACTCACTGGTGTGCACACTCTTGATTGCGCTGTTGGTGCCGTGCCTGGCCCACGCGCAGGGGGTGGGGTCCTCAGGTGACATTAACGGGACGATCACCGACCCCACCGGCGCAGTGGTTCCAAAGGTCAACGTGACCGCTGTCGAGACCGACCGTGGAACGCACCATACAGGCATTTCGGATGACCGGGGGCAATATCGAATCACGGGCTTGTCGCCGTCTACCTACGATGTGACCGCGCAGATTGCGGGATTCGGCGCGGAGATTCAAAAGGGCGTGGTGGTCACTGTAGGGACGACGACCATCGTAGATTTCCGCTTGAATATTTCCACCAGCAAAGCCACCGTCGAGGTGAGCGCGCAACCTCCCATCGTGGAAGTCGAGCGCGGCAGCCAAGCTGACACCGTAGTGCAACAATACATTTCCGATCTCCCCATATCCCGCCGCGACTACCTTACTTTTACATTGCTGATGCCCGGCGTGTCGGATTCTACCCGGCTTGCTGATGATCAGGATTTTCGCGTGAAGCAAACGCCGCAAAGCGGTCTTTCTTTTTATGGAAGCAACGGACGGGGAAACAGCGTGACCGTGGACGGTGGCGAATCGAACGATGATTCCGGCGGCGTGCGATTGACGCTCAGCCAGGATGCAGTGCAGGAGTTCCAGATTAATCGCAGCAACTACACCGCGGATTTGGGTGGCGCGAGCGGCGCTTCGATCAACATCGTATCGAAAACGGGAAGCAACCAGGTGCATGGAAGCCTGTTCGGGTACTTCCGCAACGACGCTCTGGATGCGCAGGATCCCTTTGCATTCAGTCCAGCGCTGGCGCCCGACCCGACCTTCGCTAACTTTAATACCACTTCTACAGGTGCCCCAGTCAAGGATACCCTTAGCCGCCAGCAGTATGGCGGCAGCGTTGGTGGCCCAATCAGCAGAGATAAGACCTTCTTTTTTGCTTCTTTCGAAGGCTTGCGGCAAGACGCACAGAACTCCGTTCCACTGCTCACGCAAAGCTCAATTTTTGCGGGACCTTCCATCGCCGGAAACACACTCCCAGCAACAGCTCCCGCAAACGACCCAAGACTGGCGCAACAAGGGATTATCCAGGGTCTATTCGCTGAGGCAGGTAATCCAGCTGTTCCTTGCCTCAGACGGCCCGATGGGACGTTTTTCACACTTAACGCCCAAACCTGTGCTTTTGCGCTTCAGAGCATTCTGGAGGTCAATCCGACCCCAGGGCCAAATCCATTCGTCACCCCTATCCAAGCCGGATTAAATGGGTTCCTCGTGAACAACTTTGAGAATAACGGCGGCTTGTTTGACTTTAATACGCGCACGTACTTCGCGTCATTCCGGCTGGATCACACTTTCAGCGACAGGAACCAGGCATTTCTCCGCTATACGTTTGGCCACGATCTTGAGGAATCCCCTGATGTGCAATCGCTGACGGGCTTTACGAGGGGCAGTTCGATTCATGCGTATTCGCATACGATTCAAGGTTCCTGGTTTCACATTTTCAGTCCCCTCACTCAGAACGAGTTGCGGGCACAATACAACTACACGGACTTTAATGTCCTTCCCAACCAGTTCGGGTCTGTTGGGCTCGACCTCCCGGGCTTTGGAAATTTCGGCAACCAGATTTTCATTCCTAATTTGACGATCATGCGCCGCCCCGACATCGCGGATAACTTCACCAAAATTCTTGGCCACCACACAGTGAAATTCGGTGGCGAATTTCTCTACCGAGGGAATCATACGGAGTCGCACACCTTCTTCCCTGGTCGGTTTGTTTTTGGCACGCTGCCGGGAGGGGCCGTCAGCCCTTGCCTTGCTCCTCCGACTCCTCCAGCAACTATGAATTTTTGTGGGCTGGCAACGGCCGGCGCGGTGATCAACTCCCTTCAGTCCGCGTCGTTGGGAGTACCTCAATTTTATGAGCAAGGTTTCGGTAGTCCCATTTACGACTACCCTCGGCCGTTTACCGCGTTTTATGTGCAGGATTCATGGAACGTGAAATCGAATTTGACCCTGAATTTTGGCCTGCGGTATGAACTGGACTCGCAGTACGGTGCGCTTAACACCGATAAAGATAATTTTGCACCACGCGTTTCATTCGCATGGGATCCATTCAAAGACCACAAAACCGTGATTCGCGGAGGATTCGGAATTTTCTATTCGCAAATTTACGGCCAGATCGCCGATGTGGTGCAGACGTTGGGCAACCACAACAACACACGGCAGATTGCCAATTTCTTGGCGCCAGCGAACCTTCCCGAGCCTTGTGCCTTGGTGGGAGCCGCTGGCCCAACTTTCCCACTGTCCGGCTGTATTTTTCAGACATTGTTTACTCAGGGGAAGGTTTCATGCACCTCTCCAGCGGCGGGAGCTGCGGCTTGCATCACGCCCGCGGACCTTGCCCAGTTTGGGATCAATGTCACCCATACCGGTCCGCTTCCGCTTTTGACGGTAATTTTCAGCGGCCAACCGAATTACCAGAATCCTTACTCCGAGCAGGCTTCATTTGGCATCGAGCGCGAGATTACTAGAGGCTTTTCTATCTCTGTGAGTGGCATCTACTCTCACACTCTCCGTCTCCCTGTAGCGATTGACATTAACGCGCTGCCCGCTGCTCCCTTCGTAACCTTGCCTCTCGCCAATGGAAAGGTTGCGAGATATCGGGATTGGAATTCCGACCCGAACTCTGATCCCTTCGGCGGCGCTCCATGTCAGGGCTTAGCTATTCTCACCTGCTTTGCGAACCCAGCGATTCTCCAGGCCGATCAATATAGTTCCCGGGGCTCTGCTCTGTATGAAGGCGGGATCGTGGAAGTGAAAAAGCGCTTCAGCGATCACTTCACGTTGATGGGAAATTACACCTACAGCAAAGCTTTCGACACCACTACCGACTTCAACAGCGACTTCGGCCCCGTGGACAACACCAATCTGGGAGCGGAGCGCGGGCTTTCTGATTTCGACCAGCGGCACAAGTTTGTGGCTGCTGCCGTGATCGACAGTCCTTGGAAAAACGCAATCCTTACCGGCTTCCAGATTTCTCCGATCGTCCGCTATAACAGCGGTCATCCTTTCAACCTGCTGGCCGGACAGGATATTAATGGCGACCGGCATTCCACCAATGACCGGACAATCGGCGCCGCCCGCAATACCGGGCGGGGTCCCGATTACGCCACGTGGGACATGCGCCTGAGCCGCACTTTCCCCCTGGGCGAAAAGGCGAACCTCCAGTTGCTCGCGGAAGGGTTCAACCTCTTGAACCGAACGAACTACGCCAGCGTGAATAATGTGGTGGGCCCCGTATTCGGATTGCCCACGGCCCTAGGCGGAGGCGGAGCGACTACCTTCAACGTCCACGGGCAGGTGTGCCAGTCTGTTAGCCAGCCGCTGTGTTTCACGTCGGCGTTTCCCAAGCGGCAGATACAACTCGGCGCAAGATTCAGCTTCTAGTTTCAGGTTACAGGTCGCCGGCAATGGCCCGAGAGAACATCGCAGGCGATTCTTCGCTCTGCCTCTCGGTCGCAAGCTGCTGTAGCCGATCATTTTCTTGAATTCGGCACGAGGAGGATCAACTCATGTGGCGAACATCGAAGCAGGTGGCCCTCTTCCTGGGCATCGCGGTCTTGTTAGTAGTTTCGCTTCCCGCGAGCGCGCTTGCGCAGGTGACGACTTTGCCCGGCACCTTGCCCGACGGCGCCACGTTTGTGATTGAGGTTCCAGCCAATTGGAATGGCACCCTGTTTCTCTACAGTCACGGCTACGTCGTCCCCGGCACACCAAATCCGGCACAAGATGTCGGCGATCCTGCCACTCGTGCATTCATGCTGGCGAGCGGTTTTGCCCTCGCGGGTTCTTCTTACGCCACAACAGGCTGGGCCATCCATGAAGCGCTGCTGGACCAGATCGCAGTTCTCGACATATTCGATTCCGCATTTGGCCATCCGCGACAAACCATCGCCTGGGGACATTCTTTGGGCGGCATCATCACTGCAGGATTAATTCAACGGAATCCTCATCGCTTCGATGCGGCGCTTCCCATGTGCGGAGTTCTTTCGGGAGGAGTTGCGACGTGGAATACCGCGCTCGACGGAGAACTCGCTTTCAGCACGCTGATCGCGCCGCAAAGCGGCCTGCAGCTTGTGAACATTACCAATCCCGTTGCAAATCTTGATCTCGCGGAAGCCGCGCTTGCCGCTGCCCAGCAAACTCCTCAGGGAAGAGCGCGCATCGCTTTGGGGGCAGCACTCGGCAGCACGCCCGGTTGGTTTACTCCCACATCTCCAGAGCCTGCCGCGACGGATTTTGCCACTCAGGAAGCAAACCAGTTTCTGTGGGATGCAGAAGTGGATTTCCCCTTCGTCTTTGCTTTTCGAGCGGAATTGGAAGCGCGCGCCGGTGGCAATGTCTCCTGGACTACCGGAGTGGATTTCGAAGATCAGCTCGAGCGTTCCCGCGATCGTGACGAGGTGCATGCGCTCTATAACGAGGCTGGCCTGAATCTGCACGAAGACCTGGAAGCCCTGAATCATGCTGCTCGAATCAAGGCAAACCCGGATGCGGTCGAGTATCTGGAGCGGAACATCATCTTCAACGGCCGAATCAACATTCCAGTTCTCACTCTGCATACATCGGGCGATGGGCTAGTGGTCGTCGAAAATGAATCCGCTTACAAGAGAGTCGTAGACGAAGCGGACAATGAGAAATTCCTCCGCCGCGAGTTCGTCCACCGAGCCGGACATTGCTCCTTCACGCCGGCAGAAACCATCGCGGCGGTCGAGAAACTCCTTAGCCGTCTAGACAACGGAAAGTGGCCCGATTCTGAACCCGATGATCTCAATGCAGTTGCCGCCGCACTGGGCCCCAACTTCAATATATTTCCAACGGCGCAAGGTATCGTGCCCACTCCGCCTGCATTTTTCGAGTTTCGACCCGGGCCCTACTTGCGCCCCTTTGACGCTTTCACCAGAGAATGTGAGTTCGGCCGCGGCTGCCACTAGCATAGGAGCTTCAGCTCGTTTTTATTGATCACGGCTCCGCCAGACATGATGGGCCGGTGTTTCTCATCAGCTCCGCGGTTGCGGCACCTCGCTCGAACAGATTGAATTTTATTCATGACCGTCAAACAGCTCTTCGATCTTTCCGGGCGCACTGCCGTCATCACTGGTGGTGCTGTCGGCCTTGGACGCCAGATGGCCGATGGGCTGGCGGAGATGGGCGCAAACCTTGTTCTGTGCGCCCGCAAGAAGGAACGCTGCGAGCAAGCAGCAGAAGAATTGCATCGGCTGGGAGTGAAGACGCTGGCCCTCGCCTGTGATGTGAAGGACCCGGCGAGCATCCAGAAAGTTGTGGATGCCACGCGCGCCGAGTTCGGCCGGATTGATATTCTGATCAACAATGCGGGCGTATCCTGGGGCGCTCCCGTCGAGGAAATGACTCTCGAACAGTGGAACAAAGTGATCGAAACGAATCTCACCGGGACTTTTCTCTGCTCCCAAGCCGTGGGAAAGGTAATGATCGGCCAGCGCCGCGGAAACATCATTAACATCGCCTCGGTGGCGGGTCTCGGCGGCTCACATGCGAAGTTACAAGCCATTGGCTATTCCGCGAGCAAAGGCGGCGTCATCACGTTCACAAAAGATCTGGCGTGCAAGTGGGCCCAGCACGGTATTCGCGTGAATGCGATTGCTCCGGGCTGGTTTCCCACCCACATGTCCGAGGGCCTGATTAAACGCGAGGGAGAATTGCTGCTCGAGGGAATTCCGATGCGGAGATACGGAGGTGAATCCGACCTGAAGGGAGCGGCCGTGTTTCTCGCGTCTGATGCTTCCGATTACGTCACCGGGCATGTGCTGGTTGTGGATGGAGGCCAGTCGGCGTGTTAAGACCGGGCTAGCTCATGAATATTCCCCTCACGCCCATTCGCTTTCTGCGCTATGCCGCGCAGCAGTACCCCGATAAGCTGGCCGTGGTCTGTGATGATCATCGCTTCACCTACGCGCAGTTTGCCGATCGTGTCAGCCGGCTTGCAGGAGCATTGCGGGCCGCCGGAGTGAAACAGGGCGACCGCGTGGCATTCCTCAGCACGAATTGCCACCGATTGCTCGAAGCTTATTACGGAGTCCTTGAAGCGGGAGCCGTCCTGCTTCCCTTGAACATCCGGCTGGCACCCGATGAGCTCGCTTACATCCTGAATGATGCCGGCGCGGGCATACTCTTCCTGGAAAAGCAGTTCGCCGGCATGGTTCAAGGTTTTCGCAAGAGCCTTACCTCAGTGCGTGATTTTCGTCTGCTCGACGCCCCGGCCCAGGAAGATTGGCTCTCTTCGCAAAATTACGAAGAGCTTTTGGCTGCTGCTACTCCCTATTGTGCCGACATCATGGATTTCGACGAGAATTCGCTGGCCGAACTTTTCTACACCAGCGGCACAAGCGCCAATCCCAAAGGCGTGATGCTCACCCACAGAAATGTCTATCTTCATGCGATGACTGTATGCGTGGCTTTTCAGGTGAAAGCCGGTAATGTCGAACTTCATACCATCCCCTTGTTCCATGCGAATGGCTGGGGCGTCGCGCATTCGGTCACGTTCATGGGCGCCACGCATGTGATGATTCACCGGTTTGATCCGCCGGAAGTTTTCCGCCTCATCGAACGCGAACGCGCCCATGCCCTGAGTCTCGTACCCACGATGGCCGTCGCGCTGGTGAATTGCCCCGAGCGGACGAAGTATGACCTCAGCAGCCTCGAGCGCATCGTCATCGGCGGCGCCGCCTCTTCACCCACAATCGTGCGGGAGGTGGAGGAAAAGCTGGGCTGCACCTGCTTCTCCGGTTATGGCTTGACGGAAACTTCTCCGATGCTTTCGATTTCTCCTGCCAAGTTCGGCGTGCAATGGGAAGGAGATCAGCGTTATGCCGGGCAGGCCATGACGGGATTTGCCGCGCCCGGTGTGGAGCTTCGCGTCGTGGACGGCAATGATCAGGACGTTCCGCGCGATGGAGTTACCATCGGGGAAATTGCCGCGCGCAGCGATGGCGTCATGGAAGGGTACTGGCGCCAGCCCGAGGCAACGGCCAGGGCTCTGCGCGGCGGCTGGTTTCATACCGGCGACATGGCTGTGATCAGGCCGGACGGTTACATTCTGATCGTGGATCGCAAGAAAGACATTATCGTGAGCGGCGGTGAAAATATTTCCTCGCTCGAAATTGAAAAAGCGCTGGGCGCGCATCCGTGCGTGTATGAAGTCGCGGTGATACCCGTGCCGGACCAGAAGTGGGGCGAGGTACCCAAGGCGCTTGTCGTGCTCAAGCCCGGTGCGCAGGCCGATGCTCCCGAACTGCTCGACTTTTGCCGTTCCCGCATCTCTCACTACAAGGTTCCGCATTCCATCGAATTTCTGCAGGCGCTGCCGAAGACCGGTACAGGAAAAATCCTGAAAAAAGATCTTCGCAAGCAATATTGGGGCGGCCAGGAAACGCTTCGCGCAGAATATGTCGCAAAGAAGTCGAGTTGACCGCCCGGAGGCATCCATCAGATGGATCTGAACCTGACCGTCGAGGAAACCCAGTTTCGCGATGAATTGCGCGCCTGGCTCGCCGCGAATCTTCCTAAGGACTGGAACGAGTGGCGCGAAAAGCCGATTGAGGTCTCCTTCCCATACTTGCGCGCCTGGCAACGCAAGCTCCACGACGGCGGCTGGGCTGCCGTTTCCTGGCCAAAGGAATACGGTGGCCGCAGCGCCAGCCTGATGCAGCAGGCAATCTTCTGGGAGGAGATGGCTCGTGTGGACGCTCCCCCCACGGCCAACACCCTCGGCCTCGGAATAATTGGACCCACAATCATTTCTCACGGTACCGAAGCACAAAAGAACCGCTACATCCCAAAAATTCTGAGCGCCGAAGAGATTTGGTGCCAGGGATTTTCGGAGCCGAATGCGGGATCAGATCTCGCAGGTTTGCAAACAGAAGCGCGTTTGGATGGTAGCGACTACATCGTCAACGGTCAAAAGGTCTGGACCAGCTACGGCTGGGTGGGAGACTGGTGCGAGTTGGTGGTGCGCACGGATCCAACCGTCGCCAAGCACAAGGGCCTTACCGTCCTGCTCGTGGACATGAAATCCCCCGGCGTGGATGTTCGACCGCTGCGCCAGATGACCGGAGAGTCCGAGTTCAGCGAGATTTTTTTTCGCGACGTTTGTGTGCCCGCTGAAAACGTTCTAGGAAATGTAAACGACGGTTGGAATGTAGCTATCAGCACGCTGATGCACGAGCGTGGCGCTTTCGGTGCACGGCTGCATCTTCTATTCAAGCGCAGTATCGACAGGCTCATCGGGCTTTCTCACTCCATCCATCGTAACGGCAGTCCCGCAGCTAAAGATCCGCTGATGCGTCAAAAACTCGCGCAGTGCTACGCCGAGATTGAAATCATGCGCCTCAATCAATTGCGCGCGTTCAGCCGCATGGCTGCTACCGGCGTGCCCGGACCTGAAGGCTCCATCTTGAAAATATTCTGGAGCGAGTTGAATCAGCGCGTCCAACAGATTGCCCAGGAACTCCTCGGCCCATATGGCCAATTGCTTGGCGCTGATCGTCACGCAATTGATCACGGAATCTGGTCATACGGATACCTTCGGTCGCGCGGCAACACCATTGAAGCCGGGACGTCGGAAGTTCAGCGCAACATCATCGGGCATTTCGTACTCGGCTTGCCAAGAAGCTACTAGGGAGAATCGGGATGCAATTCGGTTTGAGCGATAGCCAACAGCTTCTCCAGGACAGCGCGCGGAAATTTTTCGCCACGGAATGCCCCATGCCCCAGGTGCGGCGCCTGATGGAGACGGATACGGCTTATGACGGCGCCCTCTGGTCGAGAATGGCCGAGCAAGGTTTTACGGGAATTATTTATCCGGAGGAATATGACGGTGCGGGTCTCGGCACGGTCGAACTCATTCTGCTTATGGAGGAAGCGGGACGGGCCCTACTCCCAGGCCCTTTTTTCTCCACTGTCGTACTTGCCGGCGGCCTGCTGAATGCAATCGGAACGCCCGAGCAGAAGAAGAAATATCTTGCTCCGATTTGCCGTGGCGAGCGGCGTTCCACCGTCGCGATCCTGGAATCAAGCGCGAACTGGGACCTCGCGAGCGCGCAGATCTCCGCCGTAAATGGAAAACTCAATGGTGAAAAACTGTTCGTGCCTGATGCCGCAGTCGCAGATTCAATGATTGTTGTCGCCCGCAACGGTGTCTTTGCCGTGGACGCCGATTCTCCGGGCATTCACATCGGGCCGATGGCCGCGATGGATCTCACTCGCAAACTGTACTCCGTGCGTTTTGAAAACACTCCCGCTGAAAAACTCGGCGACCCTGTCGCAATCCAAAAAGCGCTCGATGCCTCGACCGCTGCCCTGGCCGCGGAAATGGTGGGCGGCATGCAGCGAACCCTGGACATCACCGTCGAGTACGCAAAGACGCGCAAGCAATTCGGCAAGCCCATCGGAATCTTTCAGGCCGTGCAACATCAATGCGCCGACATGTACCTGGAAACGGAAAGTTCGCGCTCAGCCGCCTACTATGCCGCATGGGCGCTTGAAGAAAACACACCCGATGCCCCTCTGGCCGTCTCGATCGCGAAAATGTACGCGAGCGATGCCGCACGCGCCGTCGGCAATCGCGGAATTCAGGTTCATGGGGGTATGGGATTCACCTGGGAAAACGATTTACATCTGTACTACCGGCGAGCAAAAGCTTCGGAAACGATGTTTGGTGATGCGACTTTCCATCGCGAGCGCATCGCGCGACTGACGATAGATTCTGCCGCTCGAACCGGCAAATCTGCATGACCGCCAATCAAAGTGAGCCACTACCATGAGCGTTTTAGTTCAACTGACAAAAGAAGCCAGCATCGCAATCATCACTATCAATAATCCACCGGTCAATGCGCTCAGCCCGGGCGTCCCCGAGGGCATTGCCGAAGCTATCGATCAAATCAATAAAGATGAAAGTGTCCACGCAGCCGTGATGATTGGCGGCGGACGAACTTTCGTCGCCGGCGCGGACATCAAGGAATTTGGCAAGATCACATCGGGCAAGCCGGCGGGTACCATGGAATTTCCGGCGGTACTGCTGCGAATCGAAAATTCCCGCAAGCCCGTGGTGATGGCTATTCATGGCACCGCATTCGGCGGCGGGATGGAACTGGCCATGGCTGGCCATTACCGCGTGGCTGTCGCCGGCGCGCAAGTGGGCCAGCCGGAAGTAAAGCTGGGCCTGATTCCCGGTGCCGCGGGTACTCAACGCCTTCCGCGGCTCGCGGGCGTCGCCAAAGCTCTCGAGATGTGCGCGGGCGGCAATCCCATCTCGGCGCAGGAAGCCTTGAAATTCGGAATTGTTGACCGGCTCATTGAAGGCGATCTGCTCGCGGGCGCTGTTGCATTCGCCCGCGAGATCTCCGCTAAACCTGCGCCCAAAACGCGCGAACGCAACGAAAAGCTTGGCACAGCGGAACAGAATGCCCCGCTCTTTGCAGCAGCGCGCGAAACCGCGCGCAAGAAGCAGCGCAATTTGATCGCGCCCCTCGCAGCGATTGACTCGGTTGAAGACGCAACTCGCCTTCCTTTTACGGAAGGCTGCGCCTCAGAGCGCGAGCGATTCATTCAGTGTCTCTTCTCGGATCAATCGAAGGCGCTCATCCACGTTTTCTTTGGCGAGCGCGAAGTCTCGAAAATTCCCGACATCCCGAAGGAAACCCCCATCATCCCGGTGAACACCACGGCCGTCGTCGGCTCGGGCACAATGGGCGGCGGGATCGCCATGGTTCTCGCCAATGCAGGGTTTCCCGTTCTGCTCAAGGAAGCGGACCAGCCTGCGCTCGACCGCGGCTTGGCCAACATCCGAAAAAACTATGCGAATTCCGTCAGCCGCGGGCGCTTCACGCAACAGTATGTTGATGAACGATTGAAATTGATCCAGCCAACGCTCAGCTACGACGGATTCGCCGCTGCGGACATGGTTATCGAAGCCGTCTTCGAGGGCATGGCCCTCAAGAAAGAAGTCTTTGGCGAACTCGATCGCGTTTGCAAGCCCGGCGCCATCCTTGCCAGCAACACTTCCACTCTCAATATCGATGAGATTGCCTCTGCCACATCGCGCCCAGAATCCGTAATTGGCACGCATTTCTTCAGCCCCGCAAACGTGATGCGCCTCCTCGAAATCGTGCGGGGCAAAAAGACGGGCAAGGAAGTGATCGCCACCTGCATGCAGCTCTCGAAAAAGCTGGGGAAAGTCGGCGTGCTGGTCGGCAATTGCCGCGGCTTCGCGGGCAACCGCATGTTTCATCCATACATTCGCGAGGCGACATTTCTCGTCGAAGAGGGCGCCGGCGTGGAAGCCGTTGACGCCGCGCTCTACAATTTTGGGATGGCCATGGGACCTCTCGCGACAGGCGACCTCGCGGGGCTGGACGTCGGCTGGCGAATTCGCAAGGAGTATCGTCACCTGGAGAAGCCCGGCCTGCGCCAGGCGTTTGCCGCAGACCGTCTGTGCGAACTTGGGCGCTACGGCCAAAAAACCGGCGCCGGCTGGTACAAGTATGATGAGAATCGCCGCCCCATTCCTGATCCCGAAGTCGGCGAAATGGTCCGTAAGTGGGCTGCCGAGGCCGGCATTCCGCAGCGCCACATCTCGCCGGAAGAAATTGTTGACCGCTGCATCTTCGCGCTCGTCAACGAAGGCGCGCGCATTCTTGAAGAAGGCATCGCTCTCCGCGCGGTGGATCTCGACATCATTTATCTCAATGGCTACGGATTCCCAGGCTATCGCGGCGGGCCGATGTGGTACGCGGATACGGTGGGCCTGAAAAAAGTTTACGATCGTGTCGCTGAGTTCCATCAGCAGCACGGGGAGATCTGGCAACCCGCGCCGCTGCTGAAGCAGCTCGCCGCGCAAGGAAAACTCTTCGCGGACTTCAATCAGGGACAAAGCGTCACCGCGGCGTAGCTTCCAATCACCCTATGAGCCGCGTCTTCCTCGTCCGCCATGCGCAAGCTTCCTTTCTCGAGCCTGATTACGACAAGTTATCCGCGCTCGGTGAAACACAAGCGCAGCATCTGGGAAAATATTGGGCGCGGCACAAATTTGCATTCGATCGCACATGTTCTGGCCCGTGCGTGCGTCAGCGGGATACCGCCAAAATCGTGGGGGAAGCTTATCGCGATGCGGGGCTCAGTTTTCCGGAGCCGGCCGTCTTTCGTGAGTTCGATGAATACCAGGGCGAGGCAGTGCTCGAACATGCTCTGCCGAAGCTAGTCGAAACTGACGCGACTATCCGCGAGTTCCATCAAGATTTCCTCAATGTGCGCACTCCCGCTGACCGTTCAAGACCTTTCCAGAAAATGTTTGAAGCTGTAATCGTCAAATGGGTCAGCGGAATGATTTCCGTACCCGGTGTGGAATCCTGGGGCGAATTTTGCGCTCGCGTAAACAGCGGCCTTTCCCGTTTCCTCTCGGCAGCCAGACACGGTGAACAATCTGCAATTTTTTGTTCCGGCGGGCCCATTGCCGTCGCTGTGCAGCGTGCGTTGAATCTCTCTGCGCAGGACACCTTGCGAGTCGCCTGGATGTCGCGAAATTGTTCTTACAGTGAGTTCGTCTATTCCGGCGAACATTTTTCTCTGGGCTCGTTTAATGCATTTCCACATCTGGACGACGCGTCGTTGCTGACGTATCGCTGAAGGAGAAAATTCACGGCGGACATGACCGATTTTCGCGACCGTCCGGCCAACCTGCGGCCCGGAGAGGAGCTCGACCTCGCCCGGCTCGAGCCTTTCCTGCGTTTTCATTTTCCGGACGCGGCTGGGCCTCTCGAAATCGCCCAATTCCCCAGTGGCCACTCCAATCTCACTTATCTTCTCCGCCTCGGCGGTCGCGAAATGGTTTTGCGCCGCCCGCCCTTCGGAACCAAGGTAAAAAGCGCCCACGACATGAGCCGCGAGTATCGCGTGCTCGCAAAACTCCACGCTGCCTATCCTCCCGCGCCGGAGGTCTTGCTGTACTGCGACGACACTGCAATCCTTGGCAGCCCGTTTTACTTGATGAAGCCTGTTCACGGTATTATTTTGCGCCGCGCATTGCCCGGTGGCTTGAATTTCACTGCGGACTTAGCGCAGCGCTTGAGCGAATCATTCGTGGACAACCTCGCGCTCTTGCATGGCCTCGACTACTCTGCGATCGGCCTTGCTGATCTCGGGAAGCCGCAGGGATATCTCGAGCGCCAGGTGCGTGGCTGGATTGAGCGCTACCACGGCTCTAGGACGCATGATTTGCCTGAAGTCGAGCCGATCTCCACCTGGCTGATAGAGAATCTTCCGCCCACGAGTGAAGCCGCCTTGATTCACAACGACTACAAATTCGACAATGTAGTCCTCGACCCAGCCGACATCACGAAAATTGCCGGCGTGCTCGATTGGGAGATGTGCACTATCGGCGACCCCCTCAGCGATCTCGGCACTGCGCTTGCATATTGGGTTGGGCCTGAAGACGCTGAAGGGCTGCAAAAAATCCGCTGGGGTCCGACGAATTGCCCCGGCAGCCTCTCGCGGGCACAACTTGTTGAGCGCTATGCCCGCGCAACTGGCCGGAATGTCTCAAACATGCTTTACTACGTTGCCTTCGCACGATTCAAAATCGCGGTAATCGTGCAGCAGATCTATTATCGCTACCACCACGGTCTCACGAGGGATTCGCGCTTTGCTGCGCTCCTGGATGTAGCCAGGATTCTTCTGCGCGCTTCTCTCCACTCTGTCCAAAGTGGAGCAATCTAGATCCGTATCCACTGAAATAAACAACCGCCCTGTGATTCTGAGTGCAGAGCCGGCCGGCTCGCGGTCGAGGCATCTTACTTCCTGCTCATCAGTAATACCGCACAATCCACTCAGCCACGCAGCAGGGCTTTTCCGCGCCCTCACAATCGACTGCAATCGAGAAAATTGCTTCCACGCAATCGGGGAGTTCTTTCAGGGAGTGCAGGGAAATGCGGGCTCGAATCCTCGACCCTGCTGGAACCGCAGAAGGAAAGCGCACGCGATTCAGCCCGTAGTTGATGCCCATGCGCATGCCGCCGCGAAAATCGATGGCTTGTTTGACAAAATAGCTGAGCAGCGAAAGCGTCAAGAAACCGTGCGCAATCGTCGCGCCGTACGGCGACTCCTTTTGCGCGCGCTCGCGGTCCACATGAATCCACTGGCGGTCTTCCGTGGCATCTGCAAATTGTTGGATGCGCTCTTGCGTCAGCGCGAGCCAATCCGTCACGCCAATCTCGCGTCCAAGAAAACCTTTCAGTGATTGAAGGTTGTCAATCGTCAGTGGCGCCATGAAGGCTTCCTGATGGTATTTCCGCAGGTCTGCGTTAACCACAAAATATGCCGGCGCCCACGCGGGAATTTACTCCAGCAAATCTGGCTCTTCGCGAATGATACGGGCCAGCATGGGCTGAAACTGGAACCAGCCGGCGAAGTGCGATCCCACCGTCTCTCTGGTTGCAATCGCGCTCGCATGATCAATTTTGATCGGCTTGCCCGCAGCCTCGGCGAGAAGCTGCGCCTGGCAGCTTCGATCCATGGTGATGAACCACCACGCTGCCTCTTCCACCGTGTACCCCACGGTCAAAAGCCCGTGGTTGCGCAAAATCGCGGCTTTGAATTTTCCCAGTGCCTGCGCGATGCGCTCACCTTCAGAGGTCTCATAGACCACGCCTGTAAAATCTTCAAATAGTCCATGATCCTCGTAGAACGCGCAGGCATCCTGCGTGATGGGATCGAGCAGGCGCCCCAGCGTCGCCCAGGCCTTTCCGTACATCGAGTGAGAATGCGCGGCCGCCACTACATCAGGACGCGCCACATGCACCCGCGAGTGGATCGCAAAAGCCGCCACATTCACTGGATATTTGCCCTCCACAACTTCGCCTTGATGATTCACCAGGATTAAGTCCGAAGCGCGAATCTGTCCGAAGTGCATTCCGAATGGATTCACCCAGAATTGATCTTGTCGTTCAGGATCGCGAGCCGTGATGTGGCCCGCCACTCCTTCATCAAATCCAAAGCGTGAAAAAAGGCGGAAAGCTGCGGCCAGTCGCTGCTTGCGGTGCTTTCGTTCTTCTTCAGCCGTCGCAAACGTCGGCGGTCGCGGAATATTTAATGCGTTTGTGGGTGCTCCAGCCATTTTGACCTCCCATCCATTGAACGCCCTTAGTTAAT
>Ga0210384_10001376_pt1 | contig 33302 bp, 27 predicted proteins | sample IncBWH2MmetaG_FD_160574 | JGI IMG/M metagenome (GOLD analysis project Ga0210384, IMG submission 160574) | Forest soil microbial communities from Barre Woods Harvard Forest LTER site, Petersham, Massachusetts, United States - Inc-BW-H-2-M | ecosystem: Environmental > Terrestrial > Soil >...
AACGAAAACTCCCAGCTGACCCGCGGCACGTTGCGCCCGCTCGGTGGCCGCCAAACCCCATTTGCAAAGAAAATTCCAGATCCCCACTCCCAGATGAAACGAGGACGCCAAAATCCCCACAATCATAAACGCCAGCGCCCATGAATTCTGCAGCAGCAAGGCCACGTCCGCGTAAGTAGACTTGCCGTGCGTCAGCCAGCGTTCCGTATACAAATGCCAGCCAATATAAGCAAAAGCGATCAAGCCGGTAAACCGTTGCAGGGAATAAAGCCAATTTCGTACCCAGGGATACTGCGACACATTGGATTTCCCGTGCAGCCAGATGTAAATCCCATATCCCCCGTGATACAAAAGCGGCAGAAAAATAAAAGCCCATTCCACGAAAATGCGGAACGGGATGGTCTGCAACTCCTGCGAAGTCTGATTGTATTGGCGCGCGCCAACGAGCGCCGTGCTGTTCGACCAAAAGTGTTCGGCGAGGAATGCGCCAACGGGGATGATGCCGGTAAGTGAATGCAGCTTACGGAGCAGATAACTCGTGTCGGGCCGGGTTGCCGTAGCGGACATGCCCTCTCCGCCGCGCCAATCCACCAAAAAAGCCCTGATAAATCGCGGCACATTCAGTATAGGCACTTGAAAGGTGCGATGCAAGTTGCCTGGTCTACAGAAAGAACGAGCCTTTCGAAGTTCTTGGTACTTAATGGTTACGATTGTTACCCCGTTTTTACAAATTTCTGGACGGCAAAATGATATTCTTCACCACAACGCAGCAGTTCGCCGGGTGCCTTCCTCCCCTGGCCGCGATTTTAGACGGCGCCACCACTGGAAAAACGATGAGCCTGGTAACGGAACTGGAACGCCTCGCGGATACTTTGGCAACCGACGCCACCAGCGCGCCAGAGGTCTCCTTGCCTTCGGTCGCGGAACGTATCGCCAAGAATCAAAACGTCAAGCCCGGTGAAGTCGCCATCCTGGGATTGTCCTTGCGATGGCGGCATCTCTACTTTCTCGTCCCGGAGGCGCTGAAACATGTTGGCCACATCCCGTTGACCAGCAATTCCGCCTTGGCTGCCCGCACCGCCCGAGAGAGCCGCCCGGAAATCAACAATGCCTTTGCTTCCGTGAAGCACGTAACGGTATTCGAAGGCGTGAAGACCGGTGCCGAAGCGGCAGAGGCCATTCAGAAAATTATCAGTGCGCCCATTCTCGTCGGCGAAAAGGTCGTTGGCGTCATTCAGATCAGCCGCAAAGGCCCCAGCATCAAGGATGCCGGGCCGGATTTCACGCCCGGAGACCTCGGGAAAGTCCTGGCACTCTGCAAACCGCTGGGCAGACTGCTGCAACACCTCGCTAGCGAGTGATCGCGCAGTATTTTCTTCCTTTCCGTCTCAAACTTGGCCCTCGAGCGCTGGAATTGCGTTGACACTGCAATACCTTCTTGTTACTTTTCCACAGCAGGAAAAAATTTACCGTCAAACCCACCCAGGGAGGCACCGCACACCGGCACCATGGCGTTCGTCGCAAAGAAAATATTTCTCACCAAAGGCGTCGGGAAACATCGGGAAAGGCTCTCCAGTTTCGAACTGGCTTTGCGCAACGCGGGAATTGCCGCGTGCAACATCGTGCGCGTGTCTTCCATCTTCCCGCCAAATTGCAAACTCATCTCCCGCAGCGAAGGTTTGAAGTACATCAAGCCCGGCCAGGTGGCCTTCACGGTAATCAGCGAGAATTCCACCAAGGAAGCGCACCGTTTGATCGCCGCCAGCATCGGTCTGGCGCTACCGAGCGATAAATCGATGTACGGCTACCTCTCCGAGCACCACTCCTTCGGTGAAACCGAAGAAGTCGCCGGCGAATACGCGGAAGAGCTAGCGGCGGAAATGCTGGCCACCACGCTAAATGTGGAATTTGACCCGGATCTCTCCTGGGACGAAAAAAAAGAGGTCTACCGCATCTCCAACAAGATCGTCCGCACCATGAACGTCACCCAATCCGCAGTAGGCGACAAGCGCGGCCTCTGGACCACAGTCCTAGGCGCCGCCATCCTCATCGGCGAAGACGACTAGACTCATATCCTCATAATCGCAGATGCTGCGGAAAATTTCGCCTTTGTGGGTCGTGGCTTTAGCCACGACATAAGCGATGTTCTTCCTGGGCTTTAGCCCCTGAAGGCGCGTTGCTTTAACTATGTAGGCGCTGGGCTTTAGTTTATCCTGAGAAACGAGGGGCCCGGCGAGCCCTCATGTTGTTTTTCCAACCAGCGCCTCGCGCTCTCCTCTTTCAATCGTCCAACTTATACGCCGTCTCCAACCATTTCTTAACTTCCCCGTCGATCTCCCCGAGCGACTTGATCTCGATGCGGTGCGTAATGCGATCCTTCTTTGCCAGTCCTCCAGTATCCACCAGCCGCTTTGGCAACTTGCCCTTATAAGCCGCCAGGGCAAACCCCAAATCCACCCGCGAATTCGTCGTAGGCTTGATTTGCGCAAACACGTGATTCCGGTACAGCGGCACCATCGTCTTGCACGGGCACGCCTTTACCTCCGCGCCCTGCGATTTTCCCAAATCCAAAAGCTCATCGTAGATCGGCCGCAATTTTTCCTTCGGCCCGGCATACTGCTCCTCCACAAACCGCACAGCCGCCGCCAGGTAGGCCTCCGGCGAGTCTTCCTCGCCTCCCTTGCCCTCCACGTGCTCGGCAATCCACACCGCACTGTTCGTTCCCAGCTTGTGCTTGCTCTTCAGCCAGGCGACCCTCTCTTTTTCGCTCTTCGGCCCTTCCTTCTTGACCAGCGCCGTCCACTCTTCCAGAGAGCGCCCCGTCTTGTCGCTCAGTTCCGCCACCCACTTCTGCACCATCGCCACACCCGGATGCACGCCATACAGCGACTGGCTCTTTGTACCCGCACTCTTCGCCACCGATACCTCCTCAAGTCCTCGCAGACCTCGCGATACCCTCTTGCTTCGGTTCATCCGCACGCGGCGAGTCGCCGCGCAAAAAATGTAGGGGCGCGCTTTAGCGCGTCCCTCCGATCTTTGCCTTGTAGGGGCCGGGGCTAGCCCCGCCGGCGACACCCTGCTCCCGCTGAGCAAGTCTCTTACTTGTAATACCCAATCCTCTGCAACACGGCCCCCACCACCAACGGCAATGCCACCGTCGCGTCATCAAACACTTCCGCGAATCGTCCGCCTTCCTCCGGCGGCACAAACTTCCCCCAGGACACCGCCTCCGTATACGTGCTACCGCTCAACCCGCCCCAATGCACCGGCTCGGGGCAAATCCGCAACCCGTAGTTGTAGCGCTTCAGCGGCACCTTCTTATACCCACGCCGCGCCAAAAGCTCCGCGTACACCCCAAACTGCTGCGACCAATTCCGCGGCACGCCCCCACCAACCGTGAAAATCCCCATGCGCTTGGTCGCCAGCATGGTATCGGCGAACTTCTCGAAATCCTCAAACGGATCAAAGCGCAACTGCTCCCGCTTCTCTTGCCTCCGCGCAATCTTATGCAAAGCGAAGTCGATGCCCAGCTCGGAATCGGTAAACGCAGGCACAAACACCGGAACATCACGCTCATAGGCCGACTTCAGAATTCCCCTCCCCGGCATAGTCTTGTGAAGGTATTCGCCGATTTTCCGGTGAATTTTCCAACTGCACGCCACCTCTTCCGCATCCCACTCGCCGAAAATGTGATCCATCACGTCTTCCACGTGATCCAGATTGGTCTCTGGCTCTAAAGAGTCGTACACCCGGTTGTACCCTGCGTGGAACAGCTCGCGGTCGTCCATGTTGGGGTTGTAGCGGAAGTGCGACAATCCGGTAGCTTCCACCAATCCATGGGCCATCAATGCCCCAGTAGAAACGATGGCCTTCACGATCCCTGACTCGATCAAATCGCAAAAGACCAAGCCCATCTTGCCGACGGTCAGCGCCCCCGACAGCGTCATCACCACGAAGCACTCTTTGTCCCGCGCCATGGCTTCCAGAACATCCGCGGCGTCGCCGATCTGCCGCCCGGTGAAGGCCGTGTCCGCCATGGCCCGCACCAATTCGTCGATGGTCCGGCACTTCGACAAATCCAGCGGAAACATCGGCCGGAGTTTGTCCTTCACCGGATCGTGCAACACTCTCCCGGTGACCGTCTTTTTTTTCTGCTTCGTCATTCCCTCTCCTGAACAAATGAATCGCGCGTTACGCTCGCGTTGCAACCCCGCGATTTTTTACTTCTCCCCCGCTTCCGCGCTTGAATCTTGTCGCCATTGATAGTACAAACTCGCCGCGAAGAAAAGAAAAAATCGCGCGGTGTGAGCGTCCTTTCCGCTCGTGCTAAACTAAAAATTATGGCAGACAAATTTACCATCGGCCTCGTGCAGATGCGTTGTACCAAGGACGCCGAAGAAAATCTCGCCCGCGCGATCGGCAAAATTCGCGAAGCGGCCGCGCGCGGCGCACAGATCATCTCATTGCACGAACTTTTTCGTAGCGAATATTTTTGCAGAAAAGAAGATCCCGCGCTTTTCGATCTCGCCGAACCGGTGCCGGGTCCCGCCACCCAGGCTCTAGCCGAAATCGCCAAAGAGAAAAAAATCGTCCTGGTCGTCTCGCTCTTCGAACGCCGCGCCGCTGGCGTCTATCACAACACCTGCGCGGTGCTCGACGCCGACGGCGCTTTCCTCGGCAAATACCGCAAGATGCACATCCCCGACGACCCGCTCTACTACGAAAAGTTTTATTTCACCCCCGGCGATCTGGGTTTTCCCAACTTCCAAACCAAGTACGGAAAAATCGGCGTGCAAATCTGCTGGGACCAGTGGTATCCCGAAGGCTCGCGCGTAACCGCCCTCAGCGGCGCCCAGGTAATTTTTTATCCCACCAGCATTGGCTGGCACCCCCACGAAAAAGCCGAATTCGGCGCCGCCCAGCTCGACGCCTGGCGCACCATTCAGCGCGCCCACGCCATCGCCAACGGCGTCTACGTCGCGGTCGTCAATCGGGTCGGCTTTGAGGGCCAACCCACCAAAGGCGACGCCGGCCTGGAGTTCTGGGGAAATTCTTTTGTAGCCGATCCCTTCGGACAAGTCCTCTCCGAAGCCTCCAACGACCAAGAAGAAATCCTGGTCGTCGAGTGCGACCCCGCAAAAAGCGAAGACACCCGCCGCAACTGGCCCTTCCTGCGCGACCGCCGCATCGATGCCTACGCGCCGATCCTAAATCGCTGGCTGGGCGAATAACCGGAATGCCGCGCTCCCCAGTCCTCTCCACTCCATTCGAAAATCATTTCTGGATGCCCGCCGAGTGGGAGCGCCACCAAGCCACCTGGCTAGGCTGGCCCCACGAACAATCCGACTGGCCGGGAAAGTTTCCTACGATTCCTTGGGCCTTCGCCGAAATCGTCCGTCACATTTCGCGTTTCGAGCGCGTCTATCTCCTGGTCCAAAATCGCCGAGCCGAATCCCAGGTCCGCGCCATCCTGAAAAAATCCGGCGCCAATCTCCAAGCCGTCAGTTTTTTCCGCGTTCCCACCGACCGCGGCTGGATGCGAGACTCCGGCCCCATCTGCGTAAGAAACTCGTCCGGCGAAGTCGCTTATACGCACTGGGTCTTCAACGGCTGGGCCAAGTACAGCAATCACAAAAAAGATGCCGTCGCCGCCGCGCTCGTGAACAAAAAACTCAAGCACCGCGTCTGGCAGCCAGAGCACAACGGCCGCCGCGTAGTCCTCGAAGGCGGCAGTATCGACGTCAACGGCCGCGGCACCCTGCTCACCACCGAAGAATGCCTGCTCAGCACCACCCAAGAGCGCAACCGCGGCTTCACGCGCGCAGACTACGCCCAAGTCTTCCGCACTTATCTCGGCGCTACGCAAGTCCTCTGGCTACGCAACGGCATCGCCGGCGACGACACCCACGGCCACGTCGACGACCTAGCCCGCTTCGTCAATCCCACCACAATCGTAGCGGTCGTCGAGCAAGATCGCGGCGACGTAAACTACTCCCCGCTGCAAGAAAATCTCGCGTTACTCAAATCCATGAAAGACACCGACGGCCGCAACTTCCGCATCGAAACGTTACCAATGCCCGCCCCAGTCTACTTCGACGGCCAACGCCTCCCAGCCAGCTACGCCAATTTCTACATCGCCAACAAAGTAGTCCTCGTCCCCACATTCAATGACGCCAACGATCGCGTAGCCCTTAACGCGCTAGCGACGCTCTTCCCAGATCGCGAAGTAGTAGGCATAGCGTGCCGCGACCTGGTCCTAGGCCTAGGCACCATCCACTGCATGACCCAACAGCAACCCTAACTATGGAGTGCGGCGCTTAGGCGCCGCTTTCACGGTCGCCACGCCAAGACCCCGCGATCCTCGAAGCGCAGCTTCCTGGAAGGCGCCAATGTAGGGGCGCGCTTTAGCGCGTCCCGCTCCGCGCGTGCTCGAACCCACACCAATCAAACCCCTCGCCCACCGCCCAAACGCAATTGGTATTTCCCCACCGCAAAGGTACAATGCCGCCTCGCATCCAATCTCCGTCCCAACCCGCGCCACAGGAGGCCGCATGCTAGCAACGTTCTTGTTCTCCGTATTTCTGCTCCAGGACCGAGTAATTGCTCTTAGCGTCTCGCAACGCGGCCTGATCAGCTGGATCCTCATCGGCCTAATCGCCGGCTGGCTAGCCGGAAAAATCGCCCGCGGTGCAGGCTTCGGCTGCATCACCGACATCATCCTCGGCTTGGTCGGTTCTCTCCTCGGCGGCTGGATCTTCACCAAACTCGGCATCTTCGGCGGCGGATTCCTCTATAGCCTCGCGGCCGCAACGCTCGGCGCGGTCATCCTCGTCGCCATAGCTCATCTCTTCAGCAGCGGCCGATCGTAGGGGCACGGCACGGCCGTGCCCGCCCTTGTGTAGCCTCCCAACGCCGAATCTCCGCGTCGTTTTCGTGCCGCAGCCGCATCGTGAAAAGGAAGCGCGCCTGCTCCTGTCCATGCCATCACAGCGGAATCGCTTTGCACATCGTCCCCTGCTGCGAAGGAATGTCCATCCGTTCTCTGAGAAACCTCAAACTCAAGCTCAAGAAGCCGGCCAAAAAACCAAGATGAATCGCCGTCACCGCGGCCACATTCAACCCGCCATCCTGCCCGCTGTGATACGATTGACAGTCACATCAATGGAGATAACCTTTCTTTGAGTAAGAGCACGCAGTCCCTCACAGTAATCCCCCTAGGCGGTCTCGGCGAATTCGGCATGAACATGATGGCGTTGCGTTTCGGCGACGACATCATCGTCATCGACGCCGGCATGATGTTCCCCGAATCCGAACTCCTCGGCGTCGACCTGGTCATCCCCGATACCACGTATTTAAAGCAAAACCGCCAGCACGTCCGCGCCATCGTCCTGACCCACGGCCACGAAGACCACATCGGCGCGCTACCGTACATCCTCAAAGACCTTAACGTCCCCGTCTACGGCACCCGCTTCACTCTCGCGCTGGTAAAAAAGCGCCTGGAAGAAGCAGGCCTCCTCGACTCCACGACACTCCGCGAAACCATGGCCGGCCGCCTAGTCGAGATCGGCCCCTTCGAGATCGAATTCATCCCGGTCACCCACAGCACCATCGACTGCGTAGCCCTAGCCGTGCGCACTCCGCTAGGCGTAATCATCCACACCGGCGATTTCAAGATCGATCAAACGCCAGTAGGCGGCGCCCCCTTCGATCTCCACGCCTTCGCGCGTTACGGCCACGAAGGCGTCCTCGCGCTCTTCAGCGACTCCACCAACGTCGAGCGCCCCGGCTTCACGCCGTCGGAGCGCGCCATCGTCCCGCGCATCGAAGAACTCTGCCGCTCCGCCCCGCGCCGCGTAATCCTGTCGTGCTTCGCGTCCTCCATCCATCGCATCCAGCAGATCATCGACATCGCCTCGCGCGTAGGCCGCAAAGTCGCCTTCGTCGGCCGCAGCATGGTCGACAACGTCGAAATCGCCCATTCCCTCAACTATCTGCGCATCCCCGACGGCATGGTCGTCCGCCCGCAAGACATTCGTGGCTTCGACCCCAAGCGCATCATCATTATGGCCAGCGGCAGCCAAGCCGAGCCCATGTCCTCGCTCTCGCGCATCGCCGTGGACAACCATCGCTTCGTCTCCGTCGACGAAAACGACAGCGTCATCCTCTCCGCCCGCATCATCCCCGGCAACGAAAAAGCCATCTTCCGCATGCTGGATCACATGTTCCGCCGCCGCGCCCTGGTCTATTACGACAACACCGCCGGCACCATCCACGTCTCCGGCCACGCCAGCCAGGAAGAACAAAAGCTCCTCCTGCAACTCGTCAAGCCCCGCTATTTCATCCCGGTTCACGGCGAATATCGCCACCTCTTCCGCCACGCCGCCCTGGCCCATCAACTAGGCTGCGTCTCCGGCGAAATCCTGCTCCTCGAAGACGGCCGCCCCGTGGAATTCACCGAAGACGGCGCCTTCCGCCGCGACCCGGTCACCGCCGGCCGCGTCTGCGTCGATTCCGGTTCCCTCGAAGAAATCGAAGAGGTGGTGATCCGCGATCGCAAGCACCTCTCCGAAGACGGCGTCGTCGTTCCCATCATCGCCATCGACAAACACACCGGCCGCATGGAATCGCAACCCGAAATCGTCACCCGCGGCATGTTCAGCGACAACGGCAACGAATTCATGGCCGGCGCCCGCGACGTCATCCTCAAAACCGTCGAGCAATCCAACCCCGAAGAGAAAACCGACTGGGGCGTAATCAAAGAAAAAATCCGCGTCGATCTCAAGCGGTACATCAACAAACACACCTCCAAGCGCCCGCTAATCCTCCCAGTAATCCTGGAAGTCTGATCCGAGCTCTGTAGACTCTGCGACCTCTGTGGTGAATCCGTCTTTCGGTTGCATCTTCGGTTAGGCTCTCAACCGTCGATGTCTGCAACACGAATGTGCATGCAACTGTAGCGGCCGCCGACCGTTTACCGTGAGCCTCGAAGGGTGGCGGGCGCTTTTGACTTTTTTTAACTCTAAAATTGGAACGATTTTGCCTCGCGGTCAGTACACGCAACCCGTGGCATGTTGCAACTGCAGCGACCCATAAACCTTCCGCAGTACCGCTGCCAGCTCCCTGTCGTGCTCCCTGATTTTCTCCTGGGTATTGAATCCCCCATTCACGTCGCTGCGCCGCGTGACCCCCAGCCACGCCTGCACGCCCTCCGCCCAATACTCCCCGCTGGTGGCCATCATATAAATCCCTGGAGGATAAAGCCCTCGATCCACAGCATTCTTGTAGGCCGCTTCGATCTCCCGCACATCGTCGGCGTCCATCTGCGCCATCATGCTATGAGAAAACTCATGCACGAAAACGTCCTCTTCCCAATAACGTTGCGGCCGTAGGCACAACAGATTTTCCTCGCCAACGGAGCACATTCGAGGCCCACCCAGCCCCCGAGTCCCGGTATCGAAATCACGCCCATCGCGCGTCTTCTGCCCCTTGAGATTCGCATAATCGGGCAGATCGCTGAGCACCTGATCTCTTCCAATAATCTCCACCTTGAACCCGATCGCCGCCATTTTTCTAAGGATCTTGGGAGATTCAGCGGTCATCTGCTGCACGACAAATTGCGCCCGTTTGAACGCCTCCTCGGAAACCGACTCCGCCGCCCGATATTCGATTCCGTCCTCCTTAACAACTTTCTGATTGGCCTGATTCGCCTGATTTGTCGCATAAGCCCGAGCGCAAAACACCAGGACCGGAAAAAACAAAAGAAGGAAAGTGAATCTGCGGGTGCGGTCCGCTCGGCGAGCAAAGTTTTCCATGGCCCGACTATAACATTCGGCTGCGAAACCTCTGTAGTGGCCGGTCTTCAGACCGGTCACTTCCACGGGCAACGCCGGCATCCTGCCAGTTCTTCCTGTTGGGGTCGGAGCTTTCGCTCCGGCATTAAGCGCTCTCCGAACGGGCTTCTTTGAGCGCCTGAGGAATTAATTTTCAGCCTAGTCGGAGCACGGCTCCCAACCGTCGTCGTGCATGATACGAATGTACGTGCAACTGTAGGGGCCGCCGACCGTGGCGGGCGCTTTGATTTTTCTCCGGAAAGTGCCCAACGGAAGCCTGGCCGCAATCCATGCCGCCGTTGACTTGCCCGCGAGCCGCACCCTAAGATGACCGCTAAATGACCGACTCCCCTTCCCTCCTCGGCCAAACCATCTCGCATTACCGCATCGTGGAAAAACTCGGCGGTGGCGGCATGGGCATCGTCTACAAAGCCGAAGACACTCGCCTCGACCGCTTCGTCGCCCTCAAATTTCTCCCCGAAGATGTCGCCCAAGATCGCCAAGCCCTGGAGCGCTTCCGTCGCGAAGCCAAAGCTGCCTCCGCCTTGAACCACCCCAACATCTGCACCATCTACGACATCGGCGGCGAAGACAGCAAAGCCTTCATCGCCATGGAGTTTCTCGACGGCGCCACGCTGAAGCATCTCATCGCAGGAAGGCCGTTGGAAATTGAAACGGTTCTAGATCTGGCCATCCAGATCGCCGACGCCCTCGACGCCGCCCACTCCAAAGGCATCGTCCACCGCGACATCAAGCCCGCGAATATCTTCGTGACCGGCCGCAATCACGCCAAAATTCTGGACTTCGGACTCGCCAAGCAAGCCTCCCAACCCGTCTCCGGCAGCACCAACACGCTCACCACTCTCGCGGCAGACCCGGAGCACCTCACCAGTCCAGGAACCACGCTAGGGACGGTCGCCTACATGTCCCCGGAACAAGTCCGCGCGAAGGACTTGGACGCCCGCACCGACTTGTTCTCTTTCGGCGTGGTCCTCTACGAAATGGCTACCGGCCAACTTCCGTTTCACGGGGAGAGCTCTGGCGTAATCTTCAGCGCCATTCTGGAACGCGCCCCTGTTTCTCCCGTCCGCCTCAATCCCGCCCTGCCCGCAAAGCTCGAAGACATCATCAATCGCGCGCTGGAAAAAGACCGCAACCTCCGATATCAGCATGCCTCCGATCTCCGCGCCGAATTGCAGCGCCTCAAGCGCGACACCGATTCCACCCGGCGCGTAGTAGACGTCGCGGACGAACCAGATCGTGCGTCCCACGCCTCTGCGGCTCCAGCCTCTCCCACTCTAGCGACCTCTTCTTCGACGGTCCTCTCCGTCGCCAAGCAGCACCGCTGGGGCGCAATCGCTCTTGCCGTCGTCGCGGTCGCGGTTCTCCTCGCCGCAGGCTACGGAATTTACGAACTCCTGAACCGCAAAAGCCCAATTCCCTTTCAGAATTTCGCCATTACGCAGGTCACCGATTCGGGCAAGGCCTCCCTGGTAGCCATTTCCCCGGACGGCAAGTACTTGCTGACCGTGCAGCAAGATAAAGGGCAAGAAAGCCTGTGGCTGCGGAATATTCCCACCGGCAGTGACACCCAAGTCCTTCCCTTGTCGGCAGCTCTGTACGCCAGCTTGGCGTTTTCCCCCGACGGCAACTATCTCTACTATCGCCAGGCGACCGATAGAACCGGTAACTCCTGGAATCTCTTTCGCGCTCCAGTTCTCGGTGGCAGGTCGCAGCTCGTCGGCAAAGACATCGACACCAGCGTGACGTTCTCCCCGGATGGCGCACGCATGGCCTATGCGCGTTGGTGGGACCCGGAGCCCGAGAAATACCGCCTGCTCTCGGCCAAACTGGATGGGACGGACGAGAAATTTCTGCATGGCGGGAGTTATTATCCGGGCGTGCGCTCGGTGGCCTGGTCGCCCGATGGTAAGCGCATCGCCTGCGTGCCTTTGCGCTCTGAGAGTGCCGCCGGTGAGATCGACATTTTCGATTTGGCCGCTGGGCAACTGCGCACCCTGATCGCCTTGCCCGACAAGCGCGTCTCGGCCGCGGCCTGGGTTCCCAACGGTCGTGGGTTCTTGGTGCGCTACCAGGAAAGCACTGGCGGGCGCGGACGCGGTGGGCGTTGGCAGATCGGCTTCGTTTCCTATCCAGAAGGCAACTTCCAAGCCGTCACCAACGACACCAGCGGCTACGGAGAGTTCACCCTCTCCGCGGACGGGAAAGTTATCGCGACAGCCCACGTGCAGCTGGCCCAGGAAGTCGATCTGCTTCCGGGCGCCGGCGGCGGCGCGCCGTCCGTTGTGCCGGGCATCACCAGGAACGCACAGATCGCCAGCGAGGTCAGTTGGCAAGACGACGGACAATTCTTGGTCTCGCAAGGTTCTCAACTCCTCCAAATCGCCTCCGATGGAACTCATCCGCTGACCCTGATGAGCGATCCGAGCCTGGGACTTCACGCCGCGGTAAGCTGTGGCCCAGAACGCTCCCTGGTGTTCTCTTGGTACGGGCGCGGCGGAAGAAGTGGCGGCACCATTTGGCGCGCCGACCCGGACGGCGCGAATCCCAAGCAGCTGACCCAGGGCAAGGACGACGACAACCCGCAGTGCTCGCCGGATGGGAAGTGGGTTTACTTCACAGATCATGCGGCGTTTCGGCTGATGCGTGTGCCCCTGGAGACCGGAACGCCCGAGCCCGTTCCTGGAAGCGCTCTGCCCAATCCCATCTTCGGCGCCTTCGCCGTTTCCCGCGATGGCCGAAGCATCGCCTTCCTGCCGTCGCTCACCAATCCGTCCACCCAGGCGGTATACCAGAAGCTCGCATTGGTCAGCCTGGGTGCGGATTCGACGCCCAGTTTGTCCGACGTGGACCCCCGGGCCACCGGCATCCTGCAGTTCACCCCAGACGGAAAGGCGCTGGCCTACGTGATCCAGGATCAAGGTGTGGACAACATTTGGCTCCAGCCGCTCGGTGGATCAAAAGGCAGCCAGCTCACCAACTTCACCTCCGCGAGGATCACGGAATTTTCCTGGTCGCCGAACGGCAAATCCCTTGTAGTGGTACGCCGCGACAGCACATCGGATGTAATCTTGCTCCGCGACGCCACCGCCGCACCGCAGTAATCTCGCACTTCCTCCCACCAGCATCGCGGCCGACCCGAGATCCCGGGTAAACCGAACCACTGGAATCGCAGACCGGCACTTAGCCGGCAATAACGTCTTCCAGACAGGAGTTTTTGCCTCCTGCCATAGAAACCTCAGTGCCTGTGCACTTTGCACGATTTGCGTTGTACAATCGCGCTCCCATGCGCGGGGAGGCATCCATGACGAATCCTGGGCATCATTTCGTGGCGGTCATTGGCGGTGCGATTTCCGGTTCGGTGGCGGCGGAGATTCTGGCCGACAACGGAATTCGCGTCGCGGTGTTCGAGCAGAACACCCGGCCCTACGGCAAGATCGAAGACGGTCTGCCGCGTTGGCACGTCGAGCAGCGCAAGCAGGAATACGGCCGCATCGACGCGCGCATGAAAAAGCCGAATTTGTATTTCATCCCCTGCACTAAATTAGGCCGAGATTTCACTCTCCCTCAGCTCTTCGAGTGGGGCTTTTCGGCGGTGATTCTCGCCAATGGCGCCTGGCGCGACCGCGAATTGGGCGTGCCAGAAGCCGAGCAGTACGTCGACAAAGGCCTCGTCTACCAAAATCCTTTTATCTACTGGTACAACCACAAGAACGAAAAAGACTATTTCGGGCCGCGCTATGAAACGCCCGACGAAGCCGTGGTAGTGGGCGGCGGGCTGGCCTCCCTGGACGTGGTCAAGGTGCTCCAGCTCGAAAACTACGAACGTGCTTTGAGGGCTCGCGGCATTCAGACCAGCATGCATGAGCTGGAAAAAAGCATTCCAGAGGTTTGCAAAGCGCACGGCATCAAGCCGGAAGAGTTGGGCGTAAAGGGTTGCCTGTTGATTTATCGCCGCCGCGAACAGGACATGCCGCTGGCGCAACCGCCCGACAACGCGACGCCCGAGCAGGTCGCCAAAACGGAACAGGTGCGCCAGAAAATGCTGCGCCTGGCGCGCGACAAATTCCTGTTTCGCTTCCAGGATCGCAGGCTGACCACCGGGATCATTGTGGAAAACGGCCGGCTCGCAGGTTTGAAGCTGACGGAAACAAAAATCGAGGGCCGCAAGGCGGAACCCATCCCCGGCTCGGAACAAGAGCTCCGCGCGCCGTTGGTCGTTTCTTCGATCGGCTCGGTGCCGGAGAAACTTCCGGGGATCAACATGAACGGCGAATACTACACCTTCGCCGGCAAGGAAGTGCCGCGGTACACCCCTATGGACCGCGTATTCGGGGTCGGAAACGTGGTCACCGGACAGGGGAACATCCGCGTGTCGCTGGTGCACAGCCAGAAAGTGACCAAGCGCGTGATGGATTGCATGCAGGGCGAGGACGGAAACGCTGGCGCTGCCGCCGGCGGCGCCGAGCAGCAAGCCGCGAATGCCATGGACGCGATTGGGAAGCAGATCGAAGTGATCCCCCAGCTTTCCGACGACCAGATGGCCGCCGTGGAGCGCCAAGTTCATGCCCTGCAGCAAAAAGCCGGCTTCACTTCCGACTATGACTCCTGGATTGCCAAGGTGACTCCGCCCGATCTCGAATAGACCGTTGTCCTTACCATTCGGATGCGTTCGCGAATCGAAACCAAATCGCTCTAAATAATCCGATGAGCAATACACCGATAAGGGGACTCTAGTCATGTCCAGGCTTCGCGTCCACAGCTTTGCGATCTCCCTCGACGGCTACGGTGCCGGCCCCCGTCAGGATCTTGCCAACCCACTGGGCGTCGGCGGCATGGCGCTGCACGAATGGGTCTTCGCCACCCGCACCTTCCAACAGATGCATGGCAAAGAGGGCGGCGCCACGGGTATCGACGACGACTTTGCCGCACGCGGCTTCGCCAATGTCGGCGCCTGGATCATCGGCCGAAACATGTTTGGACCAATCCGTGGCCCCTGGCCAGACGATGCGTGGAAAGGATGGTGGGGAGACAATCCGCCGTACCATACTCCGGTTTTCGTGCTCACCCACCACCCACGCCCATCGCTCGAGATGAGCGGCGGCACGACCTTCCACTTTGTCACCGATGGCATTCATGCGGCACTGCAGCGCGCCGTTGCCGCTGCGAACGGTCAGGACGTCCGGCTCGGCGGCGGTGTCGCCACGGTCCGGCAATACCTTCGCGCCGGGCTTATCGACGAAATGCATTTGGCGCTGTCGCCGGTCCTCCTCGGTTCCGGAGAATCCCTTCTGGAAGGCGTCGACGCACCGAATCTCGGCTATCACTGCACCGAACACGTTCCCACTCCCAACACAACGCACTTCGTGATCACCAAACGCGCGTAGCTTGGCCTCGTGTAGCGGCGAGTTCATCTCGCCATGTCCTTTTCTTTGGGTGGTTTGCATCCTCAGGGATTGAGGGCGCACGTCCGTGCTGCTTGTCGGAAATGCGAAGGTCATCGGGTGGCTCCGGTTAGGACTGGGGAAGGTTCCTCGGGCTGGGTGGTTTTCTGATCGTCCGTGCGGTCCAGACCGACGTCGTAGATGACTTGGGGATGTGCGTCTATGAGTATGGCGCTGCGTAAGAGGAGGCTGGCGGCATAGGTGAAGACGGTGGCGCGACGAGGGGAGATGCGACCCTCGGCAAGGAGGACCACTACCCTAGCCAGGAAGGTGTTGACGTCCTCGGGTGTCTGGAGATCTGGGAGTTCGTCTTCGGGGAGCTTCTCGAAGAGGACTCCCGAGAGGTCGTCGGTGTCGTGAGGTTCCATGGCACTGGCGTGCTTGCCGCAAAGGCCGGAGCTGGGGTTTTGGGCCTGGAGCCTGCAGCGGCTGCGGTTGGGGAAGGTGAAGGTGCAGCGGCCGGCGTCTTTGGCCTTGGCGGTGCCTTTGGCGGCGACTGGATGGGACGGGTCATGGTCGGAAGTGGTGGTGATGGTGGTTTGTGTCATTTTGGTCCTCGTTCTTTGGGAGAGATGGATTTTTGTCGTGATACCCCCCCCACCCCCTGGGGCAGTTTGCATTCGTTTGAAAGGAAAGGAGTTACGAAAAAAGGAGTTTGTAAACTATTGAAAAGAAAGGGCGGTTTTGCACAGAGGCGTGTAGAGGGGAAGCAAAGTGGTAACGGGGTGAGGATGGTTGGCCGGGGTTGGGGGTCGAGCAACACGGCTCACTATAGCATGGAATGTGTATCATATCAATATATATATTTGTAGGTACTATATTCGAAACTAGTACTTTAGCTTGGGTTGAGGCGTAAGTGAAAGAAAAGCAAGGATTAGTTGCGATGTTCCGCGACAAGATCTCTCCTGCCGGTCGCGCGGGACTGAAAGGAAGGGGGTCGGACTGCGTATGGTGCGTGGTTGGTGATAAGATTTCCGCACCTTGACCGAACCTACACCAAGCATTGAATTCCGACTGTTGAGGGAGTTCAGAAAATTGTTCTACGGCCACGTCTATCTGCACCGAAAGTCCAATCAAGGTGACTTCGTCGCGATGAACATGTACGAAGATGTGGTCGCGATCAATAGATCGTCGAAACTGGTGGAAGGTGTCAAGAAACGCCTACGAGTCCTAAACGTGCAGAACCGACGGCACGGAATTAAGGCGAGGCGGGGGGATGGGACGTTTGGAGAAATTGTTCCCGGCGAAACTGCCATAGTTGATTCTGATTTCCTGGTGGCAAGGGGCACCATCGCCACTGTCGAAATTGGGGTTGAAGTGAAGATCCTGGCTAAGGCGATGATCAAACAAATCGACCGGGTGACTACAGACCTCTGCAATCAGGTCGTCCAATTTAGGAAACATGGTGACAACCCAATCTGCGTGGGGATTGTCGGCATTAATGAAGCCGACAGATACGTAAGCTGGGAGGGACAGAGGTCGTATCCGACAACAGGCCACGATGGATACGTGCATCCCATCCAAGAAGCGGCGGAAGCGCAACGGCGGTTGCTGAATTTAGCAGCTCCGGCGTTTGACGAGTTTCTCGTACTCCCGTACAGGGCGAATAACGAACCCCCCTATGAATTTGAATGGGTCGACTTCGGACGGACGACAACAGACTACGCGGCGGTTTTGACCCGGGTCAGCAGCAAATACCAACGGCGGCCATAGTTTCAGCGGACGGCGCGGCGGGGCAGCACGTAGGGGCGTGCACCCGGAAACAGCTCTCTTGGCTCAGATGCGAGGCGCGCGGTTGCTTTCTTGAAATACGAGTCGTCAATTTCCACTCCGATACTATTGCGCTGGCAGCGTTCGGCGGCTAACAGCGTGGAACCTGTGCCCATAAAAGGATCCAAGACAGTGTCCCCAGTGAACGAAAACATTCTCACCAGACGATACGCTAACTCGACTGGGTATGGAGCAGGGTGTTGTCTTGTGGATTCTCCCGGAATGGACCAGATTTGCTGAAACCAGTCATGGTGCTCTTCCTTCGTTAGCCGAGAAGAATTGCGCTGATCTTCCGTCGGCTGGCGGTACCCGCCAGGCTTGCGCAACATAAGAATGAATTCGATGTCATTCTTGATAATTGCATTTGGCTCGTACGGCTTGCCCAGGAAACTCGATCCGTTCTCTATCTCGTACTGTGCGTTTGAGATTTTGTACCAAATGATTGGGGTCAAGTTGTCGAAGCCAATTTTGCGGCAGCGAACGATGATGTCGGCATGCAACGGCATGACCATATGGCGTCCGTGCCGTTTGCGGGAGAGGCATACATCTCCGACGACGCAAACCAGGCGTCCTCCGGGAACAAGAACTCGCAGGCAATGAAGCCAGACCTTTTGCAGTTCATCGTGGAACCTATCGTAGTCAGCGACGAGACCGAGTTGCCCCTTGTGGGATGGATATTCCTTTAATGTCCAATACGGGGGCGACGTGACGACCAAATGAACGGACTGATCGGGAATCCAATCGAGTTCCCGCGCGTCCCCGCAATGCAAGGTGAGTTTTGTTTCTCTGGCTCTGACCGCCGAGGTTGGCATTGCCTCGATAATAGGGGATGCCAAGTGGCTTTTCAACTCGACTCTCCGATCTAAACCAGTTCAGGGTGAGCAATCCGCATTCCATTGGGTCTTCGCGAAGCCCTTAGAGGACGCCTGTTTTGTTTGGCGGTTGGAAATGGAGTGCGGCCAGTCCCATGTGCAGGTTCCTAAATGGGCTCGCAAAGGTTCTATTTCGGTTTCCGACTGGTGGACGAAGCGCAGACCTCTGTTAGCACCGGCAGTCCTTCCAGAACGACCGCCAGCGCGTCGAACACCTCTTCGGCGCCTATGAAAAGCTGACCGCTCCTCTCATTGCTCCGCCAGGAAAGGGCGGCGAGGTTGAGGCAAGCTAGGGGGCGCCCGACTGTCCCAGTTCTGGCTCTTGATTCCGCGGGGCGGTGGAACTCGCGTCGGTTACGGTCCCTTGCGTTTTTGCGGAGGATCTTTTCCCCGTCGAATTGGCGAGAGGCCTTCCGGCAGCTTGGCGAGGAGGTCGAAGGCGCGGGCCATGGGGTGGCGCTTTTTGCGGGGAACGATTTTGTGGGTTGTTGTAGAGGTCTTCACGGTTTTGCTTCTTAGTTAGGATACTCCTTGCCCTGTCGGGAGGCTGGCGGAATATTTTGACGTTTGCGACAGGCGAAGATGGCGAGATGCCCTTCGAGGCTCAGGATAAAAACTCGCCGCTACCGGATGGGAAGAACCACTCTTTTAGAATGAAGGGGACACACCGCCTGACGGACCGAGCGGGCACGGCGTGCCGTGCCCCTACGGGAAACTGCCGCTTGGCAGCTAGTGGTGGGGTTGCGGGGGTGGACCGGCGGGGTTACATTGATACAAGGAGTTGCTTATGGCAGCGCTGAATGGCGTCATCGTCAAGAATCCCAACATTCTTGGGGGAACCGCGGTGTTCCGCGGCACGCGCGTTCCGTTCCAGGCGCTGCTGGACTACCTGGAAGGCGGGGAGACGCTAGACGAGTTTCTGGATGATTTTCCGACCGTTACCCGCGAGGCCGCGATCTCCGCGCTGGAACATGCCAAAGTGAGCGCTTCTGCGGAGGAGTGTCAAGAACGTTTCCTCAGGGGCTGAAGCCCGTTGAAAGTACGAACTTTATGTCGGAGCTGAAGCTCCGACCCCCTAAAGACGGGATTTTTCCGCAGGCCGGCAGGGATGCCGGCGCTACCAACGGAGCGGAGATCAGACCTTCCGACGATTACCGGCCTCCTGTACCTCCTTTTCCTTGCGCCCCTCTGCTGCTGGGTATAGGCTTCTGGCTTGTCTGCTTGATTTGCGCCCACGTCGGCGCCAGAGGGTCAGCCTACCTGCCGGCACCACCCGCGCAAACACATTTCGAGGAGGTTTTTGATGGCTACAGCTACGATGCAACCGAATGTCAAGATTGGTCCGACCAAACTGCTTATCAACGGGAAGTGGGTGGACAGCGCATCCGGCAAGACTTTTCCGACAGTCAACCCTTCTACCGGCGAAGTGATCACCCAGGTGGCCGAATCCGACGCCGCTGACGTCGACAAGGCCGTAGGCGCGGCGCGCGCGGCGTTCGAGAAGGGGCCTTGGCGGCGCAAGATTACCGCTTCGGGGCGCGGCGTGCTGATGAACAAGCTCGCCGACTTGATCGAGAAGCACGCTGACGAATTGGCGCAGCTCGAGGCGCTCGACAATGGCAAGCCGGCGCACATCGCCCGCGTGGCGGACCTTACACTCACTATCGCTTGCTACCGCTACTACGCTGGCTGGGCCGACAAGATTGAAGGCAAGACGATTCCGGTCAACGGTCCGTATTTTTCCTATACCAAGCACGAGCCGGTCGGCGTGGTGGGGCAAATCATTCCGTGGAACTTCCCGCTCTTGATGCAGGCGTGGAAGTTGGGCCCGGCCTTGGCTGCGGGTTGCACCGTGGTTATGAAACCGGCGGAGCAGACTCCGCTCACCGCGCTGCGCGTCGGCGAGCTCATCATGGAAGCTGGGTTCCCCGAAGGCGTGGTCAATATTCTGCCCGGCTACGGCCCCACGGCAGGCGCGGCGATTGCGCGGCACATGGACGTCGATAAAGTGGCTTTCACCGGGTCGACCGAAGTTGGCCACCTTATTATGAAGGCCGCGGCGGAGACCAATCTCAAGCGCGTGACGCTGGAGCTGGGCGGCAAGAGCCCCAACATCGTCTTCGCCGATGCCGATATGGAGCAGGCCATCGAAGGCTCGCACCAGGCGCTGTTCTTCAACCAGGGGCAGTGCTGCTGTGCCGGCTCGCGGCTGTTTGTCGAAGAAAAGGCTTACGACGAGTTCGTCGAGAAGAGCGTGGCTCGCGCCAAGAGCCGCACCGTCGGCAATCCTTTTGACAAGAGCACCGAGCAGGGGCCGCAGGTCGATCAGGACCAGTTCGACAAGGTCATGGGCTACATCGACTCCGGCAAGAAGGAAAAGGCCACGCTGGCTACTGGCGGCGGGCGCGTCGGCGACAAGGGGTATTTCATCGAGCCTACCGTGTTCACCGACGTGCAGGACGACATGAAGATCGCGCGCGAAGAGATCTTCGGGCCGGTCATGACCATCCTCAAGTTCAAGGACATGGACGAGGTCGTGGAGCGCGCCAACAAAACCATGTACGGCTTGGCGGCCGCGGTGTGGACCAGGGACATCGGCAAGGCTCACGCCATCGCCGACAGCGTTCGCGCCGGCACGGTGTGGGTCAACTGCTTCGACGTGTTCGACGCCGGCGCGCCCTTTGGCGGGTTCAAGCAGTCCGGCCTGGGCCGCGAACTCGGCGAATACGCGCTGTCGAACTACACCGAAGTAAAGACCGTCACCGTAAAGCTGTGAGGCCATGCGCGGAACGAAGAGTCACTTCCTCCGTGCCATGAGGGCATGCGTCAGATCAACGGCACTTTTCTGAAACCGACGAGTGGTCGGACGCGATTCCGGAGCGGGCGGGCGAAAAGCCCGCCCGCTCTGTCGTTGCGCGACGATCTTTGTTCTTTCGTGTAGCGCCTTCGCTCTTTTTTTTCGAATCGCCGGCGAGGGAGCATTGATTGCAGCCGCAGACCCAAATGTCCGTCACGCTACGCGACTACCAGCCGCATGATTTCGCCGCGGTATTTCGGCTGGATCAATCGTGCTTCCCTGCCGGCATCGCGTACTCTAAGACCACGCTGAAATATTTCCTTTCTCTTGCGGCGGCGGATTGTGTTGTCGCGGCGGCAGGCGATCGCGTCGTCGGCTTCATCCTGACGGAAGAAAATCCGCCGCTGGCTCACGTCATCACGCTGGATGTTGCGGAGGCGCACCGTCGGACCGGGATCGGTACGCTGCTGCTGGCGGAAATCGAGAAGAACCTGAGTTTGGGCGGCGTGCGCACCGTACTTCTGGAAACGGCAATGGAGAACGAAGCGGCGGTTGCCTTCTGGCAGCGGCACGGCTATCGTATCGAGGCGGTGCTGAAGCGCTACTATCTCGGCCGGCTGGACGCCTACGAGATGCGCAAAATCTTGCCGGCTCCCGCCACGTCGCAGCCGGCACAAAAGGAAAAATAAGCCCAGATGCCATTAATTCAGGCGATTGTCCTCGCCGTAGTGCAGGGTCTTACCGAGTTTCTCCCCGTCAGCAGCACCGCGCATCTCATTCTTTTTCCATGGCTCTTGCACTGGACCGATCCGGGCGAGGCGTTCGACGTGGCTTTGCATGCGGGGACGCTGGTCGCCGTCCTTCTATATTTTTTTAAAGACTGGTGGACGCTGCTGATTTGCGGTTTGGGGGGCAAGTATCCGGCCATCGCGCCAGTGGAAGAAGTGGCCCAGCATAAGCGGCTGTTTTGGTACATGGTCGTGGGAACGATTCCCGGCGCGATCCTGGGCAAACTTTTCGACAAGCAGATCGAAGAACATTTGCGGCTGCCGATGATTATTGGAGTGTCAATGGTGGTGGTGGCGCTGATCATGTGGTGGGCGGACTCCAAGGCGAACCTCACGCGCAAGATCGAGCAATCGAACTTGGGCGACGCCATCACCATCGGCACGGCGCAAGCTGTTGCGTTGTGGCCTGGAGTATCGCGCTCGGGGATCACCATCACCGCGGGGTTGTTCCGCAACTTCACGAGAGAGGCGGCGACGCGATTTTCTTTCATCCTGTCAGCGCCCTTAATCGCGGGAGCGGTGGCCTCCAAGCTGCCGGCGCTGATCAAGATGCACAAGGCCGGGGCGCTGGACCTGCCGGTCTCCACCTTGGCGATCAGCATCCTGGTGTCCGGAATTACTGGCTATCTGGTCATCGCGTTCTTTTTGCGGTACCTGCAGACACGGACCCTGAAAGTATTCGTTGTGTACCGGCTGGTGTTTGGTATCATCGTGTTGGTTTTGGCTTTGCTTCATACGGGCGCGCGCTAGCGCCAACGTGCCCGTCGCAATACTCAGCCTTCCCCAAATGCTGAGGAGAACCCTGTGCGCTTTCTGACCCCGACCGACAACAAACGGCTCAACGAGCTGATTGGCTTCTTGTGTATCACCATGGCCATCCTGATGGCCTTGGCGCTGATTTCGTATTCGCCGCACGACGTGGCGCTTAATGTCAGTGCGCCACCCGCGGATGGACCCTTGGCGCGCAACTGGATTGGTCCCGTTGGTGCTTATGGCGCGGATCTGCTCTTCCAGGTGCTGGGATTTGCGGCGTTTCTGCTGCCTTTGGCGATTGGGATACTGGGCTGGCGGTGGTTCCGCAGCCGGGCTACTGATGCGCACTGGGCGACCGTGGCTGGGTATGTACTTTTGTTGTTGTCGCTGCCTTCGATGCTTTCCTTGCTGCACTTCCCTGACGTGAGGAGCACCGTGCCTGCGGGAGGGCTACTGGGAACGCTGATTTCCTCCGGATTGCTGACTAGCCTAAATCGCGGGGCGTATCTGGTGGACTTCGCGCTTTTGGTGATCGCGGTTTTTATGACCACGAGGTTTTCGTTCTCAGGGGCGCATGCGTGGGCCAGCAGCGCGAAGGGGCCGATTGGGAAGGTCGAGAAATTTGGCATTCTGCAAAAAGTTCAGGCGCGCTGGCAGGAATGGCGTGAAAGCCGCGAGGAGGAGCGGATGCGGCGGCGTCTGCAGGAAACGCGAATTTCCGGGCGCAAGCCGGTGAATCAGATTACCGGCAGGGTAGTGGAGACGGGAGTTTCGCAGGAAGAGGCCGAGGAGGCGATTCGGCTTTCGGATGCGAGCGACATCTTCACGAAAGAGACTGGGCGGAAGAAGAACGAATCGGATGAGCCGCGGGAGGCGCACAAGGCGCCCATTTTCGTGGTGAATAGCGACAAGCCGGAGAAGGCGTTGGCGAAGAGCGCAGCCTCGCCGAAGATCGCCAAGGGGAGCACGCACTACAAGCTGCCATCGGTTTCTTTGCTGCGGGAGGGAGAGCGCAGCCAGAAGCTGGATGAAGAAGAATTGAAGATGCGGGCGCGGGCGATTGAGAGCAAGTGCCTGGAATTTGACGTGCAGGGCCGGGTGACGCAGATCAATCCCGGGCCGGTAGTGACGACGTTCGAATTCAAGCCGGAAGCGGGGATCAAGTACAGCCGGATTATCGGGTTGACCGAGGATTTGTGCCTGGCCTTACAAGCGGAATCGATTTTGATCGAGCGGATTCCAGGCAAGTCTACGATCGGCATCGAAGTGCCGAATCTGAACCGGCAGACGATTGCCTTGCGCGAAATCATCGAGGCTTCAGAGTTCACCAATTCCCCTAGCAAATTGACTTTGGCTATGGGGCGCGACCTGCACGGGCGCATCCGGGTCACCGACTTGGCGGCCATGCCGCACTTGTTGATTGCCGGGTCGACGGGTACCGGTAAGAGCGTGTTCATTAACTCGCTGATGATGTCGATTCTCTATAAGGCTAGCCCGGAAGACGTGAAGATGGTGCTGGTCGATCCGAAGCGGCTGGAATTGAATCTTTACGAGAACATTCCGCATTTGATCGCGCCGGTGGTGACCGATCCGAAGATCGCTTCGAACGTGTTGCGCAATGCGACCAAGGAGATGGAGAACCGGCTGAAGTTGCTGGCGCAGCGCGGTGTGCGCAACATCGAGCAGTACAACCGGACGTTTCAGAAAGCGCAGTCTTTGTCGCTGTTCGACAACGTGGAAGAGAGCGAACACAAGCCGCTTCCCTACCTGGTGATCGTGATCGACGAGTTGGCCGACTTGATGATGGTGGATACCAACAACGTCGAGGAGTCCATTACGCGGCTGGCACAGATGGCGCGCGCGGTGGGCATCCACTTGATTCTCGCGACGCAGCGGCCATCGGTGGACGTGATCACCGGATTGATCAAGGCGAACTTCCCTGCCCGTATTTCGTTCCGCGTGGCCAGCAAAGTGGATTCGCGAACGATTCTGGACTCGAATGGGTCGGAATCGCTGCTGGGTAAGGGCGATATGCTGTATTTGCCGGCGGGCTCGGCGCGGTTGCACCGGATTCATGGACCGCTGGTCAGCGAAGATGAGATCACCGCGGTTTGCGATTTCTGGCGCGAGCAGGCCCAGGCGAAATACAACGAGGAGCTTCTGGAAGCGCCCAAGGATGAAAACGGCAAGCCCGAGGCAGGTGGGGATGGCGAAGCTGGCGGCGGGAGCGAGGCGGACGACGAATTGTTCCATGATGCCGTGCGCGTTGTTTGCGAGGCGGGGCGCGCGTCCACTTCGACGCTGCAACGGCGGTTGCGCATCGGCTACGGAAGAGCTGCTCACTTGATCGACTTGATGGAGAAGGACGGCATCGTCGGGCCGCCGGACGGGACGCGGCCGCGCGAAGTGCTCAAGAGCCGTAGTTGGATGAAGGAATTCGATGAGTCCGCGCAGTGACAAGCAACGGCCGTTTTCGGCTGCGCTAGTGCCTTAGGACGGGTGGGACGCGGTAAAGCGCGCCCCTACATTTCGTGCGGCGCTTCGCGCTCTGCACACTAGACGCTCCGTAAGAGTCAGGCCTTCTGACCGCCTTTTGAGACCCAGTCCGGCGCCGAATCGGTCTTTTGACGCAGCAGCAGGTTCAGTTGGGCGGCGTGATGTTGCACGTGGCGCATATTGTAGAGGAGCAGTTCCCCGTTGCTCATGTCGCGATAGTCGAAGGGACAGGGACTTGCAGCCCAGGCCTCGGTCATTCCTGACATTACCGTGTCCAATTTTTTGCGGCAGTGCTGGAGGTAGGCGAGCAGTTGACCTTTGCCGTAGGCGGGCTCCGGCGGGACAACCTCGTCCTGGAGTTCGCTGAGACCGAACGGTGGTGGCGGACGGAATCGGGATTCGTCTTCCTCCGAGAGATAGAGGTCGAGGAAGAAAAGTACGTGAAAGGCCAGGTACCAAAACGCGCCGCGCCCCTGACCGGACCACACAGATTCCGGGCAGGCTTCGATCGCGTTGGCGAGCATGTCGATCGCGGCATGGAACTGCTGGCGGATCGCTGATCTCCAAAAGTCAATCATGAAGCCTCCCGTTTGGCGGCGAAGAGCTCGCGGAACCTGGACACTGGAACTACCCGGGCTTGACCGGTGGTTCGCACACATGCATGTTTGTGCGGGATTTCCATTTTGCCTCGTGGTTCCCGGGCAGGGTATCACAGGTCGTGAGAGTTGCAGGCGGCTGGCGGGAATCATGGGAAGCGGATCGGTGGGACTAGGTCGCCTTAGCGTTTGCATGGCGGGTTATGCGAGGTGCGGTGATAACCGGCACAGACAAGAGTGTCTGTGCTACTCGCCATTTGACTCTTCCGCTCGGCACACCTAAAATTGAAAAACTCCAGCGTGCCGGGGTAGCTCACTGGTAGAGCGCCGCCCTGAAAAGGCGGGCGTAGCCAGTTCGATTCTGGCCCCCGGCACCATCCCTAGGTAAACGCACTAGGAAGTTCCAATTCCCTTTCGCAGCCTCGGATTAGCGAGATTCTGAGCGAGTCGTCAGCAAGCCGGGTGCAAATCGCCTTGGTTGGAGGCAGCGTAAATAATTCAGGGCAAACGGGGGGCCGAGCGTGATATCACGGCGAGAAATTTTGAAGTATGCGGGGCTGGGTGCGGGTGCGGCCACGGCTTCCGCATTGGGACTGCCGGTAGAGGGCAAAGTGGCGGCGAACCAAGCGCAGCCTCCGAGCAAGCCGGCGCAGACAGAAGTCACCGACAAGAGCGGAAAGCGGCTCACAGCGGGCGCGGATATCCTCTGGACAAAAATTGGGAAAAAGGGCGCAGCGGCGGACGTCACCGTGGACCCCACCAAACCGGCGCAGACCATCCTGGGATTTGGGGCGGCGTTTACCGATGCTTCCTGCTTCACCCTTTCGCGCCTGAGCGATAGCGATCGCGCGAACCTGCTGCATACCATGTTCGGGCAAGACCAACATGCCCTGAGCATGGGGCGCATTCCGATTGGCGCTAGCGATTACAGCACCGCGGCATACAGCTACGACGACGGTGCGGCCGATCCGGACCTCAAGCGCTTCAGCATCGACCACGACCGCGATTACATTGTGCCGACGTTGCGCGCGGCGCTCACCGCCAATCCCGATCTGTTTTTGTTCGCCTCACCGTGGAGCCCGCCGGGATGGATGAAGTACAGCAACTCGATGTTGGGCGGAAACATTCGACCGGAAAACATTCCGACCTACGCGCACTACTTTCAGAAATTCGTGGAGGCCTACGCGGCGGCGGGCGTGACTGTGCGCGCCGTGACCACGCAAAACGAGATCGACGCGGACCAGGGCGGCCGAATGCCAGCGTGTCCATGGCCGGAAGAGGACGAGGAGCGCCTGGTGGCCGCGCTCGGCCCACTGCTCGAAGCCAGCGGCACGAAAATCTGGACGCTGGACCACAATTACAATTTGTTCGGCCGCGCGTTGGATCAACTCTCCAGGCCCCGGTTCAAGAAACACGTGAACACCGTGGCCTGGCACGGGTATGTGGGAAGCCCGGAGATGATGGGCAATGTGAAGCAGAAATTTCCGGACGTGGAAATGCATTGGACCGAAGGCGGAGACGACTACAAATTCGCTGATTATTTGACGAACTGGAGCAAGTGGGGCGCGACGTTCGCCGGGATTCTGGCCAACGGGCCGCAGAGCATCACTATGTGGAATGTGGCGCTCGACGAGCGCGGGCGACCCAACATCGGCCCCTTCGATTGCGGCGGGCTGGTGCAGATTCATTCGCAGACGAAAGAAATCACGCTAACGGGATTGTATTGGGCCTTGGTGCACCATGCGCGCGCGTTTCGCCGCGGCGCGGTGATTGTGGCGTCGCACGACGCGAACGGGGATCTTCCGGCGGTGAACGCCGCGGCAATCGGCCCGCCAGCGTCATCGTCCACGGTGACGGCGACCCCCAATACCGCTGCGATCTCGCGCGTGTATCACATCGCGGCGAAAAATTCCGACGGCTCGCTGGTGCTGGTGCTAACAAATCCGGGCGACGCCAAGGACATAACGGTAGCGTGCGCCGGACAGACCGCGAAAATATCGCTGACCGCGGATTCAATCACCACCCTGCGCTGGAGCTGAACTCAACTTTGCCATGACCGATAAACGCTGCCAGCTGAACCGGTCGATGCAACATCATCTAATATAAATCTTCTTTTCAGAGGTGGTCGAGTAGACCATGGAGAGCTCTTGCATATAACGGGTGCGGTGCTGGACCTGCGGACGCTCACTACCAATCCAGCGCCTTTCGGATGCCTGGGCCAAGCCGAAGGGAAAAAACGGGGAGAAGCTCATGAAATTGGTCACGCTGACAAATCGCCTTTTGACGGTAGCCTGCCTTTCGTTGCTCATGTTTCCTTGGGTGCTGCACTCGCAAACGACAACGATATCGACCGAGTATTTGATGACCATCTATGCGCCGCTGGACCCGGTGCGCGGCGTGGATTCGGGGCTGTACGTCTATAACGTTCGGGACGGAGGGTGGGTCAAGGGCCCGAAGATCAACGGGACGATTATTGCTCCGAGCGGGGATTGGTTGCGGGTTATGCCTTCGGGAGTGGCGCGGCTGGATGTGCGGATGATTGTGAAGACCGACGACGGGGCGCTGATTTACGTGACGTACAACGGGATCATCAAGGACACGAAAGAAAGCGAAGCGCGCGCGGAAAAAGGCGAGGTGCTGACATCCAAGGACCACTATTTCGTGATTGCGCCGACTATCGAAACTTCCGCGAAGAAGTATGAGTGGCTGAACGGCGTGCAGTGCATCGGGAAAATTGTGGAAGACAAGAACGAAGCGTACGTTAAGTACGATGTCTTCATGGTGCGCTGATTTGCCGGAGGCGCGCGCGTTTTTTCAGTGTGAATGCTTCAAGTGTTTGTCGAAATAGGCGACGACCAGGTCGAAGGTCTTGGCTTGTGTGGGGTCGGGCTTGTACGAGCCGTCGGGCTGGTTGTAAATGAAGACGTAGCCGTGAGTAGGGTGGTCAAAGCTTTGCCATTCCACGTCTTTGCCCGCTTCCTTCATCCATTCGTAGGTCAGCTTGAAAATGCCCTGCTGGTGATCGGTTTCGCGGCCGAAGATGAGGATGGGTGTGTTGATTCGCTGGATGCGCTCCATGGCTTCGGGCTTGTTGGCGTTTTTGCGGGCGACTTCGATGTCGTTGTATTGAATTTCGTTGTCCTTACGCGGGGCGGTGGGGCCGGTATTGACGGTCAGGAACTCGTGATTGGCGGGCTCGACGCAGATGCCGGCGCCGAAGGTGTATTCGGCCGCGGCTTTGGCGATCATCTCGCCGCTGTGGCTTACGCCGATGGCGCCGACAGCGTTCTTGTCGACGTACGGAAGGGTTTGCAGATAGCGAATTGCGGCGATCAGGTCTTCGTGGTCGAGGGTGGCACCGGATTTGAGCATGCGAGCGCCGCCGCTGATGCTGTCTTTCAGATTCTGTGGGGGCTTGGACTGCTCGTAGGCGTAGGGGATTTCGTTGCGGTAGTTGATGGAGGCGACGACGTAGCCGCGCTCGATCAGGCGATCCTGCATCTGGGAGATTTGCTCGGTGAAGGATTCGACTTTCTTCATGCCTTCGCGGCCTTCGCCGGAGGCCATGGTAATGGCGGGGAAAGGCCCCTTGCCCTTGGGCTTGCGGACGATGATGGGAACGTAGATTTCGTCGCGGGTCAGGACGAAGGTGTAGTCACCGGGGATGGAGGAGCCATTGATGGGCTTGTTGGCGATGACGTAGCCGTGGGTGGCAGTGGATTCGGCGGCGGCGTTGCCGGTGGCGAGTTGCGCGCGAGCCATCACGGCGATATGCGGGAGCGGCAGGAGTGTAACGAGCGCGGCGATGAAACTTACGACTACGGCTGCAATGCGGAACTTCATTCAGGGCCTCCCGGGGCGTTGTCCCGCACACTTGAGCTGCCGAGTGATCGGGTAGGTGCTTCTACCATCCGCGTTAGACGGGCGTCAAGGGCGCGGCGTAACAGCTCCCACGAAAATAGCGTGTGGCTGTTTACTGGCTCCCGGAGGCGCTGCGGGTGGCCTTGGCTTGGCGGTCCGCGTCGGTTTCTGCGGCGCCGGTGATCAGGCGGGCGCCGCGGCTGAACGTCAAGTATTGAAAGCCCCACTGAATGAATACGATCACGCGACTCTGAAATTCGACGATGTACATCAGGTGGATGAACAGCCAAATCAGCCAGGCGGGCAGGCCGGAAACGTGAAAGCCAAAGATGTTGGCTACCGCCGAGGCACGGCCGATTACCGCCATGTCGCCTTTGTCAAAATAGTGGAAAGGCGGGGGAGCTTTTTTGCCCTCGACGCGCGCCCGGATCACTTTTGCCGCGTACGCGCCGCCTTGAATGGCCACTTGCGCTACGCCCGGCAGCGGGTTGCCATTGGTGCCGACGGCCAGCGCCAAGTCGCCGGCTATGAAAATGCCGGGATAGTTGGGGACTGTCAGATCCGGATTGACCTTGATGCGGCCGCTGCGGTCGGTTTCGGACTTGGTGCGTTCTGCGACCTTTCTGCCGAACTCGGTGATGGTCACGCCGCCGGCCCAGAGAACGGTTTTGGCGGCCAGGTGGCCGGTGGTGTCTGCGTGCTTGTAGGTGACGCCTGCGGCGTCGACGTTGGTGACGGTGACGCCCTTCATGATTTCCACGTTCAGGCGCTTGACGAGCTGCTCGGCTTTGGCGGAGAGATCTTCGGGATAGGCGGCCAAGACGCGATTTCCGCCTTCCATCAGGATGATCCGCGCTTCGGTCGGGTTGATCCTGCGGAAGTCGTGCTTAAGAGTTTCATTGGCGATTTCGGCGAGGGCTCCTGCGAGTTCCAGGCCGGTGGCGCCGGCGCCCACAATGACGAAGGTCAGCCAGGCGCGGGCTTCTTCCTCGGTGGCGGCGCGCTCGGCCCACTCAAATGCATATAGAATTTTGTGGCGGATTGCGGTAGCCTCTTCGACGGACTTGAGACTGGGCGCCCACTCGCGCCAGCCGTCATTTCCGTAGTAGGAAGTTTGCGAGCCCGTTGCGACGATCAGGGAATCGTAGCGGAAGTCCGCGCCATCCCGCAGAATGACGCGTTTCGCGTCTGGGTCAATATCCACTGCTTCGCCGAGAAGCACTTGGGCATTTTTTTGGCGGCTCAACGCCCCCCGCAGAGGAGCCGCGATTTCGCCCGGCGAGAGCGAGCCCGTCGCCACCTGATAGAGGAGCGGCTGAAACAAATGAAAATTGCGGCGATCGATGAGCGTGACTTCCACGGGGGCACGACGGAGTTTCTGCGCGGCGTTGAGGCCTGCGAAGCCGCCACCCAAAATCAAAACACGATGCTGCAGTGCCATCGTCGAGGCTCCTTTCTGAGTAACCGGATGCCCTTGCGTGTCATCTTAGCCAGTGTGATTGTCTCATCTTTGATTCGTCGGCGGCACGGTAGGGCGCTGCCGATCTTATTTTTGGTGGCGCTGTTGCCAGTGCTTGCACCCGGCCTGCTCGCTCAAGGGGGAAACAAGCTGCTTTCGGCGGGAACTGCGGCATCTCCGTCGACCGCTGCGGACGTCTTCGCGGCTCCTCAGACCATCGTAATCGGCTTTCTCGGCGGCTTCGTGCGGCACGATGACGCGGTGCACAGCGAGGTGCAGTTGGCGCAACACCTGCGGCACGAATATCCGGCCAGTGTGCACGTGGAGGCTTTCGAGAATCGCCGTCGCGAGGATGCTCACAAACTGATCCTGAGTTTGCTGGCGGCGGATGGAAACGGCAAACCCACCGACGAGCAGAAGCACGCCGCGCGTGTCATCCTTTATGGGCACAGCTGGGGGGCCAATGCGGTGGTGGCGCTGGCGCGCGATCTCCAGAGCGACGGCGTTCCGGTGCTGCTGACGGTGCAGGTGGATAGCATCGCCAAGAACGGGCAGAACGATGGGCTTATTCCCGGGAATGTCGCGCAGGCGATCAATTTTTACCAGGACAAGGGCTTCTTGCACGGGCAGCGGCAGATCCGCGCGGCGGATGCTGGGCGTACACAGATTCTTGGGAACTTCCGCATGGATTACGCCGCGAATCCTATCGCTTGCCCACAGTATCCGTGGTTCGACAAGATTTTCATGAGGAGCCACATTGAGATCGAGTGCGACCCTTCGGTGTGGCAGCGGATCGAGACTTTGATTCGCGAGCAACTGCCAGCGCAGGTGGCGCGAGCGGGCGGCGAACAGTGAGTTGCCAGGGATGATCGCCCGGATCGCTCGGCTCGTGCAGTGGATAGATTCGCTCAAGACCCCGGCCACCAAGTTTGAGCACGCTGCACCCACCCAATTCCCCTATCTGGTCTTCGCGGAGGCGTTTCTTTTCTCGGCGTTTGTGGCGCTGTACATCTGGCGCCTGCAGTTTACGCACCCCGAATCCTGGATCGTTTTTGCGCTGTGGCTGACGGCGAGTTTTCTGGCGCACCGGGACACTCCGAAGACCATGGGGTGGCGAGCCGACAATTTATGGTCCGCGGCGCGGCATCATGCCACGGTGATTGGGATGTGCATCGTCGGCGTGTGCGTGGCCGGATTGTATTTGGGGGCGCTGCACCGGCTCCCGGCGCACCTTTTTGACCGCCATCGTTTCGTGGGCTACTTTGCCTTTTGCCTGTTGCAGCAGGTGGCCCTGAATTCCTACCTGACGAACCGATTCCTCTCGGCGTTCGAGAATCCCCGGAACGCGGCACTGCTCTCCGGCTTGATCTTCGCGGCTTTGCATTGGCCTAATCCTGTGTTGGTGCCGCTGACGTTCATTGGCGGGTTTGCGATGTGCTGGCTGTTCGCGAGGGACCGCAACATATTGCCGCTGACTCTCGGGCAGGCCGTGCTGGGAGGCTTGGTTTGGTGGGCCTTTCCGATCACCTGGCATCACGCCATGCGCGTCGGGCCGGGATATTATTCCTTCGCGCACCGGTTGGTTTCCTGGTAGGTTTCGGAACGCTTCCCTATCTCGCGGCCCCCCGGCCATCTGATAAATCGGACCTACCGAAAGTAAAAACACCTCAAGGGTTAAAGCCCAGGAATTGGGCGCTCTAGCGGCACGACCGAACAGGCTGGGGGAAAATGCATTGGCGCGCTCTTGCTCCGCGGCAGGTAGTGTGCCAGGGCAGACGCCGGGCGGGGCAAGCCCCGGCCCCTTCAAGGGCGGAACGGCGCCCCCAGGACGCGACTTGGAGTCGTCCCTTCGAGAAGAAGAGTTATGAGATAAGTTTTCACAAATTGAGGTGCTCGTAGTTGCCTGAACCGGCAGGTCGGTCCTTGGCGGGCGGAGTTTGGCGTCTGTTCGAAGCCCGGTCCCAAACTCCTGCGATGGAGCACCCACACTTGGCGCAGGCGCCGTTTTTGAGGTGATTCTCGAGCACGTCGTGCCAGGAGCGGTGAATCAGCAGGACGCCGCAACTGGGGCAATGGGTGTGCGCGCCGTCGCTGTAGATGTTGCCTTCGTAGACGTAGTGCAGGCCAACTTCGCGGGCGATCTGGCGAGCGCGATGGAGGGTCTCCGGCGGCGTGCGCGGCTTGTCGCGCAGCTTGAAATCCGGATGAAACGCGGTGAAGTGTAAGGGAACGTCGGGTCCGAGATTGGTCAGGATCCATTCCGCGAGCTTTCGCGTTTCCGCAGGATCATCGTTCAGCGTTGGGATCATCAGGTTGGTGATCTCGAACCAGACTTTGGTTTCCTGCTTCAGCCACTGCAGGGTTTCCAGCACCGGCGTCAAATGGGTGAGCGTGATCTTGCCGTAGAAATTCTCGGTAAATGCTTTCAGGTCGATGTTGGCCGCGTCGATGTAGTCGTATATGTCGTGAAAAGCTTCGCGGGTGATGTAGCCGTTGGACACCATCACCGTTTTTAGGCCGTGCTTCTTGGCGGCTTTGCAGATGTCGATGACGTACTCGCCCCAGATGGTCGGCTCGTTGTAGGTAAAGGCGATCGAGTCGCAGCCATGCTGCAG
>Ga0210384_10001377_pt1 | contig 33246 bp, 31 predicted proteins | sample IncBWH2MmetaG_FD_160574 | JGI IMG/M metagenome (GOLD analysis project Ga0210384, IMG submission 160574) | Forest soil microbial communities from Barre Woods Harvard Forest LTER site, Petersham, Massachusetts, United States - Inc-BW-H-2-M | ecosystem: Environmental > Terrestrial > Soil >...
ATCGGTACGCTCGCGAACGCTGACGCCGTAGAGCCGCTGCGTCAGCACGAACAAGCCGTCCAGGACCTTCGGCAGCGGAAAATAAGGGCGCAGCGCCTCCTGCGAGACTTTGTAGCGGCTCTCTTGCAGCCGCTCGCCGTAGTAGGCCATGTCCCAGGCGTTGAGCTTGCGGCCGGCAAATTCCTCCAATCCCAGGAATTCCTCGCGCGCCGCCGGCCGGCAGCGCCGCGCCAAATCATCGAGAAAGGCCAGCACCTGCTTGCTGCTCTTGGCCATGCGCGTGGCCAGCGCATAGTCGGCAAAGTTCGAAAATCCCAAAAGCTTCGCGAGTTCGTCGCGCAGCGGCAGAATCTCCGCGATGATGCCGTAGTTGTCGAAGCGGCCCGCGCTCGGACCCAGTTCCGAAGCGCGCGTGATCCAGGCTTCGTAGATGTCGCGGCGCAGCTGCTCATTTTCGGCGCTGGACATGATGGTCATGTAGGTGGGTTGGTCGAGCTTGAACAGCCATCCCGCTTGATTCGCCTCGCGCGCATCGGCCGCGGCGCGGTCGATGGCATTGCCCGGCAGTCCGGCCAGTTCCGCGCTGTTGGTGACGCTGCGCGTATAGGCTCGCCCCGCATCGAGCACGTTTTCGGAAAACTTGGTTGCCAGGTGCGCCAGGCGTTGCGCCACTTCGCGATAACGGGTTTTCTGGTCGGCCTGTAGATCGACTCCGGCCAGCCGGAAGTCGCGCAACGCGTTTTCCAGCAGCTTGCGCTGCGAAGGATCCAGCGCATCGCCCTCCATTTTCAACACACGCGCATAGGCGGCTTGCAGGGCCCTGTTCTGCCCCAGCTCCGACGAAGAGTCCGTGAGCAGCGGCACGCATTCGTTGTATGCCTCGCGCATCTCCGCGGAGTTCGCGACGGCATTCAGGTGCGATATCGGGCTGAACACGCGGCTCAAGCGGTAGCTCAGCTCCTCGACCGGCACCACCAGCGAGGCGAACGTGGGACTGTCTTGCGCGGTCAGTTCCGCGAGGCGCGCGCGATTCTCCGCCAGCACCTTTTCAAGGGCGGGACGCGCATGGCGCGGCTCGATACGCCCAAAGTCCGGCAGCGCGCCCAGTTCCAGAAGTGGATTGTTCACCCGTCAATTCTAGCAGACGCGCGCCGCGATCCGGCCACGGGCGATATACTGCGAGTGTGTCCGACCAAGCATTTGATCTCATCAGCATCGGCGGCGGCAGCGGCGGCCTCGCCTGCGCGCAGCGCGCGGCCGAGTTCGGCGCCAAGACGGCGGTTGTCGAACCACATCGCCTGGGAGGGACCTGCGTGAACGTGGGGTGCGTGCCCAAGAAAGTCATGTGGAACGCGGCGAGCGTCGCATTGAGCCTGCGCGACGCGAATGACTATGGCTTCGACGTCAACGTGGGCGGGAACGACTGGGCCGAAACAAAGCGCAAGCGCGATGCCTACGTACTGCGCTTGAACCACATCTATGAACGCAATCTGGCGGCCAAGGGTGTGGCGTACGTCCGCGGCGCGGCCCGCTTCGTGGATGCGCACACCGTCGAGGTGAACGGACAACGATTGAGCGCCCGCCATGTGGTGATTGCGACCGGCGGCAAGCCGATGCTGCCGCACATCCCCGGCGCGGAGCTCGGCATCAGCTCGGACGGCTTTTTCGAACTCGAGACCCGGCCGCAGCGGGTTGCCGTGGTCGGCAGCGGTTACATCGCCTGCGAGCTGGCCGCGTCCTTCCAGGAGCTCGGCAGCCAAGTGGAGCAATTCATCCGCAAGGACCGGTTGCTGACGAACTTCGATGTGATGCTGGGCAAGTCCCTGATGCGCGAAGTTCGCGCGCAGGGCATGCTCGTGCATGAACGGGCGCTGCCGGCCGCCGTGCGCGACGCGGCGGGCAAGAAAACCCTCGTGGCGGCCGACGGGCGCGAATTTGCGGGGTTCGATTGCGTGCTGTGGGCGATCGGACGGGAAGCAAATGTAGCGAGCCTCGATCTGGCGGCGGCGGGCGTTGCCATCGACGACGGCAACTACGTCATCACCGATAATTTTCAAAACACCAATGTGGCCGGTGTCTATGCGATCGGCGACGTCACGGGACGCATGGCCCTGACGCCGGTGGCGATTGCCGCGGGCCGGCGCTTGAGCGATCGGCTATTTGGCGGCCAACCCGAGCGGCATCTGGACTACAACCTGATCCCGACGGTAATTTTCACGCACCCGCCGATCGGCACGGTCGGTGCCACCGAAGCGGAGGCGCGCGCTCAATACGGCGACGCGGTGAAGGTGTACGTCGCCGATTTCACGCCGATGTATCACGCGCTGACGACGCGAAAAACTCACACCGACATGAAACTGGTTTGCGCGGGGTCCGAGCAGCGCATCGTCGGCTGCCACATCCTGGGGCTGGGTGCCGACGAAATGCTGCAGGGATTTGCGGTGGCGATTCGCATGGGCGCGACGAAGGCGGACTTCGACGATACGGTGGCCATACACCCGACGAGCGCGGAGGAACTAGTGACCATGCGTTAGGAGAACTAGGCCTATCGGTATCACACGCCGCGCTACCGACATTGAGCTGGTCCACCTCAACGCCCTAGGGGATGGAAAGCTTCGAGGCACTGCCTCTTCCGTGCCTCGAAGCTTTCTATCTCCTAGGCGTGCTGCGCCAGGGCCTCGAGTGCGGGTCCGGTGTCGGGGCGTATTCCACGCCACAGTAGAAAAGACTCCGCGGCCTGTTCGACCAGCATCCCCCAGCCCTTGGTGGTGCGCGCGGCATGCAGGGCCTTTGCCCACAATGTAAACGGGGTATGTCCGCGGCCATAGGCCATGTCGTAACAAATGCTCTCTTCGCTCACGAGCCCGACCGGCATCTCCGGCATCTCTCCTTGCAGGCTCGCCGCCGTGGCGTTGATGATGAGATCGTAGGGAGGACCCGCCACCTCGGAGAAGCCGCAACCGGAAATCTCACCCAAGTCGGCGAATTCCGCGGCCAGCTTGCGGGCGCGCTCCGGCGTGCGATTGGCAATCACGACTTCGCGCAATTCCCTATCCATCAATGAGCCGAGCACGCCGCGAACCGCGCCGCCGGCGCCGAGAATGAGCACGCGCTTGCCCGTCAGCGCTATCCCCAGGTTGTTCTCCAGATCAGCCATCAATCCCAAGCCGTCGGTGTTGTCGCCCAACAGCGAGGTCTGCTCGAAGAACGCGATGGTATTGACGGCTTTGGCGCGCTCCGCGCGAGGCGTGAGTTCATTCACCAGTTCCGCGGCCGCTTGCTTGTGCGGCAAGGTGACGTTCAGGCCCTTGAGGCCGGCGGCGAACAAGCGCAGTGCCTCGCCGCGAAAATTTTCGGGCGGGATGTCGAAGAGCCGATAGACCAGGTTCTGGGCGGTGGCCTTCGCGAACATGCCGTGAATGAACGGCGACCAGCTATGGGAGATCGGATGACCTGCAACGCCGTACTGATCAGGTGCCTCTGACGTTACGTTCGAGCTCACTTAAGCGATCCACTCCGCCGCACGTTTCGCAAAATAGGTCAAGATGCCGTCGGCGCCGGCGCGCTTGATGCAGGTCAGTGCCTCCAGCGCGACCGCCCGCTCGTTCAGCCAGCCGTTGCCCGCGGCGGCCATGATCATCGAGTATTCGCCGCTCACTTGGTAGACCAAAGTGGGCATGCCGAACTTGTCCTTGACACGCCGCACGATGTCCAGATACGGCAGTCCGGGTTTGACCATCACCATGTCGGCGCCTTCGCTGATATCGAGCGCCACTTCGCGCAGCGCCTCGTCGGAATTGCCGATGTCCATTTGATAGGTGTGCTTGCCGCCGCCTCCCAATTGGGCCGCCGAGCCAACGGCGTCGCGAAACGGGCTGTAGAAATTGGAGGCGTACTTGGAGGCGTAGGCCAGAATGCGCGTGTGCACCAAACCTGCCGTCTCGAAGGCGGTGCGGATCGCGCCGATGCGTCCATCCATCATGTCCGACGGCGCCACGACATCGGCGCCGGCGTCGGCATGCGAGCGCGCCTGGCGCACCAGCGATTCGACGGTGACGTCGTTCATCACGTACCCATGCTCGTCGACGATGCCGTCCTGTCCATGCGTGGTGAAGGGATCGAGCGCCACATCGGTGATCACGCCCAAATGGGGGAATTCCTTCTTTACCGCCCGGACCGCCACTTGAGCGATGCCCTCCGGATTCCAGGATTCACGCGCGTCCAGAGATTTTTTCGCCTCCGGGGTGACCGGAAACAACGCGATCGCCGGAATCTTGAGCCGCACCAGAGCCGCGCATTCGCGCAGCAATTCATCGACCGGCAGACGCTCGATGCCCGGCATGGAGGCCACGGGCTGACGATCGCCGCGGCCCTCGACCACGAAAATCGGGTAAATCAGCGAGTCGACGCTCAAGTGCGTTTCACGCATCAAACGGCGCGAAAACTCATCGCGCCGCATGCGCCGCATGCGGGTGTTTGGAAATGAATTGCCGCCCATTCCGGTCATATGAGTGTGACTCCGACCATCCAGTTTGCCGCCGCAAAAAGCCTAAGTCCGTGCCCAATCGGCACATTTGGCCGTCGGCGCGGCCCGGCTAACGCGGTAATATCGCGGCAACGATACCTCAAGCCGGGTTTTGATTCATTCATGAACGACGAGGCAGGCGGAATTCAGAGACGCACCCGGTTTCAGGCGCTATGCCAGTCGCTGCGCCCGGACCTGCTGCGATTCGCCTTCTGGTTGTCGCGCGACCGTGCCTTGGCCGAGGACGTCGTCCAGGAAAGCATGCTGCGGGCCTGGAAGGCGCAGGATTCCTTGTTGGATGAGAGCGCGGCGAAACCCTGGCTGCTGACCATCGTCCGCCGCGAATACGCGCGCACATTCGAACGCAAGCGCTTCCCAACGGTGGACGTGGACGAACTGGTCGCCAAAGAGGAGCCGATGTTGGCCGCCGCCGAGGAACAGGACATCGCCGACGTGCGTGCCGCCATCATGAAATTGCCCGATGAATATCGCGAGCCGCTCGTGCTGCAGGTGTTGATGGGATTTTCGACCGCGGAGATCGCGCGCGAACTGGATCTCTCGGGACCGGCGGTGCTGACCCGTCTGTTCCGTGCGCGCCGGCGGTTGCGCGCCGCTTGCGGCGAGGATACGACTTTGGACCCGCAGGAATGATGGAACACACGGATTATCGAGCTTCGATCCTGGCCGATCCGCACAGCACGGATGCGGAATTGCGCGCGCATCGCGAGGCTTGCGCCGAGTGCCGCGATTTTACCGAACGGCTATTGAGATTCGAGTCGCGGCTCGAACGCGCCTTGCGCGTGGATATTCTCACCAAGGCCGCCGAGCCGCTGCCTACCGACGAGCCGCAGCCTGTGGCCGACGTGCTGCCGTTTGCGCGCAAGGCCGGCCATGACGCTCGTGCGCCGCGGCGCTGGATGGCCATCGCAGCCAGCGTTCTGCTCGGCGTTGCCGTCGCCGGCGGCATCTGGCTGACGCTGCCACAGCAGAGCCTTGCCGCCGACGTGGTCGCGCACATGGCCGGAGAGCCGGAAGCGTGGCAGCGCACGGAGGCCGTGGCGGATTCTGAGTTGGACCAGGTGCTGAAGGACTCGAAGCTTCGCCTGAAGCCCGATGCGGGTGTCGTCAGCTACGCCAGCAGTTGCGCATTCCGGGGACATCGGGTGCCGCATCTGGTGGTGCAAACGCCGTCCGGGCCGGTGACGGTGATGGTGCTGGTCCATGAATCCGTGCGCAAACCCATGCGATTCGACGATGAGGGCTATCGCGGAACCATCGTGCCCGTGCCCGGCCACGGCAGCATCGCCGTACTCATGCGCGGCTTGACGGTAGGCAGCGGCGAAATCGAACGCATTGCGGCGCGAGTCGACGATTCGATCGTCTGGACTCGCTAGGATAGGCCAGGAGCCTGTCCGGCCACGGGGGATACTCAGACAGGCTCTTTAAATACCCACCTCGTTCAACAGGTCGATGAGCCGCCGGGCGCTTGCGGCCAGGGTCGGATGTTCGGCTTCAAATTGCACCGCGACCCGCTCCAAGCGCTGGGGCAGAGACTTGTCGATCGTTTCGGCCGCGGGGCCCGGCGGCTCATCGACCATGCGTTTGACATCCGGAAGGATCTCGCCGAGCGATTGCCGCGTCGCGGGATCCTGTTGATGTGCCTTGGCCAATTCGGCATGCAGTTTGGCGAGCCGCTCGCGCAATGATTTTGGATCCATAAGTTTATCCTCCGAGGAGCATGCGTCATTGTGCCAGTCGCTCGGGCGTAAGGCGCGCGACTTCGACGTAGCCGGCGCCGGCCGCCGCGATTCCCCGGTGAATCGCCCCGTAGGCATCGCGAAGAAATTGGTCCGCGCCATAGGGTGGATTGACGATCATGAGCCCGCTTCCCGCGAGCCCCAGTCCGGCGTCGTCGGGATGAATCGCGAGATCCGCCACGAGCATTTTGGGAATTTGCAGCGCTTCAAAGCGCGTGTGCACCATCCGGCGCTGCGTCGCGCTGCGAATGGGGTACCACATCAAATAGACAGCGCCCGGCCAGCGGCGATAAGCCTCGCCAAATGCCTGCAGCATCATCTTGAGCTCATCGAGGCTCTCGTAGGGCGGATCGATCAGCACCAGACCGCGGCGTTCCTCGGGCGGCAGGAATGCCTTGAGCGCCGCATAGCCATCCTCGATCTCCGTTCGAACGCGCCCCAGCGATTCGATCTCGCGTTCCGCGGCGCGGGCTTCCGCGGGCAACAGCTCCACGAACAACGCACGGTCCTGCGGACGCAGAGCTTGCGCAATCAGGGCGGGCGATCCGGGATAGCGCGGCAGCCGTTTGCCGCGCCGCGCGCGTATTGCCGTGAAGTAATCGGCGAGGAATCGATCGCCGAGGGCATTGACGATCAGGCGCTGCACGCCGCGTTCCGCTTCGCCGGACTTCTGCGCCTCGGGCGCCTGCAGGTCGTAAAAACCACGGCCCGCGTGGCTGTCCAGCGCGAAAAACGCCGCATCTTTGCGCTTCAGCGCATTCAGGCAGTACACCAGTCCGACGTGTTTTGCGACGTCGGCAAAATTGCCTGCGTGGTAGATGTGGCGGTAATTCATGGTGCATTATGCATCCACCGATGCTTTGCGGGGCGGGTCATGAAGAGCGGAATATTCGAGATTGACGGCGTCGCATATCCCGATGCCGATGCGTCGGATCCGGTTGCGCTGGGCTGGATGCAGGGCTCGCCGCCGCCGCCGGCAAAACTGATCCGCTTCGAGGATGACAAGTTCCTGGAGTTTCCGCAGATTCGTTGGACGCTGTCGCATATGCGCGAGCTCGCGCCGACGGCCGCCGTTTGGCGCGGCGCCGGCGTGCCGAGCGATCTCGGCGTTGCGCCGCTCGGCCTCGAGGCCTCGATCGACGCGCTGGCATTCGTGGATTTGCATGGCCGCAAGCTCACGTGGGCGCAATCGCTCGATCACACCTACACGGACGGCATTGTGGTCTTGCATCGCGGCCGGCGAATATATGAGCGCTACTTCGGCGCGTTGCAGGGGCAGCGTCCGCACGCCTGCTTTTCGATCACCAAGTCCTATGCCGCCACGCTTGCCGCGACGCTGATCCACGAAGGCGCGCTGGATGAAGCCAAGACGGTGTCGCACTACCTGCCGGAAATGATCGGTACCGCGTATGAAGATGCGTCGCTGCGCCAGGTGCTCGACATGCAAATCGGCGTGCAGTATTCCGAGTTGTATGCGGATCCCAAGGCGCATATCTGGGACTACGGGCGCGCCGGGGGCCTGCGCCCGCGCGGCCCGGATTACACGGGACCTCGGAATTTCTACGAGTATCTGCGCACGCTGCGCAAGGAAGGCGCGCACGGCGCCGCCTTTGCGTACAAAACGGTCAACACGGAAGTCCTGTGCTGGGTGATGAGGCGCGTGACCGGCGTCGCGCTGCCCGACATGCTGAGCGAGCGAATCTGGTCGCAAATCGGCTGCGAAGAAGACGGCTACCTGACGGTCGACAGCATCGGCACAGCCATGGGCGGGGCAGGATTGAGCGCCAGCCTGCGCGACTTATGCCGCTTCGGCGAACTTCTGCGATGCGAGGGCGCGTGGCACGGCAAGCAGCTCATCCCGGCGGAAGTCGTCGCCGATATTCGGCGCGGTTCCGATCCGGCCAAATTTGCGATGGCCGGATACACGCTGCTGCCGGGCTACTCCTATCGCAACATGTGGTGGGTGTCGCACAACGCGCTCGGCGTGTTCGAGGGGCGCGGCATCCACGGCCAGCGCCTGTACATCGCGCCCAAGGCGGAATTGGTGATCGCGCGTTTTTGTTCTCACCCGGTTGCTTCCAGCGCGGCGAACGACCCCGTCACGCTGCCGGCATTCGCCGCCATGAGTCGGCTGGTGATGGCCGGGTAGCTCCTTGGCGCGCGCTCCAACCGCGGCTGCGGCGCGGTCGGGCCGCCCCGGTTATTTAACATCTTGCGGCGACAACGTTTGAAATCGCGCGGCAGTTCACAGTTGCAGCCGTCGCCCGGGCACGGCATCGGCTACCATTTCCCAAGGATATGTCGAGCCAGGAGAGAGCCCATGAGCGGGATCGCTGCGGAGAGCTTGATCGAATCGCACGAGTATTACGGCGACGAACTGGTCCGGCGTGCAACGCTGGAGCGCCGCCACTACGAGCGCAAGTCGGTCGCGATTCACGCCAGGGTGACGGTGCCGGGAATGTCGGTGCTGCCGGGGCATACGGTCGATATGTCGCGTGCCGGCGCCAGCATCACCGTGCCGTTCGAGCTCGCGCACGGACAACAATGCCTCATCGACCTTAAGCTGGAGGCCTGCGGCGACACCAGCGCCTTCCACATACAAGCCGAAGTACGCTACTGCGTGCCCATGAGCGACGGCCGGTTCCGCGCCGGTCTGCGATTCGGCGAAACCGACGCCGCCACCTCGGCGCTCATCGCGGCAATCTTAAGAACTCCCGTCTGAAATCAAAAGATCCCGGGTCGCGACGTCGCTGCTTCCCCAGTGCGGAAATGCCTGCAAGGCATCGACGTAGTTGTGGATGACATCGGTGTGAGCGTCCTCTTGCCAGCCCCCGGGCTGGCCGCTTTGCGGTAGATCGCGAGGCCGGCCTTGCTCATCGATCGAATAGAGCGTGAAGTTCAGCGCCTGGCGCGCTTCACTCGCCAAGCTCGGCGACTCGACCGCCTTCGCAAACATGGCGAGGACGGCGCCGTAAGTTGAATTCACGCCGCCCCAAGCCTGGCGGTCCTCGTCCTGCTCGTGGCATACGGCCACGCCAAATTCGCGATGAGTGAAGTTTGCGCGCACGAAATCGATCAACACGCGGCAGTCATTCAGCCAGTCACGGTCGAGCGAGTCCTTTTTCTCGAGCAGGTAGCGCGCAAGATTCAAAGGCGCCCAGGCGCTGCGATTGGTGGGCGTGTCGTGATCCTCGAAGAACTGCGCGAACAGCGCGCCGCCGGCAGCCGCGCTCGGAATCTGCCGCTCCTTGATCCATTGCCATAGCGCCCGCCGCGGCGCCGCGAATTCGCCGTAGCCGTGTGTCGTGAGCAATTCGTAGAGGCGCAGAATATAAGTCATGTTCCCCGAAATGGGCCCGCGGCCCTCGCCGCTGCGGTAGTCCGCGCGAAATGGCCAGGGCGAACGGCTGTCGTCGCCGTTCCGCTGATTCGCCGCCAGCACGCGCGCGTTTTGCAGCGCCTGCGCCAGATACTTCGCCTCGCCGGTCGCCTCGAAGAGCAGCGCCAGCGCATAGCCGGCGATCCCGCCCTTGTCCGGTTGAATCTCGTAAGGCCGATCCGATTGCGAACCGCAGTCGGCGGGCTGCGGGAATTGGGCGCGCTTGCCGGTGGAGCGCGTGAATGCCGGATATTTGCCGGTACCCGGCGTGAGCACCTCGCTCACCAGGTAATCACCCAGCAAGCGCGCCGTGACGAGCCATGCAGGCTGCTGCTCGCCGCGCAACCCATGAAATTTGAGATACGACAGGATTCCCATGCCGTTTTGCGTCGACGGGATGATATCGGTGCGCTCCGTACTCGGAATCCAGCCGGCGTCCAGAAACGTCTCGCAGGCGAAGCGCGGATAACCGTGATCGAGCGGACACTGCTGATAGAAATTCATTTCCCGATCCAGCGCCGCGGTCCAGGAAGTCCAGGGCATCAATCGCCCCGATGCATCGAAGACTGCCGTGTGGCCGGCGATGCTCGTAGGCGCGCTCACAGCGTGCGATAAAAAAAGGTTGTGTCGCAAAGTCCGCCGCCCGGCAGCAACGCGTAGCCCGGGATGACGCCGCAGCGCCGCCAGCCGAGCTTTGCATACAGCCGCTCGGCATCGCCGCTTGCCGTGTCGAGCACCAGCAGCGTCTTGCCGGCGCTTGCCGCCGCACCCTCGGCCGCCGCGAGCAATGCCGCGCCGACCCCGTGCCGCCGCGCACGCCGATGTACCAGCATTTTCGCGACATCCGCACGGTGCGGCTGATTCTCGGCCTGCGCGAAGATGATCTGCACGGTGCCGATGATCCGTCCGGCCGCGTTCTCCGCCACCAGCAGAATCCGCTCGCGCCGCTCGACGCCGGCGGCGACGTCGCGCCAAAATGCCACCGCCGTGGCGCGCGCGATGGGCAGCATGAAACTCACGGAAGCGCCGCCTTCGACGCAATCGATGAGCACGTCGCTCAATTCTTGGAGTTCGCGCTCACCCACGGCGTGCAGGGTTCGAAGCCGAATGGTGTCTGACACTGCCTTAAGTTCCCAACCCGGCCGCGAAAAGCTCGCGCCTCATCACAAAATACCGCGCGGTGTTTGTCAAACGGTCTCGTGGAACGCCTTACGGATGAATGCGTCCTTCGCCGTACAATAGCAATCGGAGGTGTGCGATGACCCTGACAAAACTGTTTGGAATCGAGCTGCCGCTCATTCAGGCGCCCATGGCGGGCTCCCAGGGAAGTGAGCTGGCCATAGCGGTATCCAATGCCGGCGGCTTGGGGTCTTTGCCGTGCGCGATGCTTTCCACGGATGCCATGCGGACGGAATTGAGCGCAATTCGCGCCCGGACCGATGCGCCCTTCAACGTCAATTTCTTTTGCCACACCCAGCCCGCCGCGGATGACGAGCGCGAGGCGGCGTGGCGCGAGCTGCTGTCTCCCTACCTCAGGGAGTACGGAATCGATCCAAACGCCGGCTCCGAAGCCGCGTTGCGCACCCCGTTCAGCGCAACGGCCGCGGAGACCCTCGAACAGTTCAAGCCCGCAGTGGTCAGTTTTCATTTCGGCCTGCCGTCGGCCGATCTGGTGGCGCGAGTCAAATCCTGGGGCTCGAAACTGCTCTCGTCGGCCACGACCGTCGAGGAGGCCCTGTGGCTCGAGCGCCGCGGCGTCGACGCCATCATCGCGCAAGGCGCCGAAGCGGGCGGCCATCGCGGAATCTTTTTGTCAGACGACCTCACTACACAAGTCGGTACCTTTGCACTGCTGCCGCAAGTCGTCAAAGCGGTCGGGGTGCCGGTCATCGCCGCCGGTGGAATCGCCGATGCGGCGGGCGTCGCGGCGGCGCTGTCGCTGGGCGCCGCGGGCGTGCAACTCGGCACTGCCTACTTGCTTTGCCCGGAGGCCAAAACCAGCGCCGTGCATCGCGCCGCCCTGAAGAGCGGGCGTGCTTCTCATACCGCCCTGACGAACCTGTTTTCGGGCCGCCCGGCGCGGGGAATCATGAATCGCCTCATGAAGGAGTTGGGACCCATCAACGGCGCGGCGCCGGCGTTTCCCCTCGCAGCCGGCGCCCTGGTGCCGCTGCGGAAAAAAGCCGAAAGTGCCGGCTTGGGGGATTTTTCGCCCCTGTGGGCGGGGCAGAACGTCAGCGGCTGCAAAGAGGTTTCCGCCGCAGCGTTGACCCGCGCCTTGATTCGCTAGGGGATCGCATGGCGCTTGGCGGAACTGTCTACAACTTCAAGATCGAACTCGCCGATTCGGACCGCGCCGTCTATGTGCCTCTGGATTTGCGCGTGGCGCGTCATCCGTCGGAGACCGAAGAACACTTGCTGACGCGCGTTCTCGCTTACTGTCTGGAGTACACCGAGGGCATCGGTCTCTCGAATGGTCTGTCCGATCCGGATCAGCCGGCAATATCGGTGCGCGATCTGACCGGCGCATTGCGCGTTTGGATCGATGTCGGCGCGCCCGAGGCCGCGCGTCTGCATCGGGCCGCCAAGCTTGCGCCGCGTGTCGCGGTATACACGCACAAGGATGCGGGGCAGCTCGCCGCCCGTTTGAGCGCGGAGAAAATCCACCGTGCGGAGGCCTTGGAGCTGTACGCCGTGGACCGGGATTGGCTGGCGACGCTGGCGGCACGGCTCGAGCGGCGCATGGAATTCGCGCTCACCGTGGCTGACCGCCACGTGTATTTGTCGCTGGGCGCGGAAACCATCACCTGCGCGATCCGCTGGGTAGGGCTTGGCGAGCGATAGGCGCGCCGAGTGCATTCCGCAACGGCGAGTTCGGTCCCTGCGGGGTCAGTCGGCGCCGGCGAGTTCAGCCAAATAATTTCGCGGGCGAAGGTATTCGTTCAGTCTGGCTTCGGGCGATCCCGGCGCGGGATGCCAATCGTATTCCCAGCGCACGATGGGCGGCAGGGACATCAAGATGGACTCGGTGCGGCCGCGGGACTGCAATCCGAATAACGTACCGCGATCGTAGACCAGGTTGAACTCCACATAGCGGCCGCGCCGGTACAGCTGAAATTGCCGTTCGCGATCCCCGTATGGCAGATCGCGGCGCCGTTCCAAGATAGGCAGGAAGGCCGGCAGAAAGTGATCGCCGACGCTGCGCTGAAACGCGAAGCAACGGCTGAATCCGCCTTCGTTCAAATCGTCGAAGAACAATCCGCCGACGCCGCGGGTTTCGTTTCGATGCGGCAGAAAAAAATAACGGTCGCACCAATCCTTGTATTTCCCGTAGGCGTCCGCGCCGAACGCCTGGCAGGCGTCGCGCGCGGTTCGATGCCAGTGAAGCACGTCCTCGTCGAAAGGGTAGTAGGGCGTCAGATCGAAACCGCCGCCGAACCACCAGACTTCCGGCCCTGCTGCCGGGCGCGCGATGAGGAAGCGGACATTGCAATGCGTGGTGGGCGCATGGGGATTGCGCGGATGGAACACCAATGAGAGCCCCATCGCTTCGAAGGGTGCGCCGGCAATGTCGGGACGCTGGTTCGACGCGGAGGCCGGCATTTTCTCGCCGAACACATGCGAGACGGAGACGCCGGCACGCTCGAATACCGCGCCGTCACTTAAAATGCGGCTCTCGCCGCCGCCCCCTTCGGGCCTAACCCAAGCGTCGCGCCGAAATTTCACCGAATCGAGTTTCTCGATCGACGCGGTAATGCGGTCCTGCAGTTCATTCAGGTAACCCTTGACCGCGGATGCGTCTGCCGAATCGATTGTTGGCATTCGAGACCTTACGCCTTCTTTTTTGCGGGCCTCTTCTTGGCCGCCTTGGGCGTGACCGTAGCTTTAACCTTGGCCTTGGCCTTGGGCACTGCGGCCGGCTTCACCGGCGCCTGTTTGTTGACCGCTGCCTTCTTGCCTTTTGCCGCAAGTTTTATGGGCGCCGCGCCCACGGGGGCGGCAGCTGCCGCGGGTGCGCCCGCCGCGGTTTTCGCGGCCTTGGGTGGGGTCTTCGCGGAAAACTTCGAGCCTTTCGCGCCCTTGCGCCCCCATTTGCCGCGTTCGGGCGCCGCCGCAAGCAGCGATTTGCACTCTTCCAACGTCAGGCTTTTCGGGTCCTTGTCCTTCGGGATTTTCGCGTTGCGCGCCTTGTCGGTGATGTAGGGTCCGTAGCGCCCGTTCAGCACTTGAATGCCGGCGTCCGGGAAATCCAGGATCAGCCGGTTGGCATCCGCAATTTCCTTTTCACGAATCACCTCGAGCGCACGCTCCGGGGTGATTTCGTAGGGATCGTCGGTCTTCAGCGAAACGTACTTGGCGCCGTACTTCACATAGGGGCCGAAGCGGCCGACGTTCGTGGTGATTTCATCGCCGGCCGCGGTGGCGCCCAGCTTGCGCGGCAGCTTGAACAATTCCATGGCCTGCGCGTGGGTGATCTGATCCATTTTTTGGCCGGGGCGCAGTCCCGCGAACCGAGGTTTGTCTTCATCATCCTTGGTGCCGATCTGCACGAACGGACCGAAGCGTCCCATGCGCACACTCATCGGCTTGCCGCTCACCGGATCCGGTCCCAAGTCCCGCGCCTGGGCCACTTCTTCGCGGCTGACCGACTTTTCGGTGTGCTTCACGAGCTCGATGAAGGGCTTCCAAAATCTTTCCAGCAGCGGCACCCATTCCTGCTCGCCGCTGGCGATGGAGTCCAAGGAGTCTTCCATCTTTGCCGTGAAGTCGTAATCGACGTAGGTCGTGAAGTACTGGGTCAGGAAGCGGCTGACGATCTTGCCGATGTCCGTCGCGGTAAAACGGCGGCTTTCGATGTCGACATACTGGCGGTCGCGCAGCGTGGAGATGATCGACGCGTAGGTCGAGGGACGTCCAATACCGTACTCCTCCAGCGCCTTGACCAGCGAGGCCTCGGAGAATCGCGGCGGCGGCTCGGTGAAATGCTGGCTCGGGACGATGCCGACCAGCCTGACCCGATCGCCCTCTTTCATGGGGGGCAGCACATGATCCGAATCGTCTTGCACGGCGTCATCCAAGCCTTCCTGGTACACCGATATGTATCCCGGCTTGACCAGCGTCGAGCCGTTGGCACGCAGCACCGTACGCTTCGGCCCGTCGGCTCCCGCACGCATTTCCACCGTGACCGTGTCGAATATCGCCGGCGCCATCTGGCAGGCGACGGTGCGTTTCCAAATCAACGAATACAGGCGAAATTGATCGGACTCGAGCTTGTTCTCGATGTCTCCCGGCAACACGCTGACCGCGGTCGGGCGAATGGCCTCGTGCGCCTCTTGCGCGTTTTTCGACTTGGTCTTGAAGATTCGCGGCTCTTCGGCCAAACCCGCCTGACCGTACAGCTGCACGATGACATCGCGGATCTGGCCGATGGCCTCCTGGGCGAGGTTGAGCGAGTCGGTGCGCATGTAGGTGATGAGACCCACCTGGCCTTCGCCGATGTCGACGCCTTCGTAAAGCTGCTGCGCCACACGCATGGTTTTTTGCGCGCTGAAGCCCAGCTTGCGCGCCGCTTCCTGCTGCAGCGTGGAGGTTGTAAACGGCGGCGCCGGATTGCGCTTGCGCTGCTTGCGGTCGACCGACAGAACCGTGAGCTCGCCCTTGGCGGCGTCATTCAGCGCCCGCTCCACTTCCCGGGCACTCGCCTCGTTGGTAAAGCTGAACTGCTCGACCTTCGCGCCCTGGAACTCGACCAGCTTGCCGGGGAATTTCTGCCCGGAATGCTCCAGCTCCGCATCGATGCTCCAGTACTCGCGTGCCACGAAGGCCGCGATCTCATCCTCGCGCTCGCAGATCATGCGCAATGCCGGACTCTGCACGCGGCCCGCCGACAGTCCCGGCCGCACCTTCTTCCACAACAGCGGCGATAGATTGAAGCCCACCAGGAAATCCAGCGCGCGGCGCGCCTGCTGCGCATTCACCAGATCCACGGACAATTCCCGGGGTGAGGCCATGGCCTCCCGCACCGAGTTCTTGGTGATCTCGTAGAAAACCACGCGGCTCACTTCCTTGCCCTTGAGCTCGCCCTGGGATTTGAGCAGCTCATGCAGATGCCAGGAAATCGCTTCGCCCTCGCGATCCGGATCGGTCGCCAGAAACAGCGCTTTGGCTTTTTTGAGTGCGCGCGAAATCGCATCGACGTGCTTTTGATTGCGTTCGACCACCTGGTACTTCATGGCGAAGTGATGCTTGGGGTCGACGGCGCCTTCTTTCGGCACGAGATCGCGGACATGGCCATAGGAGGCCAGCACTTCGAAGTCCTTGCCGAGGTATTTCTTGATGGTCTTCGCCTTGGCAGGCGATTCCACGATAACGAGATTGCTGCTCAAAGTCGTCTAATGCAAGGCGTCGGTGCGCTCTTCGAAGACCAGGTCTTCCATTTGAGCGTAGGCGGACTCTTGGCCGGGCTGGCTGAACAGAACCATCAGCACGACCCATTTCACCTGTTCGATATCGATTTCGTCCGCCTCGAGGGCCATCAAGCGGTCGATCACCAGCTCGCGCTCCGCGCCCGAGAGGATCCGCACATTTTCGAGGTACATCAAATAACCTCGCACGTCCGTGTCCAGCCGCACGAGCTCCTGGCTGCTGAATACGCGCACGGCCCGCGCCGTGGCCTCGGCGACCTTGCCGAGTTGTTCGCCCGATAGCCCGTCGAGCCATTCCAGCGCCCGTTCGATGTCGGGTTCGGCGAATCCGGCTTTGTCCAGTTCGAGCTTCAGCGTATTTCGATCGGGCCGAGGCTCATCGTCGGCACTCATATAATTCTCGAAGAGATAGATGAGTAGATCGAGAACGTTATCTTTCACCTCCGGCTCCTAACGACTCGGGAGTAACGGCCCCCGGGGGCGGCCTGAACGTGGCCTTTTAGCTCGAGGATCAGCATCATCGAGGACACGGCTTCTGCCTTGAATCCGGTGCGGACCACCAACATATCGACGTCCGCCGGATCAAAGCCGAGCGCATCTAACAAGATTTTGTGTTCCTTGTCCATGCCCGTTTCGAAGTCGCCGGCCCGATCTGGGGCGTAGGAGGCGCGGCGCACACCTTCGAAGAATGCGGAAAAGTTCAACTCGCTCAATATGTCAGCGACGGTTTCCGTCAATTTCGCACCCTGGCGGATCAGTTCGTGGCAGCCGCGGCTCAAGGGGTTGTGGATCGAGCCCGGGACAGCGAACAGTTCGCGGTTTTGGTCGGCCGCGAGCCGCGCCGTGATCAAGGATCCTGAGCGGCGCGCGGCCTCGACCACCAGCGTGCCCAGACTCAAACCAGCGATGATGCGGTTTCGCTGCGGAAAGTTCGCGCGCCGCGGCGGGGTGCCCAGCGGGAATTCGCTGATCAAAGCGCCTTGCAGGCAGATCTCCTCGCTCAATGCCTGATTGCTGCGCGGATAGATGCTGTCGATCCCGCTGCCGAGCACCGCAAGAGTGATGCCTTGACCCGCGAGCGCTCCCCGGTGCGCGGCGCTATCGATGCCTTCGGCGAGACCGCTGGTGATCCCAAGCCCGCACGCCGCCAGCGATTCGGCAAATTCGAACGCCGTGTCGCGGCCCGCCGGCGTGGGATTGCGGCTGCCCACGATCGAGAGCTGCGGATCGTTCAAGATGTCGGCATTGCCGGCGACGTACAAGGCAATCGGGCTGTGCTGCATCCCGCGCAGCGCGGCGGGATACCGCCGGTCGGTGAACGCAACGACATGATGCCGCGGACTCTCTATCCAGGCGCGCTCGCCGGCGCAGCTCGCGGCGGCCGGGCTCTGCAAGAATTCGCGCGCCGCCGCCGGAATTCCCGCGCAGCGGCGGGCTTCGTCGGAGGACTCGATGAAGCCGGAGATGCCCCCTACTCGCTCAAGGGCGGCGGAAAGGGTGGCGACGTCGAGAGCAGGCGCGCGCGACAGCGCCATCCACGCGAACATCTCGGCGGCCCTTTGCATCGGGCCGATTATCGCGCAAGCGATCTAGGGCCTTAAGCGCGCTTTCGCGCTGAGAACATCGAGATTCTCGGGCCGGCGCTTACGGATTCTGGATTTTGTCCCCGACGCGAATCAGGTTCGTGGCTTCCATGATCAGGCCATAACTGATGTTGTCGAAGGTTTTGAACACCATGAAAGTGCCGGTGCGCTCGGAGGGCAGCGCCACTCTCTTCACGCCAAACCGATCGAGGTTGAAGAAGCCCTTCTTGTCGGTATCGGCGACCATGGGACCGGTGTCGAATACGCCGAGCACGTTGCCCGGCGCCAGGCCGTCGCGTGCACCGCGATTGACGACAACCACTTCGTACTGGCCGATGATGGTCACGCCGTCGGAGACGGCAATGATGCGGCCATTGGTTTTAGTCCGCGGCGCGCTCGGAATGAAGTCGAGCGGCACATCGACGCCGCCTGGGATGAGCTTGTCGCCGGCGCGGGATTCGCGCGCGGATTCGGTCATGATCAGCGTGGTGGGGTCGCCTTGGCGGGTCACGTGGCCCGAACCGGTGAAGATGCCGTCATAACCCAGGACACGATTGTCGTCCGGATCGATCAGCGGATCGCCGACGCGCACCACATTGTAATGAGAGCCGAGTTCCGCCGGGCTCGAGAAACCGCGCGCATAAACGGTGTCTCCCTCGGACATGACGACGTGCAAGTCGCGGGTCGCGAGGACATAGGGCGCGAGTTTGATCTGCTCCCGATCAAGCACGCTGGGCTTCGACATGAACGCGGCCACCGTTGCGTACGGAATGGTGGTGATGGCTGCGTCGAGGGGCTCACTGCGGACGCGCGGTTCAACCCGTACGCCGTCGCCGCGCTGCAAGTCGCCGCGCTGCAGCACGATTTGGGGCTTACCGTCGATGTAAACCAGGCGCAATGTGTCGCCGGGGTAGATCAAATGCGGGTTGTGGACCTGGGGATTGACCTGCCAGATCTCGGGCCAATACCAAGGATCGCGCAGGAAAACCTTCGCGATGCCCCACAAGGTATCGCCGCGTTTCACCACGTAGCTGTCGGGCGCATTGTCGGCCAGCGGGATGCCCCTGCGCGGCACTTCGGTCGTTTCGGTGGCAGAGGAGGCCGGGGAGGAAGAGCCAGCCGCCTCAATTGCCGCTTCCATGGCCGTCTTGTCGTTGCCGACCACGATGCCTTCCGCAGCGGACTCATTGTTCGTTGCCACGGGCGCGGAGCTTTCGTGCCTGGAGGCCGTCGTATGGCACCCGGCGAGCACCGCAACCGCTAAAAATAGGCCTGATGTTCTATGACCTTGCATTCGTTTCGCTCCCATGAGTCAGCTTATGGTTGCAGACTGACTGGTATACTTCCGCCCGGCCGCTCAAGACTGGGACGCATCACCCGTTTTTGCCTTTTGCCCGGCGCAATCCTGCGTCTGAGGCTTAAGGCATTAAGTTAAGCAGCGGCGGAACTTTAGCAACATTCTTGAGCCAAAAACACGATATTGCTCTCATAACTCCCATGACAAAGCTCGTAATTCTGGAGTATCCCGATCCGAGGCTGCGAAAGAAGGCTGCCCCGGTCGCGCAGGTTGATGATGCATTGCGTCAGTTCATCGACAATCTCCTCGACACCATGTACTCGGCCAATGGCGTTGGACTCGCTGCCACCCAGGTGGACGTGCATAAACGCGTGATCGTGCTCGACGTCAGCGAGACTCGGGATCAACCCCTGGTGCTCATCAATCCTGAAATCCTCAGCAAGGAGGGCGAGGCCCCCGCCGAGGAGGGATGTCTGTCCCTGCCCGGCATTTACGACAAGCTCACCCGTGCCACGCATATTCGCGTTCGCGCGCTTGGGCGGGATGGCCAGCCATTCGAAATTGACGCGGAAGGGTTGCTGGGCGTTTGCATCCAACACGAAATGGACCATTTGGAAGGCAAGCTATTTGTCGATTACCTCTCCGAGCTCAAGCGCACGCTGATCCGGCGCCGCCTGGAGAAAGAACGCAGGCAACGATCCACGGGCAGCGATTCACGCGCGCACGCGCCGGCTCTTTGAGCCTTGAGCACCGCTCCTTCCCTGAAGCTGGGCTTCGCCGGCACGCCTGACTTCGCGGTTCCCGCATTGGAGCGGCTCGCCGCGATGCACTCCATCGCCGCCGTTTTCACGCAACCGGACCGGCCGGCGGGCCGGGGTCAGGCGCTGCGCCCGAGCCCCGTCAAGCGCCGCGCGCTCGAGCTCGGATTGACCGTGCATCAGCCTGCGAGCTTCAAAACGCCCGAGGCGCCGGCGATGCTGCGAGCCGCCGAGGTCGATGTCCTGGTCGTGGTCGCCTACGGCTTGATTCTGCCGGCCGCCGTGCTCGAGCTGCCCAAGCATGGGTGCATCAATATTCACGCCTCGCTGCTGCCGCGCTGGCGCGGCGCGGCGCCCATTCAGCGTGCGCTGCTGGCGGGAGATGCGGTCACGGGCGTCACCATCATGCGCATGGAAGCGGGGCTCGATACGGGACCGATGCTGGCCTCGCGCACCGTCGGAATCGACGCGCGCGACAATGCGAAAACACTTCACGACAAGCTTGCGGCACTCGGCGCCGGGCTCATCGCGGAATCGCTGCAGGAGTTGGGCGCGCTTCGCGACGTCGTTCAGCCCGGTGAAGGCGTCACGTACGCGGCAAAAATCGACAAGGCAGAGGCGCATATCGATTGGGCGCGGCATGCGGAAGAAATCTCGCGCCAGGTGCGCGCGTTCAATCCCGCACCCGTGGCCGAGACTCGCTTCAAGGGCGAACAGCTGCGAATTTGGGAGGCAGAACCCATCGAATCCCCCGATTTGAGCGGCGCGGCGAGCCCGCCGGGATCGGTGCTCACGGCAACGCGCGAGGGCATCGACGTGGTCTGCGGCACGGGCGTCCTGCGTGTTCTCAAGCTGCAATTGGCCGGCCGCAAACCCTTGCCGGCCGAGGAATTCTTGCGGGGACAGCGCCTCGACGGCACGCGCTTCACCCATCCATGAGAGGCGCGGCCGCCAGTGCGCGCTCCCTGTCCGCACACGCGGTGGCGCGGGTGCTGCGCGAGGGCGTGACCCTGGACGCTGCTTTGAAGGATGCCCTGGTCGCGGCGGATCCAAAGCTGTTTTCGCCGGTGCGATCATTGAGCTATGGCGCGGTGCGCGGCTATTTTCGCCACGAAGCCATTCTCGCCAAGCTGCTATCCGGCCCGGTTCGCTCCCTGGATTTTCTGGTGCGCGCACTCTTGTCCGTGGCGCTGTATGAACTCGAAGACGAACGCACGCCGGAGTATGCCGTCGTCGATGCGGCGGTGCAGACCGCGAAAGCGACCGATGCGATGCGCGCCGCGGGGCTCATCAACGCCGTGCTGCGTCGCTACCTGCGCGAACGCAAAGCGCTGGATGTGGAAATCGCGCGCAGGCCCGACATGCGTCATGCGGCCCCGATCTGGTTGGCGGATCGGTTTCGCGCCGATTGGCCGGTCCGCTGGACTCAATTGCTGGCGGCGAGCGACGCGCAAGCGCCGATGTGGCTGCGGGTCAACAGCCGGCAGACAACCACCGCTGAATACCTGGAAGAGTTGCAGATCCTAGGGATTGCAGCGCACGCGGAAGAGCGCGTGCCTTACGCCGTTGTGTTGGAGACGCCCTGCGACGTCCACGAGCTGCCCGGCTTTGCGCAGGGCGTGGTCTCGGTGCAGGATTTGGGCGCGCAGTGTGTCGCGTTTCCATTGGACTTGAGGGCGGATCAGCGGGTGCTCGACGCCTGCGCGGCGCCGGGAGGCAAAACCGCGCTGATCGCGGAACGGGCGCCGGACTTGAAGAAACTCGTCGCGGTAGACATCGATCCGCATCGGCTCGCCAGGGTGCGCGAGAACCTGAGCCGCGCCGGTTTGCGAGCCGAGATCGTCGCGGCGGATTCGGCCGATCCCAAGAATTGGTGGGATGGGACGCCGTTCGACCGGATTTTGCTCGACGCGCCCTGCTCAGGCCTCGGCGTGATTCGCCGGCATCCTGACATCCGCCTGCGTAAGTCCCCGTCCGATATCGACAAATTGCCGGAGTTGCAGGGCCGGTTGCTGCGCAGTGCCTGGGATCTTCTGGCGCCGGGCGGCCGGCTGGTGTATGTCACGTGCACGGTCACGCGCAGTGAAAACCACGGTGTCATTGCGGCGTTTTTGGCGCGTACCCCGGATGCTGCGATCGTTCCGGTCGCGGCCTGGGAAGGCTGGCCCGGTTTGGGCGAGGCAGACGATATAGGGCGGCAAATTCTTCCCGGTGAGGCGGGTGCCGACGGCTTCTATTATGCTGCTTTGACCAAAGCATGAATGCCGCGCGCATAAATCCGGAGGATATCGATCGCCGCAGGCGAGGCTATCCATTTCGGCTGGTCTGCGCGGCGTGTGCCGTATGCGCGACGCTGCTCCTGGCGCGGCCGCTGCACGCGGAAGGATTGGCGGGACGCTTCGAGGTTCGCTCGGCGGATCTGGAACTGAAGGACGGGGTCTATCACTTGAATGCGCGCATCGATCTGCCGATCAGCGAGGCGGTGCGGCGCGGATTGGTGGAGGGCGTGCCCTTGAGTCTCGAAGTCGATCTGGACATCGAGCGCGTGCGGCAGCTGCTGCCGAATTCAAGCGTGGCCGTGCTGACGCAGCGCTACCGCCTGCAGTACAACGCCGTGAGCGCACGCTACATCCTGCGCAACGAAAACAGCGGCCAGCAAGAATCGATGGGCACCGTCGATGAAGCCATCGCGCATCTCTCCGAGGTTCACAGCCTGCCGGCGCTGGACAAGGCGCTCATCGCCGCGGATCGGCGCTACGAAGGACGCTTGCGGGCCAGGATCGATTTCGGCACCGTGCCCTTTACGCTGCGCCTGCTGATGTTCTGGGTCAGCGACTGGCATCGCGATTCCGACTGGTACGCCTGGACGTTCCAGCCATGATCCGCAAATACGGTTCCACGGTCTTGGGTGTAGTCGGCGTGGCGCTCTGGCTGACGGCGCTGTTCATGCTCGCCGCCGCCCTGCAGAACTCCGAGAAGTTCGCTGCCTGGTTGCCGTGGATCCTGCTGATCAACATCTCCGGCCTGATCACGCTGTTCGTGCTGCTCGCCGGCAAGCTCGCCCGCCTGGTGAGCGACTACCGCAAGCACGTGCCCGGATCGCGCTTGAAGGGCCGCACGGTGGCGATCTTCAGCGCGCTCGCGGTCGCGCCGATTTTGGTGGTCTATTATTTCGCGTTGCAGTTCTTGAATCGCGGCATCGACAGTTGGTTCGAGAACGAAGTCAGCCAGGGCTTGAGCGATACGCGCGAGCTGTCGCATGCGGCGCTCGACGTCCGGGTCCGGGAATTTCTGCAGCACACCCAGTTGGTGGCGCACTCATTGATCGGCCTGTCCAATTTTCAACTGGCGGGTTCGCTCGATCGGCAGCGGCAGGACAGTACGGCGATCGAATTCACGGTCGTCGGGGCGCAGGCGCGGATCATCGCCACGAGCTCCGACCGGCCGATGGATGCGTTGCCCGTGCCCGCCACCGACGAGATGATGCTGCAGCTGCGGCGCGGCCGGCCGTACGTGAGCCTGGACACCGATTCGATCGGCGGCTACGTGATTCGCGCCGCGGCGCCGATCGAAGACAGCAGCCAGGGGCAACGCGTGTTGATTGCTCTGTATCCGGTGCCCCTGCAGTTGAGCCAATTGGCGGACACAGTGCAGCGCTCCTATACGTCGTACGCCTCTCTGGTGCAGAAGCGGCAGCCGCTCAAGTTCGCTTTCGTGCTGTTCTTGAGCTTTGTGGTGCTGATGTCGCTGATCGCCGCCGTCTATGGCGCCTTCTTTGCCGCGCAGCGCCTGGTGCAGCCGGTGCAGGATTTGATCGCCGGCACCCGCGCCGTGGCGAAAGGGAACTACGACACGCGGCTGCCGCTGCCGGGCCGCGACGAGTTGGGATTCCTCGTGACTTCCTTCAACGACATGACGAAGCGCTTGGGTCGCGCCCGCGAGGAGACGCGCCGCAGCCAGCAAGCCGTGGAGGCTGAGCGGGCCGGACTCGCCGTGATCCTCGCGCGCCTCTCGACCGGCGTGGTGTCGCTCGAACCGGATCTGAAAGTGCGCACCGCCAATCAAGCCGCGAGCGCCATCCTGGGCGTCGATCTGGAGGCCGCCATCGGCAAGCCCTTCGACGAGTCCATCAGCGACAACACCCTGTTCACCCAATTCTTGGGCGCCATCAAGCAGCGTTTGCAGCCGGAGCTGCTCGATTGGCGCGAACAGATCGAGCTGCTGTCGGAGTCCGGCAAGCATGTGCTGATGTGCGCCTGCACGGCCCTGCCCAATGACGGCGGCGGCGCGGCCGGCGTGGTGCTGGTCTTCGACGACATCACCACGCTGTTGCAGGCGCAGCGCGATGCGGCCTGGGGCGAGGTGGCGCGGCGCCTCGCGCACGAAATCAAAAACCCGCTCACGCCGATCCAGCTGTCCGCTGAGCGGATGCGGCGCAAGTTCTTGGGGCAAATGAACGAGCAGGACGCCCAAATCCTCGAACGTGCGACGCACACCATCGTGGCCCAGGTCGATGCGATGAAGCAGATGGTCAATGCGTTCAGCGAGTATGCGCGCGCGCCCGACATGCATTTCTCGCGCTTCGATCTCAATCAATTGATCACCGAAGTCGTGGACCTGTATCGGGTTCAGGACAGCAGCGCGGAAATGAAATTGCTCCTGAGCCCGCTTTTGCCGGCGATCTCGGCGGATCGAATGCGAATCCGGCAGATTCTGAACAACCTGGTGACGAACTCCTTGGAGGCCCTCGAGGGCAGGGCGGGCGCGCGGATCGAAATCGAAACTCAGCTCGCCGACGAAGGTCAGAAGCATGGAGCGTCCGTCGCGATCGTGGTGACCGACAATGGTCCGGGCTTTCAGCGGGATTTGATCGGCACCGTCTTCGATCCGTACGTTACGAGCAAGCCGAAGGGGACGGGCCTTGGGCTGGCAATCGTCAAAAAGATCGTGGAAGAACACGGCGGGCGCATTGAGGCGGATAATCAGCGCTCGGGGGGAGCCCGCGTGCGGATTGTACTGCCGTTGGCCGACGGCGCACGCTCCGCGGGCTTCGTGAAGCCGCGCACAGGTGAACACAGGAGAGAACGCGTATGACGGCTTCAAGAATATTGGTGGTGGACGACGAGGCGGATATCCGCGGGCTGCTGAAAGAGATTCTTTCCGAAGAGGGCTATGACGTGGAGATTGCCGCGGACGCAAGCCAGGCGCGTTCCTCGCGCGCCGCGCAGGTTCCCGATCTGGTGCTCTTGGACATCTGGATGCCCGACACGGATGGCATCACCTTGCTGCGCGAATGGTCCGTGACCGACGGCTACGACTGTCCGGTCGTCATGATGTCGGGGCACGGCACGGTCGAGACCGCGGTCGAGGCGACGCGGCTCGGCGCATTCGACTTTGTCGAGAAGCCGCTGTCGCTGACCAAGCTGCTGCGCACCGTCGAGCGGGCGCTCGATGCCGGCCGGCGCAAACGCCTGTCGGTGCGCACTCAAGGTTCGGCGCTGGCCGTTCCCATCGGCAAGTCCAAGATCACGCAGATGCTGCGTGATCAGGTTCAACAAGCCGCGTCCAGCTCCTCTCCCGTCCTTTTCGTGGGCGAACTAGGATCGGGACGCGAGGCCTATGCGCGCTACCTGCACTCCTTGAGCGCGCGCGCGGCCAAGCCGTTTTTGACGGTGGTGGCGGCCAGTCTCGGGCAAGATCCGGCTGCGGCGCTCTTCGGCAGCGAGCGCGACGGCAGGGTCGAGCCGGGCGCCTTCGATCAGGCAACCGGCGGCTCGCTCTACTTGAGCGGTCTCGAGGATTTGAACGCCAATGCGCAGCGCGCCCTGCTCGGCGCGATCGAGCAAAACGGCTACACGCGGGTTGGCGGCCGGCAGCGCCTGAATCTCAACGTGCGATGGATCGGTTCGGCCCAAGAGGGCTTCGAAGCACAAGCCTCGCCCGAGCCCTTTCGCCGCGACCTCCTGGCGCACCTGAACGTGATTACGTTGCGCGTGCCGCCGCTGCGCGACTACGCGGAAGATGTTCCCGATCTCTTGCGCTACTACGTCGATCGCCTGGTCGATGAGCAGCACCTGCCGCTGCGCCGCTTCAGCGTCGCCGCGCAGAACCGATTGCGCAACTACCCTTGGCCCGGGAACGTGGGCGAACTGAAGAACCTGGTCCAACGGGTGCTCATTCTGGGGGCGGGGGAAGAGATTCGCCTCGAGGAGATCGAGCGCGAATTGGCCGTGAAGATGGCCATCGATGAGCCGCTGGTGAAGCAAGATCTTCTGGCCCTGCCGCTGCGCGAAGCGCGCGAGCAATTCGAACGGGCGTACCTGCAGCAGCAATTGCTGCTTTGCAATGGAAAAGTCGGGCAATTGGCAAAGAGAGTGGGGATGGAGCGAACCCATTTGTACCGTAAGCTGCGGGCATTAGGGGTCGATTTTCGCCAATTAGGCGAGGATTAGAATTGAACGTCGTTCTTCACAAAACTTAACATTTCGCTGCTGCCCTGGGATACTCCGCGCCACAATTAGAAAAAGGGATAAACCATGGAAGCGATCGCAACCGTATCGGGCGTGCGCGCCGAGAGCCGCAATTTCTACGTGTGGATGGCCGGCGGGTTTCTCGCCGTCGCGTTCGGCGGATTCATTCCGACCTATTGGGCAAGAGTGGCGGCCGGTACCATTCACGCCGAGCCCATCATTCACATCCATGGGGCGCTGCTCTTTACGTGGACCTGTTTCTATTTCGTGCAAACCTTGCTCGTTGCGCGCGGTCGCACGCTCCAGCATCGCGCCTGGGGATTGGCGGGGATTTCGCTGTTCACCGCCCTGATGTGCTCGATCCTGGTCGGTCAAGAGGCTGTGCTGGCGAGAAACGAGGCGCTGGGCTACGGCGACGCGGCGCTGCGCTTCTCAGCCGTCACGCTGACCGCGTGGCCGCTGATGGCAGTGCTGTTTATTCTGGCGATCGTCAATATCCGCAAGCCGGAAGCGCACAAGCGGCTCATGACGCTGTTGATGATCGGCATCATGACCCCGGCGCTGGCGCGACTGTTCCTCACTTTTTTTGCGCCGCCGGGCGTCGTCGGGCCGCCACCTCCCTTTGCCGCGACGCCGCCGGGGCTGGCCGCCGATTTGTTTCTCATCGTGGCCATGGTTCGCGATTGGCGCATGCTCGGGCGGCCTCACCCCGTGTACGTTTACGGCGGGATCGCCTTGGTGGCCCAACAGCTGTTGGGGGCGCCGATCGCGGCGACGGCGACCTGGATGCACATCGCGAAAGCCTTCCAAAGCTTGGCGGGTTAGTCGCCCACGCGGATCACCAGTACGTCCACGTCCGCCTTGCGCAGGATCTGGCGCATACGATTCAGCTCATCCAGTTTGGAAATCGGTCCGATGCGGATGCGGTGCCAGGTATCGTTGTCCACGGTCACCTTCTGCACATTCGATTCGATGCCTTGCAACGCCAGCTTGGCGCGCACCCGATCGGCGTCGGCGAAGTTCTTGTATGAGCCCGCTTGCAGTACATAGGTACCGCTGCGCGTTTCCGGAACGGACTTGATGTCCGGCCTCACGTCCTTGTCCTTCTCCGGCACCACCACTTCGAATTTCGGCAGCATTTCATAGAAGGCGTAGGTTTTCGAATCGTCCGCCGCCGGGTCGCCCGCTTCGGGCGCTTCATTGCCGTGCGGCCGCTTTTTGACGGCCTTGCCGGCGTTCGCCACCGGCGCATCGAGCCGATGGTCCTTCAAATACACGATCCCCGCTACGCCAAGCCCCAGGCCGAGTCCCAGACTCAGTCCCAGCCAGCCGGAGAAGCCCGCGGGTTTGTTGCGTCTGGTTTTATAGTCGCGCGCCATGAGCCTTACATGGTGTCGGGCGCGGAAACGCCCAGGAGCTCGAGACCGTTGCGAACCACGGTCTGCGTCGCGAGCGCGAGATCGAGCCTTGCCGCGCGCAGGCCGGCATCCTCGACGATGAATTGGTGGGCACTGTAATAGGTGTGGAAATCGTTTGCCAGATCGCGCAGGTAATGCACCAGCGAATGGGGCGCGCGCTGCGCCGCGCATTGCTCGACGACTCCGGGGTAAGCGCTGATGCGCTTGATCAACTGTTGCTCCTGCGGCTCCTTGAGCTTCGCCAATGATGCGATGCCGTGCGCAACATCGTGAGTCAGTCCGCGTTCAGCAAGCTGCCGCAGAACACTGGAAACGCGCGCGTGCGCGTACTGGATGTAGTACACCGGGTTTTCGTTGGAGCGGGACTTGGCCAGTTCCATGTCGAAATCCAGGTGCTGGTCGTTGCTGCGCATCACGTAGAAGAGCCGCGCGGCGTCGTTGCCGACCTCCTTGCGCAGGTCCCGCAAGGTGACATAGTCGCCCGAGCGCTTCGACATCTTGGCTTTCTCGCCGCCGCGAAACAGCGATACGATCTGCATCAACAGCACTTCGAAGCGATCGGGTGGTCCGCCGAGCGCGATCAGCGCCGCGCGCAGGCGCGCGATGTAGCCGTGATGATCGGCGCCCCAGACGTACAGGAGGTGTTCGAAGCCGCGCTCGAGCTTGTTCAGGACATAGGCGATGTCGGACGCGAAATAGGTCTTGAGGCCGTTGTCGCGCACGATGACGCGATCCTTTTCGTCGCCGAAATCCGTGCTCTTGAACCAAAGCGCGCCGTCTTTGACATAGGCGTGTCCTGATTTTTTCAAGGTGTCGATCGATCGGTCGATGGCGCCGCTGTCGCTCAATGAACGTTCCGAGAACCAGCGATCAAAGGTCACGCCGAATTCCGCCAGGTCCTCGCGGATATCGCCGACGATGCCGTCGAGCGTGGTGCGCAGCACCCGTTCATACGCCGTTTCGCCGATGAGTGCGCGCATGCGGGAGTTGAGCGCATCGATGTACACGTCCTTGTCGCCGCCCTGCGGTTCATCCGGCGGCAGGCCTTTGAACACTTCGGCCGCGGCATGCTTCAAGGCCGCTCCGACCGCCGCGAACAACTGCTCCCCGACGGCAACCAGGTATTCGCCCACATAGGCATTGGCCGGAAAGCTGAACCGTTCACCGCAGCGCTCCAGATAGCGCAGCCAGGCGCTGACCGCCAAAATATCCATCTGACGCCCGGCGTCATTGACGTAGTACTCGCGTTGGACGCTGTAGCCCACCGCCTCGAGAAGATTGCTGAGCGAGGCGCCGAAGGCCGCATGCCGGCCATGGGCGACATGCAAAGGGCCGGTGGGATTGGCCGAGACGAATTCCACCTGCACGGAGCGTCCGTCGCCGGCATTCGATCGGCCATACCCGGCGCCCGCCTTCAAGACCCTGCCGATCTCTTGATGGTAGGCGTCATCCTTCAGGAAAAAATTGATGAAACCCGCGCCGGCGATTTCCACTTTTGCGAGCGCCGGGCTCGGCGGCAGTGCGCCGGCCAAGGCTGCGGCGAGCTTGCGGGGATTCTGCCGGGTGGCCTTGCCCAGACGCATGGCGAGATTGCTGGCGAAGTCGCCGTGCTGCGCATCGCGCGTGTTTTCAACTTCGATGCCGACCTCGCGCGCGGCGCGCGGCACCATGTCCTCCGGCAGCGTGTCCAAGGCTTGCTTCAGCAACGCTTCGATCAGAGTCTTCAAAAAGGCATCCCAGAGAGTGAAAAGGCTGCGCAGTTTACCGCAAAGCGCTCAATCGACTTCCAGCGGATCGACGTCGATCGACCAGCGCAATCCCTTGGAACGGGGCAGATCGTCGATTTTCGGCAGCCAGCGGCCCAGAAAGTGCTGCAACGTGGATCGCAGCGCGGTCTCGATCAGCAGGTGCGCACGGTAGTGATCGGCCCGGCGGGCGATCAGCGCTGCCGCGGGCCCGCGGATTTTCACCGCTATTTCGCGAAGACCCTCGCCCGCCGCGGCTGCGGCACGCAGGAAGGCGTCAAGCGCCGCGTTGTCCCTGGCCTCCGCGCGCAGCAGCGCGAGTCGCGAATAGGGCGGCCATTCTGCCTCGCGGCGCTCCGCCAGCGCGCTGACGGCGAAGCTTTCGTACCCCTCGGTAATGAGGCGGTTCAAGAGCGGATGTTCGGGAAACTGGGTTTGAATCAACACCTCGCCGGCGCGCGCCTCGCGGCCGGCGCGGCCGGCGACTTGCGTGATCGTTTGAGCGAGGCGCTCCGTGGCGCGAAAGTCGCTGGCAAACAGTCCCTGGTCCGCGTCCAGGACGACCACCAGCGTGACATCGGGGAAGTGATGGCCCTTCGTGAGCATTTGCGTGCCGACCAAAATGCGCGCCTCGCCGCTGTGCACCCGGTCGAGGACGGTTTGAACGGAGCCGCGGGCGGAGGCGCTATCGCGATCCAAGCGCGCCAACGGCGCATCGGGAAACAACCTTGTCAACGTTTCCTCGAGCCGCTCCGTGCCTTGACCCACGGCCAGAAGCGCCTGGCCGCAGTTCGCGCAAATGGTCGGCACGGCTGCTTGCGCACCGCAGTGATGGCAGCGAAGTTTAAGCGCCCGGCGATGCAACGTCATGCGCGCATCGCAGTGCTCGCAGGGAGCGACCCAGCCGCAGGAATTGCAGAACAGGCTGGGCGCATAGCCGCGGCGATTCAAGAACACGATGATCTGTCCGCCCGCCTTGAGGTGCTGATGGATGGCCTGAATGGCCGGCGTCGAGAGGCCCTGCTCGGCGGCGTGCCGGCGCAGGTCGATCAGGGTCATGCGCGGCGGTTGCGCTGCGCCCGGCCGCTGCGGCAACAGGTGCCCGATGTAGCGCCCGCTTGCGGCATTCTCCAACGTTTCCAGCGAGGGTGTCGCGGAGCCCAGAATGACGGGAACGGCGGCCCCGCGTGCCCGCATGACCGCAAGGTCGCGCGCCGAATAACGAAATCCCTCCTGCTGCTTGTACGAAGCATCATGTTCCTCGTCGACGACGATGAGCGCGAGTTTCGGCAGCGATGTAAACACCGCCGAGCGGGTGCCGATGATGATTCGCGCCTGACCGCCATGGGCGCTGCGCCACGCATCGCGACGTTCACTGTCGGTGAGACCGGAATGCACCACCGCTACGCCGGCACTGAAGCGGCGGCGAAAGCGATCGACGAGCTGGGGCGTCAAGGCAATCTCCGGCACCAGGACCAATGCCTGCCCGCCGCCGGCGATTGCGGCCGCGATGGCCCGCAAATACACCTCGGTTTTGCCGCTGCCGGTCACGCCGTTGAGCAGATGCACGCTGAACGTCGACAGCGTGGCGAGAATGCCCTCGACCGCTTGGCGCTGAGCCCCGGTCAGTGCAAGTTCGGCGCGTTCGCCGGGCTCGATTTGCGTCGGAGTCAATACGCTGGGCGCCGTAGACACGTGGGCGGCGATCCAGCCGCGCGCCGCCAAGTTCTTCAGCAGCGACGCCTTGAAGAATTCGCCGGCCTCATCGGCGGTCGCGTCAGTGCGCTCCGCCAGCCAGGAGAGCAAGGCGCGCTGCTGCGGCGCGCGCTTCGAGCTCGGCTCCTTGAGTTCCTCGCGGCCCCGTGCGGTGAGACTCCAGTGCTCGGTGCTGGCCGCGGTGGGGTGACCTGAGCGCAAGGCGGCCGGCAGCGCGGCTGCGTAGACTTCGCCGATGGGATGGTGGTAGTAGTCCGCCGCCCAACGCAGCAGTTCAAAGGTGACCGGATCGAAAACCGGCCGCTCGTCCAGGAACGCCAGGGCGGCCTTGAGCTTATGCAAGGGCACTGTGGTTTCCGAAACGACGCCAACCAAAATGCCGATCAGACGTTGACGGCCGAAGGGCACCAACACTCGCGCGCCGGGTGCCGGAACTGCACGCATCTCCAATCCCGGCGGCGGCAGGTAGTCGAACATGCGGCGCAGCGGGGTATCGAGCGCGATCTGCAAAATCATGGATTCTATTGTCCACAAAAACTGTGGATAACTCTGTTGAGAAACAGGGGTCATTTACCCTAAGTGCCCGATCTGTTTCGGGTCCTGTCAAATTGGCGAAGAAATACCCGAAATCGAATTGATTCTTTTAAATTCAAAGGATTAGGGCCCCCACTGGATAACGCGCCGAGGTAATGATCGAAAATATTGCAACGGCGGTCACATGCGATGTGCGTAAGTCGCTGATCTTGCGCTGTTCGCGGCGTCAACCAACCCTTCGGGTAAGCGTTTATACCTGGAATGGAGATGATACGCATGGCTCGCTTTGATACGCTCAATAGAGCTTGGATGGTCTGGGATAATCCCGCTCCAGCGCCGGAGGGAGCGGTTCTGGAGTACACGAGAGAACTCGAGAAATTCTTGGCCGAGATCGAGCGCCGTGCATTTCGGATGGCGCAAGTCGCGCTTCGCGACCCGGACGATGCCCTTGATGTCGTGCAAGACGCCATGCTCAAGCTTACCCGCAGCTATGCCTCGCGCCCCAGCGCGGAATGGCGGCCGCTGTTTTATCGAATTCTCGAGAATGGCATACGGGACCTGCAGCGGCGCCGGACGGTGCGCAAACGCGTCATGACGTGGTTGCCTGGCCCTGCGGAAGATCCGGACAACGAGGCACGGGATCCGTTGGAAAATGTCGCAGACTCTGCGCCGACGATTCCAGAAAGGCTGATGCAAGCACAGGCCATGCAGCGGCTGGAAGCCTCGCTGCGGGCGTTGCCGGCGCGGCAACGCGAGGCCTTCATGCTGCGAAATTTTGAAGGAATGGATGTTGCCGAGACGGCGAGCGCCATGGCCTGCTCGGAAGGCAGCGTCAAGACGCATTATTCGCGCGCGGTGCATGCATTGCGCGAGCAGCTCGGCGAGGTTTGGTGATGAGCGAACAAGATAACGAAGCATTCGAGATGCGCAGCCGGGCGCTGTTTCACGACAGCGTTGAGGGCCTTGATATGCGGATCCGCTCACGCCTGACGCAGGCGCGCAGCGCCGCGCTTTCGGCCGCGCGCGGCCGGCGCCCCTGGTTTTTGGACTGGAAGCTTTGGACGCCCGCAGCCGGCGTGACCGCCGCGGCCATTTTGGGGGTGAGCCTATGGATCGGTACGCCGGTTGGCCATCATTCGGCAACCATGGCCGATGCGCTGGCGAATTTCGAGGACCTTGACCTCGTCGCGTCTACGGACGAAGGTTCGGGTGATGCCATGGATATGCTGCAAGACGATATCGAATTTTATGATTTTGCGGACAAAGCCGCGAATTCAGGACCGGCTGCGTAGGTTGATTTTCGCGGGCTTCGGAAGGGGCTGGCTGTTGTTCGGTGCTCTGTGCGCGACGGCGGGCGCCACGCCGCCCCCGCCGACTCTAACGGCGCAGGCGCCGCCCCCGGCGCCGGCTACTTCGCCGCCCGCGTCATCGGCCAAGCCGCCGTCGACACCCGACGAGAGTTTCCTCGAGTTCTTGGGTTCGGACGATGTGGGCGATACTGCTTGGTGGGAGTTCTTGAAGAAGGCGCCGCCGCGAGGGAGTGATCCTCCTCCCGCACCGCCGCCGCAGGATGCAAAGAAATGATCAGGAATTGGGTTTTCTGCGCAAGCTTTGGCTTGAGCGTCGCCACCAGCTTCGC
>Ga0210384_10001378_pt1 | contig 33231 bp, 59 predicted proteins | sample IncBWH2MmetaG_FD_160574 | JGI IMG/M metagenome (GOLD analysis project Ga0210384, IMG submission 160574) | Forest soil microbial communities from Barre Woods Harvard Forest LTER site, Petersham, Massachusetts, United States - Inc-BW-H-2-M | ecosystem: Environmental > Terrestrial > Soil >...
CAATCGCCGATACTGTCAATCGTGCGGCAAGGGGCAGCCTAGCCTCTCCAATCGACATGCCCGGCGGCACCCCGCTGAATCCGATGCGTGGTTCTTCTTTCTACAACGAGGAGCCCGCGATCATCTCCGCTCAGCGTCGGAAGTTAGCGTCACAGGCCGGAGACGACGGGCAGGGTTCCTATAGCCGACCCACGGGCGGGAGCTATGGTTAATGCCGTGGGCATGGGCCAACTAGAGGGCTTGAACTCCATGGACCAGAAATCTCCGAGCGCAGGGACCATGCTCCCCATGGACGGGATCGCCCCGGACGTAGCGCGGCTTCGGCTTCTGATGCAACGGAAGCGCGACGAGTCTCAGGGTAGCGACCGCATCCGGCAACTGCTGTCCACCGACTACGGGAGTTACCGTGGCTGATGCATATGGCGGTGATCCGGTTCTCGCATCGCTCGGGCAGGCAACGGGTGGGGACGAGGACGATCTTCTGCAAAAGTGGCTGCGTGGTACGAGTCCCAGTGCAGCCCTGACGCGGGCAGTGACCGGCTTGGGACAGAGTAAGGGGCTGAAGCAAGTTGACACTCCACCGATAGACAACTCCGGGGCCGACATTCCGGCGCACGCCGACACCCGCGGGCAGCGAGTCGCCAAGCCACCGAACACTTCCCCGAGTCCCACCCCGGCCACCACAAGCGGCGCCGGTACTGGCATCAAGACGGGCTCCGCCGCAGACTGGTTGCCGCCAGATCTGAGTTCGTTGTTGCGTACGGACAAGGGCGGACCCACGCCCGGCACACCGGCACCTAGCGATCCCACGGCACTCTACGACAGGGGCAGCTCGGCTGGCACTCTCTACGGGAAGTCTGGTCTGAACTTCGCGTGGGGCGGAAAGACGCCGACGGCGATAGAGCAGGCCGGTACGGTCGCCGACATTGCGTCAGGTCGCCCGAAGGGACCTCAGACGATCTACGATCCGACGCGGCTGACTGACGCCCATGTGACCGTTGCTGGGAACTCCTCTGGTGGACCGGGCGGTTACGGTGAATCCCAAACCGATTGGTCCAAGGTCGCAAACCCGATGGCGTTCTCGGCGTTCCGGGAGTTGCCTCAGCAGATGATGACCGCGCTACTCTCGAAGGACCCGCTGGCCATCGAGAAGGCCAAGGCGGACATCGAAGCGCAGAAGGCTGGAAAGATTGCCGGGGCGACCGGAGAAGCGCACCTTGCGATTCAGGAGAGAGGGCGACGACTGTACGAGGCGGCGGTGGATCGGATGCATACGCTTGCCGATCAGCAGCTACAGGCCGCCGAGAAACTCCCTGAGATTCAGAGGCAGCGGAAGCGGGACGAAATCATGAGGGGGCTGGAATCCGCTAAGGTCCAGTTGCAAGCCGAGTACGGCTACCAGCCGCGTCCGTTGGGGATGGGCGGAATCTTTGGCGGTGGTGGGGGTAGCCTTGACCTCGGGGCCTATCCCCAGCTCGCGTATCCTCCCGGCTAATGGGCGTCGGTGAACCGCAGGACGCTCGGTGTACTCTCATCGCGCCAGAGAGTCCCGGCGTTCACCCACTCCCCACGGACCGGAGAGAATACTTCGACGCTTCCGCCGAGCCGGTCACGCCGTCCCTCCACCGTCGTCCGCTCCATGTACCCATCACGGAACCCCACGGACTGCCGGTACTCAAAGTAGTGGTAGCGGGTGGGCCACACGAACCACCCGAAGATGGCGGTGACCAGCATCAGCAGCAGCACCAGTTTCTTCAAATCCCTGTCCATCACAGTATCATAGCATAAGCCGATGGCCGATCCAACCGAAGAGGGCGGCACCTCGGTCCTTCCAGACTACAAGAGCCTGTTCCTTCAGGTGGCCCGTGGGTCGGCCCCTCAACCTATAGGAGACGGCGGACAGGGTTCGTTACAACCCGACTTCGGAGACGGTACGCCAGCCATAGAGCGCCGTCAGCAGTTCTTGGCCGCCGCTCATGGCCAGGAACCGTCACCTTCCCTGGGCTCCAGGCTTCTCTCCGGGGCCGGGGACGTGCTCCATGCGCTGTCGCCCAAGACCTACATCGACGCTGCCGCTCGTGCCTCTGCGCGGGCCATGGGGATGCCCGTAGGCGACGAGGCGACCACCGGATCGATGCTTCGTGCCGCCGCTGGCCTAGCACCCGGGCAGGAGGAGGGTCAGGGGTTCGGAGAACGTCTAGGCGGCAAGGCCCTGGAGTTCGGGACGGACGTGGCGCTAGATCCCCTGACTTGGGCCATGGGTGGACTGGGTAGCGCCATCACCAAGGGCCGCACGGCCGCTGCCGCTCTTGGGGGTGCCGCCAGGCTCGCACCAGAGGCTCTCGGGGCACTGTCCCCGGAGGCAGCTCAACTGGCGTCCGCCGCGGTCAAGGCGGGCAAAGTTGCCGAACCGATTGCCACCGGAGCCGGGGCGTTGTTCACGGGCCAAGCGGCGCTCGGCGCGGCCCAGGAAGTGCCCAAGGCGGCTCAGGCGATCCAGGAACAGGGGTTGACCCCGGAGACCGCGGAGACCGCCCTGGGCGCCGGGCTGACCGCGGGGATGGCCGCGATGGGCGGTCTGCACATGGCGGGACAGGCCGTTGGCCTCGCCAAGACCCCAGCAGAGAGCCTGCGGGCGCCGGTGAAGGGCCAGGAGCTACTCCGTGGGTCAGTGGACGCCCCGGCGACCCCAGAGGGCCTACAGGGGATGGTAGAGGACGGAGCGGAGGTCCGGGCGACCAACCCAGACCTTTCGTTCACCCAGATCACCCACAACTCCGACCGCACAAAATCTACGGCCCAGGCACTCAACCTTGGGCCAATCGTCCACGACGACCGCTGGCAGTCTAGGAGTCTCGCTGGGCTCGAAACCCAGAAGTTGACCCCCGAGCTTCAGGACCAGCTCGAAGCCCTGGCCAAGGACCCGGACGCGATGCCTCCCGGCCAGTCTCCGTCAGGGGAGCCCGGGGAGACCACGCGGGAGTTCTTGGCCCGGACCCAGGGGGCTGTCAACGACCTCCTTTCGAAGCCTCCTGCGGATGGGTCGCTACCGACGGTGGTCACCAGCAACTCCAACATCCAGGCCATGAAGTGGGCGCTGGAAAGCGGGGACATCAAGGATGCCCAGAAGTACCTGGGGAAGGGTGGGTACGGGTCTGGGGTCAAGGGTCCTGGGTCCATGTTCGTCATCGACCGCCAAGGGAAACTCGTGGAGTGGGACCCTTCGAAGGCGATCCCGGACGATGCCAAGGCCGCGGTGTTCCGCCACGCGGAGACGGCGTTCAACGCCGGGTACGAGGAGAAGGGTGCGGGACTTAGACCGTCCGACTACGGGCTCCTTGTGGAAGGCCCTGACGACGATGGCGCTTGGCACGTCACCCACAACGGCAACACGGTCGAACGATACGGCAGCAGGGAGGAAGCAGTCGCGGCCATTCCCGGGTTGGCCAAAGATGCCGGGATCAAGAACTGGCGTGATGCTTATACGCTCCCGACGGATGCGGTTCCTGAGGAACTACGGGACGCAGCGGCGACGGCAGCCTTAGTCGCTGGGCGCCGGTTCGCCGTGGACGGTCGGACGATGCCCGACCTTCAACTCCCGGAACCGCTGAAGCCGTACGGGGAGGCGATCCGCACTGAGGCGGTCCAGAATGCCGCGGCGATCATCATGGGCCGCGAGAGCCTACGGGTGGCCACTGACACGCACGACGGTGGTCCCGATGGGCTGACCGTACAGGGGGCCACGGACAACCCACGCCAGAATTTCGACGTGATCCAGCGGGCCGCCGGGAGAATCGTGACGGTGGCCGAGGTCCGCGACGGCAAGCTGACAATGCTGTCCGGTGGTCGGGAATTGGGGTCTCCTGTGTCGTCTGCCCCGGTCCAACAGTTGTTGGACGATCTTGGGGTACAGAGGCCGGGACCCCTCACACCATTCGGGATACGTGCTAGACTGAAGGGAGAACAAGATGCAGGGGCTATTCGGGGGACTACCGCAGCAGCACCCGGAAGTGAGCTTCCGGGTGGGCAAGGTGGCCCCACCGATCCGAACGCGGTTCAACCAGGCGTTCCTCAGCCGGTTGCACCCGAACCTTCGGGGGTACGTGACCAACTACCTGAAGGAAGCACAACCTCCCCGCCAGGAACTCCCGCTGGCCAACCCGTAGCACTCCCAGTCGTGCCACTCGCCCGCGTGCGGTTTGCGCTCCCGGGCGTGGAAGTGAGGCCAGTCCAAGGTGGGTACTCCGCTCGCTTGAATGGCGGGGAACTATTCATTACCCATCAGGGCGAACTCCAGTACAACCCCGCTGAGTTTCAGGCAGCTCACGGCGGAGAGGCTCCTGACGATCCGCACGTAGTCGGTGAATTCAGGCGAATAGGAAAAGACGGAATCATCTGGCTGGCCAACCCGGATGCCACCGAACTGTCCGAGGACACCCTTCCGCACGAATTGCTACATGCCGCTGCTGACATGGTGCTGAAAGACAAAGAGCGAGGGAGGGTACTAGATAAGTTTGGCTCATGGGAGGATGCGGCTCAGGCTTACCCGGAGTGGTACAAGAATCGTGCGACTCAAGTAAACTCATGGTTCACCAAGATCGCCCAATTCTTTAATCGAATCTATCGCACGTTCAACCCGTCATGGGAGAGCGCATTTGAGGAGATTGCTTCTGGGCGAGCGTGGCAGCGTGAAGTACGGCCACCGGAAGAGGGACTCCTAAGCCCGCAGTTCGCCGCTGCCGCGGTCCCCCCAGAAGGCACGCCTTCCCCAACACCGAGTCCCGGCGGTCCGGTGATCGCACCGGATACGAGTCCGCCGCGAGTGGAAGGGAACGTCGAGTCCCTACGCTCCGCAGAAGCCTCGGCGGGACAGGAACCGACTACGTTACGTCGGGAGACACCCGCAGAGATGACCACGGACACCGCCGCCCGCACGGCGGAACTCCGTGGACGCCCGGATGACTGGTTCCTCCAGAAGGTGGCGCGGAACAAGCAGCTCGACCAGTTTGAATCCCAAGAGCTAGACGCCCGGACCCGCGGGAAGTACGCGGGGCTCGCTCAGGCCCAAGAAGCCCTAGACGCCGCACGGGCGGCGGACTCCCCGAACATCGGGCCGCTCAGCCAAGACGTTTTGGCGCGAACTCTTGATTATATCGCGGCGCAGCGTGCGTACGTGAATGATGGGACGAACACCGCAAGGGCCCTCGCCGCTCGTGCCGTGGTACAGGCAGCGGACATCACGGCAAGCAACCCCGACACGTTCATGCGGACGCTATTCCAGAAGATCCCGGGGATCTCAGATTCGGACGCCACCCGGATGCTACAGGCGTTTAAGGAGAACCCGCAGGATCTACCCGACCTGATCCGTGAGGCCATCCGCCCGACGGCCCGCCAGAAGTTCTTTGAGGGGTGGCGGGCGATGATGCTGTCTCCCGCTTCGTGGATCGCCAAGGCGTTTGGCGATGTGAGCGCCAAGGCCCTTGACCTAGCCAAGACCGCCATCGCGCCAGCGATAGAGCGGGTGCTGCCGTCGGGACTCAAGGAAGGGACGCCAGAGAGATTCTTCTCCGACCTCGGGGCAGCCGTTCAGGGGGTCGGTGATGGGTTCAGCGGGGGATGGGATAGGTTCCTTCACGGCCTGCTCTCCAAGGACATCAACCTCTCCGGTAACTGGACGGCCCAGGAAGTGGGGGCCATCGGGAAGGGGCCACAGTGGTTCCAGAAGCTAGCTCCAGGAGTGGACCTTGGACAAGTCATCCGTATGGCTTCGTTCGGTCCCTTCGAGGGAATCACGGATGTTGCTCGGGGAGTCGCCTCTCGGAGCGAGATGTACAAGCGGATCAACGAGCAGGTACAACGGGAGGCCATCGTCAAGGGCAAGACTGACGACGCCCAGTGGATTAGCGACCGCAAAGCGGAGGTCCAAGATGCGGTGCTGAACACCAAGGCGTTTCCCGAGATCCGCAGCGCCATGGAGGACGCCGGGAATAAACTGGTGTTCAACGCGCCCCTTGACGGATGGGAGCAGAAGCTCCAGCAGCTACGGTCGGCCCCTGGTGTCAAGGGTGCGCTGACTGAAGCCGCTCTCCCGTTCTACAAGGTGCCCCTCAACATCACCAAGATGTTCTGGGAGCACACAGCGCTCAACCTGCCGTCCATCATCTCCCGGATGAGAAGCGGAGAACTCCGAGGGGGGGCGTTGGCCGACGAGTTGGCTAAGCAGGTAATCGGTGCCGGGATCGGCACGACGTTCGCGCTCGCCGCCCACAACGGGATCATCACCGGAGGGGGGCCGTCCGATCCGAAGCAGAGGGACGAACTCGTGGCCTCCGGGTGGCAACCGTACTCGTTCAGAATCCCTACTCCCGACGGAGGCAACCAGTACATCTCGTATCACCGGCTGGAACCCATCTCGTCCATCGTCGGCCTCGCCGCTGACCTCGTGGAGACCCAAGACGAACTGACCCAGAAGGACATGGCGAAGAAGATCGTTGGGGCCCTGGGCACCAACATCTTCAACCGGACGTTCCTGAAGGGGCTCTCCGATTTCACGGGGGCCATACACGATCCGGTGCGGGCCAGTGGGATGCTAGTGAGGGGTCTCGCGGGGAGCATGGTTCCGGCCGTCGTCGCCCGGGGCACCGGAGTGATTGACCCAACGGTGCGTGACGTGGCGGGGTCCGGGTTACCCCTGCCGTCCATCACCGGGACCATCGCCTCGCGGCTTCCCGGCGTTTCCTCGATGCTCCCCCCGAAACTGACGGGCACTGGCGAGACCGAGACGAGAGGGGGACCGGAAGGGGGAACTCTGGGACGCCTGTGGTCGGCGGTCACCCCGTTCCCGGTGTCCACTTCAGATCCAGCGTCAGAGCGGATGGCCAAGCTCTTTGAGGACATCGGTTTTCACCCGGCGGCCCCCGAACAATCGCTGACAATTCCCGGCTTGCATCGGGGGGTTAAGGTACAATTGACGCCGGAGGAACGCCAATACCTGTCAGGGGTAGACGCTCGGGTCACCGACCGGGTCAGGGAACTCGCCCAGGACCCAAGGTTCCTGTCGATGGACCCCCTGATGCAGAAGTACTACCTCCAGCGCATGTACCTGACTGCGGGCATGGCCGGGAGACGGAGCCTGATGATGCAGCCGGATTTCCAGGCGAGGGCGCAGGCTGCCCTTGGCCAGTTCCGGGAGTCGCGGTCTCCGACTTCACCACCATCGCCTGGCGGCGGAATAGACACGGGGTCGTCGGCTGGTGCGAGCGCATCCTGATGGGGTTCTAAGTTGAGACAGCGGCCAAGGTCAATCCGCGACATCGGCCCAGTCCCGAACATCCGGCGGATGCTGGAGACGATCCAGCAGGCGGTAGAGGGAGAACCAGACCCAAAGGAAGTCCTCCGAAAGATCGGGTCTGCCCTTTCCGAGTTCTCTCGGGTACAGGACCAGTTCAACCGGAGGATACAGGGGCAGTACGGGAGCCTCCCCGGACCCCACGCACCGACGCACATGGGGGGCTCCGACAACACGTCGGGGACCGTAATCCCGGCTCCAGTCACCATCGGGGCAATTGGTGCGCTTGGGGACCCAACGCAGGGATCGGCACCGATCAAGCACATCCACGACACCACGGCGCTGTCGGCTGCGATCACCGCGGCACAGAAGGCGATTACCGCACTACAGACGTTGACCGCGGCGGTCCCCACCCCGTTCTTCCAAGATCCGCCTACGGGATTCTTTCAGAGTCCTCCGGCTTTCTTGGTGCCGTCGGTCGTACCGTTGCCAGATCCGCCAGCCGCTTTCTTCTCGGGGGTATAGGTCATGGCGCTCTCTTCACAGGGATTGATTCGGGCACTGGTCGCCAAGGGCCTGCCGCCGCCCAACTTTGACGGGTTCAACAATGACGTAGCCCTGCGGCTGTGGACGTACGGCGAGCTGGTGACGATGCCGCTTGTCCGCAAGGCACACAGCCTGGCCGACGAGGGCACGTACTACGTGGTGAACAACGCCCAGACCGGGATTGCCCCGACGTACGGGACTGGGCTCGTCGCTACCTCACCGTTCATCGTCATCCAGAACCAGACGCTTCCCGCGCTGAACAAGAGCCTGTACCTTGACTACATCTCGCTGACCTCGATTGCGGCGGGGGCGTGTACGACGGCTGTCGGGTACACGGCGGCCTCGGTGGTCATCGACAACATCCTTCGGTACACGTCGGGCGGTACGAACCTCTCCACGCTGATCGTCAGCCCCAACATGGGTGCCGGCGTCAACAACAGTAGCGCCACGGTGTACTGCGGGGCAATCGTAGCCCCTGCAGCGTCTGGCGCAGCCCGTACTGTTGTCGGCATCAGGAACGTGCGGCCCGGGGTGTCTACCACGGTCATCAACGTGGTGGGCGACAACATCGTGTTCAACTTCGGTGGGGTTGAGGCGGCAAACGCCGGCAGCGTGACGGTCGCCAACTCGTCGCTGATCCCCGTGCCGATGCCGCCCATCGTCATTGGCCCTGGGCAGTCCGCGCTCCTGTACCTGTGGTATCCGGTGCTCACCGCGCCGAGCGCCGCTACCTACGCTCCCGAGATTGGGTTCTGGGTGAGGTAAGTAGGCACTCGATCAGCGCGAGAATCCCGCCGCCGACGAACGCGAGGAGCGCCCCGCCCACCCAGTAGTTGAAGGTGTCCGTGGGCTCAAACACCCATGCAACTCCGACGCCCCAGAGGATAGCGGCGGCCCACAGGAGATGGCGGGTCATCGGTCCCTCGCCGCTCGATAGCCAAGGAACGTGACCACCCAGGACCCAGCAACGCAATAGACGTAACCCAGCGGGCCTGGCACGTGTTCGCCGCTGATGATTAGGACAATGGCGAGAAGGCACAGGAGCATGTAGGTTACGTGTTTCATCGCAGACTCAGCGGCAACGGGTAGTACCACGTCCCGCACACCGGACAGAATACAACCGCCGCCTTACTTCGCCAGAACCTATAGGTGCAGTTGAGGCACTGGAAGCGGATCAATCCATCCTCCGCACTTGGATGAATCCGCAGGACTGACAAACGCGCTTCTGGCGAAGTACGTGCCTGATATGCTGTCCCTCGTACGTAGTGAGACTGACGAGGTACTCTTCCCACTTGGACCAGTCGTGCTTTGGAAAGATCCAAGTCTCGCAGCCGCGCATCAGCCTTTCCTCCAAAGCACCAACCGCTTCACCCGATCCCACAGCCCCTTGGCCTTCTCGCGCTCCAGTTCCGCCCGTAGCCGCTCGATCTCGGAGCGTTGGGACGCCGCTACGATCCGGGCCTGCTGAAGTTCCAACGCCGCCACCTCGTACTTGTCCTTGAACGGAACTGGGTCTCGCTCTAGGCGTTGACGGGCACGGGTTCCAGGGGCAGAACCAAAGAGGCGCATTAGGCTGGCCTCGCGCTCTCTGCTACCGCCAAGGCATTCTGGATCTCGCGCTGCTGCTGGCGAAGGTTCTCGATTCGCACTCGTTGGGCTTCGTTGAAATCTGAGAACAAATGCTTGCCGACCATCGCCGAGACCCCCACCTCCGGCACCCAGAAGTATTCCTTCTCCGGTGTCACGAAGCCTTGGACGCGGCTAAGTGTATCCACGTACCAGAACGTCTCGAATTTACGGAATGGGTAGCGGTCGGAAAAATCCTTCACCACCCTCGCTCCTTCCATCCCGTGCGCTCCCGATGATGGGCACGCTTCTTACGACGGCGGCGTACTTTCTTCGCCCGCTTGACCCGCTGCTGCTTGCGTTCGATTGGTCCCATTAGAACCCTTCCCTCTTCAACGCACTCTCCAGCAGGTATCGGATGGCCACGCTCATGCTGACCTGGACCTTCTGGGATTCGGCAAACTTCTTAAGTCGCTCCCTGAGCGTCGAGTTTCTTTTCACGGCGAATGAGATCCAGCGTTGGTGGTCACCTGATGGCATCGAGCCTCCCCATCAATCCGAGAAGGTACATCACGCCGCATTGCTTGTCAATAGCTATTTTGCTTGACAATGGCACGGCGCGGATTTAGATTGGTGACATGTCCAGAAAGAAACAGCAGGGCGAGGCGGGAGAATCTCAGGCGGTGGCAACGGAGGAAACTCCTATCGTACCCCCTACGCCAACCGTTCGTCCACAAGTAGAGACCCCCAATCCTGGCCTCTACTTTGACGTGGACTTCGACACCTACACCTGGTGGGCCGGGGTCAGCCATGGCGTCCTCGCCAACTTCAGGAAAACCCCGCTTCACGTCCGGTACGAGCTGGACCACGGAGGGAAGGCTCGCACGCCAGCTTTGGAACTAGGCTGGCTGCTCCATCTGGCAACATTGGAGCCTGAGCGGTTCGATGCGTCTATCGCCGTGGCGATCAAGGTTGACCGCAGGACGACAGAAGGAAAGCGGGCGTGGGCCGAGTTCGAGGCGGCAAACGCCGGGAAGCAGTTGGTGCCGAGCGACGACTACGAATCGGTGATGGCCATGCGTAATGCGCTATACGCCCATCCGACGGCTGGCGAGTTCCTACGGAGTCCGGGGAAGCAGGAAGTATCCGTCCTCTGGGAGGACCGCGAGACTGGCGTGCGCTGCAAGGGCCGCATAGACAAGATCGGTCAGATCGGGGAATGGGTCGTCGTGGGAGACATCAAAACTGCCCAAGATGCATCGAGGCGCGCCTTTGAGGGATCGCTCTATCGCTTTGGTTACAACCTTCAGGCCGTCCACTATCTGGCTGGGCTAGAGGCGCTAATCCCACCACCGAGCGGCTCTGGCGTAGACCAACCATTCAGACGGTTCCTGTTCTTCGTTGTCGAGAGCGCCCCGCCGTGGGCGGTAGCGGTCTATGAGATGGACGATGTTTCGCTGGCGCAATCGGAACAAGACCGGCAGCGGTACTTGCGGCGGTGGAAGAAATGCAAGGAGACCGGCGTGTGGCCGGGCTATCCCGATGGCGCAGAGTTGGTGTCGCTGCCCGCGTGGGCCATGCGGGCGTATGCCATAGAGGATTCTGACTAATGCCACCCAAGCGACGAACCATTGCCGAACGCTTTTGGCCGAAAGTAAAGAAGATGCCAAGCAATGGCTGTTGGCTTTGGATGGCCGGAACCCGCTATGGTGGTTACGGTGTTATCGGGTCAGGAGGTCACTTCGGAACGATGCGGGCAGCCCACAGAGTCTCGTGGGAATTGCATCGTGGACCGATACCAGAGGGGCTGCTGGTTCTCCATCGCTGTGACACGCCGCTGTGCGTACGGCCGTCCCATCTTTTTCTCGGCACGCAGAACGACAATATTACTGATTGTATTCGCAAGGGTCGTAAGGTAAACAACTACAACTTTCCCAAGTACCGTGGGGCCGATGCCCCTTGGTCTAAGTTAACAATCAAGGACGTGCTTTGGCTGAGACGGTCGGTGGGCCGCAATGGCCTGACGCAAGAAGCAGCCGCAAGGAAGCTGGGTATCTGCCAAACCCAGGTTTCTCGTATCCTCAGAAGAAAACGTTGGGCGTACTTGTCAGAGGAGAGGTCATCGGAATGAGCGACGAAAAGCCTACCGTACTGGAACCACCCACGGAAGCAGTCGTTCCGGCCCCTAAGGCCGCCGGGGCGGCAGCACTCATCCAATTGTCGGAGGATGGCGTCCAGCTTCGGAATCTTGATGACCTCTTGAAGTTTTCAAGGATGATTGTCGAGGGAGGCTTAGCGCCATCCTGGGCCTTTGCCTCGGTCAGTGCCCAAGACAAAGGAGGTGGGGTTGCAATCCAGAAAGCCGCCGCCGCCGTGGCGGTGGCAATCCAATCCGGCCTTGAGCACGGGCTTGGGATCATCGGTGGCCTCCAGGCATTCGTGGTGATCCATGGTCGGCTGTCATGGACCGGCGAGGCTGCGGCGGCGAAGATCCGCAACAGCGGCAAGTGCGTGCCGGGCACCCTCCGGTTCTGGAGCGAGGGTGAAGGCGAGAAGCGCCGGGGGATCGCGGAGGCTCAACGCTTTGGGTACGCCAAGATCACCCGCATGGAGGTCTCTTACGCCGACGCTCGACAGGCCGGGCTCATCAGTAAGGACAGTTGGAAATCCTACCCTTCCAGGATGTTTTCGTGGCGGGCGCTCGCGTGGCTCGCCAAGGACTTGTTCTCCGACGTGCTGGGCGGCTTCCCGCTCGCCGAGGAATCCCAGGATTACGAGCCGGTGATCCAGCGGCGTGAGAGCCGCCCGGCCCCGGCGCTAGCTCCCCCGAGTGCTCCCGATCCGTTGCTCCAGACTATCCTTGGCGTCCGACCTCATGTTGAGGAGAAGGGTGTGGCGGTGGAGTCGCCGTCGCCGCAGGTAACGATTCCTCTGCCCGCGACGACGGTCGCCGCCACACCCCCGTTTCCTTCCCACGCCGAGGCGGACAGAGCGATAGTCGAGTCGGAGCAGAAAGGACTGTTTGAGCGATGAGCGAGTTCACGGACGGGCTTAGGGCGTTGGCGGGATTCCTGGATTTCCACCCGGAGTTGCAGCAGTACCTAGCCATCGGCTCAAAGACCGAGGTGCTTCTGTTCCCGCCAGATAAACCATCAGCCATGGCCTCGGTCGCCAGGATGATGGGAACTTGCGACAAGAAGTATGTCGATACTCTTTTCTCTCTCACCAAAGACTTCGGGGGCGGGGCTACCATGCGGGCCTTTTTCTCCCGTGAAGCTGTCTGCGTCAAGAAGGTGATCGGCCAGAAGCTAGTACCGGCCGAGCCCGAAGTGCTCATCCCGGCGAAGCCTGAGCGCCTGGAGGACATCGTGGAGTGGGAGTGCTCTGAGCCGTCGCTCTTGGCCCCACGCGAGGATGAGACGCTCCATGACGAGACGGGGGAAGATCCACGCGACCCCGACGACTTGCGGGACACCCGCGCCGAGGCCAAGCAAGCGCGAATGGATGCTGGCGACGACTTGGAATTCTGATGACCTGCCGCATCTGCCATTGCCTGCTCGAAACGCTTTGGGAGTCGGATGATGGACTCTGCGACGATTGCAGCAAGGCGATGGACGCAGACCTTGACGAAATGTTTGGGGAGCTAGATGGAGAAGAGTGAGCGCCCGCTCCGTGTACTCGTGGCCGAAGCCTTAGGGTGGACCGACTGCAAGGTAGCCGAGTATCCCAGACCGACAGCCATCCCCGACGACCACTGGCCAACCTGGCACGGGCACCCGTCAGTGGGTACGTGGCCTTGGTGGATGCAGGACGCACACGAGCAGACGGAGAAGGCTCGCCCCGCAGTACCGCACTACGAACTAGAGTGGCAAACGACAGGCCCACTAATCGAGAAGTACCACATCGGGCTCGTCTACTCCCAGTCCGAGCCGGCGGAGACGAACCCCAACGATTGGTGCGCTTTCCAATGGCCGAAAGGCGAATGGACCCAGTTCCCTGGAGACGATGAGGAGGGACCGGCGGAATTGGCGGGGCCTCTTGTACTCGACGGCTCCGCCCCCGATGCCGCCACCGGCGCCACTCCCCTCCTGGCCGTGTGCGCCCTCATCCTGAAGCTGAAGGAGGCGGGGAAGCTATGACCGACCAAGAAGCCTACCAGCATGTGAGAGAGCGGATTCTAAAAATATACGAGAAGCCTAGGCCGCTACCCATGCCGATTGAATTCTACTGGCCGATCATGGACCGGGAGCATCGTAGACTTTGGCTGAAGAATCATCCCGAGGATTTGGGCAGGCTGAAACCATGACCTCTCCTGAGCAGCCCCCAGCCGTAGGGCCGGTGTTGGCCATTCCGCCGGACGCGCCCGATATCGAATCGATGGAACGGGAGCCGCTGGGGGTTGCTCAGGGGGGCGTCATTTCGGTCCGTCCACACCATGAAGGGTAAAACGCCCGAACATTGCCGCGCAGTCGTTTTTGCTAGGCGTCCGTCATTCCTATATCTCTCTAGTAGTTATCACGTTTACGTCAAAGCAGAAGCAGAACGCAGAGGCAGAAGCAGGGGTGATGTTACGTTATCGCTTGCGTTACGCAGTAACTGAGCGTAACGTTACGCCATGGCTGGATTCGCCAAGGTGTTCAGTTCGATTCTGACTTCGACAATTTGGGGAGAGGACCACGCGACGGTGCGTGTGTGGATAGCGATGCTGGCGAGTTGTGACGCCGATGGAATGGTTGAGGGAAGCATCCCCGGCTTCGCGCACGTTGCCCGAGTGACCCGCGCTGAGATGGAGCGCGCCCTCAAAGTTCTGTCCGCTCCAGACCCAGACAGTCGCACCAAGGAACACGAAGGGCGGCGCATTGAGAAGTTCGATGGTGGCTGGCGAATCCTCAACTACGCGAAGTATCGGGAGCAGGCTCAAGCTAGAGAGGGGAGCCGTGCGCCATACATGCGCGAATACCGCAAACGTAAGCGCGAGGAACAATTCCGCGAACCAGGTGAGGACTAGGAGGATTAGATGCACGTGAGGGGATTAGGACGCATGGGGATTGGTGGCGGGCAGGAGACGGCGAGTGACGTTATGGCTAAGAGTGCGGCAGGGCAATTAGCCTTACCGCCGCGGCCAAGCCTGGCAGAGCAACTAGATTTTCAGAAGCGGGAGTTGGAGAACCGATTGGCCGACGTTACGGCGGCGCTAGACGCCCTGAAAGCCAACCCGGACGTTGAGAAGGTACTGGAGTTGCTGTCTAGGGTTTGATGGAACCTACGCCGAAGCAGCTCTACTCAGAATCGATCCTCTCCGAACTGGAACGCCGCCGCGGGCCGGTGATGATTCTGGCCCCCGCCGACTACGCGCTCATCGACGGCTGGTACTCTCGCGGCGTGCCGTTGAGGGTGGTGCTGGCGGGGATGGCGCTAGCTCAGGGCGTACCTCGCACCTTGCGATTCTTCGAGGGGGCGGTGGAGGACGAGATACGGCGGGTTGAGAGAGCGATGGCATGAACCCTCCACGTCACATCTTGGATGAGATGCTTGCGGATGGACACATCGGGGAACTCACGTCCATCATCTGCCTTGGTGCGGCCCTTGTGGTGAAGAACGGTGGCCCATCAGAGATTACCGAAATCTCAGACCCAAGGACGGGCGAGCGCGTTCCTCCAGAGTTGGAGGAGTTCCTGAAGATGCTACATATTGACACCGTAGCAGCATTGAAAGTAGCTACGCCAGACGAGTTGGATCACGCCATTGCGCTCTATACGGCGCACTTAAAAGAAGCGGGCTACACAATCGAGGCTGGCTATGACCACTGACGGACCGTCGCTAGGTCATGAGTTTCAACCGCCCGTGAATAGTTATATGGGCGATTGGTGTAACCACGATGCTGCGGCAGGCGGCCTTGGTATCTGTGGGAGGCCGAAGTCGGAGCATGGGAGGACCGACGCGCAACGCGAAGAACGCGCCAAGGAACGCGGGCGCTCCGTAGCCGCAGGGAAGAACGCGGTGATCCTCGCCATGTGTCGGCAGCTCGTGGAGGAACTGTTGCAGAGGGAGCCGACGGTGGACGTGGATCGGGTACGGGCGGAGCTGGTGGCCCGGCGGATTCCCTTCGAGTCGGGCAACTGGATGGGCTCGATCTTCGTCGGGCTCGGCCTGCGGATAGTCGGGTATCGGAAGTGCAGCCACCGGAAGGGGCACGCTAGGTTAATTGGGGTGTGGGCGCGGTGACGTTCTCCAAGGCGGCGGTGGACTTTGCGATGGCTCTCAAGGGTAAGCCTCCAGGTCAGCCCATGGCGAGATTTTATCGCTTCGAGCGAACCTTGCCAGATGGATCGGTAGAAGTGTATCCATTCATCTGCACACATTGCCGCCAGAAACATTTGGACACGGCACAGATTGAACATCTAGCCGGATGTCCCAATGGAAAAACTTTGGGGGGATGAATGTTGACCACCTGCTATCTCTGCGGGCGAACCGATGACAGCGATCTGCTGCATTGGGGCCAGAGCGCGGACTACGGCTTTTATCATTTGGCCTGCAAGGAGCAGGCCCTAGCGGATACGCTGGCTCAGAAACCAAGAGAGTGGGTGTCGGCCCCAGGAACGCCGGAGCCGAAAGGAGCGAGGTGATGGACGAGAAGCCGCTGACGCCCAAGGAGGCAATCGAAAAGGCGCGGGCGCTCCAGAGGCAAACAGACAAGGCAACGGTGATCTGGTTGGTGAAGCGGTGGAAGAAACTCTCGGTGTCCACGGTGTTCGATGAGGGTCCTCACGGTGGCGTCGTGGTCTACTGGATCTCCCGGGACGGCTCAGAGCGGCCGAGGGACGATTGGGCGTTCAAGATGCCGTCGCTGGAGGACAAGGCCGATGTGCCCGTGGGCTGATTGTTGGTGCCGAGCGTGGCCCCCCGTCCGGTGGATTCCGTCCAGTGGGATGTTCTACGGCATAATCGAACGAGAGCCAAAGGGGAAGTATCGCGTGTTTGAGTATCGGTACTGGCAATGAGCTACACGGCATTCTTGGCCAGCAAGGCCCTGCACGACAACTCAAGCGGCACCGATTCCAGTGAGGTCAGTTCCGTCCTCTATGACTTTCAGGCCACGCTAACGAGTTGGGCCATCCGTCGCGGGCGGGCCGCCATTTGGGCAGACTGCGGGCTCGGAAAGACCCTCATGCAACTAGAGTGGGCACGGCAGTCACGGAAGGATGGGATGGTCCTGATCGTTGCCCCGCTTGGGGTGCTTGAGCAGACCCAGGAGGAAGCGCGAAAGTTGGGGATGGAGGTAACGCGGCGAACCGTTCCGGGGGTAGAGCCCTACCAGATCACCAACTACCAGAGACTCCATAACTTCGTTGGCATGCCATACTCAGCGATTGTCCTAGACGAGAGCAGCATCCTCAAGAGCATCGACGGCAAGACGCGCACGATGCTCCTGCGGAAGTTCACGGACATTCCATCTCGACTCTGTTGCACAGCGACACCGGCCCCGAATGACATCGCTGAGTTGGCGAACCACGCCGAGTTCTTAGGGGTCATGTCCCGGGCCGAGATGCTGGCGAGTTTCTTCGTCCACGATGCCAATGGACGCAAGGCCACGGACGGCGCGTGGCGCCTCAAGGGCCATGCCGAGGAGGCGTTCTGGCGGTGGGTGGCATCGTGGGGATGCTTCGTCCGCAAGCCTTCCGATCTTGGGTTCGATGACGGCCGGTTTGTTCTCCCAAGCCTTTCCATCGGTGAGGACGTTGTTCATTGCGACTGGCGACCGGAGGGGTCACTCTTTCCGATCAGCGACGGAGGCCTGGCTACTGACCGAGAAGCGCGGCGAGCGTCACTGACCGTGAGGGTTGAACGTCTAGCGGCCATGATCCGGGAGTCGGACGAGCAGGCCATAGTCTGGTGTGGGCTCAACGATGAGGGGCGTCTCTTGGCGACAACGCTAGGCGAGCGGTGTGTTCTGATCGAGGGGGCCACGGATGACGATGACAAGGTGTCCAGGGCCGAGCGATGGAGACGTGGTGAGGTCCAGGCTCTAGTAACCAAGGCTCAGATGTTCGGGCACGGAATGAACTGGCAGCATTGTCACCGTGTGTTCTTCCTGGGGATCGGCCACAGCTATGAACAGTACTATCAGGCCATCCGTAGGTGCTGGCGCTTTGGCCAGGCTCAGCCTGTTGACGTGCGGATTGTGGTTAGCGAGGCCGAACTAGGTGTCGCGGCGAACGTGCGCCGGAAGGAAATGGAAGCCGCACGACTAGCGGATGGAATCGTGGAGCACATGGCTGAGGCCATGAAGGAGCAACTGAACTTGACTGCCAGCAAAAAGGTAGAGCACCAGAACGACGAGGCCAGCACTTCCGAGTGGCGGCTGATGCTCGGTGATTGCGTGGAGCGGATTCGTGAGATCGAGCCGGCCTCCGTAGGGCTCTCCGTGTTCTCCCCGCCGTTTGCGGCATTATTTACATACAGCGCGAGTGACCGAGATATGGGCAACTCTCGGGACTACGACGAGTTCTTCCGGCACTTCGGCTTTCTTGTTCCCGAATTGCGCCGGGTCACGATGCCGGGGCGTCGTGCGTGCGTTCACGTCCAGCAGGTGTCCACGACCAAGGCGGTACACGGCGTGATCGGCTGGCGCGACTTCCGGGCGGACGTGGTGCGCTTGTTTGTGGAGGGCGGATGGATCTACGACGGCGAGGTCGTGATCGACAAGGACCCCCAAGCTCAGGCCATCCGCACCAAGAGCAAGGCACTAATGTTCGTGCAGAAGAACAAAGACTCGGCATGGTCCCGGCCCGCGATGGCCGACTACATTCTCCTGTTCCGTGCGCCGGGAGAGAATGCTGTTCCGGTAGAAACAGACGTGACTAATGAGGAGTGGATTCTTTGGGCGCGTCCCATCTGGTATGGCATCCGGGAGAGCGAGACGTTGAACGCGGCTGAGGCTAGGTCGGAGAAGGACGAGCGGCACATCTGCCCGCTCCAGTTGGAGACCATCGAGCGGTGTGTCCGGCTGTGGAGCAATCGTGGCGAGGTCGTTGCGGACCCATTTGCCGGGATCGGCAGCACCGGCTACGTCGCGCTCCAGCATGAGCGGAGGTTTGTCGGGATCGAACTAAAGCCTGAGTACTGGCGGGCGGCCAAGAAGAATCTGCAAGCGGCACAGAAGCAGCTCAACCTGTTCGCCTGATGCCACAGGCTACCGAGGAACTCCGGGCCGAATGGGGCGTGATGCCAGAGGAGGCGATACAGTTTCTTCTGACCGCGGGCTACCGGCTCACCGACGACTGGACGTGGGAATCTCCAAGCCGGGAGTCTACGCCTCAAGAGCGGAGGGTGATCCTGTTTCTGATTCAGGAGTGGGACTTTGGGGGGCTGGCGGAAATCCGAGAAAGAAGTTGAGTCAACTCGATGATCGCCAAGTCCACGTTTCCCTTCGCCCGTGAGATGGACCGTAGGCGTAGCCGCTCGTACTGTTCGGGGCCGAGGAAGCGGATGCAGAAATCGCGGTGGGCCTCGTGATCGTTGGTCAGACGAAGATGGCAACCGGGGTCCCCGGGCGCCCCGTTGTCGGGGTCGTGGCGCAGATGGGGGAACTTTCCTTTTGGGAACAGGTGCATCGCCTGAAACCCTGGCGCGGGCTTCCGGCATACCACGCAACTCCCATCGGGCGACTTCGAGTACACCCACCGGCGCCACAACTCGTCCGCCACCTTGACCTTCTCCCGATAGCCAAACAGGCCGTAGGGCATCACGTCGCGCTTCCGCCGTCCCTTGATCCGCGTGGTGATCCCGCCGCACACAGAGCAGATGCGCCGGGAGACTTTACCGCCTGGCGGTCGGATCTTGCTCCAACTCCGGGCAGCGCGGCAGCGGCGGCACCAGCGATCAACTTTTAACATTGACAACTGGTTCACAGTATCATAGATTGGGGTCATGGGCAACGAGCAAGGCGATCTGAAGGAGCGGCTGGGCGCGGTGCTCCAGGCGATGAAGGTGGCCCGCAGGCCGGGCATCGACCTACTGTCCGGTGAGGACAGCGTAGAAGCATTCTGCGGCTGTGCGCTACGTCGGGGTGGACACGCTGCGGTTGCGCTCACCTATTGCGGAGTTCATGCCGCCGCTCTGGAAATGTTTGGAGCCCTGAATCAGATCGCTGCGAATGAGGAGCACGACAGTCGGATCGGTGCCATTGCTCGTGCTGTACTCGCAAAGGCAGAGGGCAAGTGAAGCGCAAGACGATCACCCGCAACGGTCGGCAGATGAAGGCGCCGCGTCCTCTGACGCTGTACGTGGACGAGAGCCATGAAAACTATCTCTTTACACGCGCCGCCCGGCAGATGCTCCTGACGAAGAAGGAGAAAACCGGGATGGCCAGCATGAGCAGCGTGCTCCGGGAAATCCTCGCCGCAGAGATGCAGCGGTGCCCGATAGACGACCTCGAAGTGGCCGCCGAGTTGTTGGGTGAGGGGCGGGGGAAGAAGAAGGAGGTGGCCCGATGACCGACCGTCCACCTGAAGGAGCCCGCACCCTCCCCTCCGACTACTGGTGCTTCATGTCCTTCGTGGCCGGGAAGATCGCATACTCGGCTACCGGGCTGACGCCAGATCCAATTCTGATAGGCACCCGCGGGGCGGCACACGATATGAACGTCGATCTCTGGCGGCTCGGCCACTGGAACTCGGAGGGGAAGCTGATCGAGGAGAGGACAACTCCGAGTTTCTTCTACAGTCAGCGTTGGGTTCTGCTTGGTGAGATGTGAGCCAGCTCCACTTGGGGAAGGATCTGTACCTGCCGGTGGACGCGGCAACCCAGACCTTCCTGAACATCGGGAAGCGCGGAAGCGGCAAGACGAACACCGCAGCGCGGCTTGTCGAGCAGTTCCACAAGGCCAGTGTCCCGTTCATCGTCCTTGATCCGGTCGATAGCTGGTGGGGGTTGAAGGCGGGGAAGGACGGAGGCCCCGGGCTGTCTGAGGTCTACCTGTTCGGTGGGCGCCGTCAGGAATTGCCGCTGGAGGCTGGGGGCGGCACGCTCATCGCGGAAACGGTGTGCGAGCATCGGATCTCTGTCGTCCTCTCCTGCAAGCACCTGTCGGGCCGTGAGCGGTCTCGGTTCATGACGGACTTTGCGCGGACCCTGTTCCAGAAGTGGACGGGCGGCCCCCTCCACCTGGTGCTCGAAGAGGCCCACGAACTGGCTCCGCAGTCCCCGTATTCGGGGGAAGAGGAGATGCTCGGGGCGTTCAAGCGCCTATGGAAACTCGGGCGGTCCTCTGGGATCGGTGGAACCGCTGTCACCCAGCGACCCGCTGCGCTCCACAAGGACATCACGACTCAGGCCGAGATCCTAGTGGTCCACCGGACTATCGGGCCGCAGGACGTGGAGGCCGTGAGGCAGTGGATCAAGTATCACTCGGAGCAGGAGAAGATCCTGCCGGAGTTGGCGGGGCTCAAGGCCGGGGAGGCGTTCTTCTGGGCGCCGGACTTCCCGGAGGACAAGCCCATCGGACTCGTCCGGGTCCAGATCCTTCGGCGGCAGACGTTCGACTCTGCGGCGACCCCGAAGCACGGGGAGAAGCGGGCGGAGCCCAAGGCGCTGGCCGAGTCTGACCTCAAGCGGCTGCGCGACAAGATGGCGGCGACCATTGAGCGGGCGAAGGCTGAGGACCCGCGAGAACTCAAGCGGCAGGTGGCTGGCTTGAAGGCTTCCGAGAAGAAGCTGGCCGAAGAGTTGGACGCAGCCCGCCGCAAGACTCAGGCGATAGTCAAGGCGTCACCGCTGAAGGACGCCCAGGTCAAGCGCCTTGAGCGATGCGTGGAGCGCCTACGGGATGGGATGGCGTTCTTCCTGAAGCGCAACGGCGAGTTGATCGACACGCTCAGTCAGCGGCAGCAGGTGGTGGTGAGCGAGGTCGGGATTCTGGACGCGACCATTCACCGGCTGAAGGCTGGGGAGAACAAGGGGTCTGTCGTCAACGACACCGTGGCCATCAGTGGGACCATGTTGCCGCACTACTCTGCGCAGATTCACCACGCAACGAGTGCGGGGGCACCCAACGGCAACGGGTCCACACTAACCGGCCCGGAGCGAAAGATCCTGACGGCTCTCGCGCAGCACGGGCAGCAGACGCTCAAGGCGCTCGCCCTGCTCTCTGGTTACGCGGTGGGCGGAGGTGCGTTCCGCAACCCGCTCTCTTCACTCCGGTCGAAGGGATACGTGAGTGGCCGCGACATACTTAGCGCGACATCGGCCGGGACCGCAGCCCTCGGCACGTGGACGCCACTCCCACAGGGGCGGGCGTTGCTCGACTACTGGCTGGGCAATCTCGGGGGTCCAGAGCGGAAGATTCTGAGACGAGTGGCCGATGCGTGGCCCAACGCGATCCACCTACAGAACCTTGCGGTGGACACGAACTACGCGCCGGAGGGCGGAGCGTTCAGGAATCCGCTGAGCCGCCTGCGGACCTTGCAGCTCATCACCGGCAAGGGTGAGGTCCGGGCGGCGGAGGAATTCTTCCAGTGAGGAGGCTTTATGAGTGACGGCGGGACGCCGATGGGAAGCACCCCCATATTTCCTCGCGGCGGTGCTGCGATGGGGACCAATCCAGTCAAGAGCCAGGATCAACTGGCGTTCGAACAAAGAATCGCCATGGGTGGTGCCGGTGGTGGTGGCCTCACTGGACCTCCGCTGCCATGCACCCATCCAAGGTGGGGCAATCCGTGGCTGACGGAAAGCCTTGTGGCTTGGGTTCAAAGTTGCGTTGTCTGTAACGAGACTCGGCGGATCGTATGATCCGCGCTCTCCGCATCCTGTGGTTCACCGCCCTCTTCGTGACCATCGCCACGCTCGTCATCCACTGTGGCGCTCCGACCCCCCCGCCGCCCCCGCCCACTACCACCTCAACCACACCGGGGCCGTCGCCTACTCCGACGGCGACCCCGACCCCGCCTGATACCTGCCGGTTCACGCTGGCCGACGTGGCATCTTTCCGTTCTGTTATCAAGCCCAATGGCGGCGGCCAAGCGTTAGACCTGACCGTGGTAGCCGTAGGAAAGAACAGGGCTCCCTGCAACCATCCGACCGGATCAGGGCTCGCCTGCGAGTTGTCTGCGGAGAAGGGCAACCAGAACTGCGCGTGGATTCTCTACGGGATTCCCTGGTGGACTCCTGACCCGACGGTGAAACTGGGGGCACTCCAACCGGGGGTTCCGGCGCAGGGGAACACGCAGAAGATTTCGGCGGGTGACGGCCTAGTCTCAATCTGCGGGAGCACGGCCATGGCTACCAGACCGGGGGCCTGCATCAGGCTTCACGTTAAGGCAGCGGCCCCAGCGTGCGACGTGGACGCCGCTGGTCACTGCGTGCTTCAGTGAGTAGGACAACGCGCCGTTTCGGATGGAAGCCTTCACACCCAAGTCTCCGCGCTCCGCTTCTCACGTTCGCGGAGGCCGACGATCCGACCCTGCCACCGATTGAGGATCTCGGGCCATTTGAGACTCAGCATGGGGACCAAGGAAGCATCGGTCAGTGTACTGGCGGTGCGAGTGTCTGGGGCATTTTGGAGTTCATGCGCCAGAAGCAGGGTGAGCCTTACGTGCGGCTCTCTGCGGCGTTCGCTTACACGCTAGCCAGGATGGCGGAAGGCACGCTTGACCATGATGCAGGAGCGTCCATAGCAGACGTGATGAACGCGGTCATGAAGTACGGTGCGTGCCCCGAGAGCGTGTTCCCTTCGGATCGCCTCTATACCAGTCCGCCCCCACAGGAGGCGTTCGACGCGGCGATACCATTTAAGGGGCTCGCCCGTTACTCAGTGGCCCAGACGAGGAATCAGGTCCGCGGGGCGCTTTCCTCTGGCCTCCCGATCATCATAGGATTCGACGTGTACGAGAACTTCATGGGTATCGGAAGGGATGGAATCATGCCGATGCCTAGCGGGTCAATGATCGGCGGGCATGCGGTCGATGTGATGGGCCACGGGCGGATCATCCAAGGCGCTCCGAACAACCCGTACTGTCGGTGCCGTAATGATTGGACGAATGCGGACGGCTCGCCGTGGGGCGACTTCGGTGACTTCTGGATGCCAGAGGAACACCTACTTGGTTCGCACTGTTCCGAGCTGACCGTTCTACAATTGGTGTCATGAGCACTCCGGTAGCTCCCGCCCTCTCCGAGCCCGACGCCGATGGAAGGCGCACCGCCACGTGGCCGTTCCCGGTACTAGCGGTTCGGGGCGGCAACGAAGGCTTCGTGTTCCACGAGACGTTTCCGCTCGACTGCTCCGGGTTCACCCACGTCACCGAGGTCGCCACGTTCATCGGGGTGGACCGCGGGGACATTGTGGAGGCCGCGGTGGACCTGACCTCTGCCGGAGGGTTCGCCCTGTACCAGCGGTCGTTCCACAAGGAATCAGTCGGGGAGTATGATGCCTGGGAAAAGACTCCCGTTACGTTCCACCTGGACGGGACACCTAAGGATGATTTGGTTCTCACGCTCACCTGCCGCGTCACCGGACGGGACCCGGACGGTAAGCTGTCGGCCACAATTCAGTTCGAGGCGCGGTTAACCGTCCGCTGAGGAGGCGTCATGAGGAAGTTGCTGCTGATTGCTGTTGCTCTACTGCTGCCGTCGCTGGCGTCGGCCCAGATTGTGTTCGACCCGAATCTACTGTTCAGCGTCGGCGCCCTTGCCAAGATCGGAACATTGGCCCCGGGAGCCCACAGGTATCAGGTGGCAATAGCCACTGGCCTACCCGGGATCAAACTGGCCTCCAACTTCCTCGGTGGGAGTTGGTACACGCTCGGCCCGGGAGCAAACCTACAGACGGTGGATGTCGCCACGGGGAGTATCGCCGGTCTCGCCTTGGACCTGAGCGGCGTCACCTATCACCCGAAAGCCGGGCAGTTTGCGGTCCAAGCGATTCTGGCGCGTGACATCACTGGGGCCACGAAAGACACGGCGGTCATTCTCACGGTGGGTGCTTCGCTGATCGCGCCAAAGACAATACAGTTGCGGCGGGAGGCGAAGCGGGCGGAGAAGGAACGACTACGGCAGTTGCGTCTCGCCCATCCTGAATTCTTCCCGCCGTCAAACTAGGAGACTTCCATGAATCCCAGTCTGGTAAAGTGGTTCAAGCATGCGGGCTTCGTTGTGGTCGCCGCTATCGGTGCGGCGCTCTTGGGGATGCTCAACGGCGATCCGGCGGTGATGACGTTCATCAAGGACCATCCAGTCTATGCGGCGTTCGTTCCCATTGTCGCCGGGCTTCTCGGTGCACTGACTCGGTGGGCGCAGGGACAGCAGCTCATCGCGCCGCCGGTGCCGCCTCCGGGTCCGTTGCCGCCGCCTCAGAAGTGATCGGCCCGATGAAGCGAGTCCTCTGTCTCCTGCTGCTGTTGGGGGCCTGCGGTGGTGTCACTCCACCCAAGCCCCCGCCGACCCCTCCGCCTACGCCGCCCCCGCCACAGATGAAACCGCTGGCGGTTCAAGGCAACCAGTTCGTGCCGCCCATCCTGGGGAGCATCACGACCCATCACAACTGGCCGCTGCTGGACCCTGACGCCTTGGACAAGATCGCGGCTGCTGGACTTAACTACACGGACTTCCGCCTCCCGTTCTCCGCCGACGACCGTCCGGGCTATGAAGCGTACATGCGGACCAGTGCCATGTCGCCTTGGCGATGGACACGCACCTCTACCTGGGACAAGACGGAGCCCCCAGACCAAAAGCTCAGGGTACCGGCATCTCTCGCCCGGGTGGCTCACCGGGGGATCAAACTGCCGGCGGTGGCCCCGGTGTTCGACCTCACGCGGTTTAACCCCGCGTTCTGGAAGTTGCTCCACGACCGTGCGGCGTACGCGCAGGCCAAGGGCATCTACGTGCTGGTGGACCTGGTAGATGGTTGGTGGTTGAAGCACTCGGAACTTCCCCACTATTGGCACGCCGGGAACAACACGCAGGGCGTCAACCTCGGGTACTGCACCGACGCGATGGCCGCGCCGCAGCCGACTCACGAAGCGTGGCTACGCCACGTGGTGGACTCGGTAGGCGATCTCCCCAATGTGATCTGGCAGGATGGGAACGAACTCAACTTCTGCAACCCGACCGAATCTTGGGTTCTTGGGCTCAAGGCAATCGTCCGGGATGAGGAGTCTAAGCGCGGGTTCATTCACCATCTGTTCGGATCGCTGTCGGAGAATCCGACGATAGACGCGCAGGTGGACTTTGCCAGCTTCCACAAGGACCAGCCGGTAGCGGCTAGGGCCTATCCGATCCAGGTCAACGAGTTTTTTCCGCAGGCGCAGGCGGTGTATCTAAACAACCTTCAGACGGCGCGGTCTGCGGGAACCGTCTACCACTACTGGCATGATGACAACCCGGGCGGAGGGGCTTGGGATGATCCAGCCTGGGAAGCCGAGTGGACAAACACGATGGCCAAGATGGGGAAGCCGACACCGCCCCTACCCTGTACGTTCCCGTGCCCGGCTGGCCCCGAGTGCTCGGTGCTGGAAATCTGCCGTAACTGCACGCCGCCTATCGGTGGAGACAAGGGACCGTCTTGGGTCGGAGATGTGGACCAAGCGGTGAGAGTGGTACAGGACGCAAGGCCAGAACTATTCCAGGGCCAGCACTTGATTAACGGGAACGCCCCCGAGCCGTTAGGTAACGCCACTAGGCAAGCGTTCTTTCTGATGGTGGTGGCCCAACTCTCAAGGCAGGGCGTTTGTGCTGTAGCTCGTGAGGATGCCGTGGAGGTTAGCAAGGATTCGGTCAACGACGAGGAGTATCACCTGATCTTTCAGCGGACAGGAGACATCATCGGCGCGATCAACGCCTTTAAGACACGTTCCCATCGCCCATGAAGTGCGAGGTTTCCGGCTGTGACGGTGGGGTGCGTGTGACCGACCTCGGAGTGGTTTGCGCGAAGGGCCACGCTTACGTGCCGCGTGAGATTCCGACTGGAGGCACGCAGGCGCAGATGCCACACACCACCCAGCCGTTACGGATGCCGTTCGGTAAGCACCGCGGCGAAGCTATCGAGGACATCCCTACTGAGTACATCGAGTGGGCGCTAGAAAACGCCGACATCCGATCCGCAGCAGTGCGCGAGGAAATGCAGAACCAACTTGAACTGCGGGCCGGGCGTGGAGTTGTTAGAAGCAGGGCAAAGTGAATCCGTAAAGGCTTCATCCTCCACTGAAGCGACCGCGCCCGTGCGAACGCGGGTAGTTAGACAGTAGGGGTGCCTAACCCAGTCAGAACCCAACGAGGCCACAACCCATAGCAAGTGTCTGCGGGTCGGCCCGACCCTAACCGAGTCGGCCCGCAGTTTTAGAGGAGAGTGCGATGAAGAAGAAAGTCACGAAGCGTGGCGTAGCGAAGAAGGTCGGAAAGAAGATCGGCCGCAAGCGTAAGGCCAAGGTCGCCAAGATCCCATTGGTCCAGGTTCCAGTGGTGAGCGCCCTGACCGTCCAGGGGCACAAGGCGTCGGTGGAAAGCCTTCTGGCGTTGCCAGAGCAGAAGTTGAAGTTCGTGGTGCGCGAGGCGCTGACGGAGCCGACGCTCTCCGCACGGGTGGCCACGGCGCTGATGATCGAGAAGGCGCAGGGCGATCAGGGCGGAGCCTGATGGTTCTCTCGCTACTACTGGCGTTGTTCCTTCAGGGGGCCGTGACGTGCGACGGCCCTCTGTGCTGGAACTCCGCCGACGTTCCAAACTGTCCAGACCCTCACGGTGATGCCATCCAGAAGATGGCGCACGATCTCAACGCCTTCAAGAACAACGTGGCTGTGCCAGATCCTACGAAACTCCAGGTGCTTTCTCTGGGCGGGATGCTTGCGCCGGGAGACGACTCCACGCGCTACACGCAGGGGGCGGCGGCCACGGTTGAGGGCTACGTGTTGAACGCGAAGCCGGGCGGGGTAGAGTCCTGTAACTGTCACGCGACCGACCCTGCGTTCAAGGACACGCACATTGAACTCGGGCTGACGGCAGATCCACAGACACCGGGGAGTCAGCGGGTAATCGTGGAGGTAACGCCGCACACCCGCAAGTTCACGGATGTGCTTGGGGGTGGCGTGAGTACAGCGCAGATGCACGCGCTTCTCGTGGGGCATAAGGTCCGCGTTACGGGCTGGCTGTTCTTTGACGCCGAGCACCGTGGCAACGCGGAGAACACGCATCCGGGGAGCCCAAAGAATTGGCGGGTGACCTGTTGGGAGATTCATCCGGTGACTGGGCTGACGCTCATCCCGTGACCCCAATAGAATGGCTCGCCGCGCTGGCCCCGGCATTCCTCCTGGCATGGTTCTTCTGCTCCCGGCCCCGGCGTCAGCTACCTCCGCGGAGGACCGCATGACCACCCGGAAGCCACGCGGAGTTGTGGGGCGGTTCTTGGCGGGGGAGGCGGTTGATGACATTGGCCTATCGCTAGTCGTCAAGCCATTCAAGCTGTGGGACTACTTCAAGTCCATACGCAAGGTTGAAGATGTCCTGCGCCGCGCCCTGCGCAAGAAAGGGAGGGGAAGGTGAGAGTTAACGTTTATGCCGAGGAGATGACTGACCGTGTGGAGATCATCTCGAAAGAAATCGACGGCCAGACATTCACTGGCCTGCGGTTCTACTTGGAATTGCCCGCCACGGTAAAGGGGCAACAGTATCAGGGAGCATTCATTCACCGCCCTGGCGACGATGATTCTAGCGCGGTGACATTCTGGGGCAAGCGGTCGATGCGTCCGCTACTCCTAAAGGCGCTGGCCCTACTCGACGCGCATCACGCGGCCATCCGATGACTCCCCCACCCAACCCGACCCCGCTCGCTGCGTTGAGGAACTGACCGCTGCATTTGCGGAGGCCCGCGACGCCCTCGCCGCTTGGGAGGAGGGGAAGAAGTGAGCCGTGACACCGTGAGCTTGCGGAAAGTGCCGGGGATTCACAGTCACGCAGACAGAGGGCTGCGCCCTGATAATTACCAACGCCGAGAAGGCTCTGGATTGGTTCGGCCCAGGGGCAAATGGGGATCTGTGATGAATGGCAGCGTGGTTAGAGCCCGAAAGCAGGTTTTAGAGCGGCCCAAACGTGCGAGGTATGCGGGTAGGCTCCTCGTGGCTGCATATAGGGTTCGGGATCACGCGCACACGGGTTCGACTCCCGTGCGGTGTCAAGCCAATGCCCGCTGACCGCGACCCGGCCAAGGTGCTGCTGGAGGCGTGCGACATGAACCCCCCGTACCTTACGCGGCTGCGGTCACAGACTGAATTGGCCCGAGCCCTCCGCATCTGCGTGGAGGCGCTGGCGCATGTCAATGATTGGGCCTACGACGCCTGCGAGGGTGAGGCAATGACGATTGTCAAGGACGCCCTCGCCTGTGCCGCTGACGAGGTGAGCCGATGACCGCCCCCGACCCACGCTGGGAAGAGGAGGCGAGGCGGTGGCTGGAGCAGATGCGTTCCCCACGCAACGCAATCCAGGGCGAGTGGGCTCAATCTCTCACCGCCCTTCTCGCCCGCGTGGCGGAGGAGGCCCGAGGCATAGCCACAACACTCCAACGATGCGAAATCTGTTGGACTAGTTCTTGGGTTCCGGTTCCTGCCGATGACCCAGATGCTCGCAAGCTGGTGTCTAGTTCTGGTGACGCGCAGTGGGGGTCTGTCCGCTGCGATCATTGTTGGCTTCAAGGACAATATATCGCGCAGGTGAAGCGTGCTTCCGAAGCCCACGCCGCCGGTCGCGCCGAGATGCGGGAGGAGGCGGCGAAGAAGTGTGAGTACATTTATGACCACGGCCTAGCAGGAGCGCATCAAGGTGAGATGTGCAATCGCGTTGCCAAAGCCATCCGCTCCCTGCCCACCGCCAAGAGCGCCAAGCCGCCGCACGTCTGCTATCACTGGCATACGAATGGACGCTGCGTAGTTTGTGGCGAGCCCAAGCCTGGCGGGGAGGCGCTGCCGCTGCCAGAGTTTCCCTCCAAAGATCCATCAGACCATCCCTATGAGGACTGGCTGACGAACAAGGAGCGGGCCGACTATCCTGCTGTGCCACCCTCACGATGTATTCGATGTGGGTATCCTGCTGGAGTGCATGGGCGATGACCTGCCATGTTGGGGAGGGCATTGTAATCTGTGATGGCGTTTCGGGCTGGCGTGTTGAGCCTGCGAAGCACTGTCCGTGGTGCCTTGAGACGCGGCGCTGTCTCGGCACGCCAATCTTCGGAGGCTACTGCGGGTCGGACTACATCTGCGGGACATGCGGCTCATACTGGAGCGAGGAGGACGACACCCGATTCCGAAAACTCACCGAGGAGGAACGGGAGCAGAACATCGCCCGAGTAACGAGCGTGGCCGATCCGAAGTGCTGGAAGTGCCACGACACTGGCGATGCGGGCGACATGATGGACGAACCGGGAGCGAATCCCTGCGACTGCGGGGCCAGCGGGGAGAAGGCGGGGGAGGCTACTCCCCCTCCCGGGACGGCGGAAACTCAGGAGCGTCAGGGATAACCCCGGTAAACGGTTCGATCCCCCGCGCCCGCATTTCCGCGTCCTCGCGCTCGATCTTGGCCAGCTCGCCCCGGGTGATGGCCTGGCGGTTTAGCGGGGATTCGGGGGCTAGGCTCGTGGTCAGCATCATTCTGGCGCATCCTTTCCTCGGCGTTCCAATTCGTCGCCAAGTTCTTCTAGGGCTTTGAGTAGCCTGTCCTGATCGGCCTCGCTGTGGGGTTCTCCGTCGGAGCCCTGAAACAACCACTCAGAACCATTGGACGCATGGGAGCGGGCCTCCGCTGCTATCCAGGCACAAACGTAGCGTTTCGCATCACGCCGAGTCAACCCGGACCCTCCCGGTTCCGCCCGAACTCAGGGCGGTAAAGCTAAGTCGTTACGTTGGTAAGCGGGCATTTCCACCCGCCGCGACCCTCGCAGGTTGAGCACGGAATCACGTCATGGTCCGATTCTGGATCGGCGCAACAGCATGAGTCCTCAAAGCAATCGTCCGTGATGTAGCCTTCGCCGTCGCACTCGTGGCAATGGTGCCAGTCGCCGTCGCAGTCCTCGCTATCGTGATGGATGGTTAGGCCCAACTCGTTTTTTCCCGGGGCAGATAACCGTAAGTCACAAGGCAGTCAACGTCCGCCTTGATTTCGTCCAAGGTGCCCCACCGAACGCGCCCCTGCCACGCCACGAACCAATCGTTCGTGCGGCGGGTTCGATTCTTGAGTGTGTGACCACGATAAACAAAGAGTGTCATTGTTCCTCCCAATCGACTGTTCGCCCGTCTGCGTCAAGGTAGAGTGTAGCGCCTTCGATCTTGCAGCCTTGGGAGCACCGCTCGCACGGTATGTGCGCCAGCACGGCGCGTTCCGGGTCATGCTGGAAACGTCGCATGTTCGAGAGTTTCCGGCCGCAATCGGGGCAAAACAGATGGATGCGCCCGGGTTTGTGGGGACGAAAGCCAATGTAATCCATCGCTTGTCCTTCCCTCAACCCTGCCTCCGATTCCTCCGAGTCGGGGGCAGGAGTAAGGGTTAGGCCCGTGCTGCTGCGTCGATTCGCGCTACTTCTGCCTGCCGGAATCCCGTGCCGAGGTAGCCTGCCTCGATCCGATCGGCGACCTTGCCGTACCAGTCACCGCCGCGGGCCTTTTGCTCCTCGCGCATCCGGTCGATGATGGGCTGAGCGTCAGCCAGCGTCGGCACGCGGTACTTGGCGCCGCATCCGCCGCACTCGCAGATCAGCGCGAGCACTCCATCCCGGTAGGCTTGTTGGCCGAATCGCACGGGGCCTGCGAAGCCGTTACGGGCCACTCGCGGATCGGCGTCCGGTCCCTCGGGGCACGGGAGCGACACTACGTAACCCGCGTGCGCCGTGAACTGGACCTTGCCGTGTTCCACTTCCGCGGGTACCGTCACGCCATAGAGTCCCACTTCCCGGTCGTAGGGCGTGAACGCGCCGGGGGCCACGTTGTCCTCGTCCGGCCACGGGAAGCGGAAGCGGATTTCCTTCTGGTCCTCGGCATTGCCGGGATCGGCCGATCCGCGTACGGAGCTGACCTGGCCGATCTGATCCGCCCGCAAGTAGTACATGTCCTCGCACGTCCCGATCTTCACCAACTGCCCGTTGTATCGTGCGTTCTCTCCCATTCAATCCCCCTCCGCCCGCTCCATCATGCGGGCCTAGTTACTCATGCGTTAGTTCGGGGAAGGCGAGAGACGCACGCCAACCCCAATACTCGGGACACTCCAAGACCGGGATGGCGTCATTGGCCCCGAGGATCGGCGGATAGTTCAACAGTACGGTTGCCGCATCCGCCAGACTGTCCGCCCGGGACTGCTCTGATTTGGTCATTGCTTGCTCCTGAGATATTCGGCCGGGTCTGGCGCCGCGAGGAAAGCGGAGAGGGAAGAGGCCAGAGCATCGTGCATTTGCCCACGCTCGCTCCTGTGACTGTACGGCGGGTAGTAACTCACGGGTGAATAGGTGGACGAGTGCCGCGTCTCGGGCGAACTCACCGCTAGAATCGCCCGGGCCTCGCGCTCTGCCATCCTGGACTTGCAGGCGTGCCACGCTTCGGTCGCGCTGGCGTTCTGGCGCAATGCGGGAAACTCTGTCTCTGCCGCTACGTGCCGGCGGTAATCGTTTGCGGTTCCAAACTCGTTAGGCCCGGACAGTTTAGCTAGCATGGCGTCTCCCTTCACGCATGACCTTGAGCCAAGCGGTGTCCGCATCGCACTTGACGCGGTACGCTTCCTCAAGGATTGCGCGTTGTTCTGGCGTAACGTCAATCCACGGCGAGTGATAGCGTTTGTCCGCTGCCTTCGCCTTGCCGTAGACTTGGATGAGTGCCGCTTCAAACGCTTCGTCGGCCGCAAGTGCCGCGGTGTAAGCGGGATGCGGCGCCGATTCGGGGATGGGCTGCCCGTGAATGTCCGTTCTTGCCACGGCGGGCACGTTGTAGGGATGGTCTGGGTCTAGTTCATCGTCCGAGATTGGGTCGCTCTGATGCTCGCTCATGGTAAAATCCCCCTATCTTGTTGAGCACGCTACGCGGTGCCGAATGTAGCGGGCAGGTCGGTACATATCTTTTGTGGCGCACCGCGGGCAGGCGCCGCGCTTTTCGGCCTCTGCGCGACGGGCGTTATAGTCGGCGTTCCGGGCTTCGTTGTCCTGCCGAATCCGCTCCATGTTCCACCTGTGGGTTTCCGCTCGGCGCCGATTCTCGGCTTCGCCAAGCGCGGCATCGTGAGCCGAGTCCAGCCACAAGGCGCGGCACCGATCCGCGCACGTATCTGTCGGTAACGCTTGGGCTTGGCATATCGGATTTTCGCACCGTGGGAAACGGGAGTCACCGCGATCAAGGGTCACGGACGAACAGAACGGACAGCCAAACCCGGAACGCCCGTCATACTGAAGCGGATAGATCCGCGCCTCTCGCTCACGTCCCCAAACATCGGTGACGGTGAATGTTAGGACGTGCCCGCGCTCAAATTCCGCCAGCGCCTCGGAGTCTGTCATGGGAGGCGTAGCTACTTGACACGTCTGACAATGGTAGGAACGGGCGTTCACTTGGTCACCAAACGGGCGGAACCCTGCGGAATGCCCGATGTGGAAGCCAGACGCAGGAGCACCATAGCGTTATGGTCTCCAAGGGACGCAGCCTTACGTAGCGCAGCCAAAGCTAGGTCGCTCAGAACACGCGGAGACGCATGATGCGTCCGGTCAGCCTTCGTTGCTTCCATCGCGTCACCCTCCATTGAATACACGGTACTATCATAGTATCACACAGTCTGAAAGAAGTCAAGTGATTTACGCCCGATTTGTGTTAGGCTTGAAAATAAATGAG
>Ga0210384_10001379_pt1 | contig 33229 bp, 28 predicted proteins | sample IncBWH2MmetaG_FD_160574 | JGI IMG/M metagenome (GOLD analysis project Ga0210384, IMG submission 160574) | Forest soil microbial communities from Barre Woods Harvard Forest LTER site, Petersham, Massachusetts, United States - Inc-BW-H-2-M | ecosystem: Environmental > Terrestrial > Soil >...
CAGCCAAAATCAAATCTCAGGCCCCCCCTCCCGCTACCCATTCGGCTTGCCGGGAACCGCCGTGACTCAGTGCGTACAGTACCTGTTCCACTCGTCCGCTCGCAGATGACCAGGCGAGTCGAAGGATCCCTGCAAGCCAAGATGGCCCTTCGCGTTAGCGGTCTGGGGCGCCTGAAGCTCTTTGTGAACCAACTCCGCAAGAAAACCCAGCCCAAAACCTCGGCCTCAAGCTAACGAGACCGATTTATGAAATCTTTAGCTTTTCTTTACGAAATTTTTACGCGCATCCGGCTAAATTGAGGGTTCCGCCGCTCCCTTCGTGATTTGATCAGCGAAATCTTTAGAGGGTTGACGCGTCGGAGTTGAAAACCGTCAATGCAAAACCATCGTGCTAGACAGTCGACGCCAAACCTAACGGCAACCGGCGCTCAACGGGTGCTGGTCGCAACGACCGCCATGCTCGTATTTATCTCTTTTTGGCGAGCCGCAGCCGTTGTGCTTAACGACATGGGTTCGTCCGCATTCTACGCAGGCGCAATTGCTGAACACTTTGTCGGGAAAACAGCGCCTTGGTTCATCCTGGCGATCATGTTGCTCTCATATGCCGTCCGAGCCGTTTACATCGAGAGCTGCAGCATGTTTGTGCGCGGCGGTGTTTATCGCGTGGTCAAGGAGGCTATGGGCGGAACCCTGGCGAAGTTCTCGGTTTCAGCCCTGATGTTCGACTACATCCTGACAGGACCGATTAGCGGCGTATCAGCAGGCCTATACCTGGCAGGTCTGTTGAACGAGCTTTTGCGCAATGCGCACTCCAGTCTCGTCCTGAACGTGAACTGGACGGCTGCGCTCTTTGCTGCCCTGGTCACCGTTTACTTCTGGTGGCAGAACATTAAAGGTATCCCCGAGTCCAGCGAGAAAGCTCTCCGCATCATGTACGTGACGACCGTGATGGTGGTCATGATGATCGCCTGGTGTGCCTATACGCTCTGGGTGCGGGGAGCTCATCTTCCGCCCTGGCCGCATCTCTCGAATCTTGTGTACTCGAAAGACGCGCTAGGTTGGCGGCGCCATACCTCGCTGCCATATACCGTCGGACTGATCGGTATTTTGGTTGGTTTGGGTCATTCCGTTCTGGCCATGAGCGGCGAGGAGACCATGGCTCAGGTTTACCGGGAAATTGAGCACCCCAAACTGCGGAATCTGGAAAAGGCGGGATTCGTCATCTTCCTATACAGCCTGATTTTCACAGCCGGCGTGGCGTTCTTCGCGGTGATGATTATCCCCGATTCGGTGCGCAACAATTTCTTCGATAACCCAATCGGCGGCTTGGCGATGTACCTGGTCGGCCCTTTATCGCTGCGGCTTGTGTTCCGGGCTTTCGTCGTAGCGGTGGGCGTCTTGATGTTGGCCGGGGCAGTCAACACTGCCATCGTGGGCTCGAACGGAGTTCTGAACCGGGTTTCTGAGGATGGAATTCTTCCCCACTGGTTTCGCCACCCGCATCCTCGTTTCGGGACCTCCCATCGCCTCCTAAACCTCGTCGTTGGCCTTCAGCTGCTCACGATTCTCTTGAGTCGGGGAAACATTTTTGTATTGGGCGAGGCTTATGCCTTCGGTGTGATGTGGAGCTTCGCCATGAAGGGTCTGGCAGTCCTTGTTCTTCGCTACAAGCAACCCGGCGACCGGGAATTTCGTGTGCCCTTGAACCTGAAAGTTCGGAATATCGAGATCCCCATAGGCCTTGGCCTCATAACGATCATTCTGTTCGCTTTATGCGTAATCAATCTCTTCACCAAGCAAGTTGCAACGCTTTCAGGAGTCGCTTTCACGATTATTTTCTTCGCCGTTTTCACAGCCTCCGAAAAGATAACCAGGAAGCGCACTACGGCTCACGCAGAGCTTGACCAGTTCAATTTAGAACCGGGTGAGGACCTCACTCCCGAGGCCGTGGGTGTTCGACCGGGGAATATCCTGGTTATGGTCCGTAACTACAACGCGCTTTATAACCTGGGGGCGGTCCTCGACCGGGTCGATACTCACAAACACGACGTTGTGGTGCTCCACCTTCGATTTCTCACGCGATCGGGGTCAGGCGAGTACGAGTTGGAGCCCGAGCAGCTCTTTAGCTTGGAAGAGCAGCAGCTTTTTACGCGCGCCCTTGGGCTGGCGGAGAAGAAGGGGAAGACCATCCATCTGGCCGTCGCTGCGGCCACGGAGAAATGGGACGCGATCTTGCGGGCAGCTCAAAGCCTGCGATCATCTGCCGTTGTTTTGGGGCCTTCTCCTGCTAGACCTGTCACTGAAGAAGCTCGTATCGCAGGCATGGCCTGGGAGCGTTTATCAGATCCCAAACCCCAATTGACCCTGCAAATCTATTTCTCCGGTGGCCAGGAACACATCTTTTATCTGGGGCCTCATGCGCCGCACCTCACTCCTGGCGAGGTTCATCTCCTGCACAGTATTTGGCTTGAACTCAGTGGCGATGTCGCCCCTGAGGAGATTCATCACCACGACGTCGTCCATTTCGCTCTGGAAGAACTCCGGCAGGACCTGAGCAATACGGAGCGAGAGGATGTCCTTCGCCGGTTGCGGCAGCATCTCGAGGAAATCAAGGACCGGCGCGTAACGCACCGTTAGAGGTCGGATTTGAGCATCGTTGTATCGTGTATGGCATATATGGCATGAGGGAGGGAACCGTGAGCGCAGGCCGCATCCTTGTGGTGGATGACGATCCGCAAATCCGCCGCGTGATGCGAGTAACCTTGACTGCACAAGGCTATGAGGTGAGTGATGCTAAATCCGGCGAAGAAGCGCTGGAAAGGCTGCACTGCGAGAACTACGACCTTGTCCTGCTGGACATGAGTATGTCCGGCATTGGCGGGATCAAGGTTTGCCGGACCTTGCGGCGCGGCCGGCATGGTTTCGAGTTGGCGATTGTCATGCTTACCGTGCGCGACACAGAGAAAGATAAAGTCGACGCGCTGGATGCGGGAGCGGACGACTACATAACAAAGCCCTTTGGCATCCCGGAGTTGTTGGCGCGGATTCGTGCCGCGTTGCGACGAGTACCCGTTGATGCTGCCTTGCAGTTACAGCGAATCAAGCTCGACAATGTGGAAATCGACTTCTCATCTCGGCACGTTACGGGTCCAGGCCGAGACGTGCGCCTAACGCCGAAGGAGTTCGATCTGCTTTCCTACCTCATCGCGCATCCAAACGGAACCCTCACCCATCGCGAACTTCTGCGTGCTGTTTGGGGGGCGGACTATGGTGACGAAGTGGAGTATCTCAGAGTTTTCGTCAACCGACTGCGCTGGAAGATTGAGCCCGATCGCGCCGCGCCTCGTTTTTTGGTAACCCACGCCCGGGTCGGCTACCGCTTCTGTCTGCCTAAGTAATCGTCCTATTTCTCCATTTTTTTTATGAAGTTTTTAGGGCTTGTTTATGCCTCATTTACGCGCTCTCGCCTACCGTTAAGAACGAACGGTGCTTATGAGCAACCACATCAAGCTTAGCTCCACGGACCTTTGGGATTGCTCCGTACCCCCAGGTAGAGCGGCGGAGACGAATCCGGACAACGAGCTTGAAATTAATGTGATCTTCACCGACCATCTGGGCACGCTCGGAGCTTTAAAAACTGCTGGCGCCTTGGCTCATCAATTGCGAGCACACATCAATCTCCTGGTTTCTCGAGTTGTGCCCTACGCATTCCCGCTCGCTAGTCCGCCAGTTTCGATTCAGTTTACTGAGCGTCGACTTCTGGACCTTGCGCGTCAGGGAGCCCAGGGCTCGGTGGTTGTCTCTGTCCAGCTATATCTCTGCCGTGACCGGCGGCTGTGCCTTTTGGAGGCACTAAAAGCGCAATCTCTCGTGGTTGTCGGCGGCAGGGCACGGTGGTGGCCAACGAAGGAAACTAAACTGGCAAGGATGCTTCAGTTTGCCGGGCACCACGTGATTTTCGCAGGTCTCGCTTGAGCAACGGTGGTTCATTCAGATTTCCATCCTGATTAACAGCGTTGTTTTGATTGGTTGCAGGGCCTTCACCGTAGCTCGCACCCGCCGCTTAGTTGGTAGCTCCAAGCCTATGGCCCTACATCACCGCCGCGCAGTGGTTTCCAAACGAATCGCCGACGGCAGGTCGAACAAATTGCCATTACACCAAGAACCAAGAAAGGGGATTTAAGGTAGCGTCCTAGGACACCGCCGGATTTAGAGTCTCTTGGGTTTTAAGCTCACGTGGGGTTGAGTATCTTCTGGGTTTAAGGCGTGATCGGGAAGCTAAATGCTTGAAAAGATGGTGGCCAGGGACGGAGTTGAACCGCCGACGCCAGCCTTTTCAGTCCTGTCATTTACAATCAGAGTCTACTCGCGTCTGGGAATGTACGGGCGCTTCTTTCTCGCATGGAAAAAACGATTCTGGTGACCGGAGGATCCGGATTCATCGGTTCCAATTTCATACTGCAATGGATCGAGCAGGAACGCACTCCAGTAGTCAACGTGGACAAGCTGACCTATGCAGGAAATCAGCATAACTTGCTTCGAATCGCTTCCGATCCGAGATATTGCTTTGTCCAGGGCGACGTGTGCGACCGCGAAGTGCTGCGTGCATTGATACAGCAGCATAAGCCACGCGCCATCGTGCATTTTGCAGCCGAGAGTCATGTGGATCGTTCGATCCACGGTCCGGATGATTTCATCCAAACCAACGTTTACGGCACATTTTGTCTGCTGGAAGAAGCGCGGGCCTATTGCGCGAATCTGGCGGAACCGGATCGTGCGTCGTTCCGGTTGCTTCACGTATCTACCGATGAGGTGTATGGGTCGCTCGGCCCGAATGATCCGCCGTTTTCCGAGACCACAGCGTACGCACCTAACAGTCCATATTCGGCATCGAAGGCTGCGGCGGACCACCTGGTACGCGCCTATCACCACACGTATGGGCTTCCGACTCTGACCACCAATTGTTCCAATAACTACGGCCCTTACCAGTTCCCGGAAAAACTGATCCCACTGGTGATCTTGAATGCCCGCGCCGGCAAGCCCCTGCCGGTATATGGAGACGGGCAGAATGTGCGCGACTGGCTCTTCGTCGAAGATCACTGCGACGCAGTACGCCGGGTTCTCGCCCGAGGCCGGGTTGGGGAGACCTACAACATCGGCGGATACGGCGAAAAGCGAAACCTGGAAATCGTGGAAACCATCTGCACAATCCTTGACCAGTCGTGTCCGGACGATCCCGCCGTGCCCCATCGAAAGTTGATCTCCTTTGTGAAGGACCGCCCTGGTCACGACCGCCGCTATGCCATTGACGCGCGCAAGATCGAGCGACAATTCGGCTGGAAGCCGCGTGAAAGTTTTGAGAGTGGCATTCGTAAGACCATCCAATGGTATTTGCAAAATGAGGACTGGGTGAAAGGGGTCACCAGCGGCAGCTACCGAAAGTGGATTGCCACCCAGTACTCATAGTCACCGGCTTGCCTCGGCCAAGCAGAGAACCGATCACATGCGAATCACTATCTTCGGCGCCACTGGCTTACTGGGCAAGGCGCTGATGCGTGAGTGGAGAGATGACGAGGTTACCGGACTCGGCTCGGCGGATGGAGACATTCGGAATCCGGAGCAGATGCTGCGCTTGGTCCAACATAGCAGGCCCGACTGGATTGTCCTTGCAGCGGCCTACACGGATGTCGACGGCTGCGAGATCAATCGTGACCTCGCCTTCGGCGTGAACTGCCGGGGGGCCGTCAATGTCGCGCGAGCGGCCCAGCAGCAAGGCGCTCGCCTGCTTTTTCTCAGCACAGACTATGTCTTCGATGGCACAAAGACGACGCCCTACACCACCGATGACCCCCGCTCACCCCGCAGCGTTTACGGTCAGTCGAAAGCCGACGCCGAGGTGCAGCTTGGTCAGATTCTTCCGCAGTGCTGCGTGGCGAGGACTTCGTGGGTTTTCGGGGCGGGCGGAAAATGTTTCCCTGACACGATTCTGAAACTGGCAGCGAGCCGCCCGCAGCTGGACGTGGTTGGCGACCAGCGTGGCTCGCCAACCTACACGGTAGATCTGGCCCGGGCCTTGATTCAACTTTGCCGTCAGGAGGCAAGTGGCGTGGTACATGTAACCAACCGGGGTGAGTGCTCGTGGTTCGACTTTGCTCGCGAAATTATTGCCCGTGCAGGCCTCGACACAGTCGTGCGCGAGACCACGAGCGACAAGTTCTTGCGCCCCGCAGAACGCCCGAAATATTCCGTGCTGTCGCCAGAAAGCTTGCAGAAGCGCGGCATCGAAATGCCCGGCTGGCAGGATGCACTGCAAAGATACCTGGCTGACAGAGTTTGACGCAGACGCCGCCTCAAACCACGTAGGGAGAGATGTCCTCATCGGTCCGGATGAGCAATGCTCCGCTATTTGGGTTGGTAGCAAAGAGGGTCGAGCTGCGCTCGACTGAACAGACGAGGACATCTGTCCCTAGGTGGGTTGTGGATGACCTACAACTGGCCCTCGAGCGCAGTTCGTGTGTTCTCCTGGTGGCGAAGATCCAGCTTGGTGCCGGCACACGTGACATGGAAGACGTCGGTCGCGGTCTGCCCCTGCGTGTCGATGATCGCAACCTCGATATTGCAGCCCAGTTCAGCCATGGTGGAACTGATGTCATAAAGCAGCCCGGGACGGTCCTGGGCAATGATCTCGATCAGCGTGCTGTGTTGTGAGCAGTTGTTGTCGATCTGCACGCTAGGCTCGATAATAATTTTCGGGCTCTGCAATCCCGGCTTGAATTTAGTCTCCATGAGTTCCACAACGTCGATTTCACCTGAAACCGCTTCAGCGAGTTTCCGCTTCAGGCGATCTATTTCGGATGGATTGAGTTCCAGCGTCCGGAACCGGTCGGAAAACCGAATCGTGTCGAGTACCACACCGGCCTTGTTGGAAAATGCTGCGGCCTTCAAGATGTTCATTCCCCAGGAAGACAACGTTCCCACCACGTGGGAAAATAAACCCGGGCAATCCAAGGTTAAGAGAACCAGTTCGAAGTAGCCATCACGACGGAGTATGTCGATCTGTGGTTCGTCGTCTTTCTGTTTGAGGCGATCGTACATCCTCCAGTGGGCCACGATCTCCTTCGAAGTGTGCATCAGCAAATAACGTTTGGGGAAACCTTCCAGGAACGAGGTGATGTGCTTCGCGTCCGGTTCGCCGGCTGCAACCACAACTTCCTTGATTCGTTCGCTGTTGGAGACACTCAGAGTGAGGCGCTGGTCGTCCACGCTCCGGCTTAGATGGTTGAACGCAGCCGCGTAGAACTGCCAGAGCAGCTCCGCCTTCCATGGCGTCAGGGCTTCCGGATTGACCGATTTGACGTCGGTGTAGGTCAGAAGCGTGAGCATCTTCAGTCGTTCGGTTGTGCCGACACATTCACTGAAGTCGGCCACCACCTTGGGGTCGAAGATGTCCTGGCGCATGGTCGTGGACGACATTCGCAGATGATTCGCAATCAGAAAGATCACGGTCTCGCGGTCAACCGGTTCAAGACGAAGCCGCTCGAGGACGCTGGCTGAAGCTTGCACGCTTCCGGTGACGTGGTCATCAGCGGGCATGCCTTTGCCGACATCGTGCAGCATGAGAGCCAGAAAGAGCAGGTCGGGACGTTCGAGCCCGTCCAGAATGTCGCGGAAGCGGCGTTCCAATTCGCTGTCGGGGGTTCGCAGCGCGTGGATGTTCTCGATCGCCACCAACGAATGTTCGTCCACCGTGTAGCGGTGGTAATAATCGCGAATGACAAGCGAATCGACAGCCCGAAATTCAGGAAACATCAAAACCAGCACGCCCAGCCGGTGCATGGCGCGCAGAGCGGCTCCGGCATGAGGTGATAGCAGAATTCGCCTGAAATATGACCACACATCCGGAGAATCCTGCGCCCATTGCTGGAGCTCGGGAAGCGACGCTTCGACGCATCGCTCGGTTTCGGACGTCAACTTCAGTCCGTGGCGACCTACAAATTCGAAAAGGCCAAGAAGTACGGATGGATCCTGGACAGAAGAAAGCTGGCGCAGAAAGACCCGGCCCTCCACTACGGAGAAGTCAGCATTGGACAGGCGCGATTTGCGATTTTCAAACAGGCGGTACAGACCGGAGCGCGACGGCGGCACTTCGTCGAAGAGTACGGTGAGTCTGTAAATCGACCGAACGTACCGGAAATAAGTTCGCATCCAGGCAGCGGCAGCGACCGGTGCTCCGTCCGGCAGTCCGATTCCGGCCGCAGCCGCTTCGGACTGCAATTCATAGGTCAGCTGATTGAGGTCCCGGCCTTGGCGATAGTGCAGGAAGCATCGCACCGCTGAAAGAAAATTCAGGGCCGCGCCGCATTCCGTGCGAAACGCCTCCGGCAGCAGGCTCTCCGGCGCGGGCCAGACACTTGTCTTTTCCAGGGCTGAAATCAGGCTGAGCCAACACGCGACCTGGTAGTCCCGCAGGCCACCGGGAGAGTCTTTAATGTTGGGTTCCAGATGGAAGATGGTATGACTGTACTTGTTGTGGCGTGCAGATGTTAGATCGATCAGACGCCGCTGTAACTCAAGCGCCTCGCGCGCCACCGTTTTCGGAATCACCTGCGACCGAAGCTGTTCAAACAATGCCGCGTCTCCACAGATGTAGCGGCAATCCAGCAGGGAGATGTTGAATTCGAGATTGTCGCGGTGCAGCTTGCTACACTCCGCCAGGGAACGAGTAGTGGGACTGACGCGAAGGTGCAGGTCCCAGAGCGCCTTGGAAATTTGCGCAATGACCCGCTTCTGCGTATCGTCACTCAGGGCCGATTCATGCAGGAAAAGCACATCTACATCCGAGCATGGAAATAGCTGGCCACGGCCATAGCCACCAAGGGCAGCAATGCAGATCCTCTCCGGCGAACCCGGGGCAAATTGGTTCCACAAGTCGCCAATGAGTGAATCGATTAGGTGCGAACGCTCGCGGATCGCAGTCTGTCCGTTGTGAGAACGCTCGAATCTCTCGCGTATCTTTTCCGACTCGGCCTGATATGCGTCCTGTAATATCGCGCTATTCGCCAGTACTGGCATCGGACCCCGGTCTCCTGACCAGATGGTGCGTCAGAGCGCCGCCACTCCGCGCTCGTCGGTTCGAATCCCCATCGCCGATCTTTCCCGTCCCCAGGAGAACCTGGAATCACTCTCTTCAAACTGGAAACGAGCGTCCACCACGAAACGTGCCGGAGACGATTATGCGATTTCCCGCTTGCAATGGCTAATCTATAGTTTTTATGGCTAGGATTCAGAACGGTTATAGGTGGCCTGGCTGCTTAACCATACCAGTGGCGCGGGTGGGGCAAAGATTAAAGCTGGGAGCGATCTTTTCCACGATGCGCGCTGCACATCAAGGAAGCTCCCAGCTGGATTGCTGATTCCATCTTCCCTCTTGATCCGGAATCGTTAGACTGCTATGGTTCCACGTTCCAGGTTGCGGATGCGAATGACTTCATCCACTTTGGACAGAAATATCTTTCCGTCCCCGATTTTCCCGGTAGACGCGGCCTTGACGATCGCATCGACGGCGGCGCTGACTTGAGCGTCGTCGATCACGAGCTCCACTTTGACCTTGGGTAGAAGATCTACCGAATACTCCCGGCCACGATAAGTTTCGGTATGGCCTTTCTGACGGCCATGGCCTCGCACCTCAGAAATGGTCATCCCGGTGATGCCCCCTTCGGTCAAGGCTTCCTTGACGGCTTCAAATCGCCCCGGCTGAATGATCGCTTCGATTTTGGTCATCTTTTTTCCTGTCTCGGGTCATTGGTCAGCTGCCGGAAGCAGAGAACACGCTCCACCTCCGGCAACCGATCGCAGCGCCCAGGTTGTGTTAACTGGCAATGCCAGGTGCATGTTTAGTACTGGCCGCAATTCCTCTTACACTAGCCAGCGGCAATTCCTGCGTCATTCCGCTAGGTGCGCCCAGGGCTGAAATGACGTACTCGGGGTAGGCCGAGATACCGTGCTCGTGCAGATCCATACCGTAGGTTTCCATTTCTGCCGGCAAGCGAAGCATCCCCATGGCGTTTACCACGAGCATGACCACCATGGCAACGGCGAACGTGGCCACGGTGATGCAAGCGCTGCCGATGATTTGGGCTTTGAGCACCTGCAATCCGCCCCCGTAGAACAGTCCTTTCAGGGGAGCGGAGTTGTCAGGCGAGATCGGTCCAGTTGCGCCGTATTGACCACAGGCAAACAGGCCAAGCGACAGCGTTCCCCAGATGCCGCAGAAACCATGTACGGGCACCGCACCGATGGGGTCATCAATGCGTAGCCATTCCAGGAGATCGACGCCCATGATGACCAGAACCCCAGCGATCCCGCCGAGCAGGACCGCACCTGTCGGACTTACCCAATAGCAGGGGCAAGTAATAGCAACCAGCCCAGCCAGAAATCCGTTCGTGGTGTAGCTGGCGTCCCATTTCTTAAATTTCAAGTACCCATAGAAGATCGAGGTAAGGCCAGCCGCGCAGGCAGCCAAGGTTGTATTTGTGGCCACGCGACCGATGCCTATAAAGTCCATCGCCGAGAGCGTGCTGCCGGGGTTGAACCCATACCAGCCGAACCAGAGAATAAGGCCGCCGCTGACAGCAATCGTCAGATCATGAGGCAGCATAGGCTCGCCACCATCGCGCTTGAACTTTCTTCCTAGGCGTGGCCCAAGAACGATGGCACCGGCTAAGGCGATGAATCCGCCGATGGTATGGACCACAGTCGAGCCTGCAAAATCATGGAAGCCCATGCCCAGCGAGGGGAAGAAGTGGCCGTCACTGCCCATCAAGGCCAGCCAGCCATCCGGTCCCCAAGCCCAGTGCCCGATGATCGGGTAAATGAAACCCGTGACGCAGACGCTGTAAAGAAGGTCGCCGACGAATCCAGTGCGACCGATCATTGCGCCCGAGGTGATAGTTGAGCAGGTGTCCGCGAAGGCAAACTGGAAGATCCAGACCGCCAGGAACGCGACGCCCGTGGTTTCGTAGGTGGCCGGCGCATTCTGCAGGAAGAACCAGTGATAGCCGATGAAGCCGTTGCCGTGGGAGAACATGAAGGCAAAACCAATGGCGTAGAAGAGAATCCCGCAAAGACAGGTGTCCACTACGCATTCCACGAGCACGTTGACGGTTTCACGCGAGCGGCAGAAACCGGCCTCCAACATGGTGAAGCCGACCTGCATGCCAAACACCAGGAAGGCGGCGATCAGGGTCCAGGCAGTGTTAACCGGATTGACGACGTCGGCGGCCTTTACCTCGGGAGTGCCAGCCTGGGCATAAACGTGACCAAAGAAAAGACCCGAGACAACCGTGATGATGAGCAAGACCAAAGCGATGCCCATTGCTTTTCCGCCGAGGAGAAGCCCCCCATAGCGACGCCATTCGGGATCCCGCAGCCGCGTCGCTAGGCGGGACAACTTCTCGGATAGAGACAGATTATTCCCTTTTTTGGCAATCAGAGACATGTTCACAGCTCCTTATCGTGAGTTTGGACTTGCTTAGAGCTCTCCTCTACTAGTCTTGGCGGCGGTTCGAACAGCCGTGCGTTCCTAATCTTTTAGCTTACGAGTAACTTACGAGCACTCCTTCGACTGGAACCTTCCCAAGACTCCGTCGGCCAGCCAAAACCTGAGGCCGCACAATTTGGCTCGCATGGCCAGGGAGCAAACGTTGGCTCCAGCGTGGTCCTCGCGCGTCACAGTGCCGGTGATAATGAGGTCAGCGTGCTCTCCGTCGACTTGCCGGTAAACTCGGAATACAGCGCTGGAAACACACGGCATAGTCGAGAACAGCAGATCCCGCACGGCCAGCGAATCTTCCAGAGCTTGCAAAGACGCGTTGCGGTCGCCCACGCTAGGTGGGAGGTCGGCGTCCCAGGGATCGGCCGGTCGCGCGATCCACTCGCACTCGGCTTCGTCGCCCCGCAACTCCAGTCGCAAAAACTTGAGGGGTGCGCGAGACAGCTCCCCAAAGCGAAGGCTCCGGTGTAGATTCCGGACGAAATCCGCCACTTCCCATAACTGCTTCATTCGCTCCGAACTCCCTTTTTGGCTCTGCGGTCCCGACAATTTTAGATACGCAAGCCTCGCGGAACCGAAAGTGAGAACACATGCCCCCATCCGGACGTCAGCAGAATCTGAGACGCCCACGATCACTATTTATCTCTGAGGATGGCACGGCATCGTGCCCAAGAATCGCCTCCCTTCACCGTCGGAGAGAGGGAACAACTTCAGCTATACAAATCGAACTTGAGGCCGGATTTTGCTTGTTGATACTCACAAAGTCAAATTCAAACTTTTTATTGCCGCGATCAGCCCGATCAAGAGACCATTCCTTAAGGCTGCTAACGCCCAAACTCTGAACACGAGCCTTGTTTGACCGAATAGCTCAAGACAATCGCCTTCGCGATGTCTTTCATAGATTTGCGCCGCTGTTGGCTTTGCCGCTGCATCAATAGGTACGCTTCCTGCTCGTCGAGCTTCGTCTCCTGCTGCAGGATGCCCTTGGCACGCTCGACCAGCTTTCTCACTTCGAGCCGATCTGCAAGTTGCGACTTCTCCTTCTCCAGGCTTGCCATTTCAATCTCGGCGCCCACCAAGAAACCGATCGTTGAAATCAAGGAGATTTCGCGTTCGCTGTAATCGTGCTTTGCGAGACTCTGAAGATTGATGACCCCGACGACCCGTCCCCGGCTCAACATAGGCACCGACAAGAAAGCCTTGAAAAGGTCCGCAGGCTGCTTATTGAACAGCTGAAAACGAGCGTCGCTGGCGAGATTTTGCGAGACCGCTACCGGCTGCCGACGTTGTGCGACTGCGGCGGTACTGCCATGACCCCCCTTCAGAGTCACTTTGTCTGCGACTTCTGCATGAGGGTTCTTGGAAGCTTGCAGTACAAGCTCGTTGCCCTCCAGAACATAGACGAAACATGAGTCGCACCTGACTACCGACGCAACAAATTCGACGACTTGCCTCAAGACCTCGTCGAACGGTACCGCCGCCATCCGGCTGGCTATGCCATGTAGAAAGGCGTGTTGCTGCGCCAACTGACCTCGCTGGTCCGCATCCACCAACGGCTGTAATGCACTACTTGGATGCCATCCTCCAGAAGTATTCATGCTGTCACACTAGCCAGTCGACTGTTGGAAGACAATCATCCTTTGGTATGTTGGCCCATGAAAAAAAACGATCCGGAGCATCAAGGGTGGGCTAAATGCGGACGCGTGGCTTGAGTTTTTCGGACATCCTGACCAACTCGGCGAGTGAGGCCGCCTCCATTTTCTGCATTACCCGACTGCGATGAATCTTTACCGTTACTTCGCTCAAGCCCAGCTGGGCGCCGATTTCCTTGTTGATGAGTCCGGTCACCACCAGGTTCATCACTTCTCGCTCTCGCGCCGTGAGCTGTTCAACTCGGGACTGCAGTACTGAGACCTCGGCCCGCTCATGGCGCCGAATCCGGTCGCGGTCGAGACCGTTATGAACTGCAGCCAGAAGTTCCTCTTTCTGGAATGGTTTCATCAAAAATTCAATCGCGCCTGCTTTCATCGCCCGTGAAGTCATGGGAACGTCGCCGTGCGCCGTAATAAAGATGATCGGTATGGACACCGCGTTCTTTGCGAGTACTTCCTGAAATTCGAGGCCATTGACTCCGGGAAGCCTCACATCCAGCACGAGGCAACCGGGGGCATCAGGCCTCGCCGACTTCCAGAACTCTTCCGTAGATCCAAACACCAGGGCGCGCAGTCCTACCGATTCGAGGAGGTTACTGATGGCATCGCGAACGGACGCGTCGTCATCCACAACGAAAATTGTCGGACGGTTGTCAGCCATCGGAGTCTCGCGATTGAATTGGAAGGGTAAATTGAAAGATCGCCCCGCCAGAAGGCCGGGGTGACGCCCACAAGCGGCCTTCATGAGCCTCGATAATCGACCGGCTAATCGACAGCCCCATGCCTATGCCATGGGGCTTGGTGGTGAAGAAGGGGTCGAAGATCTTCGCTGCGGTTTCAGGGTCCAGTCCGACGCCGGAGTCCTCGACTCGGACCACCAGTTCTGACTCTTTCCCGCGCACGCTGATGAGCAATTCCCTTGGGCGGTCGGTCGTCTCCGCCGTTGCATCCATGCCGTTCATCATGAGGTTGAGCACAACCTGCTGCAACTGGACCCGGTCAGCCTTGACTTTGGGAAGGCTGGGGACAAGGTCTGTCCGGATCAAGATCCGACGCCGGATGGCCTCATCCCGCAGAAATGTCGTCAGCTCGTGAATCAGCTCGTTGGTATCGAGCCAGTCCTTTGCGGGTGATTCCTTCTTGAACAGGGCGCGAATGCGGCTGAGTACAGCGCCCGCACGCGTGCCATCCTCGATCATCCTCTCAACGGTCTGGCGAGTCTTCTCCAGGTTGGGAGGACTCGCAGAAAGCCACTCGATACAGGCATGGCCATGTGTTACTACCGCCGTAAGGGGCTGATTGATCTCATGGGCTATCGAGGCCGTTAGTTCGCCCATGCTCAGCACCTGCGATAGGCGAGTGAGTTCTGCTTGAGTTTTCAAGAGCTCGGCGGTTCGCTCCGACACCCGGACCTCCAGAAGGTCGAGCGCCTCCTTGAGCGCTTCCTCGCCCTTCTTTTTCCCAGAACTTACCCAGCTGGCCACCAGTGCGCAGACAACAAATGCAATGAAATATGCTTCCGCGGATGTGCTGATGGAGAAAGAATGAAAGGGAGGCACAAAGAAATAATCTATGAGTGCGGTTGAAATCAGCACGGCGAAGAACCCGGAACCAGTCCCCCCGAACCATGCGCTCGCCATTACCGCTCCGAAGAACAAGAATAGAAATGGATACGGGAAAAGTGGTTGCAGCAGCCGGGTGGAAACAAACGCTAGGGTGACGGAAAACAAGGCTATGCCATGGCGCCGTAACAACGATTGGATTTTCATTCCACCCAGTCCGCTGGTCTCCACATGTTTCCTTTACTCTCTTTCGCGATTCGATACCCCGTGAGCGAGCACGCGGCAACCTCAAAACCAACAGTTCCGCTGGCCTTCCACAATATCCTGTCTGTGAAAGTATCCATCACTTCCGCACGCTGTCAAATTTTCAAGACGAGGGACAGGGTGTCTGGACGCACTATCCGAATATGGCGTCGCTGTACCGAATTGCCAGGCATTCTTCTAAAGATGCTTTGGCGAGAGGACAAATAAGGGGCAGAGCTTAGAGCTGCCCTGGCAGGGCGGTTCGCATCTTTATCTCGGGCTTGGCGTCCAGCATGGTGCCGGCACACGTTACGTGGAACACGTCGGTTACGCTCTGTGAATGCTCGAGTCTCTCGCGTATGTTTTCCGACTCGGCCTGGTATGCGTCCCGTGATATAGCGTTATTCGCCAGTTGCTGGCATGGGACTCTCGCTAGCCTGTCGTGATGGCGGTCAGAGCGCTGCGACTCCCCGCTCCTGATTTCGAATTCGGATCGCTTCGTCAACTTTGGAAAGAAAAATCTTTCCGTCACCGATCTTTCCAGTCCCGGCGCTTCGTACGATGACGTCGACGGCGGCGTCCACCAGATTGTCGGCCAGCACCATTTCGATCTTGATCTTGGGCAGGAGATCAACCGTGTACTCCCGACCACGATAGACCTCGGTGTGACCCTTCTGTCTTCCGTGTCCGCGCACGTCGGATATCGTCATGCCTTCAACCCCCAGTTCTGTTAGAGCGTCCTTGACGGCTGCAAATCTGGACGGCTGAATAATCGCTTCAAGTTTCGTCATTATTACGTTCATCCTCAGTCTTCTGTCACTGCCATCGTAAGGTAAAATTCAAATCTGGCCAAGTAGAGATTTTCTATTGCCTAAATAAGGATTTTGTATTGTCATGCTTTCAGACTTGGAATCGAGGGCTGGGGTCTACATTCGCCTTGGCCGAGGCTAATCCTTGAAGCTTGCGGGGTTTCTGCTGCTGCTGGCGGGGTGGGCGATCGTCCTCGCCGCGGTTGTGCTGCTTGTGCCTGCGTTGCCGCGAACTGGCTTCGTGCTAGCTGGCGTTGGTGTGGAGGTGCTGGGGCTCGTCGTTGTTGTGCGTTCCCATCTTGCCGTGCAAGGGGAGCAACGCGAGTGACGCCTCTGCCTGCTCCGGTCCTCTCCGAAACCGCAGTCACACTGTGCATCTTTTTCATTCTTCTTGTGCCTCTTGCCGCCGCCGGACTCGCGCTGGTTAACGCCGGCCTCGGTCGCTCGCGCAGCGCAGCGCACTCCATGCTGACTTCGCTCTCCGTGATCGCCGTGGCGGCCGTCGTGTACTTCGTCTTCGGTTTTTCCTGGCAGGGGTTTATCGGCCAGCCGGCGCATGTGTTTACCATGGGCGGCAGGGCATGGAGCTGGATCTCGGCTGAACCGTTGTTTTTGCGCGGGTTGCGACTCGACGACATTCCCACGTTGCTGGCGGCGTGGCTACAGATGCTTAGCGTCGGCTTGGCGGCCCTGATCCCGTTGGGAGCCGGCGCCGATCGCTGGCGGATGGGTGCGAGCGCCGCCTCGACGGCTCTACTGGCGGGTTGCACCTATCCGCTGTTTGCCCATTGGGTGTGGGGTGGCGGATGGCTGGCGCAACTCGGTGTCAACTGTGGCCTGGGCCACGGATTTGTGGATGCTGGAGGCTCCAGCTCCATTCATATTTTGGGTGGGCTCACTGCGTTGAGTATCGCGTGGATTCTGGGTCCGCGCCTGGGCAAGTACGGACACACTGGTCTGCCTAATGCCATCCCAGGGCATAATTCCGTATTGGTGCTGACGGGCTGCATGCTGGCGTGGGTTGGATGGTTGGGCCTGAATTCCGCCGGCGGCATTCTATTCACCGGCGCCGAACCGGGACGCGTCGTGATGATTGCGGTGAATACTACGCTGGCGGCCGCTTCGGCTTCCCTTACCTCCGCTACGGTCACGTGGCGGCGATTCGGTAAGCCAGATGCTTCGCTCATCGCCAATGGCTGGATCGGTGGACTGGTAGCGAGCAGCGCTGCCTGTCCTTTCCTTAAGCCACCAACCGCGGTTATTGTCGGGATCGTGGCGGGTGGGCTGGTCATGTTCGCGGTTGAGTGGTTCGAATTTGGGCTCAAGGTGGACGACCCGGGGGCCGCGATTTCGGTGCACGCCCTCAGCGGCATTTGGGGTGTCCTTGCGGTTGGGCTGTTGGCCCAGTTCTCCGGCCGGACATCAGGGCAGTTTCTGGCGCAGCTTGTAGGCATCGCCACCTTGATCGGTTTCGTGCTGCCGCTGACTTATGGCTTGAACTGGCTTCTGAATCGGTTCTACCCGCAGCGAGTAGCTGCCGACGGTGAGCGGCAGGGAATGGATTTACATGAATTGGGCGCCGATGCCTATCCTGAGTTCGTGATCCATACCGAGGGGTTTATCCAGCAATAACGCAAAAGATGTCCGGCGCAACGGATAAACCGTCATCAGTGCCGTGCCACGTAAAGCAGCAACCCAAAAATGACAATTGGAATCAGCGCCAGCATTACATAAAACAGGATTCTTCTGGCCCAAGGTTCGCGCCGTATTCTCCAGTCCCGCAGCTCGGAGCGCTCGGCCGCTCCGACCTGTTCCTGGTGCTCGAGGTCCCAGATGAAGTCATGGGCATTGCGGTAACGCTTATTGGGATCGCGTTCCATGGCCCGATAGATGATTTCCTGTAATTGGGGTGTGATTTCGGGGTCGATTTCTCGCGGTGGGATGGGATTGTTCAGCAGGCGATCGTTCATGATGACGAAGGGGCTGGGGCCGGTAAACGGCACTTTTCCAGTCAGCATTTCATACAACATGACTCCCAGTGCGTATAAATCACTGCGGGCATCACCGCGCTTGCCTTTGACCTGTTCGGGCGAGATGTAGTCGGGGGTTCCCATGGTTTGGGAAAACTTGGCAAACGTGAGCCGGCGCGAACCTACGTTAGTCGCAATGCCAAAGTCAATGAGCTTAATGTGGTCTTCGGTGTCGATCATGATGTTTTCTGGCTTCAGATCGCGGTGGACCACCCCGTTGGCGTGAATGTAGTCCAGTGCTTTGGCGATAGCCAGGGTGATCCTGACAGCACGATCAGCGGGAAGCTTCTTTTGCTCGTTGAGGATCTGGCGCAACAGGCGGCCGTCGACCCACTCCATCACCATGTAGATCTGGCTGTGGCCGTTCTCGGGCATGACCTTCATCACGCCGGGATGGTCGAGTTTCCGTCCGATGTCCTGCTCGCGCTGGAAGCGATCGAAGAAGACGGGATCGCTCTCCATCTCGGGATGAGGAACTTTTATTGCGACCTGGCGCCCGGTGCGTACGTCTGTGGCGCGAAAGATGGAAGCCATACCACTGCGTGCGGCCACGCCTTCAATGCGGTAGTGGTCGAGTTGATCTCCGGTGTTGAGTGAGGTCATTGTGAGGTGCGCATTCGTGACCGCGCCAGTCAATGATGCCAGAATACCCCTTGCCAAGGCATAAAAAACCGATAAAAGTCACGAGTCCGACGAATGAAGACCGGGGCCAGACGAAGTGAAGTCATTGCGAGTATAGGAGCGCCCGCCGCCCGCGAAAGAATGCGGAAGGACTATCCGTGGAGTTTATAGGGGCGTCCGCGATACATGCCTACGCGCTCAACGCTGCGGACGTGGATTAGCTGTAGGCTGATGTTGTCGGTGCCGTCTTCGTAATTGGCAAGGGTCAGCAGTCTCCGGGCCGCCGCGTCCAAGTCGGAGGAGTGGGCGATGACGTTTGCGATTTCTGGTGCGGTCACCGCGCCGTGCAATCCATCGGAGCAGAGCATCAGCACATCGTCGACCAGCAATTGGACCTCGTGGGTCTCGACTGCGACGAACAAATCGTTTCCCAAAGAACGACTGAGTACGTGGCGGGTCGGTGCCTTAGCGGCTTCCTTCTTGGAGAGCAGGCCCAGGCGTGCTTGTTCATTGGCGAATGTATGATCCCGCGTGAGAACCGTAGCGCGGCCGCGCCGGACAAGATAACAGCGCGAATCCCCGACGTGGGCCACGACAGCGCGATCGAAGCGCAGAGCGCAGATCACCAACGTGGTAGCTATAGCGGCGCCGCCTGGGCGAACCGCGAGCCCGGCCTCAAACACACGCGTGTTAGCTGCTTTCACCAGACGCGGCAATAGCGCGGAGTGCGATTCGCCTGCAGCGGCTGCGCGAAAATCGGCCAGCACGCTCTCCACTGCGGTGCGCGAAGCGACTTCGCCCTTCTCCTGACCGCCTACTCCGTCGGCCAGGGCAAACAACCATCCATGAGTGGCGGCATGAGTTGGCGTGGCGGGGACGACGTGACCTACATAGTCCTCATTGTGCTCGCGGACTATTCCAGTATCGGAGAGCTGGGAGAACTCCAGGTCAAGCATAGACCTACTCGGGGAAACACCGAAGGTCAACACTGGCGGATGCGCCGGGTGCAGGCTTTGGTGCCGTCCCAAATATCTCATTTCACTTAACGGAGAGGGCGAACGCGAGTGCTCGCCCTTTCCCGACGAGTTGTTTGTTCTTAAGCTGCGCCGGCCTGGGTCTGGCTCTGGCTCTCGATCAGCGTTGTCTTGCCCATTTTTCTGCTGGCGCGGGTGAAGTAGATCGCGCCGTAGATGCCCCAGACCAAAGCCACGCCCAAGGCCAGCAACGGCTCCATTTTGGTCCCATATCCCATGAACGGGCCAACCAAATAGAAGGCCATACAGGCCAAGTTCGCCAACAGCCCGAACACCGGAATCACGAGATGACGCACCACCTTGAAATTCGGGTGATTGTGGTAGCAGACGAGGCAAGTTATGCAACTCAGCATGTACAGCAAAAACGTACCGAAATTCGAAGCCAGCGTCGTAGTCAGGAAGGTATTCGGCAAAGCCGCCATCTTGTCATGTGTAGTGTAGCCGAAACTGGACCAAAAGCCGTGCGGCAAGGCTGCTATGGCGGAATCCGCGGGAGCGGCGCCGTCACCGAAATACACGACCACGGTGAGACATCCAACCACGGCGGAAATGATTGCCAGCGTCCAGATGGCGCGATGTGGGGTAAGGTTCCTCGAGTGCAGCGCTCCCATCGAATCCGGCAATTCTTTGTCTTTCCCCATGGCGTAGGTGACGCGCGCGCCGGTGTTGATACAGGAGAGCGTGGTACCGATCAGCGCCAGAAACACAGTCGCCGCCTCCACCAGCATGAAGATCCGTCCGTTCCCGGGGCCGAAGAGCCCATCCCCCACGATGACCATCATGTCGCCGATAGGGGCGGACGATGTCGCAGCGAAGCCCATTGGATACCCGCTGTTGAGAAAATAGTTCGCAGCAAAGTACTCGAACAGATAACAGAAACAGCCCTGAACCAGCAGCGAAGTGATAACCGCGATAGGCACGTCGCGTTTGGCGTTTTTGGCCTCCCCTCCCATGGAGGTGACCGATTCAAAGCCCACCAGAATGAGGATAGCGATTGTCGCTTGCACGAACATCCAGCCAAAACTGTGCATGCCGATGACGGAACGCGCGGTGGGATGGGAGACAAAAGCGCCGCTGGAGTCCTTCTCGGGATAAGTAACCTGATAGGGTACAGGCTTTCCGGCAGCATCAAGTTTAGGCTGGGGAACGCCGTTTGCGTCGCGAACAATTGTGTCGGCGGAGACTCCATTGACCGTCGCCGTTGTGGTTGCGAACTCGTAGCTGAAAGACGTACTGGTCTGCGGATCAAACTGGAGGGCGGTACTGCCCGGCTTATGATTGATGCGGTAGCCCAGAGCTACGACGGTAAAGACCAGCAGAGCGCTGATCTGAATGACGTTGATAGCAATGTTCACGGAAGTGGAACCGTTGACGCCGCGATGGGCTATATAGGCTACGGCAAATGAAAACACAATGGCGACGGCCATCATAAACATGGGACCGGGATTGGAGGCGCTCATGAAGTTTGGCCACAGCGTCCCCACGAGATAGCCGGAGATTACGCCGATGACGCCAACCATCACTCCGGGGTAGATCCAGTAGTAAAGGTGCGAGCCCCATCCGACGATGAATTTGGCCAGACGGGCATACGGCCACGCCTTCTCGTGGTTGAGGAAAGATTGTTCGGCGAAGTAATAGGAACTGCCGGTCCCGGGGTATAGCTTCGCCATTTCCGCATAACACACGGCGGTGGCAAGACACAACACAGTAGCGAACAGGATGCCAATCCACATCGACGGGGCGGTCGCGCCAGCAGCTGCCTGCCCGGCGAAAGTGAGCCACAGAAAAGCCCCGGGTGCGATGAGCGCCATGGCGTTCATCGTCAAACCGGTCAAACCTAAGGTTTGTTTCATCTCAGCTGCAGGCGTATCAGCCATATTTCTTCTCCTTCGAAGGTAACTTTGGACATCGTCGTCCGACTTGCAATTCCTAATTCCAATCCTCTGGTTGTGGCGCGGGAGCGGCTTGGCTGCTGCTACGAGGGGTGGTTCGAGTTGCGCCCAAGCCGCTGACCCACATAACAGCGACATCACTGTCGCCAGGTAGAAATTGATGTTCTTCTGTGCGGGGGATAGCTTCAGTCACCGGGTAAAGAAAATTGTCTTTCATGTCACCCTCCTTAGTAATCGCTACTTGGCATCGGCGCTGCTGAACGCGTATACCATGCCCAGCCTTACGGTGTTCTGCGCGTCTCTTAACAGCCCGGTATGGTACGGGAAAACATCCTTGTCTGACATGTCACGTCGGAATTCCAGCCTGCTGATACTGTGCCCGGAAAGGAAAACCATCGCTGTGCTCCGTCTCCGTGTGGTCATCAAAACATGAAGCCTGCTTCAAGAACCCCGCGCGGTTGGTTAACGTTCAGACCGGCCGGACCGAAAACGGCACCCGGCGTCGAATTGGTAGCATGAACAATCGCGAAGTCTCCGCGGAGGAAAAACGCATCTTTGACATAAGTCGGGGTGACAGTGAATGCGAACGCGCCGCTACCCGGACCATACAACAAGTTGATGGCGTTAGGGTCTAAGACGTTTCCACTCGACTTAAGGTATTCCGGACGGGCGGACAGCGATACTCCGTGTTTGAAATTGTATGTGACCAGGAGAGCACCACCGTTCGTGTGCGCGCCCTGAAGAATTCCTATGCTCGCATTCTTCGGCACGTTGGTGTACTGAAAGTATGGGTTGATCACCCAATGCCCGTGGCTGTAAGTGTAGAGGAGGTTATAGATCTCCTCGTTGTTCAAAAGAAGAGGCGTAGCGAGAGTGTTCTTCGCGTACGCCCCGGCATTCCCGCCTGCCACAAACGACAACGTATTTGAGGAATTGAAAGCGTAAGCCAGAGAACCCGACAGCCACGTGTAGCGGTTAGAGTAGAAGCCATCATTCCAGCTGAATGCTGTGGTCAGCTTCTTGCGGGTCCAATTGAGTTGGATACCTCGATTGACTGCGTTTTCCTGATTCCAGAGGATGCCGCGCTCGATGTTCATGTTTTCGAAACTGAATGTATACTCGGCTCCGATCAGTGTTGGCAACGCGCCCACCTCTACGTTGAAATTCCCTTTAACCAGCTTTAGATAACCTTGCGGAAAGGGCCCGTAGATGTTTTTCACCGTGTCTGCGGTCGAGAGGAAGGGTGCTCCGATAGCCGGCAAGTTGTAGGCACCGCCCTGCAGATAAAATTGCCACCATCCGGTGGTCTTTTGGATAAAGATCTGAGCATTGCTAACATCCCAGTGCGTAGACGAATCGCCTGTAATGTGATTTCCTTCCGTCCAGCCAATGCCGCTCAGAATGCCCGTAACCTCCAATTTTCCAACCGTCTCGGAGCTCCCGATCTCGTGAGGAATCGCCGTTGCTAGCGGCCCTGACATCGACGGTGTGGGCAGAGGTGCCGGTGCTGCCGATGGGGCAGGTGCTGCCGGTGTTGCCGGGGTCGATGTCCCGTCCGCGGGAGTGGAACTCGGCGCACCCTGAGGGTCCGAAGGAGCATTCTGCCCAAAAGACGAAAGCGCCGCCAGCACTACAAGAAAGAAAGCAATGAAACACACCAAACGTATTCGCAAGTTCATCTCCTTTTCGAAAGCTTGATCATTTAGCGACCCTATGTTTAGGGACCCGCCTCCGAAAGACTTTCCTCATCTAGGCGCTCGCTTTCTCCGTTGGATCGAGTGTCGTTGCGACGACCTCGCGACTTCTTGATCAGCGAGTGGACAGTAACGGTTCCGTCTCCTGCAGTCCAATGCATAATTCTTTTCGCGCTTATCACAAATACTTTTAAAAACATTAATTTATAGAAGAGATAAGAGAAATCTATTGCGTGATCGGAAGAATGGGGTTACCGCGACCGAGAACCGGGCGTCACGGGTACAACCCGAAACCGAGTAGGCAGGCTGGCGGTCAGACCTGCGATCTATGCGCGAGGCTGCATCGCAAAGGAGTTCAACGAACGGCGACTGCTTTTCGATCTGGTGGCGGCGAGGTGCTGATCGAGTTCAAATAGAACCGGCCGCTCTTTCGGGTGGAATGTTGGTTATCGGCACGAGGGTGGTGGCCCCGTCATCCTGAGCGCAGGCAATTCATTCGCTCGGGAATGAATTGCCGGAGTCGAAGGACCCCTACTGCCTGAGATGACTCTCGCGTCACGGATATGTCGGCTCAATGGTTTAAAAAATCACACACCTTAGCAGTCGTTCTGCTTGTAGGGGTCCTTCGACTACGCGCCGGCTTCGCAGGGCGAAACAGCCACTCCGCTCAGGATGACACAGGGTGGGAATAGTCGAAGCGTAGCCCTGCTTTGTGCCCCTCCTCGGACTACTCTCGCTTGTTCCATTCGTGTACCATGGTACACTGGTACCATGAAACAAACAGCACCAATCCTGGTCGAGCGCGTGCAGACCGGTGTTCGCCTTGAAAAGCGCCTGCTCAAAGTGCTCAAGGCGTTCGCCGAATACCACGATTTGACGCTGGGCGACCTGCTGGAGGGAATTGTGTTGCACGCCTTTGATGGCAAGACCCCTTTCAGTCAAGCGTCTCTTGGACGGATCAAAGATCTGAAAAGGTTCTACGGTCTGGAGTTGGATTCTCGGGCCAGCCATCGCTTGAAGGAAGATGAGCACGAACGCCGGCCATCCCGATGACTGATCAGGAACTGATGGACGGCTTTGAGGATGGCACTCTTCCAAATGAGTGTTTTCACCATCGCGACCATGTTCGAGCCGCATTCCTATATCTGACTAAGTACCCAATTCTCGAGGCCCTCGACCTATTTTCCAAAACCCTACGAAGATTTGCCGAGGCCCATGGGAAGCCCGGGCTTTACCACGAAACCATAACCTGGGCTTACATCTTTCTTATCCGGGAACGTGTGGCGAGGGCTGGAAAGAATCAGAGTTGGGACGAGTTCGCCCGGAACAATCCCGACCTGCTGGCATGGAAGGACGGCATCCTGACGCGATACTATCGCGCCGAGACGCTCACCTCCGACCTGGCGCGAGCGGTCTTTGTCCTCCCCGACCTGCGGACCTGAAACTCATCGGCCTTCCCCCATGATGAACCTGTTGGGTCTGTTTCCGAAATCAGTTTGTTTCTTCTGGCATGATTGCGAATCAGAATGGACAGCTCGAATTCAGTAAAGCACTCGTGATCCGGTACTCGGACGGTCACGCGATTGAAATCGAGCAGAAATAGGGAGGATAATTCGATGTATTCCGGCACTATTCGAACTGCCTTAAACAACGAACTACCCCTGGAACTCGATTACCGTGAGCCGGGCGATGTCAGTGCGGATGCGAGATCGCAGGAGTGGGCCGTAAACAGCGAAGAATACGTCGTTCGAATTCAGCCCGCAATTGCCAATGACTTTAAGCGGCTGCTGAATCAGATCTGACGACAGGAGGAGTTTCGATGACCCAGGAAGAGATACGGCTGGCGGAATCCGATGCGCGTAAGAAGCACTGGAAGCGCTGGGGGCCTTACCTCAGCGAGCGCGCCTGGGGCACGGTCCGCGAAGACTACAGCCCGTATGGAAACGCCTGGGAGAGTCTGCCTCACGATCATGCCCGCTCGCGTGCTTATCGCTGGAACGAAGACGGTCTGGCGGGAATCAGCGACCGCCAGCAGACAGTTTGTTTTGCCCTGGCCTTGTGGAACGAGCGCGATCCCATCCTCAAAGAGCGCATGTTCGGACTTACCGGCAACGAGGGGAACCATGGCGAGGACGTGAAGGAATACTACTTCTACCTCGACAGCACTCCGACGCATTCCTACATGAAGTATCTCTATAAATATCCGCAGGCGGAATTCCCCTACGGAACGTTGGTGCGCGAGAACCGGCAGCGAAACAAGAGCCAACCGGAATACGAGCTCCTGGACACCGGGGTGTTCAACGATAACCGCTACTTTGACGTATTCGTCGAGTACGCCAAAGCCGACGTGGAAGACATGCTGATCAAGATTACAGTCTCGAACCGCGGCTCGGAAGCGGCCAACCTCCGGTTGTTGCCCACAACCTGGTTCCGTAACATCTGGTCATGGGGCGAGGGAAATGTGGAGCCCCGACTTAAACAGGTAAATAATTCGCCCGACCCTGCGATTGTTTTGGACCATCCAAATTCTGGCAGGCGCTGGTTGCATTGCGAAGGTTCGCCAGAATTGCTTTTTACCGAGAATGAAACCAACGCCCGGCGCCTGTTTAACTCCGACAACCGCACGTCCTATGTTAAAGATGGCATCAACGATTACATCGTGCACGGCACGAAGGAAGCCGTAAACCCCGAGCACTTCGGCACCAAAGCGTCCGCGCACTACAAACTTACGGTGGGCGCCGGCGAAACTGCGGTCGTGCGGCTGCGCCTGACCAATACCGACCTCAAAACGAAGAGTGCCTTCGACACCTTCGACCGGACCTTTGCGTTACGCCTCAGCGAGGCCGATGAATTTTACGCAACCGTCATCCCGCAAGACCTTACGCCGGACGCGAAAAATGTCATGCGTCAGGGCTTTGGCGGGATGCTGTGGTCCAAGCAGTTCTACCACTACGTGGTGAAACAGTGGCTTGACGGCGATCCCGGCAATCCTCCTCCGCCTCCGGAGCGCCGCAACGGCCGCAATCATGAGTGGTTGCATCTCTATAACGCCGACGTGATCTCCATGCCTGACAAGTGGGAATACCCGTGGTACGCGGCATGGGACCTGGCATTTCACTGCATTCCGCTGGCGCTGGTGGATTCAGATTTCGCCAAAGAGCAGCTCATCCTGATGCTGCGTGAGTGGTACATGCACCCTAACGGGCAGATACCTGCCTACGAGTGGGCATTCGGCGATGTGAATCCCCCGGTGCACGCCTGGGCGGCCTGGCGCGTGTACAAGATCGACAAGAAGCGCCACGGTAAAGGCGATCGCGAATTTCTGCAGCGCGTCTTCCACAAGCTAATGCTGAATTTCACCTGGTGGGTGAACCGCAAGGACGCCGACGGCATGAACATCTTTCAGGGCGGATTTCTGGGGCTGGATAACATCGGAGTGTTCGATCGCAGCGCGCCGCTGCCTACCGGAGGCTACATCGAACAATCCGACGGGACCAGCTGGATGGCGATGTACACCCTGAACCTGCTGGCCATCGCGCTCGAACTGGCGCGGGAAGATCCGGCTTATGAAGATGTAGCCAGCAAATTCTGGGAACACTTCATCTACATCGCGCGCGCCATGGGCCATCGCGGCCAGGACGGCATCGGGCTGTGGAACGAAGAAGACGGATTCTTCTACGATGTCCTGCGGCTGCCCGACGGTACAAAGTTCCCCATGAAGATTCGGTCTATGGTGGGCCTGATCCCGCTGTTTGCAGTGGAGACGTTGGAACAGGAGGCACTGGACAGGCATCCTGGTTTTAAGCGAAGGCTGGAGTGGTTCGTAGAGAATCGCCCAGACCTCACGGACAACCTGGCTTGCATGACCACTGAAGGCAAAGGCTCCCGCCGCTTGCTGGCGATAGCCGATCCGGACCAGCTTCGCGACATCCTCAAATACATGCTGGATGAGCGCGAGTTCCTTTCCCCGTACGGCATTCGTGCGCTGTCGCAGTTTCATCGCGATCACCCCTACATGCTCAACGTTCACGAGATGGAGCATCGTGTGGATTACGAGCCGGGGGAATCGTCAACCGGTCTGTTCGGAGGAAACTCCAACTGGCGTGGTCCCATCTGGTTGCCGATGAATTTTCTCCTGGTGGAGTCACTGCAAAAGTTCCATCACTACCTCGGAGAGAATTTCAAGGTAGAGTTCCCGACCGGCTCAGGAAAGATGATGACGCTGTGGGAAGTGGCCGGTGAATTGTCGCGCCGCATGACCAATATATTTGTGCGCGACGATAAGGGGCGCCGCCCGGTATTCGGTGGTCTCGAAAAATTCCAAACCGATCCGCACTGGCGTGACCTGGTGCTCTTTCACGAATATTTCCATGGCGACTCTGGCGCCGGGGTCGGCGCCAACCATCAAACTGGCTGGACCGGGGTCGTGACCAAGTTGATGCAGCAGAGCGGGGAATCGCGCACCCACAAAAAGCCCAAGTCCAAACCAGCACAGGTCGTAGCCGCTGATTGAAACTTTTGATAGCGGAGTACTCGTGATTCAGTTCAACAAAGAGACCTGCGGCAATCTGGATGCGGCGCTGCGCCGTGAGTGGCTGGAAACCAACGGACTGGGCGGCTTTGCTTCGTCCACCATCACGTGTCTGAACACGCGCCGCTATCACGGTCTCCTGGTCGCGGCCACCAAGCCGCCTGTCGGCCGGGAAGTTCTACTTTCCAAGCTGGAAGAGACCCTATTGATTGATGGCCAGGCGTTCGATTTGTCGTCCAACCGCTATCCCGGCGTAGTCCATCCCCAGGGTTTTCGTTATCTCACCAACCTTCGTCTCGATCCGTTCCCCATCTTCACTTATGAAGTCGAAGGCATCGTGATCGAGAAGTCGGTTTTCATGGTGTATGGCGAAAACACGACAGTCGTGCAGTGTGAGCTCAAGGGCACAAACCGATCGCAACCGCCCAAGAGCTTGCGTCTCGAGATCCGGCCTTTGATCGCGTTCCGCGACTATCACAGCACGACCCATGCAAATAGTGGCCTAAATGCGGCAGTAGAGCAGGGGCCAGAGTTCGCGGCCGTGGCGCCTTACCCCGGACTGCCGACCTTGTATTTCGCGCACAACGCCATGGAATTGCAGAAGACGTGTGACTGGTACAGAAATTTTGAATACGACGTTGAGCGTGAGCGTGGCTTGGATTTTGTGGAAGACCTTTTCAATCACTTCATTCTGCGCTTCGATCTGCTTTCGGACGGCAAGGCCTCGATCGTCGCGTCCATAGAACCCTGTGATGTTGCGAGGGCGACCCAGTATCGTCAAGCCGAGATCGAGCGCCGCCGGATTGCAGCGCAGACTTCTCCCCTGAAAGACGAGTTTGCCCAGGCCCTGACTGCCGCGAGCGAGCAGTACATCGTGGCCCGGGGAGACAAGAAGACCATCATCGCCGGCTATCACTGGTTCAGCGATTGGGGTCGCGACACTATGATTTCCCTGCCCGGTCTCACGCTACCTACGGGAAAGCATGACGTGGCCCGCAGCATCCTGAGCACATTTGCCCGGCACGTGGACCAAGGCATGCTTCCCAACCGTTTCCCCGACGCGGGCGAGACCCCCGAGTACAACACGGTCGACGCGACACTCTGGTTCTTCGAAGCCGCTCGCGCTTATCTTGCCTATACCGGAGATGAAGAGTTCGTTCGCACGGAACTCTATTCCGTGTTCACTGACATCATTTCCTGGCACACTCGCGGCACCCGCTACGGAATTAAGGTAGATTCAAGCGGCCTGCTGGCTTCGGGCGAGCCTGGAGTCCAGCTTACCTGGATGGACGCCAAAGTCGGCGACTGGGTGGCAACTCCGCGCCGGGGCAAGCCCGTGGAGATCCAGGCGCTCTGGTACAACGCGCTTTGCATCATGGAGGCACTGGCCCCAAAATTTGGAGACGATGCCGGCCAAAAGCGTTACCGCAACATGGCCGCGATGGCGAACTGGGCGTTTAACCGCCTGTTCTGGAACGAGAAGGACAATTGCCTGTATGACGTAGTCAACGACGGGCCCCCGGACGCTTCCATCCGCCCTAATCAGATTTTTGCCGTGAGCCTGCCCTACACCATGCTGTCACCAGACCGGGCCCGGAGGGTCGTCGAGAAGGTTCGCGAACATCTGCTCACGCCGTATGGTCTGCGCAGTCTCGCGCCCGGCGATCCGCAGTATCGCGGCCGTTATAGGGGTGGCCCCGTTGAACGCGACAGTGCGTATCACCAGGGAACGGTATGGCCGTGGCTGATCGGGCCGTTCATTACCGCTTATGTGAAGGTGAACGGAGCCAGTGACGCCGCTCGCAGACAGGCGGCCGAATGGCTCCTGCCGCTGCAAGACCATCTCTCCGATGCCGGACTGGGGCACATCTCGGAGATTTTCGATGGGGACCTGCCCCAGCGCTCCGCTGGGTGCGTGGCGCAGGCATGGAGCGTGGGCGAAGTCCTGCGGGCCTACGTTGAAGACGTAAAGGAAATTCGTCCGATGGGGCAGAGTGAAAACCGCGAGGCTAAAGGCAAGAACCGTCCCGCGCCAGAAACTTTTCCCCCGCCACTTCCAACCAGATCCTGATCGCTGAGAAAACTTCTCAATGGAGGACGGGCGTCCCCGCCCGTCTCGTACTTGACGCTTCCCGTACGCGTTCTATCTAACCCAACTTCATTCTGTGCAGTTTCAAACATCGGTGCCGTAGACCGGGATCACTGCACCATCGACATCTTTGCTGACATCACTAACCAGCCAGGTGATCAAGCTCGCCACCGCGGCCGGCTGGACCCATTGGGTAAAGTTCGAGTTCGGCATGGATTTCCGGTTGGCCGGCGTGTCCATGGTGCCGGGCAGGATCACATTGGCAGTAATTCCTGCGTCCTTGTTTTCCTGCGCCACCGTCCTGATGAGTGAAACCATGGCCGCCTTGGACGCACTGTATGCGCCCACGCCAGCTCCGGGCTCCAGCGCTGCGCGACTGCCGATGGCAACGATGCGGCCATTCCCCGTCTTGCGCATGACCGGGATTGCCGCCCGCAGGAGAAAGAATGTGCTGTACAAGTTCACATCGAACATGCGCTCGAAAGTGGCATCATCGGTTTCGGCGAGAGGCTTGCCTCCGGCGAACCCACCCACGGTATGAACCAGGATGTCTAGCCTTCCGAAGCGGGAAACCAGGCTGTCCACAGCGCTTTTCGCTCCATCTGCCGTCGAAATTTCAGCCGGCAACGCCGTAAAGTTCGTGCTATTGAATTCCGACTGCTCAATCTTTCGCGACAGGCCTATAACCGTGGCGCCGGCATCGAGCAGCGCCTGCGTAACGTAGGTTCCCAGGCCTCCATTGGCGCCGGTGACAAGTGCAACCTTGCCTTTCATGGGACCTCCTGTGACTGCTATTTGATTCCGTTCCTCCTTAAATGTAGCGGAGAACACGGAACCTGCATGAGAAAACATAGTTTCCATGGAAGATTTGATCCGCCGGGCCATGCGATGTGGTTGCAAACAGGGGTAACAGGCTTATGTCACTTTCCCGGTGGGTCCGAATCCCACGAGCAGAGGTAATTTCATGGATGCGGCTCGGCCACTGTTCATTCCCGTGATTCTGGCACGGCCAGAATGGGCCGTATGAGCCTGCAGCCCGGCTGGTTACCCGGGAAGTGGGCAAGCGCGCCGGGGTTGAAACCGAACTCGTCGACATCACACAGCTTCCGCTATCCACCGACGATGCGGGAGAAGCCATCAAGGATCCCGGCTACTCGGCTACGATGGAGCGGGCCGATGCGTTGGTGATCGTGACTCCAGAGTACAACCACGGCTATTCCGGTTTGTTGAAGCACGTCCTCGACAGTTGCCTCAAGGAATATATTCACAAGGCAGCTGGGATCGTCGGAGTTTCCGCGGGACCGTTCGGCGGGGCCAGGGTGATCGAAAACATGCTTCCAGTGATGCGGGAGTTGGGGCTGGTTACGATTTTCTGGGACGTGAACTTCTCCAGCGTCCAGAAAGTTTTCGACAAGGACGGCACGCTGCTGGACGAAGCTTTTATCGGTCGCATGGACAAGTTCCTCAAGGAACTGATCTGGATGGCCAAGACCATGCGCCATGGTCGCGAGCAAATTCCTCTGGATTGAGTACGCGAGGACAAATCGCAATGATGAAGACTACTTCCGACAAAATGATCTGCCCGAACTGCCGTGTCGAAATGAACCACCACTGTGACAGGCTTGTTTACGCTTCAGACTCACAGGGGACGGCTCGCAATGGACGAAGGCCTCGGCGGAGTCCTGGAAGAGTTCCACACCTGTCCGCAGTGTGCCGGCGTTGCATCCCGCCCTGCCGGGCGCTGGATGTGGTCGCCAGCCACTGCGTCGAGGAAAATCCCGCTGCATTCCTGATCCCCCAGACATCACCCACTACCGTAGAGACTGGTCAAGGTTTGACAAAAACTGTCAACCGGTTGATTCAGAGTGTCATTGACCCGGGAAGATCTCGTTGTTTGTGGCCGAGCGTCGCCCCTAAATCCCTGATTCTTCGAGCGTGCGAAATCTCTCGCTTCACCTCGCGGTGGCCCTTTAAATGCGAGTGCTAGCCGGGCGACATGTAGACTGTTTAGCCGCGTCGGGGGCTCCCTTGGGAAAAGGTAATCGGCGATACAAGCGGATCAAAATGGTTTTGCCGGTGCGGATATCGGGCAAAGACTCCGCCAACAATCCCGTGAACGAACTGGCGCACACTCTGGACATAACCCCGAACGGCGCCCGCCTGGGCGCAATTCGCCGCGTGTTGAAGATCGGCGACAAACTCACCCTGCAATATCGGCAGCGAAGGATCCAGTTCCGCGTTGTCTGGGTAAAGCCGATGGAGGGGACCAGAGAATATCAGGTCGGTTTGGAAGGACTCGGTTCGGTCGGTGAAAACTGGGGACTTGAGCTTCCGGATTCAGACCTGGTGGATGAATACCAGACCTCTGGCAATTCCTAGTTCAACCCAGTCAAAGCAACCCACTAACCACCAAGGACACGAAGTATCACGAAGGCCTTGTTTTCAGGGTTCCCCTGGTGTACCTTCATGACCTTTTTTGGTTAACGCTCTTGCAGACTGACCCACTATCAAAGCGGTAAATATCCATGCAGCGCGCAACGATCTGGCGGGTGAGTCTCCGCGCACCCATTGAAAATACTTACGCCGCAGCTCCGTAAAGTTGGCGCAACGACTTGACGTTAGTCGCGGGCTTTTCGTGGAGCAGAAGTTCGGTGGCCTGCACCCGCAGGTCACCATGAAACCAGCGTTGGACCACACCATCGTGGAGGAAATTGGCCAGAGAGATCAGGCTCATGCCCTGGTGGTGGGCCATCCAGCATCGCACCAATTCGTGGCGATGGCGCCAGGAACGGCGGCCGGAAGTGGTGCTATAGTCCGCCGACTCGTAGAACCCGTACGAGCCTAACCATCCGTCACTCTCCATCCGGCGCAGATTGCGCAACGCCGCCGTTGGGTCGACGTGCAGCGCAAGGAACGTGGAATAGGGCGAGATGACCAGCGCGCCGGCGTCGCCCTGGTGGAGCGAAATATCAGGCAGTCCGAACGCCTGATACTGGTAGATCCCCGCCTCATCTCGCTTGGCATAGGCCGATTCCGAAATTCCCCACGGCACGCCTTTCTCGGTGCCGTAAATCTGTTGCAGACGTACCGCGGCAACACGCGAATTGTCCAGAAGCGTATTCGGGTAGGTGCGCATCCAGAGCACCGGCATGAGGTACTCGAACATGGTCCCAGTCCAGGACAGCAGAACTGGAAATCCGTGCTCGCGGGTGTGCGACCGGCCCAAGAGAAACCAAACGTCCTGCGGGATATCTTCCTTGGCGATGGCGGCGAATACGGCGATGCGCGCCTCCGAAGCCAGCAAGTCGTAACAGGCCGATGCGTGCTTTCCCGATTCCACCTCGAAGCCGAGCGACAGCAACTTGCGCCGCGGATCGAGCAAGAAGCGGAAGTCCATGTCGTCGGCGAATTTCCCAGCAGTGCGCGCAATTTGTTTAAGATCTTCGATCAAAGCCAGTGCCCGCGAGCGCGCTTCCGGCAACATGTCCTGCAAGCGCTGATACAGGGCCTTGCGGTCCCCT
>Ga0210384_10001383_pt1 | contig 33158 bp, 28 predicted proteins | sample IncBWH2MmetaG_FD_160574 | JGI IMG/M metagenome (GOLD analysis project Ga0210384, IMG submission 160574) | Forest soil microbial communities from Barre Woods Harvard Forest LTER site, Petersham, Massachusetts, United States - Inc-BW-H-2-M | ecosystem: Environmental > Terrestrial > Soil >...
ATCGTCGCGGCCTCGATGGCCCGACGATGGCAAAACCCTTCAAAAAAAAACAGCGGACTCTTCCCCCGCGAATGTTGTCTGCCAGCACGCCGTGCCCGGCACGGCGAAGCGGGGGAGCTTGTTTTGTGAGGTTAAGGAGGAGGAGGCCGCAGGCCGACGGGGGACACGAACAAAACAAGCTCCCCCGGTGAGTCGTGCCTGATCCAGCGTGCACCGCAAACCAAGGCACCCCGCAGATCGTCGAAGAACCAATGAAAAGGGCCGGCGCGCGCCGGCCCGGTCCCAAGACGTTCTCCGACGTCAGTTCTGGAAATTGCCGTCGCTGCGCGCGACCGCCGATCCCGCCGCGCACGACGTGAATTCGCGGTTGCCGCTGGACGTGGACTGGTTGCTTTCCCAGACCGCCGTCGAGCCGTTCCACTTCACGTACTTGTACTGCATCGCGGTGCTGGCCGGCAGGGCCACGGTGCCGGTCCAGGGCACGTTGGCGCCCGAGCCCTGGATAGTCAGCGCGAAGCCCGAGGCCGGCGTCCAGTTGCCGATTGCGGCCTGGTTGCCGACGACGTACAGGTTCTGGCCGTAGGTGGTGTTCGCGTTGGCGATCGTGAAGGTCACCGAGCAGGTGGTCGTCCCCGTTCCGCCGCCGCCCGACCCGGATCCGGTGATCGCCTGGCCCGTGTAGATCGCCACCGCCGGCACGCTGGAGCCGCCGTCGGCCGCCACGGTGATGGTGGCATAACCGGTGGAATTCACCGTCACCGAATCGCTCGTGCACGCGGTCGCGCCCGAGTTCGCCAGGCCGTGCACGATGTTGCAGTAGGTGCCCGCCGGCAGGCCCGTGTAGAAGGTCTGCGTCCACGCCGAGGTGGTGTTGTTCAGCGCGACGAAGCCCACGTTGCCGCGGCTGAACGCGATCTGGTTGGCGTTGCCGGTCACCCAGTTCGCCTGCGCCTGGTTGCGCGAGGCGGAGCGGAACTTCACCATCGGGTAGATGTCGCCCCAGCGATGGATGAAGTCCCAGTTCACGTTGACCTGCGCCACGCCGCCCGAGTACGGGCTGGCGCCGGGCCGGTCCTGGTCCTGGTTGGTGAAGCGGAAGCCCGAGTGCAGCTGCGCCTCGCCGTAGCCCTGCGCCAGCATGAAGATGTTGGCCAGGTCGTAGCGGTGCGAGCCCTGCGTGTCGTTGGTCGCGCCGGTGTAGTTGCTCGCGTCCAGCGAGCTGCCGTTGCGCTCGGTGTCCCAGTTGTTGACGAACACCGTGGCGTTGGCGGGCTGCACGAAGCCCCAGGTGCCGCCCCAGTTGTTCCAGGTGCCCATCATCGTGGGGATCGTCGACGGGCTGGCGCCGTTGGCGTTGCGCCAGGCGTCGTGCATCGCGTACGTGAACTGGAACTCGTTGATGGTGCCGATGGGGAAGTAGTCCGAGCGGATCACCTCGCCGTCGGGCACGATCTCCTGCGTCACCCAGATCGCCTCGCCCTGGTTGGTGGTGGGATGCGCGGCCCTGACGCTGCTCATGATCGCCTGCAGCGAGGTCGCCGCCTGGTGCTTGGCGGCGTCGAGGCGGAAGCCGTCGATGCCCAGCGCCAGCAGCGCGTTCATGTAGTTGACGATCTGCCCGCGCACGTAGGTGCTCTCGGAGTTCAGGTCGGGCAGGCCCACCAGGCGACAGGTCTGCACGTTGGAGCGGCCGGCGGCGGAGTTGTAGTCGGACGACTGGATGTCGCAGGCGGCGTGGAAGTCGCTCGCGCTGAAGTACGGGTAGCTGAGCGTGGCCGCGTTCCAGGTCGAGCCGTCGGTGGCGGTGCCGGAGTCGCCGGCCATCTGGTTGACGACCACGTCGGCGTAGACGCGCACGCCCGCGGCGTGGCACGTGTTGATCATGGACTGCAACTGCGCGGGCGTGCCCAGCTTGCTGGTGAGGTTGGCGTAGTTGACCGGCTGGTAGACGTCCCACCAGTTGCCGGTGATCTTGGCCGCGTGGGGCGGCGAGATCTGGATGCCGCCGTAGCCCTGCGGGCCGAGGAACTGGGTGCACTCGGTGGCGAGGTCGTTCCAGCTCCATTCGAACATCTGGACGGAGGTGTCGCCCGGATTGAGCGCGAGGGCGGGGCCGCAGAACGCGGCCGAGAGGGCGGCGGCGAGCGCGCTGGCGCGAAGCCGGCGGGGGAGCAGGGATTGCATGGTGGTTTGTCTCGTTGGGCGACCCGTCGAAACGCCGGACGCCGATTTTTTTGATCTTCACGGGTGCGCGCGGAAGCGCGCGCGGGGGCCATCCAGGAAATGCGGGCCGCCTCCTTTCAGAGAGTTGAAGTAGTTTTAATACTTCAATACTCATCCAACAAGAGGGGCAACTCCCCTTCTTCCGGTATTCCAGGGCTTTTTTACCGGCAAATATCTCGGGAACGGCGATGTATCAAGTCTTTGTAATTACAAATTCATGGCGATAGATGACATATAAAATGTGTAGTTTGATTACCGCAATGCAGCAAATAGGGCGTGTCGTCGCGTCGAACCCACGCTCGCGGAGCCCGCAACGCGGCGGTCGATAATCCCGCCATGCAGATCCATCGCGGCCTCAGTTCCCTCGCCACTCTTGCGCTCGCGCGCGGCGGCACGGCGCTGACCATCGGCAACTTCGACGGCGTGCACCGCGGTCACCAGGCCATGCTCGCCCTCCTGCGCAACGAGGCCAGCCATCGCGGCGTGCCCGCCTGCGTGCTCACCTTCGAGCCCCACCCGCGCGACTTCTTCGCGCGCCGCGCCGGCAAGCCGCAACTGGCGCCGGCCCGCATCGCCACGCTGCGCGACCAGGTGGTGGAGCTGGAGCGTTGCGGCATAGCCCACGTGATCCTGCTGCGCTTCGACGAACACCTCGCGTCGTTGTCGCCCGACGAGTTCATCGCCAACGTGCTGGTGAAGGGCCTGGGCGTGCGCTACGTGCTGGTGGGCGACGACTTCCGCTTTGGCGCGAAGCGCGCCGGCGACTACGCGATGCTGGACGACGCCGGCGACGCGCTGGGCTTCGACGTGGCGCGGATGATGAGCTACGAGGTGCACGGCCTGCGCGTGTCCAGCTCCGCGGTGCGCGAGGCGCTGGCCACCGGCGACCTGGCCAGGGCGGCGGCGCTGCTGGGCCGGCCGTATTCGGTGAGCGGCCGCGTGGCCCATGGCAGCAAGCTGGGACGGGAACTCGGGGCCACGCAGCGCGGCGCCGGCGACGGCTTCCGCACGCTCAACCTGCGCATGCCCGACGCGCGTCCCGCGGCCTCGGGCATCTTCGTCTCGCGCGTGCACGGCCTCGCGCCGGAACCGCTGCCCGCGGTCTCCAGCCTGGGCGTGCGGCCCACCATCGAGAAGGCCGGCCGCGTGCTGCTCGAGACGCATTGCCTCGCGTGGCCGGAACCGCTGGGACGCGAGGCCGCCTACGGGCGCCTGATCAACGTGGAGCTCGTGAAGTGGCTGCACGAGGAGCGCAACTACGGCTCGCTGGAGGCGCTGCAGGCCGGCATCGCGGCCGACGTGGCCGAGGCGAAGGCCTGGTTCGGTCTCTGACTACGACGGACGGCGCCAGACCACGGTGCTCGTCGCCGTCGCGCCCTGCATGGCCACCGGGCCGCCGATCACCAGCACCCGGTCGCTCCATTGCACGAGGAAGGCCGCGTTCTGCACGGGCGCGCGCGCCAGCAGCGCCGGCGCCGCCGATGCCAGCGCGCCGCCGCCGGGCGCCAGCTCGGACACCGTCGTCACGTAGGTCGGCTGCGCGTCGTCCGGCCACACCTGCACCTCGCCGCCGGTGGCCAGCCAGAGTTCGCCGGCCGACGCGGTGACGAGCCACGACCAGACAGGCCCCATCCACGCCGGCGAGATGACCTCGCTGCCCAGCGTGGCGCCCGACGTGGCGCGCAGGACGTCGAACGAGCCATCGAGCGAGACACCGGCCAGCTGGGAAGGCGTGGTGTCGCTGTCGAACACCAGGGCCAGGCCCGGACCGAGCGCCAGCGGCGTGAACGCCCCATAGGCCGGGGCGCTGCCACCGCCCAGGGCCGCCGGCGGCGTGAGCTGCCGCGTGGCCAGCAGCGCGCCCGTGGCGTTGTCGGCCACGGCGTAGAACTGGTTGCCGCCGATGCCGTCCACGTTCCAGCCGGCGATCATGCGGTCGCCGGCCGCGGAGATGCGCATCGACCGGATCGCCATCGGGTTGATGCCGTTCACCAGCACCACGGGCGCGGACGCCGGCTGGCCCGCGGCGTCGAACGACTGCAGCGTGAGGTCGCCGATCGTGTTGCCGCTGCCATCCACGCGACCCGCCAGCCACATCAGCCAGAGGCGATCGCCCGCCGCGGCGGACTGGCACACCTCGTCGTCGGCATCGCTCACCCAGCCCGGGTTGGCGACCAGGATCGTCCTGGCCTGCGTGAGCGACTGCCCCTGCGCGTCGAAGCCGATGAGGCTCAGGCCGTCGTCCAGCAACGTCACCAGGCGCAGCTCGTTGCCCACGCGCAGCAGCTTCTGCGCCGTCATCCGCGCGCCGGCCACGGCCAGGCTGTGCTGGTTGGTCGACGACAGGACGTGACCGTCGCGATCGACCGATGTCAGGGCGACGCCCTCGACCTGGACGCTGCCCGGGATGAAGCTCATCAGCACGGCATGGTCGTCGAACGCGGCCACGCCCAGGGGCGCCGGCACCGGCTGGCCGGCCGACTCGCCCGCGGGCACGACCAGCGCCGTCGTCGGCCTGTAGCCCACGCCTTCGGTGAGGCCGTCCCAGGTGTCCAGCGTCTCGGTGGTGATCGCATGCACCGCGGCGATGTTGGGGCCCCAGGTGTCCAGGCGGGTCTGCACCACGCCCAGGCCCTTGGCGTACCAGATGCTGCGCACCGTCTCGAAGACGTCGCTCTTGGTTCCGGACGCCGAGTAGTAGGCCTGCTGGTCGATGGTGGTGTCGACGCGGATCGCCGTCACGCCGGGGCGATTGGGCAGGTCGATGGTCTCCGTGCCGATCACGCGCGTCCAGATCGCGATGTCGACCGCGTCGTTCTTGCCGTCGCCGTCGTAGTCGGTGCCCGAGTCCGCGATGTGGCGGTCGTAGATCGTCGCCTGGTCGCCGACGCGCACCGGCGAACGCAGCTCGACGTAGGAGACCGGGTCCGCCGGCTTGTTGGGGTTGACCTGGATCGAGTCGGGCGTGGAGAGCACGCCGGCCGACAGCATCTGCGGCGTGTCGTCCGAGCCGCCGTTGAACAGGCTGGTCGAATGCTCGGTCACGCCGCCGCTGGCCTGCGCCTGCGTGACGACGTCGACGTACCGCACCACCGGCGCGCCGGGGCCGTATTGGGCGTCGACGCCGTGGTACGTCCAGGTGGCGCCGGGGCGAAAGACGACCAGGTTCGAGGCGTCGGCCTCCAGCACGGCGCCGAGACCGGGCGCGGCGGGCACCAGCCCGGTGACCGCGGCCACCGGTGGCGCGGGCGGCGGGCTCGAGCCGCCGCCTCCGCCACCACAGGCCGACAGCGCGCCCACGGCGGCGAACAGGCTTGCACAGAGGCGCAGGCGCTGCGCCAGGTCGATGTCATCCATCACGTTCCTCCCTGGATCTTCTCTTTTGTGGGAGGGAGTCTAGACGCTGGCCCCGGGGTCACGGACCCGTATCGGCCCTGAGGCTCGCGCGATCAGCGGCCGGCCCAGCGCCGGTAGCGCGTCACCAGCCGCTTCGTGCGCAGCTGGTCGGCGATCAGCGTGAGCAGCGGCGAATACGTGCGCGGCGCGCCCTGCCCCGCGGCGAGCGCGCGCAGCCGGCGCTTGACGAGCGCCATGCTCGCGAGTCCCGCCATGCCCTTGTCCTTCCACGCCACCGCTTGCGCCGGCACGTCGAGCTCGCGGCCGGCGAACCAGGCCGCGGGCAGCTCGGGCCGCGTCGCCAGCGCGGTGGCGATGCCCACCATCGCCACGCCGCTCGCGAGCACCTTCTCCGCGACCTCGTGGCGTCGGATGCCTCCGGTGGTCATCACGGGCATCCGCGCGACGGCGGCGAGCGACTTCGCGAACTCCAGGAAGTACGCCTCACGCGCCAGCGTGCGGCCGTCGGCGCCGCGGCCCTGCATGGCCGGCGCCTCGTAGCTGCCGCCGGACAGCTCCACCAGGTCCACCGGCAGCTCGTTGAGCCACAGCAGCACCTGGCGCGCGTCGTCCTCCGAGAAGCCGCCGCGCTGGAAGTCGGCCGAGTTCAGCTTCACGGCCACGCAGAAGCCGGGCGACACCACCGCCCGCACGGCGCGCACCACGTCCAGCAGCAGCCGCGCGCGGTTGGCGAGCGAGCCGCCCCAGGCGTCGGTGCGGCGGTTGGCCAGCGGCGACAGGAACTGCGAGATCAGGTAGCCGTGCGCGGCGTGGATCTGCACGCCGGTGAAGCCGGCCTCCTCGGCGGCCCGGGCGGTGTCGGCGAAGCGGGTGACGACCTCGGCGATCTCGGCCTCGGTCATCGCGCGCGGCGCCGCGAACAGGCCGCTGTGCTTGCCGAGATCCAGCGCCACGGCCGACGGCGCCCAGGCCTCGCCCTTCATCGCGGCGAACACCTGGCGGCCCGGGTGGTTGATCTGCATCCACGCCTGCGCGCCGTGCGCGCGGGCGTCACGCGCCCAGGCGGCGAACGGCGCGCGCGGCGTGGCGCGCTCCAGCACGATGCCGCCGGGGCCGGTCATCGCGCGGCCGTCGATCATCACGTTGCCGGTGATGATCAGGCCGGCGCCGCCCTTCGCCCACGCCGAGTACAGCGCGCGGATGGACGGGCCCGGCACCTGGCCTGCATCGGCCATGTTTTCCTCCATCGCGGCCTTGGCGATGCGGTTGGGGATCACGGCGCCGTTGGGCAGCGAAAGAGGTGTCGACAGCGGCAGGGAAGCGGGCGATTTCATGTGGGAAAGACCTTGGAAAACTGCAAAGTGACGCAATGCTAGGATTCAAGTCAACTTGAAGGTCAAGCGCTTTTTTCCGGAGCACCCCATGAAGATCGGCGAACTCGCGGCCGCCACCGGCCTGGCCACCTCGGCCATCCGCTTCTACGAGCAGAGCGGCCTGCTGCCGCCCGCGCAGCGCTCGGCCAACGGCTACCGCAGCTACGCGCCCGAGGCGCTGGAGCGGCTGCGCTTCATCCAGGTGGCGCAGGCGCTGGGCTTCTCGCTCGACTCGCTGCGAGCCGGCCTGGTGGACCGCGGCGAGCTGTCGCCCCACGAGATGCACGAGGGCGTGCTGCAGCGCCTCGACGCCCGCCTGGGCGAGATCGACCACATGCTCCTGACGCTGAAGGCCCAGCGCAAGGACCTGCTGACCGTGCGAGAACGCCTGCAGGCCACCTGGGCCACCGGCGAGTGCCTGGATCCGGCCAGCGTCGAGCTGACGTCCCAAAGGGGTCTGGCTCCGAAGGTGCCTGACCCCGATCGTGGAACGGAACCTCGACGCGATCGGGGTCAGGCACCCGCCCGGACCGCTGTCGGCCGCAGAGGGGCGCGATTCGGGCGGGAGCCAGACCCCTTCCCACCCCGGTAGAATGAGACCCATGTCGCTGCCCTTCAGCCTCCGTCTCGCCCCCTGCCGCTGGCACGCCGCCACGCGGCGCCAGGCCACGCGCGACCGAATTATTCGCGGGCTCGCCTGAGCCCGCCAAGACCGCGCGACGCGGTCATCCGGCACCTCTTGCCGTCGCCCTCGACGGCTCCCCGCACAGCTTCCCGCGCGCCGCCTGACGACGCGCCACCGCCATGACCGCCGACACCGACAAGACCGCCCCTGATTACCGCGCCACGCTGAACCTGCCCGACACCCCGTTCCCGATGCGCGGCGACCTGCCCCGGCGCGAGCCGGGCTGGGTGCAGCAATGGGAGAAGGAAGGCCTGTACAAGCGCCTGCGCGACGCCCGCGTGGGCAAGCCCCTGTTCGTGCTGCACGACGGCCCGCCCTATGCCAACGGCCAGATCCACATGGGCCACGCCGTCAACAAGGTGTTGAAGGACATGATCGTCAAGACCCGTCAGCTGATGGGCTACGACGCCCAGTACGCGCCGGGCTGGGACTGCCACGGCCTGCCCATCGAGAATGCGATCGAGAAGGAATTCGGCCGCAAGCTGAGCCGCGACGACATGCAGGCCAAGAGCCGCGCCTACGCCACCGCGCAGATCGGCCAGCAGATGGTCGACTTCAAGCGCCTGGGCGTCATCGGCGACTGGGAGCATCCGTACCGCACGATGGACTTCGCCAACGAGGCCGGCGAGCTGCGCGCGTTCAAGCGCGTGATCGAGCGCGGCTTCGTCTACCGCGGCCTGAAGCCGGTGTACTGGTGCTTCGACTGCGGCTCGTCGCTGGCCGAGTTCGAGATCGAGTACGCCGACAAGAAGAGCTTCACCATCGATGTCGGCTTCAAGTGCGCCGAGCCGGCCAAGCTCGCGGCCGCGTTCGGCCTCCCGGCGCTGGCCAAGGACGCCTTCGTCGTGATCTGGACGACCACGCCCTGGACGATCCCCGCCAACCAGGCGCTCAACCTCAACCCGCAGCTCGAATACAGCCTCGTCGACACCGAGCGCGGCCTGCTGCTGCTCGCCTCGGCGCTGGTCGAGAAGTGCCTGGAGCGCTACGGCCTCGCGGGCACCGTCGTGGCCACCACGCCGGGCCAGTCGCTGGACGAGATCCGCTTCCGCCATCCGTTCGCGGAAGTGGACGCCGGCTACGACCGCCTGGCGCCGATCTACCTGGCCGACTACGCCACCGCCGACGACGGCACCGGCATCGTGCACTCGTCGCCCGCGTACGGCGTGGACGACTTCAATTCCTGCGTCAGCCACGGCATGAAGATCGACGAGATCCTCAATCCCGTGCAGGGCTCCGGTGTCTACGCGCCCGAGCTGCCGCTGTTCGGCGGCCAGTTCATCTGGAAGGCGCAGCAGGCCATCGTCGACGCGCTGCGCGACGCCGGGCGGCTGTTCGCCACCTCGCAGATCACGCACAGCTATCCGCATTGCTGGCGCCACAAGACGCCGGTGATCTACCGCGCCGCCGCGCAGTGGTTCGTGCGCATGGACGAGGGCGAAGGCGTGTTCACCCGGGACAAGGCGCCGGCCACGCTGCGCCAGCTGGCGCTCGCGGCCATCGACCAGACCACGTTCTATCCGGAGAACGGCAAGCTGCGCCTGCGCGACATGATCGCCGGCCGTCCCGACTGGTGCATCAGCCGCCAGCGCAGCTGGGGCGTGCCCATCCCGTTCTTCCTGCACAAGGACTCGGGCGAGCTGCATCCGCGCACGATGGAGATCCTCGACCAGGCCGCCGACGTCGTCGAGAAGGGCGGCATCGAGGCCTGGAGCCGCGTCACCGCCGAGGAGATCCTCGGCCCCAAGGACGCGCCCGACTACACCAAGAGCACCGACATCCTCGAGGTGTGGTTCGATTCCGGCTCCACGTTCTTCCACGTGCTGCGCGGCACGCACAAGGGCACGCCGGAGCACCCGGGCTTCCATCCGGACGGTCCGGAGGCCGACCTGTACCTGGAAGGCCACGACCAGCACCGCGGCTGGTTCCACTCGGCGCTGCTGCTCGCCTGCGCGCTGTACGGCCGCGCGCCTTACCGCGGCCTGCTGACCCACGGCTTCACGGTGGACAGCAAGGGCATCAAGATGAGCAAGTCGCTCAAGAACGGCATCGAGCCGCAGGAGGTGAGCGACAAGCTGGGCGCCGAGATCATCCGCCTGTGGGTGGCCGCCAGCGACTACTCGGGCGACATCGCCGGCGACAAGAAGATCCTCGACCGCGTGGTGGACGCGTACCGCCGCATCCGCAACACGCTGCGCTTCCTGCTGGCCAACACGAGCGACTTCGATCCGGCCAGGGACGCGGTGCCGCTGGCCGACCTGCTGGAGATCGACCGCTACGCCCTCGCCCGCGCCGCGCAGCTGCAGGCCGACATCCTGCAGCACTTCCAGGTCTACGAGTTCCACCCGGTCGTCTCCAAGCTGCAGATCTACTGCTCGGAGGACCTGGGCGCGTTCTACCTCGACGTGCTCAAGGATCGGCTGTACACCACGGCCCCGAAGTCGTTCGCGCGCCGGTCGGCCCAGACCGCGCTGTGGCACATCACGCACGCGATGCTGCGCTGGATGGCGCCGATGCTCAGCTTCACGGCCGAGGAGGCGTTCCCCGTCTTCGCGCCGGGCGCGTCGTTCTCGATCTTCACCGAGACCTTCTGGCATCTCGAGAGCGGCGACGCCGCGCTGATCGCCAAGTGGGATCGCGTGCACGCCATCCGCGAGGCGGCCAACAAGGCCATCGAGGAGGTCCGCCAGGCCGGCGGCGTGGGCTCGTCGCTGCAGGCCGAGCTCACCATCGCGGCCAACGCGGAAGACCGCGCGCTGCTGGCCTCGCTGGGCGACGACCTGAAGTTCGTCACCATCACCTCCGCCGTCCGGGTGGTGGAAGGCGAAGCGCTGGTGGTGACGGTGACGCCGTCGACCGCGCCCAAGTGCGAGCGCTGCTGGCACTGGCGCAGCGACGTGGGCGCCGATGCAGCGCACCCGACGATCTGCGGGCGCTGCACCAGCAACCTGTTCGGCACGGGCGAGGTGCGCAGCGTGGCGTAAGGGGTCCGACCCCTCCAGCTTCCTAGTTCAGGTTCCAGACGTAGTCGACATCCGCCGTGCCGCCCACCGGCCGGCCCGACTCGTCGGCGCCCACCGTCACCGGGCATTGCGCCAGCGCGTCGGCGGCGGCCTTGTCCATCAGGCGATGCTCGCGCGTGGGGCCCGAGGACTGCAGGATCTGCGCCGATGCGATGCGGCCCAGCGCGTCCACGGTGAAGCGGATCCGGGACACGCCGGTGGTGCCCGCGCGCTGCGCCGCGGCCGGGTAGACCGGGCGGCAGCCCGCCGCCCCGGCATTCAGTACGGCGGGACGCGCTGCGGCGTGCGAGACCGGCGTCACGGGCAGATCGACCCGGGCCACGACGACCGGCGGCTCCACGGGGGGATGGTTGTCCGCCTGAACCGCCCGCAGCGTCGGCTCCGTTCGATCGACCTCGATGGGAGGAATCGGCGCCTCGAGCTTCAGCTTGATCTGCGCGGCCTGCGGCAGGTCGACGCTCTTGTGCTCCACCTTCACCTCCGGCTGCAACGGCTCCAGGACGACGGGCCGCGGCTCCGGTTGCGGCGCGTGCAGCCGGGAGGACAGCAGCGCCGCCGCCAGCAGCACGTGCAGGCCGACGACGATCATGAGGCCGACCGGGTGGCGGTCGGTGCGACGCTGCGAAAGGGCGAAGTTCATGCGGAGTCCTCCAGGGTTGACCAATGGGACGCGGTGCCCGGATCCGTCGGAAGTGCGCCCTTGTGCGCACGCCGGCAGCCCCGGAACCCGCGTTTCGTCTCGATGAAACGTGCCGGATGTCGAAAGGAGGTGAACGGCGCGGAAAAAAGTTTTCCGTTCGTAAATCCCCGAGCCAACGCCGTGATTCCCGTTTTATGCGAGCCGCACTGCGTCGGTCAATGCGGACACGCCGCTTTTTTCATACGTTTGTTAACAGGTCGGAAGCGCTCGACAACGGCTAAAGTAGCTGCTTTTGCGCGGAGTCAATCCCGCGCATTGGCGAGCCCGCCTCCGACCCCCCGTTCAGCGTCTCCATGGCATCCCGATCCCTTTCCCGTTCCGCCGGCGCCGGCCCCACGATGTGGCTGTGGCTGGGCATCGCGCTGGCCGTGGTGCTTCTCGACCAGTTCGCCAAGGCCCTCATCACCGGCGACTTCCGCCTGGGCGAGAGCCGCACCGTCACGTCCTTCTTCGACGTGGTGCGGCTCGAGAACACGGGCATGGCCTGGTCGCTGCTCGCCAGCGCCGGCGGCTGGCAGCGCTGGTTCTTCATCGCGCTGGCGCTGGCCGCCTCGGCCTTCATGCTGACCCTGCTGATGCGCAACGGGTCGCAGAAGCTGTTCTCGTTCGCCATCGCCATGGTGATGGGCGGCGCCATCGGCAACGTCATCGACCGCGTGGCGCGCGGCGCGGTGGTCGACTTCATCTCGCTGCACTGGCACCAGGCCTACACCTTCCCGGCCTTCAACCTGGCCGACAGCGCGATCACGCTGGGCGCGATCTGCCTGATCCTCGACGAGCTCCGGCGCGTCCGCCAGGGGTGATGATGGCCCGACGCCCGCCCCTTCCCGTCCTCGCGGGCGCCGCCACCCTCCTCGCCGCGCTCGCCGTTCCCGCCGCCGGCGCCGCGCCGCCCGCCGGGCTCGCGGCCAACGACCTCGAGGCGCTCACCAGCGTCGAGCTGCGCGAGCGCATCGCGCACGGCAGCACCACGGTCATCGTGCCCATCGGCGGCACCGAGCAGAACGGCGCACACATGGTGCTGGGCAAGCACAACGTGCGCGCGCACGTGCTGGCCGACCGCATCGCCGACGCGCTGGGCAACGCCATCGTGGCCCCGACCATCGCCTACGTGCCCGAAGGCAGCATCCACCCGCCCGAGGCGCACATGAAGTACGCCGGCACGATCTCGGTGCCCGACGCGGTCTTCGAGGGCCTGCTGGAGGCCACCGCGCGCAGCTTCAAGCAGCACGGCTTCAAGGACGTCGTGTTCCTCGGCGACCACGGCGGCTACCAGTCCGGCCTCACGCGCGTGGCCGACAAGCTCGATCGCGAGTGGGCGAAGGATCCGGCCTGCCGCGTGCACGCGCCGCTGGAGTACTACCGCATCACGCAGACGGCCTACGTCGCCGCGCTGAAGGCCCATGGCGTGTCCGACGCCGAGATGGGCTCGCACGCCGGCCTGGCCGACACCGCGCTCGCCCTGGCCATCGATCCGGCGCTGGTGCGCGCGGACAAGCTGGCCGGCCCGTATCCCGCCGGCGTGACCGGCAACCCCAAACGCGCCACCGCCGAACTGGGCGAGCTGGGCACCCGCCTGGTGGTCGAGACCACCGTCGCCGCGATCCGCAAGGAAACGCAGGCTCCTCGTTGACCAACGCCGCACACCACTGACCAGATGCCCGTCGCCGTCGACTATCCGATGCTGCCGCTGCTGGACATGACGCTCTTCCCGGGGAGCGAGACGTCGCTGTTCGTGGGTCGGGCGTTGTCGCGCGCGTCGGTGGAGGCGGCCGTGGCCGGCAACGGCGAGCTGGTGGTGGTGCGCCAGCGCGAGTTCGGCACGCTGGAATTCACGGCCACCGACCTGCACACGGTGGGCACGCTGGCCAAGGTCACCTCGCTCACGCGCCTGCCCGACGGCACGCTCAAGATCACCGTGTCGGCCCACGGCCGCGTGTCCATCGACTCCGTGCGCCGCTCCGACCACTTCCGGGTGTTCGCCACCCTGCTGCCCGCGCCGCCCTGCCCGCCCGCGCGTTCCGCGCGCCTGCGCGCCGCGCTGCTGCGCCGCGTAGGCACCGCGCTGGCGCCCGAGCAGCTCGCGCTGCTGCGCGCCGTGCCCGAGGCCGGCCAGCTGGTCGACACGCTGATGCCGCTGCTGGCCACGCCCAGCGCGCGCAGCATCCACCCGCACCACTCGCTGCACCAGGGGCTGCTCGAGAAGCTCGACGGCGAGCAGCGCCTGCTCAAGCTGATGAAGATGCTGCCGCACAACCGGCGCGCCGAGGTGCCGCATAACGGCGACTTCACGCAGGCGCTGGCGCTGCCCGGGTTCGACCCGGCCGGCGAGCCGCAGGCCCGCACGACGGCCGACGGCAGCCTGTGGCTCGTGTTCGCCGCGATGCCGCCGTCGTGGTTCCAGCCCACCGACGCCACCGGCCCGCTGGGCCCGTGCACCGACCTCGATCGCCTGCTCGAGCGCGCCACCGGCTGCCCCGTGTTCTGGGACAGCATGAAGCTGCTGCTGGTCGACAACCCCAAGCCCGACACCGTCGCGCGCATCGAGCGCTTCCTGCGCGGCGTGCGCCAGGGCTGGGCCGCCGCCACGAACTAGCGGCGCGGTCGCTGCTCGACATCAAGGAAGGCCGCCGAATCCCGGCGAGAATCGGGGACGACACGAGCGCCCGGCGCCAGGGAACGTTCCCGGCCACGTCGCCTCGAACCACGTCCCCCGACCCGAGCCCACGCCCTCATGAACGCCACCTTCCGCCGCGCCGCGCCGCTGCTCGCGACCCTCACCCTCGCCGCGCTGCCGCCGGCCGGCCACGCCGCCGACGCCGCCCACGCCATCGCCACCGCGCCCGGCATGCCGCCGGTCGTCGACCCGAACAACCTCTACAGCGAGACCAGCGGCCCCGAGCACGTCAGCCCCGCGCTGAAGGACGACCTGGTGCGCGTATACGTGCCCAACCTGCGCGGCAACTCGGTCAGCGTGATCGACCCCGCGAAGATGAAGGTGGTCGAGACCCTCAAGGTGGGCCAGGCGCCGCAGCACGTGGTGGTGGGCTACGACCTGCGCACGCTGTGGGCCGCCAACAATGCCGAGCGCAGCAACAACGGCAGCCTCACGCCCATCGACCCGCGCACCGGCAGGACCGGCGCCGCGATCCCCGTCGACGACCCGTACAACATGTACTTCACGCCGGACGGCAAGTCGGCCATCGTCGTGGCCGAGGCGCGCCACCGCCTCGACTTCCGCGACCCGAAGACGATGGCGATGCAGTACTCGATCGACGCGCCGAAGTGCGGCGGCATCAACCACGCCGACTTCTCCATCGACGGCAGGACCGCGTTCTTCACCTGCGAGTTCGACGGCTCCATCGCCAGGATCGACCTGGTCGAGCGCAAGGTGACCGGCTACCTCGTGCTGCCGATGCCGGCCACGCGGCTGAAGGACAAGTTCGTCGCCGCGGGCGGTCCCACCACCGAGGTCTGCACCTCGCGCAAGGGCATGCCGCAGGACATCCGCTTCTCGCCCGACGGCCGCAAGCTGTACGTGGCCGACATGGAGGCCGACGGCGTCCACGTGGTCGACGCCGCCGCGTTCAAGGAGGTGGCGTTCATCACCACCGGCGTCGCCGCGCACGGCCTGTATCCCAGCCGCGACGGCACGAGGCTCTACGTCGCCAACCGCGGCTCGCACCGCATCCACGGCCCGCGCCACGGCCCGGGCAGCGTCACGGTGCTCGCTTTCGCCACCGACAAGATCGTGGCCAACTGGCAGGTGCCCGGCGGCGGCAGCCCCGACATGGGCAACGTCACGGCCGACGGCAAGTACCTGTGGCTCTCGGGCCGCTACGACGACGTCGTCTACCGCTTCGACACCGCCAACGGCGCGGTGCAGCAGGTGGCTGTCGGCCAGGAGCCGCACGGCCTGACCGTGTGGCCTCAACCGGGTCGTTATTCGCTGGGCCACACGGGCAACCTGCGCTGAGGTAAGCTCGCGCCGGCCTGAGCCCGGCTTGACCGGGCAAGGCATGCCGCCGCGCACCTCGCGTGCGCGGCATTCCATCCGTGTCAATCAAATCCCTGGGGAGGGATACGCATGTACAAGTTCATGAAGGCCGCTGCGGCGGCCGCCGTCCTGGCATCGGCCGGCAACACGTTCGCCGCCACCTTCGTGCCCGAGCTGGGCATCGGCAAGGCCAGCGGCAAGGACGTCAACCTCAGCGGCGAGACCTCGCGCGACACCTGGGTCTACACCGCGGCCTTCGGCGTCGTCTCCGACATCGGGTTGGGCGCGCGCATCATCACGATCGCCGACGGCGACCCGTTCCGCGGCTTCTTCGCCACCGACCGCTCGTTCGACAACTTCGTCGGCGTGCAGGGCACGGGCGCGCTGCCCCTGGGCGAGAAGTTGAAGCTCACCGGCGGCCTGGGGATCGGCCGCACGAAGCTCGACACGGGCAACACCAGCACTGTGTCGTCGCAGACGATCACCGACGGCCTGCTGTCGGTGGGCCTGCAGTGGCAGCCGGCCCAGCACTTCGCGATGGAACTGCGCGTGCAGCACCTGACCACCAGCAGCGTCACCAGCACCACCCTGCAGTTCCAGGTGCCGTTCTGACGGACGTGCGTCGGGCGCGCTCCTGCGCCCGAGCGTGCTCAAGCAGAACCCGGCCGCGAGATTCCACGAGCGACTCGGGTTCCGCATCGTCGGCGAATCGGTCGACGCGTTCAAGCTGACCTGCGTCGAAACCTGAACCGGCGCGCACAGGAGGGGTCTGGCTCCCGCCAGACAATGCCGCGCTCCGGCCAACGGCGCCGCCGGCGGGTGCCTGACCCCGATCGTGGACCAAGCCGGCGATCGGGGTCAGGCACCCGCCCGGCACGAAGCAGCTGTCGACAGGCGTTGCCTGGCGGGAGCCAGACCCCTACGGCAGGAGCACGCTGCAGCCCGTGGTGGTGCGCGCCTCGAGGTCGCGATGGGCCTGCGCCGCCTGCGCGAGCGGGTAGCGCTGGTCGATGCGGATCTTCACCGCGCCGTCACGCACCACCTCGAACAGCTCGTCGGCCATCGCCTGCGTGCGCTCGCGCGTGGACAGATGCGTGAACAGCGTGGGCCGCGTCAGGTACAGCGAGCCCTTGGCCGCCAGCAGGTTGGGCGCGATGGGCGCCACGGCGCCGGAGGCGTTGCCGAACACGGCCATCAGCCCGAACGGGCGCAGGCACGACAGCGAGCCCTCGAAGGTGTCCTTGCCCACCGAGTCGTAGACCACCTTCACGCCCTTGCCGCCAGTGATCTCCCTGACGCGGTCGACGAAGTTCTCGCTGCGGTAGTTGATCATGTGGGCCGCGCCGTACTCCCTGGCGAGGGCGCACTTCTCGTCGGAGCCCGCGGTGCCGATCAGCTCGAAGCCCAGCGCCTTGGCCCACTGGCAGGCGATCAGGCCGACGCCGCCGGCCGCGGCGTGCCACAGGATCGTGTCGCCGGGGGCCAGGCCCTCGACGGGCAGCGTGCGCCGCAGCAGGTAGTTCACGGTGAGGCCCTTGAGCATCATCGCGGCGCCGGTCTCGAAGGCTATCTCGTCGGGCAGCCTGCACACGTGCAGCGCGTCGAGCACGCGCACCTGGCAGTAACCGCCCGGCCTGGGCGCGGCATAGGCCACGCGGTCGCCCGCGGCCAGGTGGGTGACGCCCTCGCCCACCGCCTCGACCACGCCCGCGCCCTCGCCACCCGGGATCAGGGGCAGCGGGTTCTGGTACAGCCCGGTGCGCTGGTAGATGTCGATGAAGTTGATGCCGCAGGCGTGGTGGCGCACGCGCACCTGGCCCGGGCCCGGATCGCCCACCTCGACGTCGACGAGGCGCAGGACTTCGGGGCCGCCGAATTCGCGGATCTGGATCGCCTGGCTCACGGGAGGCCTCCTGCACGTCGTTGGGATGCGGCCGGTTTTAGCACGGGCGGCTTGACCTTGGCGGCGGCCCGGCCCGGGGGCGGGCCCTGCAGCCGCCGGGGAATCGCCTCGGCCAGGAACTCGTAGACGCGCTTGACCACGCCGTTGCCGCGCAGCTCGCGGTGCACCGTCAGCCAGCACGGCAGCGCGGGAATGGGCAGGTCGGGCAGCACCCGCTGCAACGACGGCCACAGCGCGGCCCAGTAGTCGGCGGCGAAGCCGATGCCGCCGCCCGCGACGATCAGCTGGCCGTTGGCGACCTGGTCGTCGGTGCGCAGCGCGAAGTTCGCGGAGGTCATCGCCAGGCCCCCGCGCGCCATGCCGCGCAGGATCGCGTCGTCCTTGTCGTAGCCGATCAGCCGGTGGTGCATCAGGTCGGCCGGCGTCCGCGGCGTGCCGGCCTGCGCCAGGTAGTCGGCATGCGCCCACGCGCCGACGGCCACCTCGCCCACCTTGCGCGCGATGAGCGAGCCCTGGTCGGGCCGCACCATGCGCACCGCGATGTCGGCCTCGCGGCGCAACAGGTTCTGCACCACGTTGGACGACACGATCTCGAGGGCGATGCCCGGCTCCGCGCGCTGGAACTCGACCACCAGCGCCGGCAGCAGCCAGGTGGACACGACCTGGCTCGCCGTGATGCGCACGGTGCCGCGCGTGGCCTCGCGCCCGCGCGCCACGCTGCGCGCGAGGGCCTCGGCCGCGGCCTGCATCTGGCGCGCGGCCGGCAGCGCCTCCAGGCCGGCGGCGGTGGGCCGCACGCCGCGGCCGGTGCGCTCGAACAGGGCCACGCCGAGCTGCGACTCCAGCTCGGCCAGGTGGCGCGAGATGGTCGGCTGGTGGCCCTGCGTGGCCCGGGCGGCGGCGCTGACGCTGCCCGCGTCCATCACCGCAAGGTAGCTGCGCACCAGCGTCCAGTCGAGTCCCTGCATCGCATCGGCCATACCAAATTGTATAGCTGCTATCGATTCATGGGCATTTTCGGATGCTCCCGTTTTTCGCACACTGGCCGCATCCCTTTCAACCCAGGAGACCTTCATGACCGACCGCACCGCTTCCCGCCGCCAACGCCGCGTGCTGATCCTCGGCGCCAACGGCCGCTTCGGCCTCGCCGCCGCGCAGGCCTTCGACGCCGCCGGCTGGGAGGTGCTGGCCCAGGTGCGCCGCGCGCCCGCCGCCGGCATGCCCGAACGCGCCCGCATCGTGGCGCTGCCCACCGCCGACGTCGAAGGCATCGTCGCCCACGCCACGGGCGCCGACGTGGTGGTGCACGCGCTCAATCCCTCCAACTACACGCTGTGGGCCGCCGAGCTGCTGCCGATGGCGCGCCAGGGCATGGACATCGCCGAGCGCCTGGGCGCCCGCTTCGCGCTGCCGGGCAACGTCTACAACTACGGCGCCGCGATGCCGGCCTCGCTGAACGCCCGCACGCCGCAGTGGCCCACCACGGACAAGGGCCGGCTGCGCGTGCGGCTCGAGGACGAGCTGCGCCTGCGCGCGCCGCGGCTGCGCAGCTTCATCCTGCGCGCCGGCGATTTCTTCGGCACCGGCAGCGGGGTGTGGTTCGACCAAATCATCGCCAAGGGCGCCGCCAGGGGCAGCCTCGCGTACCCGGGCCCGCGCGACGTGGCGCATGCGTGGGCGTACCTGCCCGACATGGCGCGCGCGATGGTGGGCCTGGCCGAGCTGGACGAACTGCCCGACCACGTCGACATCCCCTTCGAGGGCTACACGCTCACCGGCACCCAGCTGATGGACGCGCTGGAGGACGTCGTCCGCTCGCAAGGCCTCGGCCGTGCGGGACCGTTCCGCCGCAGCGGCGCGCCGTGGCCCGTGTTCCAGGCGATGGCGTGGTTCCTGCCGCTGTGGCGCGAGATCCTCGAGATGCGCTACCTGTGGCAGACGCCGCACGGACTCGACGGCCGCGCGCTGGCCCGCTGGCTGCCCGCGTTCCGCGCCACGCCGCTGCCCGTGGCGCTGCAGGCGAGCCTGGCCGAGCTGGGCGTGGCGGCGGCGCCCGGCGCGACGCTCGCGACGGCCCGCTGAGCGTCAGAAGCCGACGGCCTGGCCGTCGCGGCGCGAATCGCTGGCGGCCACGTAGCCGTCGACCAGGTCGTCGCCCTGCCGCCAGATGAACTGGCCCGAGCCGAAGTCCATGTACGGATCGAGCGTGGCCTGGGCCTCGTGGCCCAGCGCGCGCAGGCCGTCCGCCAGCGCGGGCGCCAGCGTGCGCTCGAAGTCGATCGCCAGCCCGGTGGCCACCTTCCAGCGCGGCGCGTCGCACGCCGCCTGCGGCTGCTGGCCGTAGCGCAGAAGGCGCACCAGCGTCTGCAGGTGGCCCTGCGGCTGCATGTTGCCGCCCATCACGCCGAAGCTCATCTGCGGACGCCCGGCCTTGCACAGGAAACCCGGGATGATGGTGTGGAACGGCCTCTTGCCGCCGCCCACCACGTTGGGATGCGCGGCGTCCAGCGTGAAGCCCTGCCCGCGGTTCTGCAGGCTCACGCCGGTGCCGGGCACCACCACGCCGCTGCCGAAGCCCATGTAGTTGGACTGGATCAGGCTCACCATGTGGCCGCCTTCGTCGGCGGCCGTGAGGTAGACGGTGCCGCCCGACGGCGGCGTGCCGTGCGCGAAGTCCTGCGCGCGCCCGGGCACGACGCGGCGCGCGCGCTCGCGCAGGTACGCGGGCGAGAGCAGGTCGACGGCGGTGACGCCGGTCATCGCGCGCGAATCGGCCACCCAGCGGTAGGTGTCGGCGAACGCCAGCTTCATCGCCTCGATCTGCAGGTGCTGCGCCTCGACGCTGTCGACCGGGAAGCGCGTGACGTCGAGGTGCTCGAGCATGCCCAGCGCCATCAACGCCGCGATGCCCTGCCCGTTGGGCGGGATCTGGTGCACCGTGTGGCCGGCGAAGGCCATCGAGATGGTCTCGACCCACTCGGGCCGGTAGTTCGCCAGGTCGCTCGCGGCCATCGAACCGCCGTGGGCCGCCGAGTGCGCCACCAGCGCCGCCGCGATCTCGCCGCGGTAGAACGCCTCGCCCCCGGTCTGCGCGATCGCGCGCAGCGTGCGGCCCGCGGCCTCGAACACGAAGCGCTCGCCCGGCGTCGGCGCGCGGCCGCGCGGCATGAACGCCTCGGCGAAACCGGGCTGCGAGGCGAGCAGCGGCGCCTGGCGCGCCCACTTGTCGGCCACGATGCAGTGCACGCCGTGGCCGCGCTCGGCCAGCTCGATGGCGGGCGCCAGCAGGTCGGCGAACGGCAGCCGGCCGCAGCGCCGCGACAGCGCCACCCAGCCGGCGACGGCGCCCGGCGTGGTGACGGCGTCCCAGCCGCGCACGGGAATGCGCCCGCCGTGGCGGCGCTCGAAGTACGCCGGATCCCAGGCCGCCGGCGCCACGCCCGACGCGTTGAGGCCCTGCAGGCGTTCGCCGTCCCACAGGATCGCGAACAGGTCGCTGCCCAGGCCGTTGGACACCGGCTCGACGATGGTCAGCGCGGCGGCCGCGGCGATGGCCGCATCGATCGCGTTGCCGCCTTGCAGCAGCATGCGCAGGCCGGCCTGCGAGGCGAGCGGGTGCGAGGTGGACACCACGTTGCGCGCGAACACGGGGCCGCGCACGGTGGGATACGGGTTATGCCAATCGAAGTCCATGGCCCCATTCTCGGGTCGTCGGACGCGGCGCTACTTGCCCGCCCACTGCGGCGTGCAGCGCAACACCTCGTCCAGCGTCGTGAGGCCTTCCGCCACCTTCATCAGGCCGGCCAGCCGCAGCGGCCGCATGCCTTCCAGCATGGCCTGGCGCGACAGCCTGGCCACGTCGAGGTTCGGATGGATCGCGTCCTTCAACGGCTCGGTCACGGGCATCAGCTCGTAGAGCGCCGCGCGGCCGCGGTAGCCGGTGTTGCGGCAGGCCGCGCAGCCCACCGGCTTCATCGGGCGCAGCCGGCCGCCCAGCTTCCACGGCTGCGCCAGCTCTTCCAGCATCTTGGCGGTGTCGCCCGAATCGTCGGGCGCCTTGCACAGCGGGCACAGCGTGCGCGCCAGGCGCTGCGCGAGCACGCCGATGATCGTGGCCGAGATCAGGTACGGCGGCACGCCCAGGTCCACCATGCGGGTGATGGCGGACGGCGCGTCGTTGGTGTGCAGCGTGGAGAAGACCAGGTGGCCGGTGAGCGCGGCCTGGATCGCCATCTCGGCGGTCTCCAGGTCGCGGATCTCGCCCACCATGATGATGTCCGGATCCTGGCGCATCAGCGAGCGCAGGCCGGTGGCGAAGTCGAGGTCGATGGACTGCTGCACCTGCGTCTGGTTGAACGCGGGCTCGATCATCTCGATCGGATCCTCCACCGTGCAGACGTTCACCTGCTCGGTGGCGAGCTTCTTGAGCGTCGAGTACAGCGTGGTGGTCTTGCCCGAGCCGGTGGGCCCGGTCACGAGGATGATGCCGTGGGTCATGCCCATCAGCGCCTGCCAGCGCTCGGCCTCGGCGGCCGTGAAGCCGAGGGCGTCGAAGGGCTTGTCGACCGTGCCCGGGTCGAAGATCCGCATCACCACCTTCTCGCCGAACGCGGTGGGCAGCGTGGACAGCCGCATTTCCACCTCGGCGCCGGGCATGCCGCCCGCGCCGTCGGGGCGCTTGGTCTTGATGCGGCCGTCCTGCGGCCGGCGGCGCTCGATGACGTCCATGCGGCCCAGCAGCTTGATGCGCGCGGTCATCGCGTTCATCACGCTGGCGGGCACCTGGTGCGCCGTGTGCAGCACGCCGTCGATGCGCAGGCGGATGGCGGCCATGTCGCGGCGCGGCTCCAGGTGGATGTCGCTGGCGCGCTGCTCGAATGCGTACTGCCACAGCCAGTCGACCACCTGCACGATGCCCTGGTCGTTGGCGTCGAGCTGGCCCTTGACCTTGCCCAGCTCCACCAGCTGCTCGAAGCTGTTGGCCACCGATGCGCCGGTGGTCTTGCTGGCGGAGCGCACCGACGCGGCCAGCGAATAGAACTCGGGCGTGTAGCGCGCGATGTCGTCGGGATGCGCCAGCTGCAGGCGCACCGGCCGCTTCACGAAGGCCTCGATCTCGGGCACCCAGCCGATGTCGAAGGGCTCGGACGTGGCGACCGTGACCTCGGTCGCGTTGACGTTGATCGGCAGCGCGCGGCGCGATTCGGCGTAGGCCACCGACATCACCTCGGTGACGCGGCCCACGTCCACGCGCAGCGGGTCGATGCGCGCGTAGGGCAGGTCGAAGCGCGCGGCGAGCCAGCGCGCCAGCGCGTCGGTGTCGAGCACGCGGCCGTCGCGCACGTCCACGAGGCTGGCGCCGCCCAGGCGCTGCAGCGGATGCAGGCCGGAGGCGCTGTTGCCGAAGCGGCGCACCAGCTTGTCGGCCTCCTCGGGCGCGAGCATGCCGTCGTCGCGCATCCACTTCAGCAGATGCCGCAGCTCGAGGCGGCCGGTGGGAGGCGTGTGGCGGCGGCCGGGCGCGTTCGCGGGGGCGCGGACGGGCGCAGACTTGACGGGAGGAGATTCGGCCATGCTGCCTCTCAGAGGGAAAGCGGCCGCACCATGCGCAGCCATTTGCGCGCCGGCAGGCCGAAGCGCGATTCGATGTTATCCGCCCGTGCCGACAGGGTGTCGCGATCGGGCACCGCGACGCCGCGGCCGGCGATGACCACGGTGTTGCCCTCGCGCGTGGGCCGCAGGCTCCAGACCTGGTCGAGGCCGAAGGCCGACGCGATGCGCGCGGCGCTGGCGGCGAAGCTCGCGTCGCGGCCGAACAGGTTCACGGCCATCAGGCCGCCGTGGGCGAGCACGCCGCGACAGGCGGCGTAGAACGCATCGCTGTCGAGCACCGGCGCGGCGGCGTCATGGTCGTAGAGGTCGACGCTGAGCACGTCGGCCACCTGCAGATGGGCCGGATCCTGCACCCAGGCGCCGGCATCGGCCTCCACCACCTGCAGGCGCGCGTCGTCGGCCGGCAGCTGGAACCACAGGCGGCACGCGCTGATGACGGTGGGGTTGAGCTCCACGGCCGTGGTGCGCATGCGCATCACCTTGTGCGTGAAGCGCGTGATGGAGGCCGCGCCCAGGCCCAGCTGCACGGCGAGGCCCTGGTCGACCTCGCCCTGCGGCCGCCACAGCATCCACGCCATCATGCGCTGCACGTACTCCAGCTCGATGGCCTGGGGCTTCCTCACGCGCATCGCGCCCTGCACCCAGGGCGTGCCCAGGTGCAGGTAGCGCACGCCGTCCTGTTCGGACATGGTGGCGGGTTCCAACGTCGGGCGGGCGGATCTCGTCACCAATCATTCACCTTGTTTGTTAGCGTCCGGCCGACGAGCGCTCGGCCGCTCCGGAGCGAGTCGGCCTGAGCCCCTCGGGGGCGGGGAGCGGCAGCGAGCCAGGCCGTCATGACACGAGATCGTAGCGCGAGAAGACGTCGCGCCAGGCCGCGAGCTTGCGCTCGAAGCTCCACGCCGCGTTGGCGGGACTGGTGGACGGCAGCGCGTGCACGTCCACGCCCAGCGCCTCGGTGAGGCGGCGCGAGCGCGCCGACTCGGCGCCGTTGTGGGCCACCGCCCGCAGGCCGGGGGCCAGGCGCGTCAGCAGCGCAAGGTCGTTGGGCACCGGCGCGCGGATCGCGCTGTCGAGGCTGCCCTCGCGCTCGCAGCCGCGGTAGACGTCCCACAGGCCCAGGCGGTGGCGCCGCAGCGCGGCGAGGCGGCCGGGATAGTCGAGCGCGACGAGGTCCTCGCCCCACAGCGCCGAGAGCAGCCGCCAGAGGTTGTTGCGCGGGTGGCCGTAGTACTGCTGCGCGGCCAGCGACGCGGCGCCCGGAAAGCTGCCGAGGACGACCAGGCGGGCATCGGGCGCGATGACGGGAGCGAGGCCTTCGAGCATCGGGCGATTGTGCCCGCCGCCTCGCAACGCTTCTTGTCCGGACCTTGTCGAGTCGGACTACTTGCCGGTGACCTTGTCCACGCCCTCGTGGATGACGTGGCCCGTGGCCTTCACGCCCTGGTGGATCGCGTGGCCGGTGGCCTTCACGCCGGTGTGCACCGCATGGCCCGTGGCACGCACGGCGCCGTGCACCGCGTGGCCGGTGGCGCGCACGCCCTTGTGGATGGCGTGGCCGGCCTCGCGGGCGTCCTCGCGCACGCCGCTGTCGGCGACGCGGGTGTCGTGCTGCGAACTGGCGTACGCGTCGTCCATGCGCTGCTGGCGCGCGGCGTCGTCGGTCTGGGCGAAGGCCCCGGCGGAGAGTGCGACGAAGGCAATGGCCAGGGCGGAATGGATCTTGTTCATGACAACCTCGATAAGTAAGCGTGTCGCAACGCGACAGCGGATGATGGCAGAGCTTGCAGCAAGCGGCGGACCTACTTCAGAAGCGTGGCCTTGAAGTGCATCCACACCAGCGTGCCGCCGTCGATCTCCGGCGCGGCCGGGCCCACGGCGCGCTCGGCGAGCCGATTGTCGGTGGCCAGGCCCGGGATCACGTGGCCGCTGCCGTGCAGCACCACCTGCTGCGACACCTGGCCGCTGACGCAGTTGGAGCGCACGATGCGCTCGGCCCAGCGGTGGCGCTCGTCGGCGCCCTGCTCGGTGATGGCCTCGCGCGCGGTGGGCGCGGCGCAACCGGCCCGGTCGGCCCAGAAGCGGAAGGTGTCGTCGGCCGAGCGCAGCCCGGCCTGGATCTCGCCGCGGCGCACCGTGCCGTCCACCTGGCCGCGGAACGGCACCGCCGGATCCTCCGTGCCGTTGACGGCCAGCCAGGGCAAGGGCCGCGGCGACTTGCAGTTGCGCGCGAGCGCGTCGGGCATCGTCGAGAGCAGGCTGGCCGCAGCGCGCAGCGCCTCGCCGGCGTCGCAGGCGAAGCGCATGGTCATGAAGCCGCCGTGGGCCGACCCCACCATGAACACCGCCGACGGGTCGCCGTGGTCCTGCGCGATGACCTCGGCGATCACGGCCTTGAGGAAGCGCACGTCGTCGATGGTGGAGGCGGGGCCGCCGCCGATCGGCGTGCGCACGTCGTTCCAGTGGCGATCCAGCGCCTCGGGCGCCACGACCAGGAAGCCTTCGCGCGCGCCCAGCGTGGGCAGGCTGGTCTCGCGCCAGATGTCCTCGGCCGACTGCGTGCCGCCGTGCAGCAGCACCACCACCGGCAGGCGCCCGGCGCCGCGCGCGCCCGGCGCGGGCTGCACGAGGTAGCTGCGATCGAGGCCGCCCACGGCGATATGGCGCCGCTTCGCGGTGGCCAGGCTGCCGCGCTCGGGCATCGCGCCGGAGCTCGTGCGGGCCCGCATCATCGAGGTGGCCAGCAGCGCGTTGGAGGCGGCGCCGGCCGAGGTGCGCGCCGGGCCGGAGGCCGCGGGCGGGGCGGGCGACAACAGGTTGGCGTCGGGATCCACGAGCGTGACGGCGCTGACGTCGACGATGGCCTGGGCCGGAGCCATGGCCAGCGCGAGCGTGCCCAGCAGCGCCATGACGAGCGCCGCCATGCCGCGCTGGAGGCGGCCGGTGGCCTGCGACGGACGTCCGGTGGTTTGACTCATGGTTGTTGTTCTCGAGCAGCTTGTCCAACGCGCGGCCGAGCACGTCCGTTGACGGAACAAGCCTGTACCGCCGCTGACCGCCCGCCATCACGGTTGCGGGCCGGACGCTGCCGGCGTGGCGATCCCTGTTGATCGAACTCGACAGCGCGAGTTCCGCCCGACACAAAGTTTTGCCTTCACTCGCACGGGTGAAGGTTTGTGAAGTTGCACGCGGCCGGCGACTTTGCGCCGGGCGACGGGCTCATCCTCCCGGACGGCCCGAACTGCGGGTTGCTCAGCCCATCGCGAGCGACTCGCACACCTCGTCGAGCACCGCCGCCTCTTCCGGCGGCAGCTTGCCGGCGGCCAGCAGCGTGGCGCGCTGCACCCCGCGCAGGCGGAAGTACAACTCGTCCTCGAGCGCCTCCACCTCCGCGGCGTCGGCGGCGGCCATCGTGTCGACGTTGCTCCACAGGCCGCTCTCGTTCCAGCCGGCGCGCAGGCGCGAGATGAGGTACTGCGCCAGCTCCAGCGCCTTCTTCATCGCCAGATGCTTCGAGCGCCCGGCGACGACGGCCACGTTGGCCTCGGCGGCGTTCAGCACGCTGTCCAGCGCCACGAGGCGCGCCTGCACGTCGGCCGGTTCCATCACCGACTTCTGCGGCGCCAGCGCCGTGGCGGCCTGCGTGATGCGGCCCATCCAGTGCTGGTCGAACTCGCCCGGCACGGCGCGCAGCGCCACGCTCGCGCGCAGCAGCGTGTCGTAGGGGCTGCGCGCGGCGCTCAGCGTGGCCTCGGTCACGGCCAGCAGGCGGCCCAGCGGCGAGAAGCGGTCGGCCCCGAGGGCGTGCGGATAGCCCGAGCCGTCGAGGCGCTCATGGTGCTCGGCCACGGCGCGCGCGAGCGAGGCCGGGTAGTTGGTGAGCTGCGAGATCAGCAGCGAGCCCACGTGCGGGTGCACCACCAGTTGCTGGTAGCTCACGAAGTCGAGCGCGCGGTCGGCGTCGGCCTCGCCGTGCGCCGACGCGATGTACATCTCGCCGAGATCGTGCGTCAGGCCGCACAACATGGCCAGGCGGATAGCCGCGACGTCGCCGCCGCTGGCGGCCATCAGCGCGCCGTTGAGGGCCATGGCGGCGATGGCGTGGTCGTAGGCCTGGGGACGCGAGGTCTCGGCCGCCGTCAGCAGCAGCTGCACCACCGGATGCAGCGGCAGGTAGGCCGCCTCGCGCGCGAGGCGCGCGCCGTGCGCGCGCAGCACGGGCGCGAGGGGCGTGTCGGCCTGCAGCAGCTCGTTGAGGGAATCCAGCAGCGTGATGGACGTGACGCCGTCCTGCGCCACCAGGCAGCTCTCCAGCGGCTGGCGCAGCTGGCGATCGAGCAGCTTTCGCTGCAGCGCGGCGGACACCGGCTGGTTGCTGGCCCACAGCTTGATGCCGGAGATGTCGAAGATGTCGGTCGCCGCGATGATCCGCTTGGTCTCGCTCGCCTCCAGGATGGCGGCCAGCGCGTGCGGGTTGGCACTCCGGAACGAGGTGTCGTGGTGGGACAGGGTCGACATGGCAGCGGTTTCGGGAGTTTCGTTTCTCCTTCTTCGGCCGCCGGCGCGGGAGATCAAGGGCGTCGATTCAGAGAAAACCCTTGGTCTTGCCTGGTTGACTCCCCGCGGGCCGCGCGTCGATCAACGCCTGGCCTGCGCAGCCACCACCAGCGGCTCGAGGGTGGGCATCAACACCTGCCGTGCGATCTCGCCATAGGTGGCGTCATCCGGGTGCAGGCCGTCGGTCAGGTGGCGACGCCAGTGCGGTTGCGCGCGCATCCATGTCTCGACATCGGCGACCGGTGCATGCTGCTCGGCCGCCACCTGGCGCATCACGCGCGCGTATTTCGGCGAGGGCCAGCCGACGGTCACGGGGTTGGGCGTCTCGTAGACCGTGGGATGCAGGCGGCGCAGCTGCTCCGCGTACTTCGCGAGCGGAACCTTGGTGTAGGCATCGTTCAACGCGTGGTTGACGACCACGATGTCGGCGTCGACCTCCCGGGGCCACGGCCTGTTGCGGCCGTCGGTGCCGGCCAGCAGCTGGGCGCTGGCGGAGCCGGGCACGGCGCGCTCGGTGACGATCACCGCGCCGGCGCCGAAACGGGCATCCATCAACGACTGCAGCACGGCCGCCGGCGGGTGCGCGGTCTGCTTGTCCGTCCTGCCGTCGTAGCCGAACTGCGTGGAATCGCCGAACAGCTGGATGCGCACGGGCTGTGCCGGCAGCGCCCAGGCATGGATCGAGGCGATGGACAGGCTTGCGCCGAACAGGACGGCGCGCAAGAGCGACGGGATGCAGCGCAGGGTCATTCGCGGCTCGCATGAGTGGATGGAGCTGCGAAGTCTGCGGTCGCCATGACGCCCGCGCAAGGCCGCGCGCCGTCGTCCGCACCCCTGTTCCGGCCACCCGTCTCATGGCGGCGATCCGCTCGACCCGGCAGCCGGGTTCCGACGAATTGCCGCCGGGGCCTCTCAGTGCGCGAAGTGCTGGATCACGTACAGCAGGATCAGCGCGCCGACCACCGAGAGCACGATGCCGGCGGGATGCACGAGCGCGCCGTCGGCCGGCTTGCTGAACAACCGGGCGATGAAGCCGCCGATGAACGAGCCGGCGATGCCGACGAGGCCCGTCATCAAGAGGCCCATGTGCTCGGCGCCCGGCATGAGGAACCGGGCAATGGCCCCGACGACGATACCGACGACGAACATCCAGATCAGATGGAACATTTCAAATCTCCTCGTGAAGGGAACTCCCAGCCCGGCTGGAGTGTAGTGCCGCGCCCGGGCATCCGGCCCCGGTTTTCCCCGTACATCCTTCAGAGGACGTCGCCGCCACGGCCAAGGCGCCGCCGAAGCTGCGCGAACGTCCCGCGCACGAAGCGGAACAGGCGCGTCGTGAGCGCCACCATCGCCACCAGCACGACGGCGAGGACGGCGAAGAACGCCCAGGGATGATCCCAGGACAGCCACAGCATGGCCGGCACGGCGGCATCGCCGGACAGGGACAGCGCGATGTTGGAGAACGGCTCCGGCGACGTGTTGACCGCGGCGCGCGTGGTGGCCTTGGCCGCGTGCGAGGTGGCGGCGAGCGTGCCCCCGAGCAGGCCTGCGACGATGGCCCACGACTCGCTGTCGCCGCCGAACACGCTGGCCGCGAGCATCGCGCCCGCGGGGATGCGCACGACCGTGTGCACGGCGTCCCACAGCGAGTCGAGCCAGGGCACCTTGTCGACGACGAACTCGATCACCAGCATCGCGCCGCTGGCCCACAGCAGCAGCGGCTGCTGCAGCACATGCAGGCCCGGCGGCAACGCGACCAGGCCCAGGCGGCCCGCCAGGCCGGTGAGGAAGACCACCGCGTACAGGCGCAGCCCGCTGGCCCAACCCAGCGCTGCCGCGATGGCGATCAGGTGCGGGGTGTCGAGGTTCATCGAGAACGGATCATGCGCCTGTTCGCCTCCGGCAACTGCGCCAGCTTCGGCATCACGGCCACGGCATTGGCCCGGGTCAGCGCCGCGAGATCCGCGAGCGACAGGCCCCGCAACGCCGCCAGGCTCTCCGCGATGCGCGCCACCTCCGCCGGCTCGTTGCGCGCCTGCGGCAGCGGCGGCACGTGCGCCTCGCGCTCGGTGGCGGTGCGATAGAGCCAATGCGGCGGGATGTCGGGCGAGTCGGTCTCCAGCACCGGCGCCGAGTCCGGCACCGCGGCGGCGATGCGACGGATCTGCAGGGCGGAGTCGAAGGTGACGGTGCCGCCGAAGCCCAGGCGGAAGCCGCGTTCCACGAAATGCGCGGCCTGCTGGTCGCTGCCGTTGAACGCGTGCGCGATGCCGCCGGGCACCTCGATGCGGCGCAGGCCGGCCAGCACCGCGTCGGACGAGCGCCGCACGTGCACCAGCACCGGCAGCCCGGCGCGGCGCGCGATCTTCAGCTGCTCGCGGTAGAAGTGCTCCTGGCGCGGCCGGATGGCCACGAGGCCCGGCACGAACAGGTCGACGCCGATCTCGCCGACGGCCACCAGGCGCGGGTCGTCCCTGTGATCGCGCAGCGCCTGTTCCAGCTTGTCGAGATCGTCGTCGGCCGCATCGCCCACGCACAGCGGATGGATGCCCAGCGCGTAGGCCTGGCCGTGCTCGTGCGCCAGCGCGCGCACCGTGTCGAAGTTGAAGACGCCCACGGCGGGGATCACCTGCAGCGTGACGCCCGCCGCGTCGGCGCGCGCGACCACGGCGGCGCGATCGGCGTCGAACTCGCGGGCGTCGAGATGGCAGTGGGTGTCGATCCACTGCATGGCGTTCAGACGTCCTCGGCCACCAGGGGCGGCACCAGCACGCCACGCTCCAGCCGCAGCTGGCGCTGGCAGCGCGCGGCGATGCGGCCGTCGTGCGTCACGAGCACGAACGCGGTGCCGCGCTCGCGCGCCAGCTGGAGCATCAGCTCGAACACGCCGTTGGCGGTGTCGCGATCGAGGTTGCCGGTGGGCTCGTCCGCGAGCACGCACGCGGGGCGCGTGACGAGCGCGCGCGCGATGGCCACGCGCTGGCGCTCGCCGCCCGAGAGCTCGCCGGGCCGGTGCTGCGCGCGCGGCCCCAGGCCCACGGACTCCAGCATGGCGTGCGCCTGCGTGTGCGCCTCGGCCGTCTTCACGCGGCGGATCAGCAGCGGCATCGCCACGTTGTCCAGCGCCGAGAACTCGGGCAGCAGGTGGTGGAACTGGTAGACGAAGCCCAGGTGCTCGTTGCGGAACAGGCCTTGTTGCGCGAGGCCCATCGCGTTGAGGTCCTGGCCCATGAGCGTGACGCGGCCGGCCGTGGGCGCGTCGAGGCCGCCCAGCAGGTGCAGCAACGTGCTCTTGCCGGAGCCCGACGCGCCGACCACGGCCAGCGTCTCGCCGGCGCGCACCTGCAGGTCGACGTCGTGCAGCACCTGCACGTCGAGTCCGCCCTCGGAGAAGCGGCGGCCCAGGCCGGTGGCCTGCAGGACGACGCCGTCGGGTGCCTTCATGTCACTCATAGCGCAGGGCCTCCGCCGGACGCACGCGGCTGGCGCGCCAGCTCGGATAGACGGTGGCCACGAACGCGAACAGCAGCGACCAGAACGAGATGTGCAGCACCTCCACCAGGTGCGGATCGCTGGGCATGCGGTCGATCAGGTACACGCTGGCCGGCAGGAAGGTGGTGTGCAGCAGGTGCTCGATGGCGGGCACGATGGACGGGATGTTGTAGGCCACCAGCAGCCCGAACGCCACGCCGCCCAGCGTGCCGGCGATCCCCGACGACGCGCCCTGCACCATGAAGATCAGCATGATGGAGCGCGGGCTCGCGCCCAGCGTGCGCAGGATGGCGATGTCGGCCTGCTTGTCGGTGACGGTCATCACCAGCGTCGACACGAGGTTGAACGCGGCGACCGCCACGATCAGCGTGAGGATGATGAACATCATCGTCTTCTCGATCTGCACCGCGTCGTACCAGGCGGCGTTGGTGCGCGTCCAGTCCTGCACGCGCACGTGCTCGCCGAGGCCGGCGGCCAGGCGGCCGGCGGCCGCGCGGGCGTCGTGCACGTCGGCCAGGCGCAGCTGCACGCCCGTGGGGCCGCCGGTGCGGTACAGCCTGGCGGTGTCGTCGAGGGCGGCCAGCGCCAGCGCGCTGTCGTACTCGTAGTGGCCCACCGAGAACAGGCCCACCACGTTGAACGACTTCAGGCGCGGCAGCGCGCCCGCGGGCGTCACCTGCGCGCCCGGCGCGATGACCGTCACCTGGTCGCCGACGGTCACGCCCAGCGAGCGCGCCAGCTCGGACCCCAGCACGATGTTCCAGCTGCCGGGGGTGAGCTTGTCCAGCACGCCGTTGTGCTGCAGGTCGGCCGCCAGGTCGTTGATGCCCGCCTCCTCGGCCGGCTGCACGCCGCGCACCACCGCGCCGCGCATGCCGTCGCCGTGGGCCAGCAGCGACTGGGTCTCGGTGTAGGGCGCGGCCGCGCGGATCGTCGGCTCGAGGCTTTCGGCCTGCTTCGCGAGCGCGGCCCAGTCAGGCAGGGCGTCGCCGTTCTCGTCCATCAGCTGCACGTGGGCGATGGCCTTGAGCATGCGGTCGCTCACCTCCTTCTGGAAGCCGTTCATCACCGACAGCACGATGATCAGCGCCGCCACGCCCAGCGCGATGCCCAGCATCGACACCAACGAAATGAACGAAATGAACGCGTTACGCCGCCCGGCGCGGCCGGCGCGCGTGTAGCGCCAGCCAATCAACCACTCGAAGGGCACTCGATTTCCCCGCCCGCGTGGACGCACGCCGGCAACCGTTCATTCTAGGCGGCGGCCACGGCCGGTCGCCTAGCCCCCGCGAACTGTCGAGAAGGCGGGTTTCTGATGGAATCCCGGAGCGCGAACAGGCTCTAAGATGGCAATCGCACACCGGGCGCAGATTGAGCGCCTGAGAGAATGGATCAATGAAAGCACCCGATTTCGCCGGCGCCTCCAGGGAGGTGCTCACCTTCCTGCACCAGCGCATCGGCATGGACCTGTGGATGGTCAGCCGTGCAGACAACGAGGACTGGGTCGTCCTGGCCGCCGAGGACCACGGCTACGGCGTCAAGGAGGGCGACGTCTTCCGCTGGGCCGACACGTTCTGCTCGCGCATGGTGCGCGGCGACGGCCCGCGCGTGGCGCCCCGCACGGCCGACGTGCCCGCCTACGCCTCCCTGGCCCTGGCCCGCCAGCTGCCCATCGGCGCCTACGTGGGCGTGCCGCTCGTCGACGCCAACGGCGAGCTGTTCGGCACCCTCTGCGGCATCAACCCGCAACCCATGCCCGCCGCAATCGTCGACGAGCAGCCCATGGTGGAGGTGTTCGCCGACATGCTCAGCGGCCTGCTGAGCGCCGAGCTCAACACCACGGCCATGGCGCGCGAGGCCGAGACGGCGCGCTCCGAGGCCCTCACCGACACCCTCACCGGCCTGGCCAACCGGCGCGGCTGGGAAGTGGCGCTGGCCGCCGAGGAAGAGCGCTGCCGCCGCTATGGGGCCACCGCCTGCGTGGTCGCCATCGAGCTCGACGGCATGAAGGCACCGGGCGTGTCGTGGGCGGCGCGCGGCGCCTACGAAGCCGTGCTGGTGCGCGCCGCGCAGGCGCTGCGCCAGACCGTTCGCAAGCCCGACACGCTGGCCCGCCTCGACGACGACCGCTTCGTCGTGCTGGGCGTGGAATGCACCACCGCCGAGGCCATGGCCCTGCTGCGCCGGCTGGAACAGGGCGTCCAGGGCGCCGAGCTGTCGGCCGCGCTCGGCATG
>Ga0210384_10001384_pt1 | contig 33142 bp, 31 predicted proteins | sample IncBWH2MmetaG_FD_160574 | JGI IMG/M metagenome (GOLD analysis project Ga0210384, IMG submission 160574) | Forest soil microbial communities from Barre Woods Harvard Forest LTER site, Petersham, Massachusetts, United States - Inc-BW-H-2-M | ecosystem: Environmental > Terrestrial > Soil >...
TAGCGTCAACCACCGACTGGCGGAAATCATAAGGAGATAAAATGCGTAAATTTTTGTTCTTGTTCATGCTTGTGGCAATCATGATGGTTGCCGCTCCAGTGTATGCCCAGGGGACCGGGAGCCCGGCTTCTGTTAATTGGGCTACACCAATTGCTGCCGGCATTGGTATGGCCATCGCCTCCGGCCTCTGCGGATTGGGCCAGGGTAAGGCCACGGCCGCAGCCTCCGAAGCGATTGCTCGCAACCCGGGAGCCACCGCCGGAATCCGATTCGCTCTGATTCTTGGCCTGGTACTTATCGAGTCGCTGGCTCTCTACACGCTGGCCATCATCATCATCAAGGTATAGTAAGGTCTACAACGCAAGGGCCTCCGCTGCCGCGGAGGCTTTTCTTTTTGCGCTCAGCGTAAAATTGATGCTGATGTCTTAGCGGCGCTCAGATTGTTTCCAGAGAGGCTTCGAGTTTGCGACTCGAAACAGCTATCGCAGCTTTGGTATCAAAACGGCATCAAACCGTTGGCTTTTGAGGAATTCTAGTTCATCATCTGCAAGGGCCATCTCGTGCAGATTGTCAGTGCGCCCACGTCAAAGATTGCGAGGATACTTTGCCGGGGGAAAAAAGATGTATGAGGGATACTAGGGACTGCATTAGCCCCGGTTTGGCGGTCGTAAGTTATTGAATTCAAGTGGTTTATGACTGGTGGGACTACTCCAAGTAATACCCCCACCCCCACTACTCGAGGACAGGGGCAGAACAAGGGAAATGTGGCAGTAGGACCGCCGCAAACTGAAAGAAGTTGAAGAATGGCTTACGCTCTCGAATACGACCATGTCTCCAAGCAATACGGCGGCGTGTGGCAAAGCAAGCCGGTGCACGCCCTGAAAGATTTCAACCTGCAAGTTGAGCATGGCGAGATCTTCGGTTTTCTGGGGCCAAACGGCGCAGGTAAGACCACGGCTATTCATATTGCCTTGGGATTTGTTCGTCCTACCAGCGGCGCCGGGCGCATGTTGGGAGAGAGTTTTGGCCACGCTCCCACCCGCCGCCGCGTCGGGTTCCTGGCCGAAAACCCTACTTTCTACCACCTTTCTGCGCGTAATCTCATACGCACCTATGGCGCGCTGAATGGCATGCGCGATCCCAGGTTGCGCGAGCGTGTACGTGAGATGCTTAAGGTCTTTGATCTCGAAGAGGCCGCCGACCGCAGTGTAGGCAAGTTTTCGCGCGGCATGTTGCAGCGGGTAGGCCTGGCGCAGGCCCTGGTGAACGACCCGGATCTGCTTGTCCTGGATGAGCCGACCTCGGCGCTCGATCCGGTGGTGCGCGTGGCTGTGCGCGAGCTGTTGTTGAAAGCGCGGGAGAAGGGCAAGACGGTTTTTATCAGCTCCCATCTGCTTTCAGAGATCGAGATGATCTGCGACCGCGTGGCCATCCTGCATCACGGTAGTGTGGTGCGCCTGGGCAAGACTTCGGAGTTGTTGGAATCATCGGATCAATGCGAGGTCGTGGTCCAACGGGTGAAAAACGAAGTCTTCCCTGAAGCCGTAGCGCGCGATGGCCGCTTGCATTTGCTGGCACCTCTCTCCATGCAGCGGAACATCATCGAGCGCGCCTGGGCTGCAGGTGGAGAAGTTGTGAGCGTTAATCCCGTCAGAAAGTCGCTGGAGACGGTATTCCTGGAGTTGGCCAAAAGCGATGCCAATGAGAAAAATCACAAGGAGGGCGCATGAGCCCGGTGCTGCTGATTGCCGCCAACTTCCTGCGCCAGAGACGCTGGTTTGTCCTGATCTATCCCTTGCTGGCGGTTGCCTTTGCCTTGATGATGGTTCTTCCGGAAAACTCTGTAGATCAGGAAGTCCTGCAAGCCTATTTTTTGCAACTATCGATCTATGCCATCACGATCGCCACCTTGCTGGCATCACAGGCTGATTTTAATGAACGCAAGAGCCGGCGCGTGCTCGGGGTGCTCTCCAAAGGCATCGAGCGGCGGGATTATCTTGCCGGTCTGCTGGCTGGTGTCTTTATCTCCTGCGGTTTGTTTCTGACCGGAACAATGCTGGGAACGTTATGGATAGCCTCGAAACTGTCACTTCCCTGGACTCCGGTATTGGAAGCAGTGCTGCTGATGTGGCTTGCCTGCTGTCTGATTGCGACTATAACTACCTTCTTCGCAACATTTCTGCATCCGCTGTTGGCAGTCGTGGGGGCGTTCGTTCTGGCAGGGGGTGGATTGGCCGCCCACTTCATGAAAACACAAGGAGGAATAATTTTTCCGGTTGTCGAACTGATGTCAACGGCGCAGCAACTTTTGGTTGGTAAAGAGATCAGTGTTCATACCATCCTGATTACCGTGCCGGTGGCAGTGGTGGAAGTTATTGTCTTCTGGTTGCTGGCCGGGCGGATCTTTGCCCGTCGCGATGTTGCCGTGGCGATTGAATAATTGGGTTGAATAAAATTGAATAATCAACGCATCAGGTCATGGGCCGAGCGTACCGCATAATCCAGGACGCGTTGCGGCCAGATTCCCAGATATAGCGTGGCTGCCGCGCTTAGTATGACGGCCACACCCAATGAGGCAGGAACGGGAAGCACAGGAGCATCAGTCTTACTCTCCTGCATATACATCACAACGATCACGCGCAGGTAATAATAAGCGGCGATGGCGCTGTTGATCATGCCAATGACCGTCAGTCCAACCAGGTTCGCGTGCAAGGCCGCATTGAAGACGTAATACTTTGCAAAAAAGCCACCAGTCAGCGGAATTCCGATAAGCGACAGCATGAAGATGCTCAGCATCGCAGCCAGCCACGGCGAGCGCTGGCTCAGACCTGCATAGTCGTCAAGGGTGACGTAACGCTCTCCGTCTCCCGCCAGATGACTCACAATGCAGAAAGCTCCCACATTCATTGTGGCATACGACGCGGTGTAAAAGATTGCCGCTGATATGCCGTTTTCAGGACCCGTCGCCGGGCCAAGAAAAGCCACCAGTAGATATCCGGCGTGGGCAATGGAGGAGTAAGCCAGCAAGCGCTTCACATTGTTTTGCACCAGCGCTCCGATGTTGCCCAGGGTCATTGACAGTGCGGCAGAAACCCAAACCAGCCAGGACCACGCCGAGTGGAAAGCATCGGCTGAAGCCGCAGCGAACAGGATGCGAAGCAGCACGGCAAAGGCTGCGGCCTTGGGTGCAGTGGACATAAGTCCCACAATGGGCGCAGGAGCGCCTTCGTACACGTCAGGCGTCCAAACATGAAAGGGTGCGGCAGCGATCTTGAAGCCGATTCCTACAAACATCAGTGCAATGGCTACATACGCCAGCACACCGGTGTTTCCTCCCCGCAATGCTGTAGCGATTTCCGTGATGTTGGTCGAGCCCGTCGCGCCGAACATCAGTGCGATGCCATAGAGGAAGAAGGCGGTAGCAAACGACCCCAGCAGGAAATATTTCAGCGACGATTCACTGCTGCTGGCAAATTTGCGGCGAAACCCGGCCAGAACATACGTCGCAATGGAAGAAATTTCCAGCGCAATGAAGATCAGCACCAGCTCCGTGGCCGAAGACATCAGCATCATGCCCACAGCGCCGAACAGGATCAGCCCGTAGTATTCGCCCAGGTTGATGTGCTGGACATCCAGATACTCGTACGAAGCAAGAATGACGACGATGACAATCAGTGCGATCAGAAGATGAAAGAAGATGCTGAAGGTATTGACGGCAACCATGCCGAAGAAGGCTTTGCTCATGGCATCGGCATCGCCTGGAGTAGACAGGTAGGTGCTTTGTGCAACTGTGGCTAGGGCTGAGGCAATCGCGCCGCACAGGGCCAGAATCCCTAAGGACTTCCGGCTGCTCTTAGGGGCAAAAAGGGGATCTGCCATCATTATCGCGATGCCGAAAACGGTCAGGATAATTTCAGGAAGAACACAAATATAATCGATGCCGTGGATCTGGTTCATCGGCGGCTAACCTCGAAGGATTTTTTCTCACTTCCCAGAGCGGCTGGTTGGCCCTGACGCGAGGCTGACGCTCGCTTTTGGGCGGCTTCCATGCCATGCGCAGCAGAAGGAATGGCAGCCCGAACCGCAGGATCAATAGCGTTCATCCACAGCGAGGAAGCAACGCCCATAATGAGGGCGAAGACCACGGTGGGCCACAGCGCAATGCGCTCACGCAGATTGGCATCCGGCAGTGTGTTGTTCACCGGCACGGTGACCTGGCCGTAGAAGACGCGCTGGTACATCCAGAGCATGTAGCAGGCGCTCCAGATGACGCCCGTGGCCGCCAGAACGCCAAACAAGGCCTTTGCCTGGAAGGCTCCATTCAAAACCAGGAACTCGCCTACAAATCCATTCAGCAGCGGCAAGCCGATGGAAGAAAGAGTGATCAATAGAAAGAAGGTGGCATAGATCGGCATGGGCGTAGCCAGGCCGCCAAACTCACTGATCTCATATGTATGCCGCCGTTCGTAGAGCATGCCTGCGAGCATGAAGAGAGCTCCGGTAGAGACACCGTGGTTCAGCATCTGGTAGACAGCGCCGTCGGTCCCCATGGCAGTGAAGGTGAAGATGCCGAGTACGCAGAAACCAAGATGGCTCACCGAAGAATAGGCGATAAGCTTTTTCAAATTGGGTTGCACCATCGCCACCAGCGCTCCGTAGATGATGCCGATGATGGCCAGCGCAACAATCCACGGCGCATGGCGCCGGGCTTCATCCGGAAAGAGTGCGACGTTGAAACGCAGCAATCCATAAGTTCCCATTTTGAGCAGCACGCCAGCCAGTAAGACAGATCCGGCGGTCGGCGCTTCCACGTGCGCGTCTGGCAACCATGTGTGCAGGGGAAAGATGGGAACCTTTACGGCAAATGCGATAAAGAACCCCAGGAAGAGCCACAGGGCAGCGTTGCCGCCAAGAGCAATCTCGCCAGTGGCGAGTTTCGTACGAATCGTCGCGTAATCAAAGCTGCCCGCGTGGACGTACAGCCAGATGATCGCCGCCAGCATGAATACCGAAGCGACCATGGTGTAGAGGAAAAACTTTACGGCGGCATAGACGCGCCGTTCGTGTCCCCAGATTCCGATGAGCAACGCCATCGGGATAAGCGTCGCCTCCCAGAAGACATAGAAGAGGAACATGTCGAGCGACAGGAAGACACCCAACATGGCGGTTTCCAGCACTAGCAACAGGGCGAAAAATTCTTTTACCCGGTCATGCACCGAATGCCATGAGATCAGCACGCTCAACGGCACCAGGAAGGTGGTCAGCAAAACCAGCCAGAGCGAGATGCCATCCACACCCAAGTGATAGCGGATGTTGGGGCTGCCAATCCAAGAGTGATCAACCGAAAACTGAAAGCCCACTTTGCTGTTATCAAAATGAAACGGAAGATGCAAGGAGAGCACGAAGGTGAGCAGGGAAATGGCCAGTGCACCCCAGCGAATTGCATTGTCGTTGCGCGGGAACAAGAGCAACAGCAGCGCCCCGGCCAGAGGGACAAAAGCTACCAGCGTGAGAATTGTGTTGTCCATGGTCATCGCAATCCCACCCAGATCATGTAGGCCACTACGGCTGCGGCCCCTAGCGCCACCCATCCAGCGTAGGAGCGAATATTGCCCGACTGCATCTTGCGCGCCTCATTGGAGACAAGCTGGGCGCTATCAGCGGCTTCATTCACCAGCGTGTCAATCGTGCCCACGTCAATTTCCTGCCACAGCAGCTTGCGCGAGCCTTCTACCACTGGCTGGACAAAAAGCCAGTTATAGAGTTCGTCTATGCGGTATTTATCGCGCACCAGTGTGTAGAGACCGTTGAGCGCAGCGGCAAACTTGTCGGGCAAATCGCGGCGTTTGCAATAGAACAGCCAGGCTAGGAACAACCCAACAGAGGCGACGGCCACTGAGGTGATGGCTAGAGTTACCTCCAGGCTGGGGTTTTCTGGCTCTGCCGACATCGTCCCTGTGCTCAGCACAGGCGACAGGAATTCGTCAAAGTGATTGTTGCCGCCCAAAGCTTTAGGTATGTTCACCCATCCCCCTGTGAAAGAGAGGAACGCCAGTATCATCAGGGGCACCAGCATGATCAGCGGACTCTCATGCACGTGGTCTCCGTTGTTTGCATGTCCATGATTGTCGTGTCCGGCACCGTGCTCGGCCTCACGCCGCTCACCAAAGAAAGTCATGAACCACAGGCGGAACATGTAAAACGATGTGATTCCGGCAGTGATGATTGCTGCGACCCAGAGGGCCTTATAGCCGTTTGCCCAGACCTTCCACAAGATTTCGTCTTTACTGAAAAACCCAGCCAGAGGAGGGAATCCCGCAATCGCAAAGGTCCCTATCGTCATGGTCCAGAAAGTCACAGGGATTTTCTTGCGCAGGCCACCCATGTTGCGCATATCCTGCTCGCCGCCGAGGGCATGAATGACCGAACCGGCGCAGAGAAAGAGCAGCGCTTTAAAGAAGGCGTGCGTCATCAGGTGGAAGATTGCCGCCGAATATGCCGCTACACCGCAGGCCAGGAACATGTATCCCAACTGCGAGATCGTGGAGTAAGCCAAGACGCGCTTGATATCGGTTTGCGTCATGCCAATGGTCGCGGCAAACAGCGCGGTTACGCAGCCGATGATGGCAACTACGACGAGGGCGAGAGGTGAGCGGCTGAAAATAGCATTGGAGCGCGCTACCATGTACACGCCTGCGGTCACCATGGTGGCGGCGTGAATCAGCGCGGAGACCGGTGTGGGGCCTTCCATTGCGTCCGGCAGCCATACATACAGAGGAACTTGCGCCGACTTGCCGGTAGCACCCAGCATCAGCAGCAGGGCAATGGCGGTCAGGATGCCAACCCCGCCGGCGGTTTCCACCGGTAGACTGGAAGCCTTACTAAAAACATCACTGAAGTTCAGCGAGCCAAATTTCTGGAACATCAGGAACATGGCGATAAGAAAGCCGAAGTCGCCGATGCGGTTCACGATAAATGCTTTTTTCCCTGCGTTGGCCGCCGAGTCTTTTGTGAGGAAGAACCCGATCAGCAGATACGACGCCAGGCCCACGCCCTCCCAGCCCACAAACATCAGCAGATAGCTGCTGGAGAGCACCAGGGTGAGCATGAAGAACATGAAGAGGTTCAAATACGAGAAGAAGCGGTAGTAGCCGCCCTCGTGCTCCATGTATCCGACCGAGTAAACGTGGATCAGGAAGCCGACCCCAGTCACCACCAGGATCATCACCATCGAAAGCTGGTCGAGGTAAAAAGAAAAATCAACCCGGAAATCCCCTCCCGCCGTAATCCAGGGCAAGTGCTCTTCAATGTGAGGGATCTTCAGCGGCAGATGAGTAAGCTGCCAGCTTGCCCACGCAGAGAGGAGAAAGGCTGCAGCCACAAAAACCAATCCAACCGTCGCCACGACCTTTTTGGGAAAACGGCGTCCAAAAAGTCCATTGATAGCGGCGCCGGCCAGCGGCAGCAGCGGAATAAGCCACAGATATAAATTCGGTTCGTTGTGGTTCATAGTTTCAGCAAATTGACCCGGTCAACGTTCAAAGTCTCACGCGTGCGGAAGACGGCGATAATGATGGCGAGGCCGACGGCGGCCTCGGCTGCAGCCACCACCATCACAAAGAAGACGAAAACCTGTCCGTTCAGCGTGTGCAAGTAGGCGCCGAAGGCAACAAACGACAGGTTCACTGCGTTCAGCATCAGCTCGATGGACATGAAGATGGTGATGATGCTGCGCCTGATGAGAAAGCCCAGCACGCCCAGGCAGAACAAAACTGCGCTCAATCCCAGGTAATAGGACAATGGGACCATGATTAGTTGTCTCCTCTCTTGGCCAGCACAACCGCACCCATGATGGCGATCAGGATCAGCACCGATGTCACCTCAAACGGCAGCAGAAACTTGCCGAAGAGTAGCTTCGCGATCTCCTGCACGGAGCCGATCATCGAATTCGAACTGACAGAAGCGTTTCCAGTTTGCCCCTGGTGAAGCAGGAGGCTGTAAACCACCAGCGCAGCCAGCGCGATGACGCTCGGAATGCCGATAAACCAGGCAACATAGCTCTTGCCGCTGTGCTCTTCTGTGCCCGCGTTGAGCAGCATGATGACAAACACAAACAGCACCATGACAGCGCCGGCATAAACGATGATCTGGATGGCGGCCACAAACTCGGCGCCCAACAGCAGGTAGAGCACCGCCAGCGACCCCATGACCACAATCAGCGAAAGTGCGCTGTTAATGGGATGGCTCTGTGCCAGCAGGTTGATTGCTGCTGCTATGCACACCGCCGCGAAGATGAAAAACAATATCAGATGCAACATGGGTACGAGGTTTTAAGACTGCCAAGCAACAATGAAGCTGGTGATGATAATGTTCGCAATTGCCAGCGGCAAAAGGAATTTCCAGCCGAATGCCATCAATTGGTCATACCGGAAGCGCGGCAGCGTGCCCCGCACCCAGATATACACAAAGATGAAAACAAAAACCTTCAATGCAAACCAGAACAGTGGCGCAAGCGCTTTCACAAGCGGCGGCAAAGACTGTGGTGTGAGCCCGGGCCAGGGCTCGGACCATCCGCCAAAAAATAGCAGCGTCGCAACGCAGGCCACCGTGAACATGTTGGCGTATTCCGCCATGAAGAACATGGCAAACTTCATAGCGCTGTACTCGGTGTGATAACCCGCCACCAGTTCCGTTTCCGCTTCCGGCAAGTCGAAAGGAATTCGGTTGGTCTCAGCATAGGCGGAGACCAGGTAAATAAAAAATCCGATCAACTGCGGCCAAATATACCAGTGAACAAGTCCACCCGATTGCGTGTTTACGATCTTTCGCAGGCTGAGCGATCCAGCCAGCAGCAGCACGCCTACCAGTGAAAGGCCAAGAGAAAGCTCGTAGCTGATCATCTGGGCGCTGGCGCGCAGCGAGCCCAGCAGGGAATACTTGTTATTCGACGACCATCCCGCCAGAGCTATGCCATAGACCGCAATCGAAGTCACACCCAGCAGGATCAGGAGCGCAATGTTGATGTCTCCCGTTCCATCGGCAGTCGAAGTTATCTGCAGGCCTGTGCTCCAACGGCCGAGCGGGAGTTGACCACCCAGCGGGATCACCGCAATTGAGGTCAACGCCATGACCACCGCAAGAAAGGGCGCCAGAATGAACAATGGCTTATAAACGTAGGGCGGTGTGAGGTCCTCTTTCAGAATGAACTTCACTCCATCCGCGATCGGTTGCAAAAGGCCAAATGGACCAACGCGCGTTGGTCCCCAGCGGTTCTGAATGCGTCCTACAACTTTGCGCTCCAGCCAAACGGTGTAGGCCACAGCTCCGAGCAGAACGTGGATGAGAACCAGGCTTTTAATTGCCGCAATTACGATATAAGTGAGCATCGAGTGTTTAGCGAACGAATCTTTCTTAGTCTCCAGCCAATGCAGGCGGCACGGGTTCCGTGCGCCGGCTTTCCACCACCGAATTCAATATCTGGGAGTAACGCCCCAACGTTCCTGAAGCAAACAAATTATCTTCCGCCGGCACGATGGCCTGCGCATCCGACTTCGCCCCGCCTGCGCTGGTTTCTAGCGCCGTTGTGTGCACGTCATTTCCCGCCAGCAGGTTCAGGCGCGAAATTTGATGAGTCTGATAGCCGGGCACCAGGCGCTGAATCTCATCGAGAATCGCCGCTGGATCGAACGGGCTGAGTTTGGGCTCCAGATTATTGGCGCGCAGCCAGACGGCATGCTGATCAGCTTCACCCGATTGTGCTCCACGCGATTGGCCCATATCTGCGCGAGTGGCCCCGCCAAACGGGACCAGTTGGCGCACATTGAAGCCCATGCGGTCGGCGATGTGCACGATGATTTCAAAATCAGGACGCGACCCGGCAAAGTCTCCTGCTTTGTTGACCAGTTGCAAGTCGCCGCATGTGTTGGTGAATGTCCCTGATTTTTCGTAGGCGCAAGCCGCCGGCAAAACAACGTCGGCCAGGGTCGCGGTCTCGGTGAGGAACATATCCTGCACAATGAGGAACGGCTTGGCCGGACCGAGCGAATCTGTACGATAGCGAGCAATTGGGTTCGAGCCGACAACGTACAGTGCTTTTAATTTTCCGCTGGTTGCGGCCAAGAGCATCTGCTGAATACTCAGGCCTGGCTCAGAAGGGAAGTCGGATTGCCACTCGTCGGCAAAACGCTGCCCTTGGCCCAGAGACGCATAGCCGGGCAGTAAATCGGGATACAGGCCCATATCGGCAGCGCCACGGGAGTTGGCGTAGTCACCCAGGCAAATGTATTTTGCCCCTGTGAGCGACGAGCCGAACTTCACCAGGGTAGCGATATCTGCGCCGCGCAGCTCAGAGCCGAAGATGATAACCAAATTTTGCTCGGCGCGAACTTTGTCGCGCAACGTGGAAAGCGCCTGGCGCGAGGCTGCGTCTACGGCTTTGTCATCTCCTGCGAGGAAGCTGACGGCCTTGCCTTCAGTGCCGGCAGTGATTTTTGCGGATGCGCTTGCCTGGCGAAGCAGCTTGATCTCTTGCGAGTTGATGACGTACAGGCGTCCGCCGTTCAGACGAATATTAGTGCGTATCTGCCATGCCAGCAGCGGATGCCGTTCAGTCGGGTCATTCCCAATCAGCAGAATCGCCGGCGCGGTGAGCACGTCGCGCATCGTGGCCGTGACGTTGCTCTTGCCTGCAACCGCATTGGCAAAGCCGGGATAATCTGCCGTGCGGTGATGATCAATGTTGTTGGTCTTCAGCGCAATGCGGGCAAACTTCTGCAACAGATAATTTTCTTCGTTCGTGGTGCGGTTTGATCCGATCACGCCCACGCTCGTGCCACCGTGCTGGTCCACGGTTTCACGCAATTTCTTGCCGGCAAACTCCAGCGCATCTTCCCACGAGGCTGGGACCAGGCGTCCATCTTTGCGAATCAGGGGTTGCTGCAGGCGGTCTTCGTGATTAGCAAAATCGAAGGCGTAGCGGCCCTTGATGCAAAGGAAGTCTCCATTGATGCCGCTCTTGTCGCGGTTGTCTCCGCGGACGATTTGCATTCCGGTATCGGCGCGGCGGACGCCCAGCGTGGTCTTGCAGCCATCCCCGCAATGCGTGCAGGTGGTGCCCACGTGGTTCATCTCCCACGGCCGCGTCTTGTAGCGATAGGCGCCAGAGGTCAGAGCGCCCACCGGACAGATATCAATGCACATGCCGCACTCTTCGCACTCCAGGTGGTCTCCCTTGTTGGGAGCGATCACCGAGTTGGCCGCGCGGTTCTGGATGCCCAGCGCAGCCACGTCCATGCCTTCGTTACAGACGCGCACGCAGCGATAACACAGGATGCAGCGCGGGCGGTCGAAGAACACTACCGGCGACCACTGCTGTTCTTCCTTGTGCTGCTTGGCCTCCATGAACTTCGATTCGGCCGCGCCGTATTTGAAGGTCATGTCCTGCAACTCGCACTCGCCGCCAGCGTCGCACACCGGACAATCCAGCGGATGGTTACCCAGCAGCAGCTCAATCGTGGCTTTGCGCGCCTGCTTGACCTCATCGCTCTCCGTAATGACTACCATGCCGTCGGTGATGGGAACGGTGCAGGCGGTTTGTAGCTTGGGCATCTTCTCGATGCGCACCACGCACATGCGGCATGCGGCCTGCAACGACAGGCCGGGGTAGTAACAGAACGATGGGACTTCGATTCCCGCAGTCTTGCAGGCCTCAATCAGCAGCGTGCCCGCAGGCGCGGTGATCTTTTTTCCGTCAACGGTAATGTTTACGTCAGGCATAAAATTTTGCGATCGTGCGATTGAGTCATTAGGTCATTTGTTCAAATGACTCAATGACCCGATGGTTCAATGAGTCAATATTGGCAACTGGCTTACCGCTCCCTTTGGATCAAACGGGCACGGCTTGCCTTCCAGGTGGTCCTCAAACTCTTTGCGCCACTTATCCACAATGGATATCGTCGGGATCGCGGCGGCATCGCCCAGCGGACAGAAGGTACGTCCCAGCATGTTCTGCGCCAGGTATTTAATGTTGTCTATGTCCTTCTTCAAACCGCCACCGGAGTGAAAGCGCGTCAATGTCTTTTCCAGCCAATCTGTGCCCTCGCGGCAGGGGATACACCACCCGCAGCTCTCATGCTTGTAAAACTTCATGATGCGCAGGGCAAACTTGACCATGCAGGTGTCTTCATCCAGAATCACCACGCCGCCCGAGCCCAGAAATTCGCCGCGCTTCGCAAAAGTGTCGAAGTCCATGTTGAGCTGCTCGGCTTCTTCGGCGGTAAGCACAAAAGTGGATGAGCCTCCAGGCACGACCGCCTTCAGCTTTTTCCCGCCAGGAATCCCACCGCCCACTTCATAAATCATTTTCTTAAGCGGATATCCCAACGGCAGCTCGTAAACGCCTGGCTTGTTGATGTGTCCACTCAGGCAGAACAGGCGTGTGCCGCCGTTCTTGGGTGTGCCCAGATCGGCAAACTTTTGTCCGCCCATCATGATGATGTGCGGCACAGAAGCCAGCGTCTCTACGTTGTTGATCACGGTTGGGCCGCCCCAGAGACCGACGACCGCAGGGAACGGAGGACGAATGCGCGGAATGCCGCGTTTGCCTTCCAGGGATTCCATCAGCGCCGACTCTTCACCCACTTCGTATGCGCCCGCGCCGGTATGCCAGTAGACGTTGAACTCGCGCCCGCTGCCGAAGATGTTCTTGCCCAGGAAGCCGCGCGCGTAGGCATCAGCCAGCGCCTTGCGCATGATGTCCACCAGGTAGCGATACTCGCCACGGATGTAGACGTAACCCGTCTGCGCGCCCACTGCCAGGCCGGCAATCAGGACGCCTTCGATCACAGCATGCGGATCGTGCTCCAGAATAAGGCGGTCTTTGCAGGTGCCGGGTTCGCTCTCATCGCCATTCACCAGCACATACTTGGGCTTGCTCGCCTCTTTGGGCACAAACGACCACTTCATGCCCGTAGAGAAGCCTGCGCCGCCGCGCCCGCGCAGGTTCGAGGTCTTGACCTCGTTGATGATCTCCTCGGGCTTCATCTTGAGCGCTTTCTGCACGGCTTTGTAGCCATCGAGCTCCAGGTAGCGATCAAGGCTGGTTGCGCCTTTGCCGAAGCGGTTCGAGACCACTCTAACTTCGTCGGGATGTGATACCAGATCAGCCATTTTTATATTGAGTCATTGTTTGATTGGATCATTGATTCATTGATTTTCAATGATTCAATGACCCGATGATTCAATGACTAAATTGATTGCTTCTTCCTGTAATCTTCCAGAACCCGGTCCAGCTTTTCCGGCGTCAGGTTCTCGTGAAAGTCATAATTCACCTGTACCGCCGGAGCCCAGGAGCAGGCCCCGATGCACTCAACTTCTTCCAGTGAAAACAAACCGTCGGCCGTCTTCTGTTTGTGGCCGATGCCGAGCTTTTGCCGGCAGTGCTCGAAGGTTTCTTCTCCACCGCGCAGCATGCAACTGATGTTGGTGCAAACCTGGATGTGGTACTTGCCCATGGGCTTGGTACGCAGCAGCGAGTAATAGCTGATGACGTTGCGCACCTCCAGTTCGGTCAGATCAGTCTTTTTCGCGAGGTGAGCAATGGCTTCGTCAGGCAGATACCCAAGCTCGTCTTGCGTATAGAGCAGCATGGGAACGAGGAAGGAGCGCCGTGTCGGGTATTCCTTTATTTTTTCGTCGAAGAACTTATCGAGTTTTTCCGAAATCACCATTATCTGTCTATCTCACCCAAAACAATGTCAATGCTGCCAATAGCAGCCACCACGTCTGCAATCAACTTGCCTTCGCACATCGTGTTCAGCGCCTGCAGGTTGGCATACGAAGGCGAGCGCATGTGCACACGATATGGCTTAGCGGTGCCATCGCTCATGATGTAGTAACCCATTTCGCCGCGCGGCGACTCGATTGCCTGGTAAACTTCGCCGGCCGGCACGGTAAAGCCCTCAGTCACAATCTTGAAGTGATAGATGAGCGCTTCCATCTGCGTTTTCATCTTTTCCCGGTCGGGGAGAACTACTTTCGGAGCGTCAGCTTTGACCCGCCCCGCGGGCATTCCCTCCAGCGCCTGCTTCACAATCCCAATGGATTCGCGCAGCTCCCGCACGCGGCATACATAACGCGCCCACACGTCGCCATCTTGCGAGACCGGTACTTTGAACTTGAAGTTTTCGTAGCCAGTGTAGGGCATGTCGCGGCGCAGGTCCCAATCAACGCCGCTGGCGCGCAGCGCCGGGCCGGTGACACCCAGCGAAATCGCGTCTTCTGCGGAAAGATGGGCCACGCCTTTCAGGCGCTCGATCCAGATGCGGTTGCCGGTCAGCAATCCTTCGTATTCATCCACCCGCGACGGGAAGATATCCACGAACTTTTTTACTTTTTCAAAAAATCCCAGGGGTGCATCCAGAGCAAGACCACCCACCCGGAAGTAGGAGGTCATCATGCGCTGTCCGCTGACCATCTCAAAGATGCGCAAGATCTCTTCACGTTCGCGGAAGCAGTATAGAAACACTGTCATCGCGCCGATATCGAGTGCGTGTGTTCCCAGCCAGACCAGGTGCGAGGCAATGCGTGTCAGCTCGTTGAGCATCACCCGCATCCACTGCGCGCGCGGTGGTATCTCCAGTCCCAGGAGTTTTTCCACTGCCAGCACGTAGCAGAGGTTATTGGTCATGGGGCAAAGATAATCAATGCGGTCGGTCAGTACCACGACTTGCTGGTAGAACTTGGCTTCGCAGGTTTTTTCGATTCCGGTGTGCAGGTATCCGATATCGGGCGCCATGCGCACCACGCTTTCGCCGTCAATTTCGAGCAACAACCGGAGCACGCCATGCGTAGAGGGGTGCTGCGGCCCCATGTTGAGAATCATGGTGCTTTCAGTGACGTCGAGCTGAGCGACTCCGGTTCCAGGCAGGTGGGCCATTAGCGATAACCCTCCACGGGATAATCTTTACGCAGCGGATGGCCTTCCCAATCCTCCGGCATCAGGATGCGCCGCAGGTTAGGATGGCCCTCGAAGCGTACTCCGAAGAGATCAAAAATTTCGCGCTCAAAGAAATTGGCGGCCGGCCAGACCGAAGTAATGGATTCCACGCTGGGGTCGTTTCCTGCCAGCTTGACCTTCAGCCGCACGCGCTCTTTGCGTGTGTGCGAGAGCAGGTGATAGCAGACTTCAAAGCGCGGCTCGCTGGGATACAAATCCACGCAAGTGATATCCGAAAGAAAATTGAACTTGGTTTCCGGGTCGGATTGCAACAGCGCGCAGGCTTCACGAATGAAGGCTCCGTCTACGTAGATTGAAAGCTCGTCGCGGTCGAACTTCGCGCCCTGCACGGCACTGCTCTTTACATCTGTGAGGCGGGCGACAGCAGGCATGTCCTTTAACTGGCTAAGGTCGGTAACTGCGGGGGAGAGCGACATTAGGTGTCTTCTCCTTCCGGCTTGTTCCAGTCCAGAACGCCCTTCTTCCATGTATAGAAGAAGCCGACCAGCACAATTCCGATGTACACCAGCATTTCGACGAAACCAAAAAATCTGGTTCCGTATGTCCTGGGATCGCTCAGTTCTCGGTAGATGACCGCCCATGGATAGAGGAAAACTGCCTCTACATCGAACAAAATAAACAGCATAGCTACGAGGTAGAACCTGACTGTAAAGCGCCCGCGAGCGTCTCCGGTGGGCAATATGCCGCACTCATATGGGGTCATTTTGGCCCGCGTGGGACGGCGCTTGCCCAAAAGGGCAGAAAGCATGACCATTCCCGCCGCAATACCCCCGGCGAAGAGTATATGGATAAGCAACGGCAAATAAGGGGCGAAATAGTTGTCCGGCATATGAAGAGCTGTATATACTGAGCGCCACTAACAAGTAGCAAACTTTTGAGTTTAGTTTTTTGCGTTGGAGGGTGTCAAGTTTCTGCTGCAGCCATTCCAAGGCGAGTTAAAATATGATGAAAGCTTGCAGTACAGAGGATTCCTAAAGGTTCCGGCGGTTTTCCGGCATCAATATGGGCTCAAAGGGGGCGCCGGTGGTAGAAACGGGTGAGCACGGAGCGAGCGCCGTGCAGCGCGAGCAAAGTGCGAGGGCGCAGCAGCGTAGCGTTGCGGAGCCCTTAGAAATATGATTTTCGGATTTAATACCGACATAAAATATGAGGATGTGGTGTACCACGTCCAGAGCGAGGCGCGGCAGGCCGACCTGCTTCTGCAAACCCAGGTGTTCGTGCGCGGGCGCTGCATCGGCAAGCACGCCACCTCTTATGCCGATTGGGTGGTCAAGCCCGATTTTTCTGATGAGCAGATGCACGAGCTGCTCAAAATCCAGCACAAAAATGTGATTGATACCATCCGTGCCGGCAACATTAATACCTTGTTTGCGCCTACGCAGTCGCTGGCTCGTGAAGGGGCGGAAATTCAGGATGCCAGCCAGCACGGTGATGGGCTCTCCTTGCATTGGTTGAACGCCGACGCGGTCTATCAGGACAATTCGATTTTGATGAAATTCAAAGTGACCCGCCAGGGTGAGCCGGTAACCGGCGCGCAGCTTACCTCGCGCCTGCATATCGCCAGCGATGCTCCTATTTATTCGGAGACCACCACTAATGAGCAAGGCCTGGCGGAAATGAAGATTCTCTTGGATGAGTCCGATTTAGCCGAGGCCGCGGTACTTGTGCAGGCCACCTGCGAGCAGCGCCACTCCACCCGCAAGTTCCGGCTCAAGAAGCAGGCAACCGCAGTTCCACAACACTCAATCTAGATTTACGATTTGCGAAGTACGATTTACGATTTGCCTCCGCCAACAAAGTGGACGATCTCCAGGCGGTCTCCATTCTTCAGAAGGGTAGATTCCCAGTGGTCGCGGCGGATGATCTCTCGATTGAGTTCCACCGCAACCCGGTCGCCCTTCATTCCAAGCTTTTCGATGATGAGGGCTGAAAGAGCCAGGGATGGCTCAGAGAATTCGCGACGCTCTCCATTGATGATCAGGTTCATTAGGGAAATAGATGTCTACAGCTAAACAAATCGTAAATCGTACTTCGTAAATCGTAAATCCCCGGTAACCACAGGTATACTGCCCTAAATACTTCTTGACTCTCAACATTCCCGCTCTAGAATGTTTAAAACATTTTATGTATTTTGTGTTTTAAACAAGAAGTACAAAAAATGGTTGAACTGGCAGCATAAGGATGAAAGATGCAGGAGTTTACTTCACAGGAGATCGTTGCGTTGACCGGCATCTCACCGCGGCAGTTGCAATGGTGGGATGAGCAGGGGATTGTCTCTCCTGCCCGTCAGGGCCGCTGCCGGCTCTATTCATTCGCTGATCTCACGGAAATTTCCGTGATTTGCGAGCTGCGCCGCAAAGGCTTCTCACTGCAGCGGGTGCGCACCGTGCTGCGCTTCCTGCAACGCGAGCTGGGCAAGCGTCTGGTAGAAACCCTCAGCAACAGCGCTGATGTGCATCTGCTGACCGATGGAAAACACATTTATCTGGAGACATCCACGCGCCAGGTGATTGACATCCTGAAGAACGCGCGGCAACCGCTGCTGACAATTTGCCTCTCCGATACATTGCGGCAGGTGCGCGCCGATATACGAGGGAAGGATTTTCGCAATAAGAAATCTGTTCGTTCTGCAAACTGGGTTCGTTCACGGCGAAAAAATTCGGCGTGAGCGGTAGGTAGAAGTTTGGTCTTTTTGGGTACTGGAGGTGGTGAATGGTGCAGGAACTGAACTTTCTGAGCGAGTGGATCCCCGAACAAATGCAGCCCGGCACTCTCTTCGTGCTGGAAAACGCCGGCGACATGGGTGAAGGCGAGGACCCTTATTGGGCGGTGCTGGCTTGTCCCGAGTGCGGCACGCTGGGTCTGGTGACGCGCAAGCAGCTTGCCGGACTCTTTGCCGTCATTTGTGGCTCCAACACCTGTTCAGCGCAGTATTACATTCACGAAAGCAATGTGGTTGCGCGCAAGACGAGCTGAGAGTGAATTTGCCGGCGCAGCGGCCACGCCCTGATGAGCCAATAGCTTCAAGAACGCGTTGAAGCTGCGTCTTTCGCCTGGCCCACGGGAATGGGTACCTGTTCGATGATGCGGATGCCATAGCCCTCCAGGCCCGCCACCCGGCGAGGATGATTTGTCAGCAGGCGGATTTCTTTAATTCCCAAGTCCGAGAGAATTTGTGCCCCGATTCCAATTTCGCGCTGCGTTTTGCGCTGATGGTCGGGGAGCGACGGCTCGCGGGATTCGCGATGAAACGCCAGCATAGGTTTGTCGCCGACCTTTTCGATGGAAAATCCCTTGGAGGTTTGATGAAGATAAATCAGGGCGCCATGATCGTGCTCCGCGATCATCTTCAGGGAGTGTGCGATGGTCGCCTGGCAGGTGCACCAGGTCGCGCCAAAAACATCGCCCACGAGGCAGTGGGAATGCATACGCACCAGGGCCGGGCGTGAACCAAACTCTGCCGGATCGCCCCGCAACAGGGCAATGTGGAACTCGTGATCGAGTTCACTCTCGTAGGCAATCATGCGGAACTCGCCGTAGGGCGTCGGCAGCAGGGCTTCGCCTGCGCGGTGAACGTAGCGTTCGTTCTTAATTCGATAGCGGATCAGCTCCGCGACCGTCAGCATCTTCAAATTGTGCTTCTGGCAGAACTCTACAAGCTGCGGCACGCGCGCCATGCTGCCGTCTTCATTCATGATCTCGCAGATCACTCCGGCAGGCACCAGCCCAGCCAGCCGTGCGAGGTCAACGGAGGCTTCGGTTTGGCCGGCGCGCACCAGCACGCCGCCTTTGCGGGCGCGCAGAGGAAATATGTGTCCAGGACGCACCAAATCGCTGGGCCGTGATTGAGGATCAACCGCCACCTGAATCGTACGCGAGCGGTCATGTGCGGAAATTCCCGTAGTGACCCCCGCCCGCGCTTCGATGCTCTCGCAGAATGCCGTGCCGTAGGGCGAGTCGTTGAAGGCAGTCATGGGGCCGATGCGCAGGTAATCCAGCCGCTCCTCGGTAAGCGCCAGGCAGATAAGTCCGCGGCCATACTTAGCCATGAAGTTGATGGCTTCAGGAGTAACTTTTTCCGCCGCCAGGGTGAGGTCGCCTTCGTTCTCGCGGTCTTCGTCGTCCACGACTACGACCATGCGTCCGGCGCGGATCTCTGCAATCGCCTCTTCAACGGTCGTAAATGGCGTCTGCGGGTTCATAAGGAAAATTGTAGCAGGATGAGAGGGTATCTCGGTCCAGTACTCATACATTTGATTAACAAACATTCTCTGTTCTATCGAGTCAGATAGTGGGGGGTGGGGGTATTACTTGGAGTAGTCCCACCAGCTACAACCCACTTTAATTCAACGACTTACGGGCTGAAAATCGAGACTACTTCAGATAGTCCCTCGTACCTTTCTCCTCCTCTTCTTCTGAGCGGACGCGCTGACAACCTGCAAAAAGATGGCCGAAATAGCTCTAGCAGATGATGAACTAAAATTCCTCAAAGACCAACGGGTTGATGCCACTTTGATACCTCTTAGAGCCGGAACCTTCAAAACAACCCCATCTGCTCGTCTTGTTCCTGCCTCTCCACAAACGCCCGCCGCTCGCGGCGCTTATGTTGAAAGTTGTGCTTCTGCAGCAGGCGCTCCATGAGCTTGGAGACACGCTGGTGGTACGACTTGGAAAGAAACGCGCCCTTGGCATAGCGTTGTTTATAGCCTTCAACTAAGTGGGGGAACTGCTCTGCCAAAAAGGGCATAAAGACTTTTTCCGAGCACGGCTTCAGATACAGAGGATTGGCGTGGATACGGTGCGCTCCAGCCTCGCGCGCGGCAACGATGACCGATTCCAGGTTGGCAACCGAATCTGTGATTTCCGGCAGCACGGGTGCGCAGTTGACTCCTACACTCAACCCGGCGTTAGCCAGTTCGCGGACCGTCTGCATGCGCAGATCAGGCCTCGGCGCCCGCGGCTCCAGAATTCTTGCCAGTTGAATATCCATGGTGGTGACCGTAACCTGGATCCAGAGATCGTTGTTCGCGGCAAACTTGCGCAGCAGCTCAACATCGCGCACGATCAGCGTGGATTTGGTCACAATCCCCAGGGCAAGCCCGTGATGCTGCGCCAGCTCTTCCAGGATGGCGCGCGTAACCTCGTAACGGCGCTCAGCCGGCTGATAAGGATCGGTGGCCGCACCCATGGCCATGCCCTCTCCTTTGCGGACATGCTTCAGCTCCTGCCGCACCAGCCATCCTGCGTTCTGCTTCACATAAATCTTGCGCTCAAAATCCAGGCCGTCGCGCATCTCCATAAATTCATGGGTGTAACGCGCATAACAGTATTTGCAGGCAAACTCGCAGCCTCGGTAAGGGTTGATGGTCCAAGTAAAAGGCATACCCCGCTTCGAGGTGCAGCGGTTGAGAATGGAGCGGGTGGGCAGGGTAAAGTACTCAATCTTGTGCCCCTGCTTGATGGAGTCGCCCAAAGAGGCGAGCCGGGCAATCCCTACCAGCTTCTCCTGGGGGAGGGGTTCGAAGAAGGATAGGGAAGAGCCCGGCATATTTTCGCCTTTTGTTCGCCTAAGATAAACCAGTAATTACTGGAAGTCAAGAGGTATTTGGGATAGGAGACAGAGCGGTCTGAAACCGGCCCCCGAGGCCGAGCTAGGGCCATTTCATTAAAGCCACGCTAATAACGTATACTGAGGCGAACAAACCACTGAGGCGGCTTACAACGGCTTACTTGTTTTGCGGAGATCGCAATGCCTCTGCATGGGTAACGGAACCAAAATGAAAAAGTGGAGACTACGCGCTGCTCCCTTATGTTTTGTTCTAACAGGCCTGCTATGCGCTCAGACTTTTCCGTGGAAGGACTTCAAGCCACGAACCCTAAAGGAAATTATCCAACAGAACATCGAAGCCGTCGGTGCTTCGACCAGCACTAGGGTCTTTCTGGCGAAAGACACTCTGCCCTCTCGAGTTGGCGTGACGTATGTCGGGTTGTCAAGACCCATCTCTGCCGAAAAACAGGATTTTATTGCCCAGTGGAGCAGATCCTACACCGCAGATTCAAACTACACGACCCTATATGAAACCGAGCTGCTGTTTGTCCAAGACGGCAAAGAATACTGGCTGCCGGTACAGAAGCAGGTGAGTCCATACCTGGAGAAGGAACTCTCGAAAGGCCAAAGTGTGGATCTGTACCTCATCCGAGCTGGTGGCAGACGAGCCGGAGATCAGTGGGACTGGGTTCTGCTCGTGGAGGAGTTCCAAAAGCCTAAACCCAAATAAGTCGTCGTCCGAACTTGGCTGCGACGTTCTTCGGTATGAACACCCTGCCGTCGTGCGTATACGTTGTCACAACGTCGTAAGTTCACACATCATTCAATAAGCACCCTCCCGCCGAGACTTCCTACGTACGTCTGTTCGGAATTGGCCTCAGTGGTCATAGCCGGACCGTCTGAGCTTTCGCCTCGCCACAAAAATCGCGATTCTGAATACCTGCGCGTGTGCCGCGTATGGGATTGGTACGCGACAGAATAAAAAAGGAGACCGCATGTCTACAGAACTCATGCCGTTGATTCAACATCGGCCACTGACGATCACAGTCGCGGCCCATTCTGGGCGGGTGGCCCATCCGAAACACTGCAGGGGTGCCCCGCGCCTAGCTTTGCTAGGCCGGGGATTTGGAATCCAGCATCCTCGCGAGAAAATTCCGGGACTCTTGAGTAATGCCACTGCTACGCGTACTCAACCAGGTCAAAAAGGGAAACAGAAAATCCCCCATTCGCCTGGTCGCGCAAATGGGCACGCGGGTGCGGCGCCTACTCATCGGCTGGTCCTGCCGTGTCGAAGAGATAGTGCTCCCCTTGCCAGCCAAGCTGCACCGCCGTGTCGAGGTCCTTCAACGCCGCGACATCGTCGCCCGCCGCGCGGAGGGCCAAGCCACGATTGTTGTAGGGTACCGGGTTATCCGGCGCAAAGACGCTTGCGCGCGTGAACAGCTCAACTGCTTCGGCGACAGCGCCATCCCTAAGCTTCTTGACGCCAATGGAGACGGTTGCCTGGGCGTGAACATCAAATAGTGTGGCGAGTTGCTGCGCGAGGGGGCTTCCGCTGGCTTCCAGGGCTCTGAGATCTTGAACAGCTCGATCATCCTCGCCGAGCTCGGCGAGGATGAGGGCTCGGTTGTAGAGTGCTTCCGGCACACCCGGCACGAGGCTAAGGCAAAGAGAAAGCTTCTCGACCGCCCCGTGCCGATCCTTGTGGACCTTCCAGAGGGTCACGCCTTCCCGAAACGCCTGCGTTGCCCGCCCGGCTCGCGAGTCATCCATTGGCCCTCCGGGGCGCTTCAACGGTCCGTATAACACAGATTCGCCTAAGAAGATAGTACGGCATCAGTGCGAAGAGTCAGGGGGTGCACTTTTGAGGGCGGCCCATTCTGCATCTGCATTTACCAGACTTCGCACCGCTTCTCGGCCAGGCGGACCATCGCCGAGCCTGCCTTGCACGAGAACGCCTTGGCAAATGGCGGCATGTTCGAGAGCGGTCCGATGACGCGGTACTTCGCCACCGGGTGCTCGTCGCCCTGGATCATCTTGCGCGCGAACTCCGGACGCTCCTCGTCGCCGCGGACCTGTTCCCAGGCGATGAAGAACTGCTGGTCCGGGGTGAAGCCGTCGACGTCGGGCGCCGGCGTCTACCGGTGTGGACCGCGCATTCGGAAGTTCTTTGGCGTATCCACAAACCGGGAAGAACAGAGCGCATTATCATCTGTACCTAACGATTAGTGTGGTCTTATCGGAAGCTCGCCCCGCCATACAGAACTGCTGGAAGCGGCCTAGCTCGCGCCGATGTGGGTAGCAAACTGGAGCGGCTTCCCCGATGCTCTAGGTGCAGAATCTGCAGTCATCCCCCCTAGCCTCCAGCCTGCTTAGACGTTGTCAGAGTGATTTGGTGAGATGATTACGGATACCGCGCTTATGAAGGTACTAACTTTCTCCGTGTCTCCGCGCCTCCGCGGTAAATTGAGTTCTGATTCTTCCCCTGGCACCAAAGTGGTATCAAACTATTGATTTTCTGATAAATCTTGGGTCATCATGGGCTTGGAAGTGTATCCAGCACCCAGAATGCGGAGGCTTTGGCCTCCTTATGGATCTTTGAAAATTTATTGAAAAGGAGTTTTGGGTGTCGCTCGAAACTTGAAACTGGAAACTCGAAACTTCTTTTAAGTTTACCGCGAAGTAAACAAAACCCTTGTTCCAAACCCCATTTGTTACTAGCGCAGCCATTCCTATCTCTCATTGATTATGAATGACTTACGACTTTCACCCCAAGCGCGCAAGGGGGTGGGGTCCCTCAAGATCGCTTGGTCATTTTCTTTGTGCCAAATTTTGGTCATGGGTCATGGATAACTTACAGATTACCCCTAAGCTGGCAAAGGGGGGCCCCCACCCGATCCGAAACAACCCCGCTCTAATTCTTCCCCAGATGAATCGACCCATCTCCGCTGCGCAGCTCGAGCAGCGGACCGCCGCCGTTCAGTTTGCCTCGCAAGGTGTGATTGTGTTTATCTTCGTCCGTCAGCGCAGAAAGGTCGGAGTTGATACTGCCATCGCCGGTGTGGGCGTCCAGGTTGGCCGAGAAACCTTCCGGCAAACGGAGCTCAATGCTGCCATCGCCCGAGTGCAGGTACCAGGAGCTTACCATCTTTGATCCTCGATTGATTTCAGCGTGAATGCTGCCATCGCCGGTTTCGATCTTCAAAGCGTCGAACCTGCCGTCAACATGAATGCCTCCGTCGCCGGTGTGCGCCGACAGTTGGCCATCGGCATCTTCAATACGAATCGAGCCATCTCCGGTGTTGAGGTCCAGGTTGCCGTGGACGCGTGAGCCTTTGATGGAGCCGTCGCCGGTATGAAGATCGAGGTTCGCCTCCTGCGGCAGGTTCACCGTCACATGCATGGAGCGGTTGCAGAACAGGCAAAACCAGCCCTCATGCGGAGTGTGGACCGTCACCTCGACCCGGTCTCCAGACTGGTGCTCTTCAATCCTTACACCGTCTGAGCCGATCTGCCAGCCTTCGGTGTGAACCGATACGCTCACCTGTTTGCGCTCCCAAACAATAAATTCCACCGAACCGTCTCCGGTGCTCAGACGCACCTCGGGTTTTCCAGAGATGGTGTAGTCCTTCTTCCAGTCATCCGCTGCCGCGGGCAAGGTCAGGACCAGCAAAACCGATAGCGCTAAAAAGATCTTCTTCATAGCAACACCTCTCAAATCAAGACAAAGACAGAGTGTAGTTCACCTTCAGCCTCATATACGCGCTGCCGCCGCAGAAAGTTCCCGCCGATGCCGCGCCGTGGAATCCCAATTGCTTATTTCTGCAGTGAGGATATTCACAACTCCGGCGCGTGATTGCAGCAACGGCGGCGATCGTGGCCGGGGGAACACTGATTAGCTGGTTACAGCAGCGAAATGCCGGGATTACGGCACATTTTTATGGCACATGGGGTAGACCGATTGCACTCCGAAGAACCAACCCGTATTTCAGCGGCTATCTTTGCGGCCAAAGCGGCAGTACTGCGTTGTGTGCGCTTTGCCACAGACCTGCGTGCGCCTTTACACACTCTTGCCGCGGGCAAGCTGACGGATTATCCCCTCTTACTTACTGAAACCAGGTCGCCTCTGTGGACGGCTGAGAGTTCGGTGGAGCAATCCCTTCAACTTGGAAAGGTACAGAATCTGCGCCGGGCCTGTAGCCGGTTGCATCTGGTTGAAGTGCCTGCAAACCAGTTGTTCAGCTTTTGGCAGCAGATTGGCAAAGCCACAAAGTCTGAGGGCTACGCTACCGGCCGCGAGCTTCGTCAGGGCTGTTTGATTCCTACCGTTGGCGGTGGTCTGTGCCAGCTCTCCAACGCTTTGTACGATATAGCTCTGAGGACGGGCTGCGAGATCGTCGAGCGGCACGCCCACACGGCGGCTGTTCCTGGCTCTGCGGCCGCGCAGGGAAGAGACGCTACGATTTTCTGGAACTACGTTGATCTTCGCTTTCGTCCGGAGCAAGACATCCTCATAACCGCCCGGCTTTCCCGGGATGAACTGATCATTACTTTTCGCGGCAAGCATGGTTTGCTGCGCATGAACGAACATCGGCCGGCGGGGCGCCCCAGCATCCGGATCAATACATGCACAGATTGCGCAGTAGAAAGTTGTTTTCGCAATGTGAAGGCCAAAAATTCCATCTCAGCCGGCAACGCGGCATTCCTGATCGAAGAGTGCTGGCCGGAGTTTGAAGAATTTGCGCAACAGACCAGGCGGGATGCAGATGAATTGTTTCTGCCCATGCATTCGAATTTCTTGCAGCGGCAGAGATATAACTGGAATTGCGATGGATATTCACGGATCGTTGCCGCAACGTTGCCAACAGTTCTTTCTTCAGCCAAAACGCGTGCAGGAGAGTTCAGAAATTTGCCTCCCATCGCAGTGCAACTGGAACGCTCGCAGAAGCTGGCGGAGTATTACGGCAAAAGACTTTCGATGAAGACCTCTCATCTCTATGTAGCGCAATCGCTGCTGCCGTTCTTATGGCGAAGGGGCGACCTGGGAGGCAGGGAGTTTCGCGTGTTCATGACGCGCATGCCCTTGCGGGCACTGCACAGGAGACTCGACGATCTGGCGGCGAGATTTCCAGAGCGCAAGACCTTCCAGGAATTCCGGGCGCCGGCATGGATGGTCGAGGCCGAAGCCGAAGCTCTGGAACACGCTGAGAGCATCATTACCCCACACTCATTTCTGGCCGGCATGTTTCCCCGCAAGACCACGAGACTGGCGTGGAAGCTGCCCAAGGTCGCGCATCGGCATCAGCCCGGCTCATGCATTGTTTTCCCCGGACCTGCTGTTGCCCGCAAAGGCGCATACGAGTTGCGCGAGGCACTGCAAGGTTCGCTTCAAAAACTCGTAGTTCTCGGAAGTCTGCTCGAATCTGGGAAGTTTTGGGAGGGATGCACGCTCGCCCAGGCCGCACCAGATTGGTTAGATCAGGCTGCCGTGGTGGTTCAGCCGGCATTTGTCGAGAACGCTCCGCGTCCGCTGCTGCGGTCGTTGGCGGCCGGCATTCCCGTGATTGCTTCGCCGGAATGCGGGATCGAGAAGCATCAGAAACTTATGCTGGTTCCAGCCGGAGACACAGTTGCACTGCGTGACGCTCTCGCGAGAGTTCTTGCGTCTCGCAGAGACCGTGCAAAAGTGCAAATCATGGGTTGAAGTCCCAAAACGGGAAATGGTTAACCAAATAACCAATTACAATTACCCAATCTCTACTACGGCGTAAACAACTTGGGATCCACCACAGGATTCAACTCAATCGACTTAATGGTATCTTCGCTCGATGTCGCTCCGTTTTCCGTTACCGTTCGTTTGTAAGGCAGCGAGAGCCCGCTGGCGTCGCGCCAATCGGAGTAATCCACTACGCGCTCGGCTGGTCCTTGCATGGTTTGCGTGTGAAATGCCGCCCGCAGCAGATGGCCGCTGCTGGGGTCTACATACCACTTCACCTCAATTCCATCGGCATTGATGGCCAGGATTTTCGTCTGCACTCCCTCGATGGTATCGTCGCCCGAAGCGGTAAAGGTGTATTTGGAATCGCCGGCATGCTGCAAGATGTAGATGGGGTCGCGCCTGATCACCTTCAGGTTTTCGTCGCGCATGGCCGAGGGCATGTCGCGATGCTGGCCTCCCATGTCCATGGAGGCTTTTTGCGGCGTGATTACGGTGGTCATTTCGCCCATTGACGTCTTCGCCTTCACATAGACCTGATCGGGATAGACGATGGTCTGGTCAATATCCAATGAGATATCGCCCTGCGGGGTTTTGCGCACGCTGGTGATGGTTTGCCGTATGGACTTCACGGCGCGCAATTTTTTCTTGTCGCCGAGAGCCGTGGCGACTTTGGCGATGAGGGCCTTACCTTCCGGATTCGTGGCCGCCGGCTTTGCGCTGGCGGAAACAGCCGAGGGAGGCGCTTCGGGGATGGTGATATCAATCTTGTTGACCTTCCCAAAAGTGGAAAGATCGCGGTCGAAATCTTTAGAGTTGCCCACCACCAGCATCTTCAACTGGTCTTTGTGGATATACTTGAGCGCCACCCGTTCCACATCATCTACCGTCACTTTTTTAATGTTGGCGGGGAAGCGCTCCAGAAAGTCAGCAGGATAGCCAAAGTATTCATAGACCATCTGCTCCTGCAGGACTTTGTCTTTGTCATCAAATTGGAAGATGAATGAGTTCAAGATCGTGTCTTTGGCGCGCTTGAGCTCAGCCTCGGTCACCGGCTTCTTTTCCAGGTCATCCAACTGGCCGTAAAGGCAGTCAATGCCCGCGCCTGTGGTGCTGCTCTTGGTGCCCATGGAAACGCGGAAGGTCCCAACGTGGCCATAAAAGGCCCCAACCCCGCCCCCGACTCCGTATGCGAGTCCCTGCTTGGTGCGGCAGTTAGCAACCAGCCGGCTGGAGAATCCGCCGCCAAGAATCTCATTCATGACCGAAATCGCATAATAATCCGGATTGTCGCGCCGAATTCCCAGGTGCACCATCTCAATCGTGCTCTGGTCAACGTCGTCTTTTTCGACGAAATAGACTCCGGGCGAGGCCGGATCAATTGCAACTTTGGGATCGCGTTCGGCTTCCGGTCCACGCGGTAGGTCGCCAAAAGCCTGGCGCAGTTTGGCTTCCATGGCAGTAGAGTCAAAATCCCCTACTACGCCCAGGATCATATTGTTGGGATGAACGAACTGGTTGTGCCAATCCACCAGATCGGCGCGAGTAATGGCGGCAATGGTGTAATACTCTGCGGTCCTGGCGTATGGGCTCTGTGCGCCGTAGGCCAGTTTGTTGGCTTCGCGCGAGGCAATAGATTCAGGATCATCATTGCGGCGCGAGATCCCGGTCGAGATCTGTTTCTTGGTCAAGTCGAGCTTGTCTTCCCGAAATTCAGGATGCTCCAGCACATCGGCTGCGATTTTCAGCACATCGTCAAAGTTTTCTTTCAGGCACGACCAGGAAAGAAGCGAGGAATCCACGGTGCTCGAGGTTTCGACTTTAGCTGCGCGTGCTTCTAAAAAGTCGTCAAGTTCATCGCCGGTTTTGCTGGTGGTGCCACCCAGGCGCCATGTATGTCCATAAACACTCGCCAGACCGGTTTTGCCAGCGGGTTCATCGCGCGAACCACCGCGAATGCGAATGGTCCCGTCAATCAGCGGTAATTCGTGGTCTTCCTGCAGGAAAACCACCAGGCCGTTGGAGAATTCGATCCGCTTGGGGTGCTGCGGATGAAATGCGTGCAGTGGCGGAAATGTAATTCTTTCCCAGGGTTTGGCTGCAGTCCTGGGGGCCGCCGTTGTATCTTTCTTTTCCACTTTCTTTTCATCTGTGGTGGCGACAGACAGTTTCTTCTCTGGCGCCGTCGAAGATGACGCATCTTTTCCCGGTGTTTGTGCCGCTCCTGCCAGGGGCAACAAAAGAACGGGCAGCAAAAGAACTCCACTCAACAACGTACGCACTGTTCGATTCTGCAAGTTCATTGCTTTGCTCCTGATTTGGAATTCGACGATGTCGCATTGGCTGCCGTAGCATTGTTTTCCAGCACGGCGGTCGTGCGATTTTCTCGGGTAAAGGTCTTGGCTGCTACCCGCCGAATGTCGGCCTTGGTCACCTTTTCAATGCGGTCCACCTGGCGGAAGAGTTCGCGCCAGTCGCCATAGTAAGCTTGCACAACCCCGAGTTGCTGGGCCAGCCCATCGTTGTTGGCCAACCCGCGAATCAGGTCAGCCTTGGCGCGCGTCTTTACCATTTGCAGCTCTTCGTCGGTTACATCCTGATTGACCATGCGGTCAATTTCTTCGTGGATAGCCGCCTGCAACTCCGCGGGTGTATGTCCGCGGCTGGGAATGGCGTAGAAAGCAAATAAGCTGGGGTATTTGACACCCGGGAAGCCGGTGAATCCTTCTGCTTCCACGGCAATCTTCTTGTCACGTACCAGGGCGCGGTAAAGGCGGGAGGTGCGGCCGTTGGAGAACAGGTCAGACAAGACGTCATACACGGCGTCATCGGGATCGCGGAAGTCAGGCCGGTGGTAGCCTTCCAGGTAAATCGGCTGTGCAGTGTCAAACACCGTAACCGTACGCTCGGAGCGCTGCGGAGGCTCAACCACATGCAGGGGCTCGGGTGCGGGTTTGGCCGGCAGCCGGCCAAAATATTTTTCGACGATCGGCATGACCTGCTTGGGCGTCACGTCGCCGACAATCGCGATCACCATGTTCGCAGGCACGTAGTATTTGTCGAAAAATTGCTGCGCGTCGCTGGCAGAAAAACTGGTGATTTCTGAGGCATCGCCGATTCCTTCATTGTGATAAGGATGCACCACGAATGACGCAGCCTGGAACTGCTCCACCAGCCGTCCGATAGGGCTGCTATCCACGCGCATGCGCCGCTCTTCGTACACCACGTCGCGCTCCTTGTAGAACTCGCGCATCACCGGATGCAGAAAGCGCTCCGATTCCATGTAAGCCCAAAGCTCCACGCGGTTAGAGGGCAGGGAATAATAGTATTGGGTTTCATCCATGCTGGTGTTGGCGTTCATGCCCTCAGCGCCATTGCGCTCCAGGATTTCGTCATACTGATTTACGGCTACGTATTTCTCCGCTTCGTCGCGGGCATCTTCCCAGGCTTTCTTGGCGGCGGCAATCTTTTGTTCATCGCGGCCGACCTCTTTGATGCGCTCGCGGTCATACTCCTGGTAGGCGCGCTCTACCTTCTGCAGGGCCGCTTTTTCAGCGGGCCAGTTGGTGCTGCCAATTTTGTCGGTGCCCTTGAAGGCCATGTGCTCAAACATGTGGGCCAGGCCGGTCTGGCCCTTGGGGTCCTGTGCGTCACCCACGTCCACGTGGGTAAAGAACGAGACCACAGGAGCCTCAGGCCTCTCACAGATCACCACCGTGAGCCCGTTGGCCAGCTTCTTTACAGTTACCCGTTTTTCAAAGGAGGCCATGTCCTGGGCCACGCAAAGACTGCCGGAAGCGGCAAACAAGACAAGGAAAGAGAAGAAAACAAGCAGACGTTTCATAACACCTCAAGACGTACGAGAGAGTTCAAGGTAAGCGTTAGGAGCACAGCATGTCAATGCACCTGCGCCTATGCGGCAGATATCCCCAAGCAGATTGGAGACATACGTGTCAACCGAATCTCTATACTTTGTATCTCGATCTCAGACATCTTAGACCATTTTCGGAGCTAGCGGGTGGATTGCCAACATCCTTCAGACTGCCGCGAAAAGAAAAACATTTACTTTTGCTGCTCGCTTGTTCTCCACGGTCTAAGGCGCGGAATCCATCGCGGGACATTGGCACAAAAGACCTTATATTCATCTCCGAAAGTTGAGCGCAATGTGGGCTCCTCATACAGCAACACAAACAGATGAAACGCCAGCCAGACGGAAAACCCGTACTCGATGACCCGCAGATTTCCCAGCAGCAGCCCCTGGCCAAAGATCAACGAAACCACCGCAACGTACATAGGATTGCGTACATGATGATAGAGCCCGCTGACCACGAGGTGACGGGTTGGGAAGACCGGCGCTGGCGTTCCCAAGCCCTTGAGCGCAAAGCGGGCAAACGAATCCAGCAGCACCGGAAGACCGGCCGCGATCAAGAGCCCACCGGCAAAGCGAATGGGTGGAAGGCCAAGCAAGGGAGCTTGCATCCGCCAGCGTGATATCCACCAGGGCACGAGCCCGGCAACACCGCCCGGAGCGATGACGAGAAAAAGCGCAGATCCAAGAACGGCCAATATTCGTCTCATTGTGTTTCCGGTAGGACTGGCGAAGAAGTACCCACTTAATCCTCCTTCTGAGAACCGAGAACTGACCTGTCCCGGCTTGCCGTGGAGAACCGAGAACCGCTTTCCATGTGCCGATCTCGAAGACCGAGTAAATACAGCAACGCGTCCAGTCCCATGCGCGAGATCGAGTGTTCTGCTTTCCCGCGAACTAAAGGCTTGGCATGAAAGGCCACTCCTAGCCCGGCGACGCTCAACATCGGGAGATCGTTGGCGCCATCTCCCACGGCGATTGTCTGCTCCAGAGAGATTTCTTCCTGCTCGGCAATCTGCTTCAGCAACTCGGCCTTGCGCGCTCCATTAATGATCTCTCCCGCCGGCTCCCCTGTAAGCAAACCATCGGCGATATCCAATTCGTTGGCGTAAACGTAGTCAAAGCCGAGCTCGCTTTGCAGCTTCTGGGCAAAGCAAGTAAACCCGCCGGAGAGGATCGCCGTTTTGTATCCCAGCGCCTTGAGAGTCCGCAGCAGCCGGTGCGCGCCGGGCGTGATCGGCAGCCTCGACGCGACATCTTCTAACACATCGGCCGAAAGCCCTTTCAGCAAATTCAAGCGTTTGCGAAAGCTGGCGTTGAAATCCAGCTCTCCTCGCATGGCGGCAGCGGTGATGGCAGAAACTTGCTCGCCCACTCCAGCCAGTCGCGCCAGTTCGTCAATCACTTCCATCTGGATGAGCGTGGAATCCATATCAAAGACCACCAGCCTGCGGTTGCGGCGAAAGATGGAGTCTTCCTGCACGGCAATATCGAACTCTTGCTGGTCGGCGAGTGTGAGCAGAGTGCGTCGCAGCTCTACCGCGCTTACCAGATCGCCCGAGATGGTGAACTCGATGCACATGCGCGGCTCACCTGGGTCGCTGGCAGAAGCGCGCGCTGACAATCGGTCCATGATGTCAATGTTCAGGTTGTGCGTGGAAAATACACCGGTCACAATCGCCAGTTGCTCTGCCGTGATCTGCGGCGCAAGCAAGGTCACGATAAAACGCTGCTTATGCTGCTTCCGCACCCAATCGCGATAGTGCTCTTCCGAGATATGACTGATGCGCGCCGTTACCCCTAGTGCGCGTGCTTTTTCCCGGATGGCATGTTCCACGCCTTTGATGTTGCTCGTGGAATTGATCCTGACCATCAGCCCGAGCGCCAACGCATCGTGAATCACGGCCTGGCCGATATCCACAAGGATGGCCTCTGATTCCGCCAGCACCTGGGCAAAGGCGCTGGTAAGTCCGGGCTTGTCATCGCCGGTGATTGTAATAAGCAGGATTTTCGTCATGGATATTAAGAAGTATATGGATGAATTCTATTGGACAGGCTCAAATTGTTTTCCGTGAATAGAGTATAGAAGGCAGGAGCGCAGAATCGGAATGGGAGATAGCGCCGGCGCCGCAGCTTCGGTCCAGTGACGAAGCGGCCCATGACCGACCCTGGCAGGAGGCGTGGTGAGCCACGCTCCTGCCCGGCCGTGAGTTCAGTTGGTAGAGTATGTAATTGTCATGTTGTCAATGTAGACGGTGTATGGGTCGGCCCTGAAGTTCAGGTCGAGTTGGAAGGCATTGTTGAATGCCGCACTGAAGCCTGTGAAGATTGCCTGGTGCGAGGCTCCACTGGGAATCGTGGGAACATATCTCGTTTGATCGATAATGATGTCATCGAAAAAGATGGTCGTTCCCGAAACATGTTCATCCACTTGCACATGGTGCCAGGCGTCCGCGGTAAAGCGCGGCACCAGGATTCCCGTGTCGTACCAGGTCTTGTCGCTCCACTGGAAGGTGCGCATCTGCATCTTGGTCGGATCGCTGATTCCGGCATACAGGGCCTGCCATCCGGTGTTGTAGACCGTGCCCTGAAACTGCTGCTGCGTTTCCCATTCGATGGCTTGCGGATTGTTCTCCTGCCCGGAGGGAATCAGCAAGTCAAACGAGTAGGTCTGTTGTGTCACCAGTGCCGAAGGCATGGCCGGCGTAGAGGTCGCAGTCCGGTTTACGTACCAGTAGGAATCCGCGTAAACTGCGGTCCCGCCGATCGAGAACAAGTGCGAGAACCCGTCGGCGCTGTTGTTGGGCGAGGCGACCAGGCTTTGGCTGGTTACGGGTTGCGGCCCGGTCCCGCCGGGATCGCCACATCCGTTCAGGCATTGCAGCCAGGGGTTGATGTCATCAATCAGCGTATAGTTTCCACCCGGAGGGGGAGGAGTACCGCCGACCGAGAAAGTGAGAGTCTGGTCGCCGAAGCTCCCGCTGCTGTCCCAGG